>Ga0302322_100005374_pt1 | contig 11236 bp, 16 predicted proteins | sample Fen_T0_2_FD_203757 | JGI IMG/M metagenome (GOLD analysis project Ga0302322, IMG submission 203757) | Peat permafrost microbial communities from Stordalen Mire near Abisko, Sweden - Fen_T0_2 | ecosystem: Environmental > Terrestrial > Soil > Wetlands > Permafrost | place: Sweden: Abisko... | reverse complement strand
GTGTTTTGGTTAAAAGCTCTGCCCGTGTATAACCCAACCTCTCGCAAGCAATATCGTTAACCTTGATAAATTTACTTGCTTTTCCACTTGCTGTTAATTCGGAAATAAAAACGGCATCATTAACGCTTTCAAATAACATTCGATAGGTTTCTTCGCTATCGACAATGGTTTTTATTATCGGGTTGGATATTTTAACAAATAGATAAACGCATAACAAGATTAACAAAATGGAGATAAATAAAGCGATAAGTATTGCTATATTGTAGGGATGGTTTACTTCTGAGGTTGGAATTTTAGCAACAATACCCCAATGAAGGGCAGGAACAAAAGTATATGCTGCGAATACAGGCACTCCTTTATAGTCTTCGGCAACTACAAAGCCGTTTTTTTCTTGCAAGGCCATGCGCATAGGCCAGCCATGCCTTTCGGAATTGTTAATGTTAATCTTTGTGATTTCGTTTGAGGCTAACAAATATTCAATACTATCGCCTGTTTTGCATCCAATTGCAAATTCGCCAGTCTTTCCGATTCCGTAATGCTTCTCACGCATTTTTTTTACTAGCTGTATTATCTCCGAATCGCTCTTGCCTTGTTCGTGAAGAGTTGTAACTAATGCCTTTTGTCGTTCAACAATGTCAATTAGAGTGGTTTCGAGAGCTGAAATGGATTTGTTGTATATTATAATTAGCGAAATTCCTGTAATAACGATATTTGAAACAACCAAAATGATTGTTAAGAAAAGTAATCGGCGGTTTGAAAACACTCGGTGCATATCGTTGTATGTTAAAACTATTTAAACGCTAATAGTTGCATTTGTAATGAATTAAAGTTACATCTTAATTTTTAATAAGCTATAATAAGCAAAGAAACCTATCATTCTGTTGGTGGGTAAACCAACCTAGTTTTGGCATGAAGGAGAATCTTTCTAAGAGTTGCCAAACTTTTCAAAAAAACATATTGATACTTTTCGAAAAAACTAGCAGCTAAATTATTAAATAGACTCATGGTTAGGATCACTTCTTAGCTTCTATCTTGGGACTAAAATTGCATTTCAATTTATGATATGTTATTACTTTTTACAGATTATTAAGCCTTTCCATTACGTAAACTCATTTTAACAGATTACAATCATTTCGTCTTCTCTATCCTTGCATCAAAATCAATCCGATGCAAGTCATGCCAGAAAATCAACTTAACTCAGTTGTAGCCACCACTTCCGGTCTCTGCGGAGGAATAGGCAAAGCATTAACAGCTCACCTGGTACTTACCAATATAACCTTCCAGGGAATTCTCGAAGTGGCTTTTTATGCGGCAATCTCTGCACTTGTAGGTTACGGGGTTAAGGTTAGTATTGACAAGCTAAGAAAACTATATAACCGCAAACGTCAATGAATAATCTACTCAAAATAGGAATTGTTGGCGGACTTGTTTTCGGTGCTTTCAAGCTTTTCCGGATGAAAAGCACTTCGGATAAGTTTGTAAGCAGTCTTTCCAATCCTCGTATTCATAAAGTTGATTTAAAGGGTATTGCTTTTCGTACCGAAATAAAAGTGCAGAATCCCACCCAGAACTCCATTACTATTACCAAACCCGTTGTTACCCTTTCTACTGGAGGTAAATACATTACCAGTAATAACCCGGAACAAAAGTCCTTCGTCATAAAACCTCTTACTACCACCAACCTGGGCACTATCGAACTCTCTATTGCCTGGACTGCCTTGGCTGGTTATGTTTCAGGTATCGTGTTAAAGGCACCTGCAATAATCAAGGCTTTTAGCACGAAGGATACAAAGGCTATAGGAACAGCCCTAGCAATACCACTTGAGATGAAGTACTCGCTTTATGCGAACGACATATTCTATGAATCCACCCCTCAAAAGATCATGTAATGAACAGTCGGCTTGATATAGGATTTATTACGTCGGGTTTCCGAACTATCCGGGATGGAGGAGACTATAACAAGTTCTTTACTTCGCCTGACGGTAATGACCGAGTGATCCGCGATGGCGATGTATTTGAGACAGTAGACCTGATGATGCGCGTTGTCTGGAAATACATTGATGATACCAAACGTATTGCAGCCTATCTCAAAGGATCAACCCTGAAAGATACCTGCCAGAACATCTGGAACTTTCTATATCATCATATCCAATATAAACTCGATGAGAGGGGACTGGAACAACTTCGGCGACCGAACCGGAGCTGGGCAGAACGGAAGATAGGAATAGACTGCGACTGCTTTTCCATATTCGTTTCCTCAATTCTCACTAATCTTCAAATACCGCATTCTTTCCGCATCACAAAATACGATAAGGATTCCTTTCAGCATGTATACGTGGTTGTTCCGATCACAGGATCAGCCAACGAATACATCATCGACTGTGTGCTTAGCAAGTTCAATTACGAAAAACCTTATACCGCTAAAAAAGACTTTCCTATGAGCTTAGATAAAATCAATATTGCCGTCCTGTCAGGCTTTACCCCTGATGTAATGGACATCGTAAATGGGCTCGATGGCCTGGATGATATGGAGCTACTTGGTGCCGATGCAGAAGTAATCCGTTCACAGGCGATTTATGAGCACCTGGTTAAAACCCGCAATCTCATTGCACAAAAGCCGCATCTGATTGCCCAGGTTGATTATCCACCTGCATTTTTGCAAATGCTTGACTATGCCATAGCAAACTGGCATACTCCTAACAGAACAGCCGCTCTTGAAAACCTTGCAAGAAATGAGGATGTTCTCAATCGCTTGAATGGAATGGACGGTATGCCGGATGATACCGAACTCGATGGCACGGATGATCTGTGGGGATTTCTCGATGGACTTTCCCTGGGAGAGATCGATGAAGAGCTGGGCAAAGCAAGCAGGAAAGAACGTAAGGCCAAAAGAAAAGCCAAACGTGCAGATCGTAAAAAGAATAAGAAAGGCTTCTTTCGCAAGGTTGGCCAGGCTGTTAAGAAAGGCGCACAAAAAGCTGTTAAGGCCATTGTCCGGTTTAATCCATTATCTATTGCAGCCCGTAATGGTTTCCTCCTGTTCTTAAAGCTTAACATCAAAAAAGTAGCTTCCAGACTTAAATGGGGTTATGCCACCCAGCAGCAGGCCACAGCAAAAGGAGTAAGTACTCAACAATGGGAAAAATCCAAAAAAGCCCTTGCTAAAATTGAAAAGCTTTTTGCAGATAAGCTGCAAGGTAAAAAGAGTGCATTGAAGAACGCCATCTTAAAAGGCAAAGCAGGTGGACTAAACGGTTTAGGTGGAGATGAAGAAGTAGACATACGTGGACTTGGCGTAGCACCTGCTGCGGCTCTTGCTGCGGCAGTGCCAGTAATTGCGGCAGCCATGAAGATTATGAAAGAAACCGGGCTGATGAAGAACGATGAAACACAAACAGTAGAATCAGAAATCAGTGCCAAAGCTTCAGAGGCTGAATCAGTACCTCTGGAACCAGATACAGCTCCTTCACAGCAGCAAAGTCTTCCTGAGCCAGCATCATCTCCTGCCCAGGTAACCCCTGCGGCAGAATCACAGTCCAGCACCCCGTCATATACACCTGAGTCTGCACCTTCAGAGTTTACAGCTCAGGACGCCACTGCACCACAAGAAAGTGTTTCCCCGGAAGACAATGTTCCAGCTTTACCGGAAAGTTCAACAGAACCCGAATCTTCAGTTCCTGAATCATTCGAAACAGAAAGCACGGAAAGCAGTTCTCCAGACAGCACTCCCATTACTCCTTCAGAAGAGGTTCCGGTAGAAGCAAATGCAGAAAGCAGTGAGGAATCCGTTGATGGCGTTATGGATTTTATAGTTCAAAGCAAACCGATACTGTATGTCGGCGGAGCCATTCTCGGCGGATTGCTATTATATAAACTCTTTAACGGTAACAATAAACCTGCACGCGCAAAAGGGTTGAGTGGCTCACCAGGAAGCAGAAAGAAAAGCAGGAAATCGTCTGCCAAATCGACAAAGCATAAACATGCTAAAAGAAAGATAGTAAAGGCGATTACCCTTCGATAATACCAGTAACTAAAATAAAACATCATGGCAAAGAAAGGATCAAAACACTCAATAAGCAGTGTAAAACATGGAGCAACAAAAGCTCTGCAAGAATTCAAAGTGCCGGGCCTGATCATTCTTGGAATGGTTGGCGGTAATATGGCTGGCAAACTCATCGACAAAGTTATTAAGCCTGATCCAAATGCAACAGGTTTAAAAAATGCTAAAAATCTTATCCGGCCGGTTATCCAGATTTCCGCTGGTCTTGCCGGACGTGTCCTGCTAAAGAATGAAAACCTGAAACTCATCGCCACAGGTGTAGCTGTGGGTGGTGTCTTTTCCGGGGTAAAAGTTCTTCTTAAGAAAGACCTTTTAGCTGGACTTACCGGAGTAAATGGGCTTGGTGAAACTGAAGACCAGGTACAGCAAGTCTTCCGTGAACCTTTAAGCCTGGCCATTGAACCTTATACTCCCGATCTTCCACGACTACCGGAAGCTCAGATGGCTGCCCTGCCGGTTGAAACTGAATCCGACATCACAGGAACCGATCTTGGCGAATATGAAGAAGTGAAGGAAATCTCATTTGTATAAATATCTGATTGTTAAAAATTATAAATCATTTAAAAATCAAAAGCTATGTTAACCTTAGGACAAATTGTAAACAGCGAATACGACCTGATGGGTGCTGTTAACGAAGATGAACTTTTAGGAGCCCTGGACAGGGCAAGTACTGCTGAAAGAAAAAGTTTCCTGAAGAGAATAAAAGGAAGTAAAGGGGGAAGTGCCGCTGCAAGTGGACGAAATGATTCACGGGCTGAATTTGAAAAAAGAGTATATCTTTTACCTAGAGAAATTCAGGAAGGCTTAGCCAATAAGACATTACAGGCAGTTGATGCCGCTTACTACGTTACCAAAAATGTCTCGAATGCCAAAATCATCAAAATGCTAAAGGATGATGATACCAAAATTGTGGCTGTATCGAACATCTCCAGTGGTAAACTGGAAAAAGGCAATGTAATGTTGCTTAGCGGTATCATTCTGTTGGCTACAACCGGTACTGCTAAAGCTGAAGATGGGAAGTATGATATTATTCCTGATGTAATCCGCAATGGCGAATTCGAATTTAAAGCCAATGGAACGACCCTGATACCAATTACTTCGTGTGAAGTCTTCAACTCGGTGGGAACCCTGCGCCAGAAAGGTTATTACAAGCTCGATAATCCAAAGATCATTTATGATCAGCAGGCTATGGAGCTGAACGTGGAATGGGGTTCGAATGCTCCGGCAGACACCTTTGTGAAAGCCATGCTTGTGGGAACTGCTGTAATCAAGTACTAATCCGAATTTATGGCAATATTGGTATTTATCCTCATTGCCATAAATTCTTATATCTAGTCCTGTATGAATGCAATCAAATACCAGATCATCAAGGTGACAGTTCCGAACGAAGGAGCTATGGTAAATATCAATGTGAACAGCGACAAGCTATACAAGAAGATCTCCGGTTTGATTATCACTACGCCTTACCAGGTTCCATATCTCAACATGTCAACTCTTTCGTTGCAGGTGAATGATAAGGAGATTTTTCCGGAGGACTTTGAAGTGAAGCTTCTCACTACGGATCAATCCACCCCGGTTAACGAACGCTTTTATCAGATGGATGAACCTGCTGATGGGAGCACCATCAAAGGAAAATATAAGGATGGTAACACCGGAAACGTTAATTATCCCCATATCGTGAATATCTACCTCAAACTGGAAGAAAAGAATCTTTAATGGAAGAAAAGAAGGATACCGGATTTGAAAAATGGGTTCACATTCCAGTGTACGTTGATGCCGGTGCTATCGCAAAGATTGATTACCGGATACCAGGGAATGTACGCCATTGCACAGGAATAGCCTTTACCGTTTCTGAGGTTAATGGGGCATTGAATCCTGGCGATGTTATGGGAGAAATAAGCCTTTCGTTTAATAACCGGAAAAGTCACCCATTAAATTTTCTTACCGAGTATAAAACTTCTTCTTTCAGAATGGATCAAATGCTTCTAAAACTTGAAGAACCGCTTACCGGTGGCTCTCATGTTTCGGGGTACTACAGGAACTTGCAGCAAATGCCGCATAAGCTCAAAATTTACTTGCAGTGTATCATGGATGTCTTCTAACTAAAGTATATGGATAGTTTTATTTTAGCTTATATAGCTCACCGCATGGATATGCTTGGCTTCAAAAAGTATAGTATGGAACCTTTGCTTCTGACCTGGAGCTATGGCGGAATCAATGAATATGTTATTCAGGCGCAGAATGAGTATTACTACCTGGTATCGAAAACCGTGAATGAAGGAACTGAAATCCTGGCGGATAATAACTATTTCAAAGCTGAAAGTTCATATATCTCTGTTGATTTTGCCTATATCCAGGAGTTTACAGGTGTTATCAAAGTCAACTTTCCTCAGTGGTATTGGAGTCCTTTAGGTTTGGAATTTATCCGTGTTATACCGATGTAGCTATGGGAAAGAGCAACCACGTCACTGAAGAATACACGAATAAGATGGCTAACATTCGTGAGAAAATCCGCACGTTCGAAAAGCAGGGTAAAAACGTGGTTTATACGGCTGTCTTCATTACCGGGAAAGATAAAGTAAAACTTGTAGATCGTGCTTCTGCAACACAGCTCGCATTGGTGGGACGTAACCTCAAATATGAAAATCCTGATAAGGTTCGCATTGAACTTTATGACGAAGAGCAATCGAAGAATATGCTGTGGGTTGCAGAAATCATGATTAACCGGCAGGTTGATGAAGACAAGCCTTCGATTTCAGGTTTCCAGGGATTGGGTGAAGCGGAAATCAACCAGATTGTCGATGAACGTTTTCAGCAGCGGCAGCAAAATCTTGAATACGAGCAGCTCAAAGAACAGGTAGCTGAGCTTTCTGATGAAAATCAAGGTTTACAGGATGAACTTGAGGTCTTGCGGAACGAAAAGGAAGAGCTTGAAAAGGAGATTGAATCCAAAAAGAATATCCGTTACTATGCGGGAATGCTTGGTGACATTTTGGAATCCTTTGGTATTGCAAAAGAAAAGATCAGGACACCACTTGCCGGACTGATGGGCATCTCTGATGACCAGAAGCACAAAGAAGAAACAGTTGATTTTGTGGACAATTCCGGTCTTGACAAAAGTGTATCCCCTGAAGAAGAAAAACGAAATGAGATCATAAGTCTTATTTCCGAATATCTCAGAACTACAAGTAACCAGACGCTTGCCAACGTCTTTTCAATCTTTTCCGAGATCGAAAAAGACGAAAATGTGGCTGATACGCTCATGCAGTATTTAAACACTTTAAAAAAGTAAGACCATGCAGACATTTAGGAAAAACATAAAAATTGATGCTGAGTCCGATCAACAGGCTGATGAAATTGTGATAGCTATGATCGAGATGATGAAGATTATCCGAAAGGAAACATCAACCAAGGACTTTCTGAAGCTTGCCAAAGCTCTTCAGAAGAGGCCTTCCCTGGTTCGTACAGCACAAATAATGGCAGGCAATGGAAACTGAAAACAGTCACAAAGAAAACATTCTCGATCATCCCAAACGAATTCTTGTTGGTGGCGCAGTGCTGGGGATTGGCGGCTTTGTAATTTACAAGATCGTCAAAAAGATGATTGATGAATCCAAGAAAAAAGGTACGGAAAGGCTTGCTGATGACAGTGCCGAAGTTCGGCAGGCAATGGCTTTTCGTTCTGCCATGAATCCTTCTGGAATTTCCTGGATGAAGTCGTTTGATACCACCAATGTGACAGCCGTATTTGACACGGCTAAACAGGTGAAAAAGCTGGATGATGTAATTGCAGCCTACAGCGATCTTTATAAAGATGATTTGATGATTGACCTGCAAAATGAGCTTAGCGCATCAGACTATCAGAAGATACTGACGTTGATGTCCTCCAACCCTCAAAAGTCAGGAGGGGCCGCTCCGGTGAAATTTGCAGCTAAAGATCAGTTGGTAGTTGCCAAGAAAGCAGTTAACCTTCGTTCTACACCTGATGCAACAAATACCCTTTTATCCAAGCTGAAGGTAAAGAGCAACATTATCCGGTTGTCAAAGGCTGGAGAATTCATTGGCTATGCTACTGGTAAACAGGCTTTCGATGAAAATAATAATGTCAAATTCATTGAGGTCGGCTACATTATTAGGAAGGACAATCTCCCAGCTTCCTTAAAATCACAGGCGGGGAAGAAATTTGTGTACTGGGTCTCTTCCAGCAGTGAGTTTGTGGACATCTTCCCATATTTCAAAAATATGTGGGCACAATATCCCTCTACCCAAAATGAAAGTGCTTACAAAAAGCCTTTGGACTTTTATGGAGGCGTTGCTGGTCTGATCCAGAAACCAGTGGTCACCGTCCGTTCTACACAAGTGCTGGACGAAGGATTAAAGAATCCTTTACCTGTCCGCTCTGCCACTCTCCTTGGAGAATACATCCTGACCCTTAACACAGGAAAGGGTAGCTATGTCAAGTTCCGCACTGTTGATAACTCACTTCGTTGGGTTAAGGCCAATGATGCTGCAATCCGGGGCTAACTCATAATCATTAAACCGTTTAATTATGATTCTACTTGATAAATTTAAGCTTAACAAAGGCGAAAAACTGGTGGATGTTGAACGCAGGATTCAACAAGTATGCACTCTTTTAGGAATCAACCCGGCATGGCTGATGATGGTGATGTGGAGCGAGAGCCGTCTGAATGCCCAGTCTGTAAATAAACAACCAGGAGACAGCGATAATCCGCAGATCAGGGCAGCTACACGGGCAACCGGTTTAATCCAGTTTATGCCAGATACCGCATTAAACCAAGGTACTACTACCAAAGCACTTTATGCGATGACAGCCATTGACCAGCTAGGGTATGTCTATAAGTATTTCAAACCCTGGACTGGAAAAATCAAAAGCTATTTCGATCTGTACCTGGTAACCTTTTTCCCGGATGCCATTGGAAAACCAGATGATTATATCCTGCAAACCAAGAAACTTTCAGCAGCAACCATTGCTAAACAGAACCCTTTTTTTGATGTAAACAAGGATGGAAAACTTACTGTAGGTGAGATAAAACGCCGTATGTATGAATCCATTCCCAAAGCTATTGTAGCTGAAGTTGTCTCTGAAATAGAAAAAAAAAGTTTGAGCTAGGAATCGGAGGCTTCATCCTTCTGGGTATGGGTACCTGGTATTTATACAACAAATTTAAAAAGAAGAAGAAAGGACAACGGAAATGAAAAGGTCAAAACGATATATCATAACAATTCTTGCCGGTTTCATGCTATCAACACTGGCATTGCTCTCTGTACTGAAAGGTATGGAAGGTCTCGCCACAGCCTGCGTGGGAGGTATTCTGACAATTCTTTCCACCTATATCTGGGGTGAAACTAAACGACCATCCAATAATCCTGAGCCATGAAAGAAAAAGCACTATCCACTTTTATATTCTTGTTCGTATGCTTTGTCGGCTTTGAGTATGCTAAAATGTACTTCAAGGAGAAACGGGAACGGGAAAGAATTACCGAGAGCTTTAAGGTATCGGAGCAAAAGCTTACCTATTACCGAACCCAGAATGGACAGCTGGCAGCAAAGAATCAAACGCTCCAGCTCCGCTATAATGAAGTTGAGCAAATCTTTCCGAAAGTACTCGATGAAATCCGCAACCTGGACATCAAGCCAAAGCATGTTACCCAATACTCCGAAACGGTAGTAAAGCAAGAAAAGGAAATCGTTACCAAGCTTCGGGATAGTTTGATTTGTGATACAATCCATGCCAAGGTTTTTACTTACCAGGATAGCTTTTATACTGTCAAAGGGATTGCTATTGGGGATTCTCAAAAAGTACATATTTCCTCACTGGACAGTTTGGTTCAGGTGGTTTATAAAGGCGAACGAATACATCCTTGGCTTTGGTTCTTCTCACGCCGGAAACTGGAACAGGTGATTACCGCTAAGAATCCGAATAGTACCATTTTGTATAACAAAACAATTCAAATAGTAAAAAAATGAACCCCTCTTTTAATGAGGGCTCTATCATACCATAATTAAAAATTAGAGCCATGATAAAAAAGACTAAGACACGGAAGACTAAAACCAGGAAGGCAAAAGCATCCAGTTCTCGGAAAACAACCCGAAAAAAGGTAGGTACTCGTAAGAAAACAACTGTCCATAAAGCAAAGACCAGGAAGAAAACTACCACCAGCAAAGCACGGATAAAACGCACCATCGAAAGCATTAAGTCGAGTGTGAAAGTGCTGGAAAAGGAAGTAGGGAAGTAACTTATGGCCGGAAAAAACCAATATCAGCTTAATAAGGAAATTGAATCCTTTATCCAGGACAAGGATAAAAGGAAGGAAAACTATTCCCAGGCTGATATTGAGTTTATCCAAAAATATGAGGGTTCTGGAGGGCAAGGCAGCAAAGGAGCTACGGGTGAAGGTATTTTATATGAGTTTTACACCCCTGACTATGTGGTTAAACTTATGTGGGAATTGGCTTTCAGGTATGGGTTCATTAAATCAGGGACAGTGCTTGAACCAAGCATTGCTACCGGAAGGCTAATTGAACCATCTCCGGACAAAACCAAATGTGTAGGCTTTGAAATCAACTCGATTTCCGCCAGAATTTCTGAAATCAGTTATCCTGGAGCAACCATCCATCGTGGTTATTTCGAAACAGCTTTTATGCAGCCCGAACGATTTACGAAACGGTTACCACTTAGTCAGCCAACCTGGTTAAAGGAATACCCCTTCTCATTGGTCATTGGTAACCCTCCTTACGGGAAATACAGGAACAAGTATAGCTCATATTTTCCAACGCCTAAAATGCCTCAAATTGAGCAGTTCTTTATGTATTATGGGTTGCAATTATTGAAACCGGGCGGTTTGCTTATTTATCTGACCAGTTCAAATTTTCTGCGAAACGGGCTTACTTACAATAAAGCAAAAGATGAAATCGGCAAGTTTGCAGAACTGGTGGATGCCTACCGTTTGCCTCCGGTTTTTCGCTTTTCGGAAGTACCCACAGATATTATTGTTTTTAAACGCAAGTAATATGGCAAAGAATGATTTGGAATATCAGCTGCGTCTGGAAATCAAAGATCAGCTGAGCAAGGTAACTAAGGCAAATAGCCCCAACATCTATTCAGCTATTCATAATACCAATGGCGGTTTAAATGTAAACGGTTATGTCCGGAT
>Ga0302322_100005373_pt1 | contig 11239 bp, 6 predicted proteins | sample Fen_T0_2_FD_203757 | JGI IMG/M metagenome (GOLD analysis project Ga0302322, IMG submission 203757) | Peat permafrost microbial communities from Stordalen Mire near Abisko, Sweden - Fen_T0_2 | ecosystem: Environmental > Terrestrial > Soil > Wetlands > Permafrost | place: Sweden: Abisko... | reverse complement strand
CCTGCTAAAATTACTCAACAGCAGCTTCAACATCATGACGCTCGGCGGCATGGCGGCCGCCGTCGGGTTGATCATCGACGACGCGATCGTGATGGTCGAACACGTCATGCGGCGCTTGCGCGGACACTCCGGTCAGCACCGCGGTCTCGTATGGTCCGCGGCAGCAGAATTCACCCGTCCGCTGGTTGGCTCATCGCTTTCCACCATCATCATTTTCGCACCGCTCGCCTTTCTCTCGGGCGTGACCGGCGCTTTCTTCAAAGCGCTCTCGCTCACGATGGCGGCGAGCCTCGTGATTTCGTTTCTCATCGCCTGGCTGGCCGTGCCGATTCTCGCGGACCATTTTTTGAAAGAAAAAGACGCCAACCAAAAAGAAGGTGGCGTATTCACCGAACGGATTCACCGAGCCTACCAAAGGCTGATGAGCCGCATCCTCGCGACGCCCGCACTGGTGCTGCTCGGCGTCGTGCCATTGTTGATCGCGGCGTGGCTTTGTTATCAACACGTCGGTTCAGGCTTTATGCCCTCGATGGACGAAGGCGGTTTCATCTTCGACTATCGCGCCGCGTCAGGAACGTCGCTCAGCGAAACCGACCGGCTGTTGCGCCAGGTTGAAAAGATCATCCAGGACACACCAGAAGTGGACACCTACGCCCGGCGCACCGGACTCCAGCTCGGCGGCGGCCTGACCGAGGCCAACGAGGGAGATTTTTTCGTGCGGCTCAAACCGATACCTCGCCGCGATATTGACGAGGTGATCGACGACATCCGCAGCCGGGTCGAAAAAAACGTGCCCGGGCTGGAGACCGAGATGCTCCAATTAATGGAAGACCTGGTTGGCGATCTCACCGCTGTACCCCAACCAATCGAGATCAAGTTATTTTCTGACGATTCCGCGCTGCTCCAAACCACCGCTCCGAAGGTCGCGCAAGAGATTGAAAAGATTCCCGGTGTCGTGGAGGTAAAGGACGGCATCGTGCTCGCCGGTGACGCGCTCAACATCAACGTCGACCGGGCGCGTGCCGCGCTCGAAGGCATGGACCCGGCGGCTGTCACGGATGCGGTCGAGGGTTTGCTCTCGGGTGTGACCGCCACGACAAAAATAGAAAGCGGTCCCAAGCTGATTGGTATCCGCGCCTGGATACCGCCTTCGTCCCGACGCACCGCGGATGACATCGGTAATCTCGATTTGCGCGCTCCCGACGGCCACTTCTTTCCGCTCAAACGCGTGGCCACGATTACGACTATCGCTGGCCAGCCACAGATCGCCCGCGATGATCTTAAGCGCACGCTCGCCGTGACCGCCCGCATCACGGGCCGCGACCTCGGCTCAACCATGCGCAAAGTCCAAACGACACTCGTTCAACCCGGCCTGATTCCGCGCGGCGTTTATTTCTCGCTGGGCGGAACCTACGCCGAGCAACAAAAAGCGTTCGCCGGACTCATCGCCGTTTTTGCCGGAGCTGTCGCGCTGGTTTTCCTGTTGTTGCTTTTCCTCTATGAAAAATTTCGGACCGCGCTTTCAATGCTCGCCTGCACGTTGCTCGCGCTGTCCGCCGTCACGATCGGCCTGTGGCTGACTCGCACCGAGCTCAACATCTCGTCGATGATGGGCATGACGATGATCGTCGGCATCGCCACCGAAGTGGCAATTTTCTACGTTTCCGAACTCGTTTCGCTGCCCGACAACCTGGAGCCGCACGCTGCGCTGATCCAGGCCGGCCTCAATCGCATGCGACCGATCGCCATGACGACGTTTGCCGCCATCCTTGCGTTGCTGCCGCTCGCACTTGGCATCGGGCAGGGCTCAGCCATGCAACAACCGCTTGCCATCGCCATTATTTCCGGCCTCGTCGTGCAGCTGCCACTCGTTTTGATCGTGCTGCCCGTGATTCTTTCGCTGCACGTGTTTGGCAAAAAAACGCCTTCCGCTCCGCAACTAGCACGTTCTCCCTAAACCCCCGTCAGCAACCTGCTCGTTCTCCCTCCATGAAAATCAAAAGCCTTAGCCTTGTTCTGCTCGGCCTCGGAACCTGCACCGCAGCCTTCGCGGAATACAAAATCGTAAGCCACTTCGCCATCGGCGGCGAAGGCGGCTACGATTACCTACGCGTCGATCCCTCGGCCCGCCGCCTTTTCGTTTCTCATGGCAATAAAGTAGAAGTACTCGACGTGGATTCAGGAAAAATAATCGGCGAAATTGCCCCCACGCCCGGCGTCCATGGGATCGCGTTTGCGCCCGAGTTTAGCCACGGCTTCATCACCAACGGAGGTGACAGCACAGTAACACTGTTCGATCTAAAAACCCTGAAGCCAATCGAAACCATCAAAGTCACCGGCAAACGCCCGGACGCGCTGGATTACGATCCTGACACCAAGCAGGTCTTCGTCTGCAACCATGGCAGCGGAAATATCACCGTGCTCGATGCGGACAAAGGCGCGGTTAAAGCCACGATCGAACTCGGGGGCGCCCTCGAAGAGCTGGCGTTTGATGGACGCGGTCATCTGTTCGTGAACTCTGAGGACCGCAATGCGATCCATTATGTGGATACGCACACGTTAAAACTGCTGGCCACCTGGCCACTCGCGCCCAACGAAGGGCCGACCGGACTGACCATTGATCGCGAGCACCACCGACTCTTCGCCGCCTGCGGAAACAAACTCGTCGTCGTTAACAGCGACACCGGAGCCATCGTCACCACCGTGCCGGTCGGGGAAGATCCAGACGGCGCCACCTTCGAACCCGCGACGGGCCGCATCTTCGTGCCGACCAGGGACGGCCAGCTCACCATCATTCACGAAGACTCGCCGGATAAATACACAGTGGAACAAAACCTTCCCACGCAGCACGGATGCCGAACCATCGCTCTTGATCAAAAGACGGGGCGCGTATTCCTGCCGACAGGCAAGTTCACTCCGGCACAGGCCTCAACGACCGGCGGACCTGCCCGGGAAAAGCTAATCCCCGGAACATTCGAAGTCCTGGTGGTCGGACCATAACTTGTAAAACCAGCCATAAATTGTTCATACCGCTCAAGGGAGACGCGTGAAAACGTCTCTCTTTTTCATGTCACAAACCTGAGCAGTTCTGGCGTTTGGAGGTAGGGACGAGCCACCGGGCCGTCCGGCGACCGTGGACTCATGGCAGATCACGGTCGCGCCAAGTCTTAATGTTTTCTTAACGCTTTCGCGCCACCTCTTAATTAGGCGGAAGGCCGGGTGAGGACTACGATGGGCACATAACAAAACAGCCATGACCGATCTCACCTTTGTCATCATCACGCTCGCGTTCTTCGCCCTTGCAGCCGCCTACGCCGGTTTCTGCGAAAAGGTCCGCTAAGCGTCGATCTCCCGACCACAACCATTCTCTCCATGGAAACCATCATCATCGCTCTCCTCGCCCTCGCCACGCTCGGCTACCTCGTCGTCGCCGTGTTGTGCCCTGAAAAATTCTGAGCTGCTCGCACCATGAATAATCCAAACTCCTGGCTTCAGTTCGCGCTCTACGTTGGCGCGCTGCTCCTAATCACCAAACCGCTCGGGCTCTACCTCGTGCAGGTACTCGACACCGACGGCAAGACCTGGCTCGACCGCATCGTAAAGCCGGTCGAACGGCTCACCTACCGCGTGTGCGGCATCAATCCGAATAGCGAACAGAGCTGGTTCGGCTACACGATAGCCATGCTGGCATTCAGCGCGATTGGAATGCTGTTTACCTATTTTATCCTGCGCTATCAGGACCATCTGCCGCTCAACCCGCAGAATCTGCCCGGACTTTCGCCGCATCTGGCGTTCAACACCGCTGCCAGCTTTACAACCAATACTAATTGGCAGAGCTACGCCGGCGAGTCGACCATGTCGTATCTGTCGCAGATGGTTGCGCTGACCATTCACAACTTCACCTCGGCCGCAGTCGGTATCGCCATCGCCGCAGCCCTGGTGCGCGGCATCGCCCGACAGACCACTAAAACTATCGGCAATTTCTGGGCCGACACCGTGCGTGTCACTTATTACCTGCTCGCACCGGTTTGTATCGTCTTTGCGCTCTTCCTCGTTTCGCAGGGCATGATTCAGAATTTCAAACCGTACACGCAGGCGAAAACCTACGAACCGTACACAACACAAGTCGCCAAGACCGACGACAAGGGCCAGCCCGTCTTCGCCGCCGATGGCAAAACTCCCGTCATGGTCGATCAGGTGGTGGACACGCAGACAATCGTGCAGGGTCCGATGGCCTCGCAGGTCGCGATCAAAATGCTTGGTACAAATGGCGGCGGCTACACCAACGCCAACGCCGCGCATCCGTTCGAAAACCCCACGCCGCTCTCGAATTTTTTTCAGATGCTGTCGATCTTCGCGATCCCCAGCGCCCTCACTTATTACCTCGGTCGCATGGTTAAAAACCAGCGGCACGGCTGGGCCGTCTGGGGCGCGATGGCTGCCATGTTCCTGGCCGGCGCACTCGTTTGCTGGAAGGCTGAAGCCTCGGGTAATCCCATCCACCAGGCGCTCGGCGTCGCCGCAACCGATGGCAACATGGAAGGCAAGGAAGTGCGCTTTGGCATCTTCAATTCCGCGCTCTTTGCCACCATCACCACCGACGCGTCATGCGGCGCCGTCAACGCCATGCACGACTCGTTCACGCCGCTCGGCGGACTCGTGCCGCTCTTCAACATCGAGACCGGTGAAGTTATCTTCGGCGGTGTCGGTGCGGGACTTTACGGCATGCTGATCTTCGTCGTGCTCGCCGTGTTTATCGCCGGTTTGATGGTTGGCCGCACCCCGGAATATCTTGGCAAGAAGATCGAAGCTTACGACGTGAAGCTCGTGATGATGGTGCTGATGGTTTTGTCGGCCACCATTCTCGCTTTCACCGCGTGGGGCGCGATCAGCACCTGGGGCCAGGCCGGGCTCAACAACAACGGCCCGCACGGCTTCAGCGAAATGCTCTACGCCTTCAGCTCTGCGGTTGGCAACAACGGCAGTGCCTTCGCCGGACTCACGGCGAATCCCGCCAACGGCGATCCGCACTGGAATATCACGCTCGGCATCGCGATGCTCATCGGGCGCTTCCTGATGATCGTGCCGATCCTAGCGCTAGCGGGAAATCTCGCAGGCAAGAAACTTATTCCCGCCAGCGCTGGCACGTTCCAGACCGAAGGCGTCACCTTTGTGCTTCTGCTCATCGGCACGGTCGTGCTCGTGGGCGCACTAACCTTCCTGCCCGCCCTCGCGATGGGCCCCGTCATCGAGCACTACCTGATGGGCGCCGGCACACTGTTTTAAGCCGACCCGAGCTATTCCTTATCTCTTACCACTTATCACTTTCTCACCATGAGCACCAAAACCATTTCCCTCTTCGACCGTGAGATCATGCTGAAGGCGATCGCCGACTCCTTCAAAAAGCTTGATCCGCGCCTGCAGCTCAAAAACCCAGTGATGTTCGTCACGTTGCTCGGCGCGATCCTCACCTTCGAACAGCTTTTCACCACGAAAGAACCGCTGGGCTACGTTCTGCAGATTGCACTTTGGCTGTTATTCACGGTTGTGTTTGCCAACTTCGCCGAGGCCGTCGCCGAGGGTCGCGGCAAAGCCCAGGCCCGGGCCCTGCGCACCTCGCGCAAGCAGCTCGTCGCGAAACGCCGCCGCAAAGATGGCTCGCTTGAAACCGTCGACGCTTCCGACCTGCGCAAAGATGACGTCGTTTTTGTGACCGTAGGCGAACTCATCCCCGGCGACGGCGAAGTCATCGAAGGTGTCGCCTCGGTCGACGAAGCGGCCATCACCGGCGAATCCGCTCCTGTCATTCGCGAAGCGGGCGGCGATCGCAGCGCGGTCACCGGCGGCACGCGCATTCTCTCCGACCAGTTACTGATCCGGATCACCGCCAATCCCGGCGAGGGTTTTCTCGATCACATGATCAGCTTGGTCGAAGGCGCCACCCGCCAGAAAACACCCAACGAGATCGCGCTCACGATCCTGCTCTCCGCGCTCACGTTTATTTTCCTGCTCGTGATCATCACGCTCAAGCCCTTCGGCGTCTACGCCAACGTCGCCTTTTCGATCACCACGCTGATCGCGCTGCTGGTCTGCCTCATTCCGACCACGATCGGCGGACTGCTCAGCGCCATCGGCATCGCGGGCATGGACCGCCTGCTTCAGCGCAACGTTCTCGCGATGTCCGGTCGCGCCGTCGAGGCTGCTGGCGATATCGACGTGTTATTGCTCGATAAAACCGGCACGATCACCCTCGGCAACCGCATGGCGACCGAGTTCATCCCCGCGCCCGGTGTCACGCCCGACCAGCTCGCGGACGCCGCGCAGCTCTCCTCGCTCGCTGACGAAACTCCCGAGGGTCGCAGCATCGTCGTGCTCGCCAAGGAAAAGTTTAACCTCCGCGGACGCGACCTGACCGCGGCGCACACGTTCGTTCCCTTCACCGCGCAGACGCGCATGAGCGGTATCGACATTGGCACTACGCGCCACATTCGCAAAGGCGCCGCCGAAAGCGTCAAGAACTGGATCGTGTCTCAGGGTGGCGTTTATCCGCCCGCGGTCTCCGAGGCGGTCGACAAGATTTCACGCCAGGGCGGCACGCCACTCGTCGTCGCAGAAGATCGCCAGGTGCTCGGCGTCGTTTTCCTCAAGGACGTGGTTAAAGGCGGCATCAAAGAACGCTTCGCCCAGCTCCGCACCATGGGCATCCGCACCGTGATGATCACCGGCGACAATCCGCTTACCGCGGCCGCCATCGCCGCCGAAGCCGGCGTCGACGATTTTCTCGCTCAGGCCACGCCCGAGATGAAACTTCAGCGCATCCGCGACGAACAGGCGAAAGGCCGCCTCGTCGCCATGACCGGCGACGGCACCAACGACGCACCCGCGCTCGCACAGGCCGATGTCGGTGTCGCGATGAACACCGGCACACAGGCCGCCAAGGAAGCCGGCAACATGGTCGATCTCGACAGCAATCCGACCAAGCTCATCGAGGTGGTTGAAATCGGGAAACAGCTCCTCATCACGCGCGGCGCACTCACAACCTTCTCTATCGCCAACGACATCGCGAAATATTTCGCTATTATCCCTGCCATGTTGGTCGGCGCATTTCCCGCCATCGCGCCATTGAACGTCATGCACCTCGTCTCGCCGGCGAGCGCCATCATGAGCGCCGTGATTTTTAACGCCCTCATCATCATCGCGCTCATCCCGCTCGCGCTCCGCGGCGTGGCTTATCGCCCGGTCGGCGCAGCCGCGCTGCTGCGGCGCAACCTCTTCATCTACGGCCTGGGCGGCATCATCATCCCGTTCATCGGCATCAAGGCCGTCGATCTCTTGATCAACGCCATCCACCTCGTCTAGCAGCGAAAAACAAACAATTGTCACAGAGACAAACAAGAGGATGCACAGAGACCACAGAGCAAAGCCAAAATCTCGACACCCCGGTTCCGTCCTCTGTGACGCTCCGTGCAACCTCTCTCACTCTCCGTGACCCACTCCGAAATTCTCCCATGAAAACTCTCTTCGTTGAAATCAAAACAGCCGCCCTTCTCACCATCGTCCTTGCCGTCTTGCTCTGCGGCGCGTATCCGCTCGCCGTGTGGGCTGGAGCGCAGGCGTTTTTTGCCGACAAGGCAAACGGCAGCCTGGTTGTGGATAAGGCCGGTATCGTTCGCGGTTCACGGCTGCTCGCCCAGAATTTCTCCAGCGAAAAATACTTTCAGCCACGCCCCTCCGCGGCCGGGACCGGTTACGATGCCACCGCGTCGTCCGGCACCAATTTCGGCCCGACCAGCCAGAAACTCGCTGACAGCATAAAAGCCGCTGCCATCGCTTACCGCCAAGCGAACGGACTCGCCGCCGACGCACCTGTGCCTGCTGATGCCGTGACCAGCTCCGCCAGCGGGCTCGATCCGCACATCAGCGTCGCCAACGCACAGTTCCAGGCGTCTCGCGTGGCCAAAGTCCGCGGACTTCCCATCGAAAAACTCCAGTCGCTCATCGCCGCAGCCACTGAGGGCCGTGACTGGACGGTCTTCGGCGAACCCGGCGTGAATGTTCTTCAGCTGAACCTCGCGCTCGATGAAGCCGCGCCCGTCAGATAAATTTTGCCGCACCTCCCCCTCCCATGAACCACGAAATGGATGGCGCACGCCTTTCCTCCTACGTGTTTATTGCGCTGGTGGCTCTCGTGGTTGGCATGCTGCTCGGCATTGCCGGTCGCGATAGCCACACGGGTTCCCGCATCGAATGGCCTCGACCTTCTCACGCCAAAAGTAATTTCCCTCCATGAAGACAAACACGATAGAACCGGAGCCCTTTGAGTTTTGTTTTCCAAAACTAGATACGCTCGTCTGCGTTGAAAACAGGCCCGATGAAGTCGTGATCCGCGCCACGCGGGCCACTTTCTCCGAGGAGCAGAAGGCTTACTTCGTCCGCGAGCTCGCGGCCGAAGGTTTCATACCTGTCGATTATAAATGGTTTAGTGAACGCTCCAGTTTTTCGGGGCTCCCGGTCGTTCGATGGCTGGTGGACTGCTCTTGGTGGACACTGAGCCCCAATGCCGTCGCGCGCACGCGGCGGTTTATGATAAGAACGTTAGTCGGCGGTGCACTATTGTGGTTGTTGTTGATGACCTGCGTAATTTTCGGCTCGATGCGGCACGGCTTGTCTAGCGCCGCCCAACCAGTCACTGTGAGCAGAAACCATGGCTGACTTCAGGCCCGATCCCGAAGCATTACTCGCATCGCTCCAGCAGGAGCAGGCACGCGCTCAGCGCGGAAAACTCAAGGTATTCCTCGGTATGTGCCCGGGTGTGGGTAAAACCTACGCCATGTTGCGTGCGGCCGGAGAAGAGAAGACAGCCGGACGAGAAATCGTTGTCGGCATCGTGGAGACGCATGGTCGCAAGGAAACCCAGGCGATGCTCGAAGGCCTGACGGTTTTGCCACGGCTGAAGATTTCCTACCGTGAGGTCACGTTGGAGGAAATGGATCTGGAGACACTGCTCGCACGAAAACCCGGCCTGGCGCTCGTCGACGAACTCGCGCACACCAACGCCCCCGGTTCACGCCATACAAAACGCTGGCAGGACGTGGTGGAACTGCTCGACGCCGGTATCGACGTTTTTACTACAATCAACATTCAGCACGTCGAATCCCGCTCGGACGTGGTTCGGCAAATCACAGGTGTGACCGTGCACGAAACCGTGCCCGATTCGGTGCTCGCGCTGGCTGACCAGTTTGAACTGATCGACCTGACACCCGAAGCCCTGCAAGAGCGCTTGCGCGAGGGGAAAGTTTACCTCGGCGACCGCGCGGCGACCGCGCAGGAAAATTTCTTCCAAGAGGCCCACCTCGCGGCGCTGCGCGAACTGGCTTTACGTTTCACGGCCGAACGCGTTGAAGATCGCGTGCGGCAATTGCGCGGCAATCGCAGGGTCGTCTGGCGCAGTGGCGAACGTCTGCTCGTGGCGGTGGGACCGAGTCCATTCTCAGCCCAACTTGTGCGCTGGACGCGTCGCCTTTCCGCGGCGTTGGGCGCGCCCTGGCTGGCAGTTTACGTCGAAGGAGCCCGGTCGATGACACCAGAACAACAGCGGCTGCTCGACAAAAACCTGGCCCTAGCCCGCGAACTTGGCGCCGAGGTCATCCACACCCATGACGACAATGTTGCATCTGCGTTGGTTCGGCTGGCGCTGCAACACAACGCCACTCAGATCGTCGTCGGCAAGTCGCGCGAGAATCGCTGGCTGAACTTTCTGCGCGGCGGCTCGCTGGTCGACCGGCTCGTGGCGATCGGCGGCGCAATCGACATCTCGGTTGTGCCTGCCGAGGAAGACCGCCGCCAACGGCAGTGGTTGAAGCTGGACGGTGAGCTCCGGTTCGACTCCCGCGAATTCGGCATCGTCGCGGCCGTAGTCGGCACCGTGACCGTGCTCGGTTCGCTCCTACCGATCGACTATTACCTGGCCGTCGGCCTGGTCTACTTGTTGGCCGTCATCTCGCTCAGTTTGCGCGTGGGGCGCTGGCCAGTGCTAGCCGCGGGCATCATCAGCGCGCTGACCTGGGATTACCTTTTTATCCCGCCAAAATATACCTTTGTCATCAACAAGCTCGAAGACGCGCTGCTCTTCGGAACCTATTTTGTCGTCGCCTTGGTGTCAGGACAACTCACCGCACGCATCCGGGCACAGGCGAGAAACGAACGACTGCGCGAAGAACGCGCCACCGCACTTTTTCATCTCACCCGCGCTCTCGCCGCAGCGGATACTTTAGACGATGCTGTATTCGCCGCGCTGCGACAGGCCGACGAATTATTTTCAGCCCAAACCTCACTGGCGTTGTTTGAGACCAGCGACGGCAGTCTCGTGCCGCACTTTGCCGGCTCCTACACGCTTGACGACAAAGAGCGTGCGGTTGCCGAGTGGGCGTGCCGCAACCAGCACAGCGCCGGTCGCTTCACCGATACACTTCCCGGCAGTGCCGGTTACTACGTGCCGCTGGTTCGTGAAGGCACGGCGCTCGGTGTGATGGGCATAAAGGTGGCGGAAAACAAAACGCTCACGCTGGCCCAGCGAGATCTCATCGAATCCTTTGCCCGGCAACTCGCCTTGATCGCCGAACGCGAACACCTGCGCGAAGCCAGCGAGCGGGAAAAACTTCTCACCGAGTCTGAGAAGTTGCATCGCACCCTGCTCGACAGCGTCTCGCACGAATTGCGCACGCCGCTCGCAGTGATCACCGCATCGCTCGAAAACCTTGCAACCTCCGAGGGCGAACAACGCGCGGCCCTGACGAATGAAGCGCGGATCGCGACGCAACGGCTGAACCGGCTCGTCAGCAATCTGCTCGACCAGACGCGACTTGAAACTGGAACGCTCAAGGCCCGCCTCGACTGGTGCGACCCACGCGACCTCGTGAACGGCGCCGTGGAAAATATTCACGAGCTGCTTGCCGGGCATCCGTTCGAAATATTGATTCCCGACGAGATGCCGCCGATCCGCGCGGATTTCACGCTCACGCAGCAGGCGCTCGCCAATCTGCTGCTCAACGCTGCACTGCATACCCCACTCGCCACACCTATTTTACTTACCGCGGGAATCGAAAGCGCCGGGCGACGTTGCTTCTTCACGGTGGCCGATCGTGGGCCAGGCTTCCCACCAGCGATGCGCGAACGCCTGTTCAAAAAATTTGTTCGCGGCGATGCGGCCAAAGCCGGCGGGCTCGGTTTAGGCCTTTCG
>Ga0302322_100005372_pt1 | contig 11239 bp, 8 predicted proteins | sample Fen_T0_2_FD_203757 | JGI IMG/M metagenome (GOLD analysis project Ga0302322, IMG submission 203757) | Peat permafrost microbial communities from Stordalen Mire near Abisko, Sweden - Fen_T0_2 | ecosystem: Environmental > Terrestrial > Soil > Wetlands > Permafrost | place: Sweden: Abisko... | reverse complement strand
ACGCTTTGCACTTCGGGATGGTTGGGCTGGCCGATGTAGCCTAGCGCCGCAGATAAATCGCCGGGGCCGATGAATATCGCATCGACGCCCGGCACCGCAGCGATTTCGTCCACCGCCGCGACACCTTCGCGACTCTCGATCTGTACGATCACCGCGATGTGCTCGTTGACGGTGGCAAAGTAGTCGGGCACGGTGCCGTAGCGGTTGTGCCGTTGCGAAACGGACAGGCCGCGAATGCCGGCCGGCGGATAGCGCGTTGCCGCTACCGCTTGTCGCGCCTGCTCGGCGGTTTCGATCATCGGTATCAGGAAATTATAAAACCCGGCATCCAGCAGGCGCTTGATGATCACCGGCTCGTTGACCGGCGGCCGCACGATGGGCGCGCTGACGCTGTCTTTCAGGGCCATTAACTGCGGGATCATGGTGGTGAGATCGTTGGGCGAATGCTCACCGTCGAGTAACAGCCAGTCGAATCCGGCCAGGCCCAGCACTTCCGCGGTGATCGGGTTGGCGAGCGAACACCAGCAGCCGATCAGGCGCTTGCCTGCGATCAAATCGGCGCGGAACGTATTGGGGATGCCTCGATAGTAGTTGCTCACTTTTTCTACCATCCTGATTTTTATGCGATTTTTTTGGCCAGTTTGGCTGCGGAAGATTTTCTCGCCGGCATGCGCACCATGGTCGAATCGCGCATCACGAGGCGTGGTTCGAGCAGGATATGTTCCATATCGGGCGGGTTTTCACCGGCGATCTGGCGAAACAAAAGGCGCATTGCTTCTTCACCCAGTCGCTCGCTTTGCGTGTCCACCGTGGTCAAGGCGGGACTGGTGAAACGACCGAAGGGAATGTTGTCGATACCCACCACCGACATGTCGGCGGGAATGGAAATTCCCAGGGAATGGGCGACGCCCATGAAGCCGATCGCGACCATGTCGTTGTAGCAGACCACGGCGTCGGGCTTGTCCTTGCGCAACACCACGGTGGAACAGACGCGTTCGCCTTCGGCGACCGTGGGCCCGCGCACTTCATAGCGGGTCAGCGCCAGTCCATGCGCCGCCAGGCACTCGCTGAGCCCGCGCATGCGCTCCTTGTCCGGACGCGCCGGAGCGAAGCCCAGGTAGGCGATGTCGCGATGGCCCTGCTTCACCAGGAGTTCACCGATCATGTACGCAGCAGCGAATGCATCGATGCCGATGCTGGGAATGCCAACCGGCGCTGGACGGCCGGAAAACACCACGGGTTTGCCGAAGGCGAGGATCCGCTCCAACTGCTCTTCCGGCATGCGCGTGCTGACGATGAGCCCGTCGACGCGGCGGCTCAAGGCGTCGAGCAGCTCGTCTTCGCGCGCCTGGCTTTCCTCGGTATCGACAAACAACAGGTTGTAGCCGCGCTCCAGCGCGACGCGATTGGCGCCCTTCACCATATTGGTGAAATGCGGGTTGCAAATATCGAGGATGGCGACGCCGACCGAGCCGGTCTTGCCGGTAATCATGCTGCGCGCCAGCGGATTGGAGTGGTATTCCAGCGCCTCGATGGCGGCCTGGATCTTGCGCTCCACACCGGCAGTAAACCGCTGCGTGGAATTGATGAACTTCGACACGGTGGCGATGGAAACGCCGGCGTGTGCGGCTACGTCGCGAATGGTGGGTTTCTTTTTCATCAGTAAACGTTTTCCGCGATTATACCGGCAAAGGCAAGTGCGGCGTCAATGCAATCCGCCGCTGACAGGAGTTGGCGCGAACGCGTCGACCGACCGCACCCGTACCGATGGGAGCGGCACTTTTCCCCTATATCACCTGTGGACAAACGGGGTCCCCTACGCTTCGACGCCGCCACCGTATTGCGGCCGAACCCGAATTTTCCTCCTGGCCCGGCCAAATTACACTTGACAAGCCCCCGCGGAGCCTCACAAAATACGGAAAACGTTTTCCCTCTACTTCGCGACTGTTTCCCTCGCGGTACCTGTTTTCCTTTCCAACCCGTCCATTCGAACCAACACCAATCCAAACCCCCATGAGTGAGACAAAACCTTACTCGCGCCTGTTGTTAACCGGCGCCGCCGGCGGGCTCGGCAAAGTATTGCGGCAACGCCTGCCCGCTTTTGCGCATACCCTGCGCCTTTCCGACCGCGCCGAGCTCGGCGCTGCCGGCCCCGGCGAAGAAATCGTCCAATGCGACCTGTCCGACAAAGATGCGGTTTTTCGCCTGGTACAAGGCGTGGATGCCGTGCTCCATTTCGGCGGCATCTCGGTGGAAGATCGCTTCGACTCCATCCTGCAATCCAACATCGTCGGTGTATTCAACCTGTACGAGGCGGTGCGCAAGCACGGCGTGAAGCGCGTCGTGTTCGCGAGCTCCAATCACGTCACCGGTTTCTACAAACAGACAGAACGCATCGACACCGACGCGCCGATGCGCCCCGACGGCCTCTACGGGCTCAGCAAATGTTTCGGCGAAAACCTGTCGCGGCTCTACTTCGACCGCTACGGCATCGAAACCGTGTGCGTGCGCATCGGTTCTTCGTTTCCCGTCGTCAAGGACAGGCGCATGCTGGCCACGTACTTGAGTTACGACGATCTGGTGGAACTGGTGCGGTGTGCGCTGTTCGCACCCAAGGTCGGTCATACGGTGATTTTCGGCGCGTCCAACAATGCGACCAAGTGGTGGGACAACAGCAAAGCGGCACACCTCGGCTTCTTTCCCAAAGACGCCTCCGATGTGCAGCGCGCGCGCGTGGAAGCCGCCAGCCCACCGCTTGACCCGGCCGATCCCGTGGGAATTTTCCAGGGCGGCGCCTTTGTCCTGGCAGGCCCTTTTGACGACTGAGATCGCCGTCGAACGCCTGACCGAGCCCGACTGCGCCGTCGGCGAAAGCCCGGTGTGGCGCGCGGCCGAGTCGGCCCTGTATTGGGTGGACATTCCGGCGAGGTCGATTTATCGGTTGGACGCCGCGAGCGGCCGAATCACTCGCTGGCTTGCCGGCGAAATGGTGGCGTGCATCGCCTTTCAACACGATGGCACGCTGATCGCGGGAATGGAAAGCGGTGTGTTTGCGCTGCGCCTGGGAGCGGACGGCGGTGTCGAGGCAACCCCGCTTGCGCGCGTGGCCATGCCGATGACCAATATGCGTTTCAACGACGGACGTTGCGATCGCGACGGGCGCTTCTGGGCCGGTACCATGCATATGGACATCCCGGCCGGACACGCCGTCGGCGCACTGTATTGCTACGAGCAGCCGGCTGGATTGCGCGGGCCGGTGATCGAGGGCCTGCTCACGCAGAACGGCCTGGCCTGGTCGCCCGACGGAAAAGTGATGTATCTCTCCGATTCGCACCCGCGCTCGCAAACGATCTGGGCGTTCGACTACGATCGCGCAACGGGCGTTCCGACCAAGCGGCGCGTTTTCGTCGACATGAATCTGCATCCCGGGCGCCCCGATGGCGCGGCGGTGGATATCGATGGCTGTTACTGGACCTGCGCAAACGATGCCGGGCTATTGCTTCGTTTCACCCCGGACGGGAAGCTGGATCGCAGCATCGTCCTGCCCGTCAAGAAGCCATCGATGTGCGCATTCGGCGGTAGCCAATTTGACACAATGTATGTAACCTCAATCCGCCCGCTGCAAGCCGGCGCGCTGGTCGACCAGCCGCTCGCCGGCGCGGTGTTCGCCCTGCGGCCAGGCACGCAGGGTATCGCCGAAACGGATTTTGGAATGAATCGCTAGGCAGAGCACCGGTAACAGGGGGCAAAGACCTTCCTATCCATAACGCAGCAATACCGGAGGAGCGCTCACATGTATGCAGGCTTTCGAAATCATTCCGTATCGCGACACACCGCCATGGCGCTGCTGTCGACGCTGGCGTTGACGGCGAATCCGATCGCGGCGCGCGAGTTTCGCGCCGCCGATGTGCAGCCGGCGGACTATCCGACCGTCGAATCCGTACAGTACATGGCGAAGCTGGTCGGCGAGCAAAGCAAGGGCGCGCTGTCCATCCGTGTCTTTGCCGGCGGCGCACTCGGCAGCGAGAAGGACAATATCGAGCTCCTTCGCGCCGGCCGCCTTGACATGATGCGGGTCAACATCGGCACGCTGAACAGTATCGTTCCGGAAAGCGTGGTGCCGGTGCTGCCTTTCCTGTTCCGCTCCACCGAACATATGCGCAAGGTGCTGGACGGGCCGATCGGCGATGAGATCCTCGCGTCGATGGAAAAGCACGGGATGGTGGGTCTTGCTTTCTACGACAGCGGCGCGCGCTCCTTTTACGCCTCGAAGAGACCGATCAAGTCGCTTGCCGACCTGAAAGGCATGAAGGTTCGCGTGCTGCAATCGGATCTGTTCGGCGCGATGGCCCAGGCGCTGGGAGCGGTACCGACGCCCATACCATTCAATGGCGTCGCCACCGCGCTCAAGACCGGCCTGGTCGATGCCGCCGAAAACAACCTGCCCTCCTACGAGTCGTCGCGGCACTTCGAGATCGCCCGTTACTACAGCGTCACGGAGCACACGCGCGCGCCGGAAGTGCTGGTGTTCTCGAAAAAGGTCTGGGACAAGCTGAGCGCCGAGGATCGGGACTTGCTGCGCAAGAGTGCAAAGCAATCGGTTCCCTTCATGCGGAAGCTGTGGGACGAGCGTGAGATCAAGGCGCGCAAGCTGGTCCTCGCCGGCGGTGCCGAAATCGTCACGATCGCCAACAAGCAGGAATTCGTCGACGCCATGAAGCCCGTCTACGCCCGATTTGCCAATACGCCCGCTGCGGCCGATCTGGTCAAGCGCATTCAGGACGTGAAATAGCGCGCTGGCCAACTCTCCTCCACCTCCTCTTCGCACTACAGATCCATGACAAAGTTGGCATCCGAATCTTTGCGTATGCGCCGTAGTCTCCTGCGATTCGCCGCCTTTGCCGGCGCGGCGGCGCTGGTGGATTCCCCTGCCCTGCCGGCCGCGACCGGCGCGCAAGGCATCGGCGGGGACATGCACTCGACCTCGGGCGTCATGGCCAACGGCTGGGCGGACTACCAGGCGATTCTCGCGCGCGTGCATGCCCCTACGTTTCCGGACCGGGAGTATTCGATCGCGCAATTCGGCGCGCTGGCCGGTTCCGGCAACGATGCCACGGCTGCCATCGCCGGCGCGATCGACGCATGCCATCGAGCCGGCGGCGGGCGGGTGCTGGTACCGGCCGGTGAGTTCCTGACCGGTCCCGTGGTGTTGAAGAGCAATGTGAACCTGCACCTCGCCGAGGGCGCCACGCTCAAATTCTCGACCGAACCGTCGCGCTACCCGACGGTGTTCACGCGCTGGGAAGGCATCGAATGCATGAATTATTCGACGCTCATCTACGCCTTCGGTCAGGAAAATATCGCCGTCACCGGCAAAGGAACCCTGGATGGCCAGGCCAGCGATCGCAATTGGTGGGCGTGGAAGGCGACGCAGAAGGTCGACCAATTGGCACTGATCGCGATGGGCGAGAACGGCGTACCGGTGGCCGAACGCGTATTCGGCCCGGGACATAGGCTGCGGCCCAATTTTGTGCAGTTCTATCGCTGCCGGAACATCCTCATCGAGGATATCCGCATCCGCAATTCGCCGATGTGGGAGTTGCACCCGGTGCTTAGCAGCAACATCACCGTGCGCGGCGTGAAAATCGATTCGCACGGACCCAACAACGATGGCTGCGATCCGGAGTCGTGCCAGGACGTGTTGATCGAGAACTGCGAATTCAACACCGGCGACGATTGCATCGCCATCAAGTCCGGCAAGAACAACGATGGCCGGCGCGTCAACGTTGCCTCGGAAAACATCGTCGTGCGCGGCTGCCGTTTCCTCGACGGGCACGGCGGCGTGGTGCTGGGCAGCGAGTGCTCCGGGCATATTCGCAACGTATTCGTCGAAAACTGCGAGATGGACAGCCCCAGGCTGGACCGCGCATTGCGCTTCAAGGACAACGCAGCGCGCGGCGGCATCCTCGAAAACGTATTCATGCGCAACGTGAAAATCGGCCGGGTCGGCGAAAGCGTGCTGACCATCGACCTCCTCTACGAGGAGGGGCCGCGTGGAACGCACCCGGTGATCGTGCGCAACGTGCAGCTCGAAAATGTCACCAGCTCGGCGAGCCCGCGCGTCATGCATATCGCCGGCTATCCAGGCGCCATCATCGACCGCATCGTGTTCCGCGACTGCGCGTTCCGCGGCGTCGAATCGACCGAGGTAGTCTCGATCTCGGGGTCGATCGAATTTCACAATGTTGTCATCGAACCCCTCCGAAAGCCCGCGCGCCTGAGTTCCCGCGAGCCTCTCTAGTCTCCGATTCGCATGCCGGCCCGCCATTCGCCACGACCACTCCCTGACCTCTGACGCCATGACCAAACTACCCATCGGCCGCTACCGCTGGACCATCTGCGCCCTGTTGTTCTTCGCCACCACGGTCAATTACCTCGACCGCCAGGTGCTGAGCCTGTTGGCACCGGACCTGTCGAAGGAATTCGGCTGGACCAATACCGATTACGCCAACATCACCTCGGTGTTCCAGTTCGTGTACGCGATCGCGATGCTGTTTGCCGGTCGATTCATCGACCGCATCGGCACCAAGGGTGCTTTCATGGTGGCGATCGGCATTTGGTCGGCGGGCGCCGTGCTGCACGCCTTTTCGCTTCCGGTCGGCACCGGTATCGCGGCCCTGCTCGCAGCGGTCGGGATCGCGGCGGTGCCGGTGTCGATCGCGGGCTTCATGTTGTCGCGGGCGGTGCTGGCACTGGGCGAAGCCGGCAATTTTCCGGCAGCAATCAAAGCCACCGCCGAGTACTTCCCCAAAAAAGAACGCTCGTTTGCGACCGGTATTTTCAATTCCGGCTCCAACGTCGGCGCGATCCTGGCACCGCTGACGGTGCCATGGATTGCCGTGCAATGGGGCTGGCAGGCGGCCTTCATCATCATCGGTTCGCTGGGCTTCGCCTGGATGGTGTTCTGGTGGATTTTTTACGACCCTCCGGCGCGCCAGCGGCGGCTGAGCGCCGCCGAGCGCGACTTCATCCATAGCGACGCCAAGGCGGATGGCGAAGCGGTCGACGCACCCGTTGTCGCATCGGTTCCCTGGTTCCGGTTGCTGGGGTACCGGCAGATGTGGGCGTTTGCCTTCGGCAAATTCATGACCGACGGGGTATGGTGGTTTTTCCTGTTCTGGCTGCCGAAGTACCTGACCGCCCAGTACGGGATGAAGGGCACCGAGCTCGCCTTGCCGATTGCGGTGCTGTACAGCATGACCATGTTCGGCAGCGTCGGCGGCGGCTGGTTGCCGACCTACTTCATCAACAGGGGCGACTCGCCTTACGACGGCCGCATGAAGGCGATGCTCGCCATCGCGTTTTTCCCGCTGGTGGTGCTGCTGGCGCAGCCGCTGGGCTACCTGGGATTCTGGGTGCCGGTACTGCTGATCGGCGTCGGTGCCTCTGCGCACCAGGCCTGGTCGGCCAATATCTTCACCACCGCGTCCGACATGTTTCCGAAAAAATGCGTGGCCTCGGTGGTCGGCATCGGCGGCATGGCCGGCGGCATCGGCGGGGTGGCGGTGTCGAAGATCGGCGGATGGCTGTTCGACTACTATGCGGCACTGGGCCATCTCGAAACGGGCTACATGATCATGTTCTCCGGCTGTGCGCTCGCCTACCTGGTGGCGTGGACGGTGATGAAATTGCTGGTGCCGAAATACAAGATCATCACTGACTTGTAGCCACAACCGGCGCCGCGCCGCATCCGCCCCCCGGCTTGCCCTGCCATTGGGGTGCCGACTTCTGCAATCCGTCGCCCGCCGCTCGCCAATGCGGGCGACCACGGCTAAGGTGCGGGTACTCCACACCCGACCCGAAAGGGGAGCGCCATGAACCTGCGAAGCCTGTTTTTTGTCCTGCTGTTTGCCGTGAGCTCCAGCGCCTGCGCCGGCTCGTTTCACGCTGGACTGCGCGTTTCGGAAGACGTCAATGCCGAGGAAACCGGCCTGCCGGGCTATCCCGGCGCCACCATCGTCGAGAACCGGCACGGCGACAACGATTCCGCAAAGGTGCAGATCGGCTTCGGCGAGTATGGCCTGAAGGTGGTGGTGGCCAAGCTGCGTTCGGACGATTCGATGGAAAAGATCGCCGCGTTCTACCGCGAGCAGCTGGCGCAATACGGCGCTGTGCTCGATTGCAGCGGACCGCAAACCGACAAACCGCGCGAACGCAAGTCGAAGGCGCTCACTTGCGAGGGCGACCGCCCCGAAAAGCGTGGCCTGCTGTTCAAGGCCGGCCGGAAAAGCGATCAGTACCTGGTGGCGATCAAGCCCAAGGGCAGCGGCAGCGAATTCAGCCTGGTGCACGTACAGGTTAACGGAATCGACTGGTAGGGGGCACCCCGGAGGCGGCAGCCTGCTTGTCCAATCTACAGGCTAAAAGTGGGGCCAGGCAACTTCCTCGCCGATAGAATCGATCTTACAATATTCGATTCAACTCACGAGGTAGGCGCGAATGGCAAATCGATTCCTGAAGGTCGCGGTGGTGTATTTCCTGCTGGGCAATCTGCTCGGGATGTTCATGGGAATTTCAGAGGATCACACCTTGATTCCCGTGCATGCCCACATCAATCTTCTCGGCTGGGTATCGCTGGCGCTGGCCGGCATCGTCTACCGCCTGTTTCCGACTGCCGCGAAATCGAGGCTGGCGCCGGTACATTTCTGGCTGTACAACATCGGCCTGCCGATCATGATGGTTGCCATCGCGATCGAACTCAACGGGCACCCGGCAGTCAAGCCGGCCATCGGCATCGGAGCAATGCTGGTGATCGCCGCGGTGGTGCTGTTCGCCGTCAACGTCTTCCGTAACGTATCTAGCCGAGACGCCTGAGAATCGAATCGTGCATCTCGCGGGTGTTCCTGGAAGGTGCGATGCCGAGCACGATGGAAAGATTGTCGCGGCAGCGCCGATACACCGACAAGGCATTGGCCAGCTCGCCCTTTTCCGCGTAGCAGTACATCTGCCGCTGGTAGAGGGTCTCGGCGAGATTGTCCATGGCGAGGCCGCGACCGTAAATTTCGATGGCGCGATCCCAGTCGGCCTCGCGTTCCGGAACTTGCCCCAGCGCAACGATCAGTTTTTGAAACTGGTCGTGTAGCCGGTCGGCCATCGGCTGTGCCCAGGCCGATTTCGGCTCATTGCCAAGAAATGGGGACCGATACAGGCCGTACGCGCGCAGCGCGATTTGTTCGGCGCTCTGCCCCTCATTCGGTGTCGCCTGGTCGACCGCGGCCAAGCCGGCAAGCAGGGACTCGAAGGCCCAGACATCGGTCCAAACCATGTCCCTGTTCAGGGTCAGCTTGCCCTCCTGCAAGATCACGGTCGCGTCGTCGCCCAGCAATTTTCTCAGGCGCGCCAGGGTCGCCTCCAGGGACTTGGGGCCATCCGATTCGGCATCCGGCCACATGATCTGGATGATTCTCGCCGTGTCGACCGACTGGCCGCCCAGCGCCAGAATAACTTTCAACAGGTCGAGCGGCTTTTTCTGCGCTTTGCGGCCGAACACAAGCGGCGCGCCGTCGACCAAAATGGCGAACGGACGCAGGGCAAACACCTTTACCGGCCACGGCCAGGATTCGATGGCAATCGCCGGGCAGCGCAATTTGCGCCGCCGGATCAACTCCAGCACGTATTCTTCTTCCACCCCGGATTCGAGCGCCGCGCCGGCCAGCTCCGCGAGCAAATCGGGCAAATGCTGGAGAAAGGAAAAATCCTGCCGCTCGCGGCGGTCGGCCATTAGCTCGATCAGCAGGCGTGCCGAGTCGGCAGACGACTCCCGCCGCCGCGCGGCGACAGCCCGCAGTGCGAAAGCGCCGGCGGCAAAGATGCGGTCGTGCTTGCCGGCTGCGAGGGCCGCGGCTTGATCGAATTGGTCGGCTGCCTCGTCGAAGCGGCCCATCAGCGCCAGTGCCGACCCGACCACCTCGGTCAGCCAGGCCCTTTGGACGGCCGGCACGCCCACCTCTTCCGCCATGTCGAACATGAGTAGCCCGGCAGCCAGCGCTTCGCCGGCATGCCGCTCGCGCAACGAAAGCATTGCCTTGTAGTAATTGAGGTAGTAGCTTGCCAGCCGGGTTGGCCGTGCCAGGCAGGTTTCCGCACGCAGCAATGCGTATGCGGCACCGTCCACGTCCTGCGCGGCCATGGCGACACGGACACGATTCAGCAGCAACGTGAAATGGCTGAGGCTACCGGTAAAGCCGTTGTCCTCGATCAGTTGTTCCACCGCGTCGAGCATCGCCGTTGCCTCCTGCAGCTTGACGCAGGTGCGCTGCAGCCAGATCGCGTACTGCAACAACCAGAGGATACGTCGGCGCACCGGCACCTCCGGCAGAGCCGACAAGGGGTGCAGCGTCATGGTCAGCATTTGCGCCAACTCGGCCTCGTTGGTTCTGACGTAGTGATTCAACAGCACTCCGCCCGCGGCCAGGCGCGGCAGTGGCTTGAAATCCTCGTTCAGCAATTGCCTGAGCCGTTCGGCGATGTACGGCAGATTGGGGTGGTCAGGCTGGCGGACCTCCATGGCGAACAGGGTCGCGTGATACGCGCGCATCTGCACATCCCTGCCGACCACGGGCAGCGCCTGCGGGATGAGCGACACCAGAACCGGCAACCACCTGTCCAATTTGGTGTAGTCCTGCATTTCGTAGTAGTGACTTTCGACGATGGCCGCGACCGACTGCAACTGCCCCTTCACATCGCCCTCGGCTGCGAACGCCTGCCAGGCCGGCTCCAGCCACTGTTCGGCGCGCGGCTGATCGATTTCCAGAAACGCCGACCCGGCCAAAAACTGCAGGCGAGCGCGAGCGCGAACGACGCTTTGCGGCAGTACCGCGATCCATTCGGAGACGAGTCGCGCACGGTCGGCATCGATCAGCGCCTCGCCGTATTCCGCGAGCAGATCGGCCGCTTCCGGCCAGGCCCGGATCTGCGCGAACAATTCGAAGGCGTCCTCGAATTCCCCGCGCGCAGCCAGCAGGGAGGCAGCCTTGCACACGCGTCCGTGCCACTCCTCTTCCTTGAAATAGAGGGTCGCCCTTTGCAGCAGAAAAGAGCGAAACAGCGAATGGTAGCGATAGCTGGCGCGCTCGAGCATGCGCCTCTCTGTAAACAAGTATCGGCGATATAACGCCTCGAGGATTTGCTGGGCCGAAGAACGTCTGGTCAGACTCTCGGCCAGCGGCACGTCGATCGC
>Ga0302322_100005371_pt1 | contig 11239 bp, 8 predicted proteins | sample Fen_T0_2_FD_203757 | JGI IMG/M metagenome (GOLD analysis project Ga0302322, IMG submission 203757) | Peat permafrost microbial communities from Stordalen Mire near Abisko, Sweden - Fen_T0_2 | ecosystem: Environmental > Terrestrial > Soil > Wetlands > Permafrost | place: Sweden: Abisko... | reverse complement strand
GCTCCCAGATGGGAGCGAGGGCGCAGCCGCAGGTCACGTACACGGCCCGCTCGGCCCGGCGCATGGCGCCCTTGGGCGGAACCACGCCAAGTGCTTCGGCCTTGGCGGTGGTGTAGCTGACCATGAACGAGCCCAGCACGGCGCCCAGGCACAGCACCAGGGCCACGGGGCTGCCGCGAAAGTAGACGGCCAGGCCGGCCAGCAGGACGTATTCGACGTAGCGATCCACCGCGGCGTCGAACAGCTCGCCCACGTCGGACGTGCTGCCATAGCGCCGGGCCAGCATGCCATCGACCATGTCGCAGAAACCAGAGCCGGTGGCCAGGAACGCGCCGAGGCCAAAGTGCCCCGTGGCGACCAGGGCGGCGGAGCCCAGGGCGGGGGCCAGGGAAAACGCGGTCACCATGTTGGGGGTGACGCGCGCCCTGGTGAGCAGCCTGACCAGCGGTTCGAACAGTTTGTAGGCGACTTCCATGATTCCGCGGCCAAGCAAGATGCCGCCATGTCCGTCGAGTCGCGTGTTGCCCGCGCGCTTGGGCAGCAGCGCCAGCACGCCACAGATCGCGGCCACCACCACCCCGAAGGTCCAGAGAATGAGGGCGCAGATGAGATCCGCCATGGGGGGGCATAGTGAAGGAATTGGCCCCCGCCTTCAAGGCGCGCGTGCGATGCCTGCGGCGGTCGCGTACGACCGGGCTTGACGGGACTGGCGTTGCCTTGCTCTAGTCTCGGTTCTCATGGCCGCGGCGCGGGACCAGCTTGTCGAGCAGCACTTGCACTTGGTGCACTCCATCGCGGCCAAACTCAAGCGCAAACTGGGCAAGACCATGGAGCCTGGCGACCTGGTTGGTTATGGCACGCAGGGGCTCATCGAGGCGGCGAGCAAGTTCGACCCCAAGCAGGGCACGGCGTTCGGCACCTTCGCCTACTACCGCATCCGCGGCGCCATCTTCGACGGCATGCGCACCATGGGTTGGTATTCGCGCGTGGACTACGCGCGCTACCGCGCCGAAGAGCGCGCCAACGAGTATATGGCTTCTGCCTCCGAGCGCGATGCCGCCGACAAGTCGGCCAATCCGGCCGCCACCTCCTCCCCAGACAAGTCGGAAGTTCTGGCGGACATCGCCGAGGTCTTGAGCGGGGTGGCCACGGTGCACATCACCTCCATCGAGGCCGCGCGCGACGCGCCGGACGACCGGTTCCAGGCGCCCGACGAGGCCGCGCTCGAGGCCGAGGGGCGCCAGCGGGTGCGCGCGGCGCTGGCCACGTTGCCGGACAAAGAGCGGCAGCTCATGGAGCTGTACTACTTCGCGGACATGAAGCTCGAAGAGGCGGGCAAGAAACTTGGGTTGTCCAAATCGTGGGCCAGCCGGTTGCACACCCGCGCAGTGAACCATCTGCGCGAAGCCTTGGATGAAGGAGATTCGTGAGCCATTTCTTTTCCATGCGTCGCTTGTGGATTGCAGTGGTCTTTACCCTCGGCTGCTCGATGCCAATTCAGCATGGGCTGGATGAAACCGCGGCCAACGAAATCCTGACTTCGCTGGAACGCGCGGGAATTCCAGCCAGCAAGAGCCGCGATGACGAGGGTGTTTTTGCCGTGGTTGTGGCCAAGGCGGACGCCTTGCGTGCCATGGATCTCATGCGTTCGCTGGGCCTTCCGCGCGGGCCGCGCGTGGGATTCGGCGAGATCTACAAACAGCCTAGTCTGGTGCCCACGCCCACCGAGGAGCGCGCCCGCTACATCGAGGCGCTGGCCGGGGAAATCGCGCGGACGTTGGAAAATGTGGAGGGCGTGGTGAGCGCGCGCGTCCACCTGGTGTTGCCCGAGCCCGACCTGCTGGCCATTGACGGTAAACCGCGGGTGGCGGCGCAGGCCGCGATCTTGCTCAAGACCCGCGCTGGCCGGCCTGCGCCCATCAGCGAGCAGGATGTTCGCAAGCTGGTGGCGGGCAGCGTCCCCGGGTTGGACCCGTCGGCCGTAGCCGTTGTGGTCACGCCCGCGTCCGAGCTTTCCGCCGCGCCAGGCGCGGCCTTGGTGGCATTCGGTCCGCTGCGCATGACCGCGGATAGCAAGTCCACCTTCGTTGTTGGGCTGGGCGCTGCTTGCGCCCTGATCGCGTTGCTGGCCGGTCTGGTGTTCGTACTGTCGCGCCGCCTGGCGGCCATGCAACGGAAAGACTAACCGCGTGCGGAGCCTGCCAAGGGTTTGGCGAGGCCGAGCGCAGCGAGGGGTGGCAGGGTGGGTGGCAGGTGCCGAGTGCGCAGCTAACCCTCCCAGGGTTCCCATTACAAAGAAATCTTCTTCTTGAGGGCGGCGAGGGCGTCGTCGAGCGATTGGTCTTCGCTGAGCTGTTCCAGCTTTTTCTCGCTGGCGCGCTGGGCGGGGGTGTTTCCCGCCAACTCGTCGGTGAGGCTAGCCTCGGCTTCTAGCGCGTCGATCTTGCCCGACATGCGCTCGAAATCGGCGAAGGCCGAGGTGCCGGTGGAAACCGGGCTTTGCCCTTTGGCCGCGCGGGCCTTCTCGCGCAGGGTGCCCTGGCGCAGCTTCACGTCCTTCACACGCAACTCCAGCGCGCGCAAACCAGCGACCAGATTTTCGACCTGAGCCTTCTGCTCGGCCGCGGACTTATCGGTTTCGATGCGATCGGCGTCCTTCTGCGCCTTGCGCCGGAGCGCCTCCTTGGCCAGGGCATCATCGCCGGCCCCCACCGCGCGCGCCGCGTGCTCTTCCCAGGTCTTGGCCTCGGCGGCCAGATTCTCGGACTGGTGGAGCAGACGCTTTTCCTCGGCCATGCAGCCCGCGACTTCGCCGCGCGCCTGGCGGACCGAGTCCTCCATGTCCAGTACGAGCTGATCGATCTCCTTGGCCGGATCTTGCATCTGGTCGATGAGATCGTTGACGTTCGACTTCACCAGCGTGGACAAGCGGGCGAGGATGCTCATGGCGCGAGTCTACGTCCCTCGGTGGTTTTCTTCCACGCTTGCCAGCGGATTTTGCTAGCGTGCCGGCTCCATGCTTCTGCGCGAAATAGCCGGACAAGCTCACGCCGTCGCCATGCTCCAGCGGGCGGTGGCGTCGGGGCGCCTGGCCCATGCTTGTCTTTTCGACGGTCCGGAAAGCGTGGGCAAACGAAGCGCGGCGCTAGGACTGGCCAAGGCCCTGTGTTGTACCGAGTCGCCCGGGCTCGGTTGCGGCACCTGCGACGCCTGCCGCCGCATCGATACCGGCCAGCATCCCGATGTGCTGTCCCTGGCGCCGGCTGACAAACTGTACGTCATCGAGCAGGCGCGCGAGATCGTCACCATCGCCGCGACCCGGCCGCACGAAGCCCCGGCGCGGGTGATCATCTTGGACCGTGCGGACGCGCTCAATCCCAGTTCGGCCAACTGCCTGCTCAAGACCTTGGAAGAGCCTTGTCCCGGCAACCACTTGGTGCTGGTGACCTCGGCGCCAGATCGGCTGCTGCCCACCATTCGATCGCGGACCCAGCGTGTCCGATTTGTGGCCCTGCAGCCTGCCACGCTGATTGACATCGCCCTGCGCAGGGGTGCCACGCGCGCGCAGGCGGAAACCGCGGCCTCCTTGGCCAGCGGTCAAGCCGGGCGGCTCGTGCAAGCTCTCGAATCTGAGGCGGAATCAAGCCTTTGGACCATCGTGGGCAATTTCCGCAAGGCTGCGGCGTCAACTGGCATGGGCGCGATCTTCGATGCCGCGGCCGAGTTTTCCGACAAGGAAAGCCGGCAGGATCTGCCCGAGGCGCTGGCCCTACTTGCGCGCCTCTATCGCGATGCGCTCGTGACCGCGGCCGGCGCGGGCGAGCTGGCGCTCCTGCGCGATCGCGCAAACGACCTTGAAACACTCGCGGGACGCGCGCGAAAGGATTACGATCTGATATCTCTTCGTTCGGCCTTGCGTGAGGTGGGCCAAGCCTCTCTCGCGCTTTTGTCCAACGTGAACCCCGTGACCGCGCTTGAGAAGATGTTGATGGATCTCAAAACCCTAGAGTCGGGACTCGCATGAACGAGACCCCGAGAGCGCCCGAGCCAGGGCCGGGCCCGGACGGCACCACGCGCGGCGAGGTGCGCAGCTCAGTCCGCGTGCGCCTGGCGCGCAATGGCCGCGTCCTTGACTGCGAGTGCGGCAGCTTGGTTTTGCGCCAGGGCGAGCAGGTGGTCATCGACGACCGGCACACCAGCGCGCTGGGCATGGTCACCATTCCGTCGGGGACGCGGCAGGTTCAAAGTCTGCAAGGGCGGGTGATCCGCAAGGCCGAGGCGCGCGATCTCGCGCGTGCCGAGCAAGAACACAAGCGCCAGCAAGAGTCGCTGGCCTTTGCCCGCGAACGTGCCCGTGCGCTGGGCTTGCCCATCAAGCTTTTTCGTACCGATATTGGCCTTGGCGGCGATCGCGCCACGTTCTTCTTCTCGTGCGAACAGCGCGTGGACTTTCGCGGGCTGGTTCGCGATCTGGCGGCGCATCTGCATGCGCGCATCGAGATGCGCCAGGTTGGCGTGCGCGACGAATCCAAGATGACGGGCGGCATCGGCTCGTGCGGCCGCGAGCTGTGCTGCTCGACTTACCTCACGCGCTTCGCCCCGGTCTCCATCAAGATGGCCAAGCACCAGCGCCTGGTGCTCAACCCGACCAAGATCGCGGGCCAGTGCAGCCGGCTCAAGTGCTGCCTCATGTACGAGGACGACCTCTACGTTGAGATGTCCAAGAACCTGCCCAAGCCGGGCAAACGGGTCGAGACGCCCGAGGGCGTGGGACGGGTGGACGATCTGGATGTGCTCGGCGGTCGCGTGCGGGTTTCTTTTTTCGAGCGGCCGCCCATGACCTTCCTGGCGTCCGAGGTTCGCCTGGTGCCCAACCAACCCAATGTTCCCGTGACGCCCACGCCCCAGCCCCGCGACGTGCCACTCGTCGATGGCGAGGAAAACGGCGGCTCGGACGAAGAGACTTAACCACAGAGGACACAGAGTTCGGAAGAGAAGAAGTTCGGATCTAGGATCCGGGAAACCCTTTCTTCCTATCTCTTCCGGTCTCTGTGTCCTCTGTGTTCTCCGTGGTGAAGATCCGGATCCCAGGCGGCATCTCTGTTAACCTAGGGCCATGGCTGACTACTTCTACGTCACCACCCCGATCTACTACGTCAACGCGCTTCCCCACCTGGGGACGTTTTACACCACCACCGTCGCCGACGCGTTCGCGCGCTACCACCGCGCCCGCCGCCACGAAACCTATTTTCTGACCGGCACCGACGAGCACGGGCAGAAGATCGAACGGATCGCGCGCGAGCAGAACATCAGTCCCAAGGACTACTGCGACGGCATCGTGGCCAAGTTCAAAGAGGTGTGGGCCCAGGCTGGCATCAGCTACGACCGCTTCATCCGCACCACTGATCCCGACCATCGCGCCGCCGTCGAAGCCATGTGGCAGCGCATGCTGGCCAAGGGCGACATCTACAAGGCCGACTACGACGGCATGTACTGCGTGGGCTGCGAGGGCTGGAAGACCGAGGAGGATGTGGTCGAAGAAGGGGGCGCCAAGGTTTGCCCCATCCACCGCAAGCCGGTCGAGCGCGTGCGCGAGGAAAATTACTTCTTCCGCCTGTCGAAGTACGCGGACAAGCTGCTGGCGCTCTACGAACAGCCAGGCTTCATCCGGCCCGAGACGCGCAAGAACGAAGTGACCGAGTTCGTGCGCTCGGGACTCAAGGATCTGTCCATCTCGCGCTCGACCGTCAAGTGGGGCATCCCAGTGCCAGGTGATCCCGGCCACGTCATCTACGTGTGGCTCGACGCCTTGACCAACTACGTGTCCGCCTTGGGCGGGCCGGACAAGCTCACCAGTGACCCGCGCTCGCAAGCGTTGTGGGGTGCGTGCACGCACCTCATCGCCAAGGACATCCTGCGCTTCCACGCCGTCTACTGGCCAGCCTTTCTGATGTCCGCGGGATTGCCGATGCCGCGGGGCGTGCTCTGCCACGGCTACATCACGGTCAAGGGGCAGAAGATTTCCAAGTCCATGCCCGCCACGCGCGTGGATCCCGGCCTCATCGCCGCTTCCCTCGGCGCCGATCCGCTACGCTACTTCGTGTTGCGCGAATACACCCTGGGCAACGACGGCGACTTCAGCTACGAGGCGCTTTTCCAGCGCTTTGAATCGGACCTGGGCAACGACCTCGGCAACCTGGCCAATCGTACGATTTCCATGGCGCGCCAGCTTGGCGAATCCCTCGATGCGGCCCATCGGCCGGGTTATTCGGCGGGCGACCCGTTGTCCGAAGAAGAACTGCTTTTGCGCCGGTGCGCCCAGGACATGACCCTGGCCGCCAGCAAGGCCTGGGACGAGATGCAGCCCTCGCGTGCCCTGGAGGCGACCTGGACCATGATCCGGGCTGGCAATGTCTACCTGGATCGCACGGCGCCGTGGAAGCTGAAGAAGGCCGGCCAGCTCGCGGAACTGCGCGAGGTTCTGGTCAACACCTGCGAGATCATCCGGCGCGCGGCCCAGATGGTTGGGCCCGCCATGCCGGCGGCGTCGCGCGAGCTTCTGCGCCAGATCGGCCGTGAGCAGGACTATGGCCTCTGGCCATCCGAGGATTGGGGCGGCTGGCCGGGCGGCAAGTTGACCGAGCCCAAGCCCATCTTTCCGCGCATCGAACCCGAGCAGCAGAAAGAACTCATCGCGGCCTGGCTCGACCAGACGCCGCCGCCCAAGACCGTTCCAATCGCCACCGGGACCTTGCCCAGCGAAATCACCATCGAGGATTTTGCGCGCATCGACCTGCGCTCGGCCAAGGTTGTGGCCGCCGAGGCCGTGCCCAAGACCGACAAGCTGCTCAAGCTGGTCCTGGATCTGGGCGCCGAACAGCGCACGGTCATCTCCGGCGTCGCGGGCGCCTACGCGCCGGCGGAGCTGGTGGGGCGAACCGTTCTCTATTTGGCCAACCTGAAACCGGCCAAGATTCGCGGCGTGATTTCCCAGGGCATGATCCTGGCCGCTGGCAGTGATCCTCTCTCCATGTGCGGCTTCGACCGCGACGTGGCTCCGGGAACGAAGGTGAAGTAGCGTCTCCGATTCCAAGCCGGCAGTTCACACAGGGCGGTAAGCGCAGTTTGAACAATTGCGGACCGCCACAGTCCCTAGTACGGGGATGATGTGCACCGTTCAACGATCGCCGGAACGTCTCGGCATCCGTGGTTGGCTGCCACTCGCCGTCCTGTGCTTCTCGGCGACGTGGATCGGGCCGGGCTGCAAGGCCAGCGGTGGCACGGCCATTAGCGGGGCAGGGGGTGGCGGTTTGAACGGCGGTACCGGCGGCTCGGCAGGTGGTTCAAACGGCAGCGCTGCCGGAGGTGCCGGTGGAAGAACGGTGCCGCCGACGGTGTCCGGCCTCTTCATCGAAGCGAATCCCAACAACAATCTTTCGTGCTTTGTCAGCTGGACAAGCGATACCGCGACCAGCTCCGAGGTGCAGTTCGGCGCTGGCGCCTATCGATTCCACATCGTGGCCGACGAGTCGGTCACATCCCACCGCGTGCTCGTCATCGGTATGACTGCGCAGACCGACTACCTGATCAAGGCCGTGTCCAAGAACGCGGGCGGTTCGGCCAGCGCCGAGGGCACGTTTACCACGGGCGCATTGCCCAGCGGCCTGCCCGTCTCCACGTTGACGGTCAACGATACCGCCGCTGCGCAGCCGGGCTGGACTCTCACCAACATCATGCAGGCAAGCCAAGGTGTCGGTTTTAATGGCACGGCACCAGGAATCATCGTCATGGTCGACCAAACCGGCGTTCCGGTTTGGTACTTCGTCAACGGAACCACCCCAGACCAGCGCGGTGACGTTTCGCTTCGCGTGCTTGGAAACGGCAATCTCATTCTTGGCCCATCCTCCGGCGAGCCCGCCAAGGAGATCGATCTGGCGGGCAACGTGGTTTGGTCGGGTCCGCCCGTGCCGGCGGCCACCGCTTCGAAGACCGATCCCGCCACCGCGCCCATGTCGCATTTTGCAAATAAGTTGCCCAATGGGAACTACATCCTATTTCGCGATCTCACCGACGCGAATGGCATCGGTGGTGCCTATGTTGAAGAGGTCACGCCGACCAATGAGGTCGCTTGGTCGTGGAATCTCTTCGACCACATCCAGCCGCCGGCAGGAGCCGCGAAGGATTGGTGCCATCCGAACTCGGTGACCGTGGATCTCGACCACGACGTCTTCTATCTGAGCTGCCGGTTTCAGGGCATCATCAAGGCCCGTCGTTCAGGGGACAAGGGCGTGATCTGGGTTCTTGGCGGGCAAGCGGGAGGCGATTTCACCTTTAGCCCCGAGTCGGCGAATTTCGGCGACCAGCACGATCCCGAGATCCACGCCGATGGCACCATCCTTTTCTACGACAACATGGGATCCGCAGCCAGGCCCCCCGCTGGCGTTACGACCCGCGTGCTCGAACTCTTCATCGACGAGAATACGAGGCAGGCGAGATTGTCCTTTGAGTTTCCGGGCAGCTTCGCCGTCGATGCTTGGTACACGACCAACTGGTACACACCCTACTGGGGCGACGCGGATCGTCTGGCCAACGGCAACATTCTCATCACCGCTGGCTTTCGCAGCCAGACCGAGCAGACGCACATTTTCGAGGTCCGCCCATCGGACGGCAAGGTGGTCTGGCAGATCACGCTGCCCGCGGGCGTCGGCTCGTACCAGGCTGATCGACTGTCGCCGCCGCCACTGGTTCAGCCACTCTAGCGGCCCGCGGGAAGTCGGCCGGGCCGTCCTTTTCGCCTCGCATCTGTCGACGTGTGGCCGTGGACTGCGGTAAAACCCGGGCCATGACTTCCGTCTCTTCCCCGAAACCGATCATCCCCGCGGGCGGCGAGCCCATCACGCTGAACAGCCAGGGTGCATTGCAAGTGCCCGATCACCCCATCCTGCCCTTCATCGAAGGCGACGGCACGGGGCCTGACATCTGGCGCGCCTCGGTGCGCGTGCTCGATGCCGCGGTGGAAAAGGAATTCGCGGGCCGAAAGAAGATCGCCTGGGCCGAGGTCTACGCCGGCGAGAAGGCCAAGAACCTTTTCGACACCTGGCTACCCAACGAAACCCTGGAGGCCTTCAAGACCTACCTGGTCGGCATCAAGGGCCCGCTGACCACGCCAGTCGGCGGCGGCATGACTTCGCTCAACGTGGCGATCCGTCAGATGCTGGATTTGTACGTCTGCCTGCGCCCGGTGCGCTACTTCAAGGGCGTGCCTTCGCCGGTCAAACGGCCAGAGAAGGTCGACATGGTGATCTTCCGCGAGAACACCGAGGATATCTACGCTGGCATCGAGTGGCCGGCCGAATCGCCCGAGGCCAAGAAGGTCATCGCCTTCCTGCAAAACGAGATGGGCGTGAAGAAGATCCGTTTCCCGGCCACCTCGGGCATTGGCATCAAGACGGTGTCGCGCGAGGGCTCGGAACGCCTCCTGCGCTCGGCCTTCGACTACGCCATCAAGCACGGGCGCAAGAGCGTGACCATGGTCCACAAGGGCAACATCATGAAGTACACCGAGGGCGGGTTCCGCGACTGGGGCTATGCCCTGGCCAAGCGCGAGTACGCGGGCCGCGTGGTGGGCTGGGACGACTGTGGCGGCAAGCCTGCGACTGGGCAGATCTTGCTCAAGGACTCCATCGCCGACATCACCTTGCAGCAGGTGCTGACCCGGCCCGACGAGTTCGAGGTCATCGCGACCATGAACCTGAACGGCGACTACCTGTCGGACGCGCTGGCGGCGCAGGTGGGCGGCATCGGTATCGCGCCGGGCGGGAACATCAACTACCTGACTGGACACGCGGTGTTCGAGGCCACGCACGGCACGGCGCCCAAGTATGCCAATCTAGACAAGGTGAATCCTGGTTCGGAGATCCTCTCGGGTGTCATGATGCTGGAGCACCTGGGCTGGACCGGCGCCGCCACCCGTATCGTCGATGCCATGGAGAAGACCATCGCGCAGAAGACGGTGACCTACGACTTCGCCCGCCTCACCGAGGGCGCCACCGAGGTTTCCTGCTCCGAGTTCGCGACGAGAATCATCGCAAACCTGTAGACGGATTTTTCACCACAGAGAGCACAGAGGGCACAGAGGCCGGAAGTGAAAGGGCTTTGGGATCTTGGATCCGAACTAATTCTTTCTCTGCGCTCTCTGCGTCTCTGTGGTGAAATTCTTCTTCTTCTCGCACCATGCCTACCGAAATCGCCAAACTCGCTGCATCGCTTCGCCGCGCCTGCAAACCGGGTGTGTGGTCGGCGGGGGTGAATTTGGTGCGGGCGGGGGGCGTGACGGTGGAATCGCGCAGCGACGAGGAGATTGTGCTGCGGGTGCGCGCGCAGGGCAGGGCGGTGGCGGCGCAGGTCGTGCTTTACCCTGGCCAGGACGAATGGGAATGCGACTGTCCGGGCCGGATGCGGCCTTGCGATCACCTGGCCGCCTCGGCCATCGCGCTTAGCCAGGCCGAAGGCGACGGCACGGGCGAGGTCAAGCCGGTGCAGACCAGTGCCGAGGTTTGGGCGCGCGTGGCCTACCGGTTTGCCCAGGTGGAAGGCGGGCTCACCTTGCGCCGGTTCATCGTGCGCGCCGACGGCAGCGAAACGCTGCTCGACGGTACGCTGTCAGCGCTGCTGGCCCGGCCATCGGAGGCGCGCAGTCTGCAAGTCGAGCAATGGGATTTGCAGGCCGACCGCCTGCTGGAAACCGCCGCGCGCGCGACCCTACCGCCCACCAAGCTGGATGCGCTGATTCGCGTCCTGCTCGGCTGCCGCATGGTCTTTCTCGACGGGCGCCAGGTGGCCATGTCCGAGGAAGAGGTGTTGCCCCACGCCGTGGTCACCGATCGCGACGACGGTGTGGCGGTCACCCTGCGCCGCGACCCGCGCATCACGGCCGTGCCCAGCGCGGGCGTGGTGGTGGTGGCCGACGAAATCGCCCGCCACGGCGAGCTCGATCTGTGCGGTGGTTTTTTGCAGAACCTGCCCATCTCCCACACTTACCGGGCGGCTCAGCTTGCAGAGGTAGCGACGCGCATCCTGCCCGATCTGTGCCGCCGCATGCTGGTGGACGTGTGCAGCAGCCGCCTGCCGCGCATTGCCCGGGGCATTCTGCCGCGCTTGGTGCTCGACCTGAGCCAGCTCGGTTCGTCGCTGGCCGTGCTGCCGACCTTGGTGTACGGCAACCCGCCCTGCGCGCGTA
>Ga0302322_100005369_pt1 | contig 11241 bp, 6 predicted proteins | sample Fen_T0_2_FD_203757 | JGI IMG/M metagenome (GOLD analysis project Ga0302322, IMG submission 203757) | Peat permafrost microbial communities from Stordalen Mire near Abisko, Sweden - Fen_T0_2 | ecosystem: Environmental > Terrestrial > Soil > Wetlands > Permafrost | place: Sweden: Abisko... | reverse complement strand
CCTCGCGCTCCGACCACTTCTTTCCGCCGAGCTCTTTCGGCGGCATGAAGTTGAAGCAATTCGGATCGTTCTTGGTACCAGTGCCGTCACGCGGGCAGGTCTGGACGTTGGAGCGAATGGCATCGATCACTTTCTGATCGACGACATCCGCGAAAGTGCCGGACGAAAAGCTAAACCCGCCCAGGTTCGCGGGCGCTTTGTGACAAACGCCGCAATACGAATCCATCGTATTGAACAAGTCCGAACGGAACAGCGTGCGGGCTTTCGGCGCACCCGAGACCGCGCGGGCCAGAAGCGGTTCGGCGGTCTGCGCGGGGTGGCAACCAGCGCCGTCTTCGGCAGCGCGCGGAACGCACATCGCCACCGTGCCCGGGCTGCCACCTGCGTCGGAGTCGGGAGCGCCGCCTTCTGCGACGGAATCACCCCCAGCAGTGGAGCCGCCGGCGGCTCGACTCGAGACGAGGCCTGCGCCCTCCGGGTAGCACCCGGCCACACTCAACGACAAGCACAAGGCCAGCCCGAGACCGCGAACGGCGAATAAAAATTGCTTCATAGCCACTCTGGTTGAACACGCTCGCGCTAGTGCGGGGTGAACCAACCCGGCACGCTTACCACAGCGCCCGACGCGGCCAAGTTACAATTCACCCAACACCACCGCGTCCACATTGCCCGAGGTGGTCGGCGCTCGAGTGGGGCGCGCTTCGATGTCGTTCGATCGGGACCAAAACTTCACACAAAAGTCTCCTAGAGGATGCACAGGGTGTGCACACTGCGCGCCCATGCGACTTCGCCGGCTTTCCGTTTCCGTGCTCTTTCTGCCGCTGTCTAGCTTTGCTTGTAGCGACAATTCGCCTGCGTACCCGGCGATTGTCATCTACGGCAACTCGGACACCGGCAGCGGCAACAACACCGGCAGCGGCAACAACACCGGCAGCGGCAACAACACCGGCAGCGGCAACAACACCGGCAGCGGCAACAACACCGGCAGCGGCAACAACACCAGCAGCGGCAACAACACCAGCAGCGGTGGTTCGAACGGCACCGACCTGTTCGCCCATTGCAACCAACTGTGGAGCGGGCAAGACCCGCCGGTCGGCAAAGTGCAATGCGACATGAACGCGCTGACGGACGGCGGCGAGCTGAGCGGTGACATCACCGCCGACAAGACGCTCGAGTCTGGGAAAGCCTATAAATTGAAGGGGTTCGTGCGTGTGATGCCAGGCGCGACCCTCACCATCAAACCCTGTGTGAAGGTGCTTGGCCAAACGCAGGATTCCGTCTTGGCGGTGATGCCCGGTGCGTTGGGCAATCCGTCGAAGAATTGCTCCTACGAAAGCGGCACGCCCGGGAAAGGCGCGAAGCTCGTTGCAGTCGGGGAACCCATGGCGCCGATCGTATTCACCAGCGCCAAACCCGTCGGTCAGCGAGCGCCCAGTGATTGGGGTGGCGTCATCCTGATGGGCAACGGCCTGAACAATAGTGCGACCGTCGGAGACGATGGCGTGTCCGGTACCCGGGCGATCATCGAAGGCCTCGAAACGTCGGTGTGCTTTGGCTGGCACGACGACAGCTTCAATGACGAGAGCAGCGGCAACCTCGACTACGTGCGCATCGAATACGCGAGCCGAAAGATCGCCGCGGACAACGAAACGAACGGGCTGACCTTGGGCGCGCTCGGCAGCGGCACCGGGCTCCACCATGTGATGGTATCCAACTCGGGCGACGACTGCTTCGAGTGGTTCGGTGGAGCGGTCAACGGCGACCACCTCATCGCGCTCAACTGCGACGACGATGGCTTCGACGGCGACAACGGCTTTTCCGGCAAGCTGCAGTTTTTGTTCGGGCGCCAATACCCCACCACCACGGAAATTGATTCGCGTGGCTTCGAGATCGATGGCTCGAAGAGCAGGATGGTGACGCCATTCACGACGGAGCAGATCTCTAATTTCACGGTCTGCGGGGGCGGCCCAACCGACAGCACCCGCTCCAGAGACGGAGTAGTGCTCCGGATGAACGCGGCCGTCTCGATGATGAACGGCATCGTGACTGGTTTTGCCAATTCAGGGCTCTATGTTCAGGCAGACAACACGGGCAATGGTGCGGAGTCGTTGTCCAAGATGACGTACGTCAACATCTTTGGGAATTTCAATCGCCTGCCTGCTGCCAGCGATGCGAGCGGCAACAAGAACGTCGGCGTCGGTCTCGACTGGTTCACCAAACAGGCCGGCAACAGCGCCCTCGACCCCGACCGCTTTTGCAATTGCTGGGCGGACTTGCCCGTGCCGGTGGGGGCCAGTGTTGCGCCCGGCGCCAAACCAGTGGGCTTTCCTGACGAAACGGCGAACTACGTCGGCGCGTTCAAGGACGGGTCCGCCGAGAGCAATTGGATGCGCGGCGCCTGGGTCGATTGGTCCGCCAACTGAGTCACGCGCTCGGCGAGCCGCGATGAATCACGGGCCACCACGAAACCGAGCCCGCCATTGAGCGCGGCGCTCGGCTTCGATACGGATCAGCAGTTGTCCCAAAGGTCAGCGTGCTCGGTCGTGCCGAGCCCGATGCGCTGGGCTCGGGGGGCCGCGCGCTGGAGAGCAAACCGCGCGCTGCCGGAGCGCGCAGTCGGCGTCCTTTCAATAGGTGTACGTGGCAGTCGCGGCGAACGTGACGCCCGTGTCGTAGCGCTTGGTCGCCGGCTCGCGCCCCAGTGACTGAAAGTGCGTCGCATCCGTCTGACGAAAGCCTTGCTGGTTGCGATAGGCGAGCACCGCCGGAGCAGCGAGGATATTGAGCACCTGGAGCTTCAGCTCCAAGTGGTTCGCCGCGAGCTTTTTGGCGGCGCTCAGGTCCAGCAAGTTACGCGGCAACTCGTAGGTATCCGGCAGGCCATAAGTACCGACCGCTGTGATGCGAGGGCCGAGGACATTGTACAGGAGCCGGACGTCGACCCCATGTTCTTGGCTCGAATAGTCCAACGAAAGGTTGACCACGTACGGCGACTGATACGCCAAGGGGCGATTGTCGGTGGTCGCGTTGCCTTTGAGCGCGCCGAGGTGGACCCGGGTCTGAACCAACGTCAGGTTGGCAATCATCGAAAAATCGCGCAGGGCGGCGGCGATTGACTGCAAGGATTTGCGCCCTTCGAGCTCCAAACCGATGAGCTCTGCGCTGGGCGCGTTAGCGAAACTCAGGATCCCCGACCCCCCAATCACCTCTTCGATCGGGTCGCGAAAGTGCTTGTAGAACACGCTAGCCGCGAGCACTTCACGCAATGTCGGAAAGTATTCGAAGCGCAGATCGAGATTGGTGATTTTGGTGATCTTCAACTCCGGATTGCCCTGCACTGCCAAATCACCCGCCGAATTGGTGGACAACGCGGGGGACAATTCGCGAAGCTGCGGCCGCGCCACCGTTTGGCTCGCGCCGAGGCGCGCGTTGCTCTTGGGCGTGACTTCGTACACGAGCGAAACCGCAGGCAGCCAATCGGTGTTGTAGATCTGCGAGCTCACCTGCGTCGCAACCCGATCGAACGGATCAAAGCCCGCAAACTCTTGGAAGGTGATCTCGGCCCGCCCACCGGCGACTGCCCGCAGCTTGGGCAGGAGCTTCGCATCAACCATGGCGTAGGCGGCGTACACGTCCAGCCCCGTCGCGTATTGGTCGAAGCGCTGCGTGCGCTCGCTCAATTGCAGGCCATCCGGGCGGATCAGCTCTGGCCGAAACAGGTAGTTGGGGCAGCCGCCGCTCCAGGTTTCTCCGGGACAAAACGACAGTTGATCGTACAGGAAGCCCGGCGTCCGGGACGGGACGAATTGAAAGCGGCGAGCACGAAAATCGCGTCGGCGCGAGGTGAGCAGCGTGCCGAACTTGAGCTTGGTCTCGTGGTCGACACTGCGCACGACCGGCACGAGCAGATTGAGGCCCCCGGCCACCGTCGTGTCCGACTGAGTCAGGAACTGGTGCGTCCCGCTCAAATCCGAAACGAAGGTGTAGCCCGGGATGCCGTCCCGCTCGCCTCGTTGGTAGCGAACGTCGCGCGTATCTGGCTGGTCGCGCCCTGCGGTCGCTAGCGACGCGTGCCAATCGATTTCGAGGTCCGAAAGCTTCGGGAAGTGGTGGTCGCCACGAACCTGCATGAAATTGAGGGAACGGCTGACGTATTCCAGGTGCGTGGCGTGGATGCCAAGAGCGCCGGGGGCTTGCAGTTCTGACGTGGTGTCATCGGCACTCTGGCTGTGCAGCGCAGTGAAGGCCAGCGTATGCCGACGCGAGAGCTCGAGCGACGCGGTGCCAAACGCGCCCCAGCGCACGCTGTCGATCGAGCGCTGCCCCGAGTATTCCGTCCCAACCAGCAACGCGTGCGTGCCATCCGCAAGAGTGCCCGGGGTGAACTGCCGCTGCGTGATGTCCGCCAGCTGGTAGGTTCGGCCGTACGTGAGCGCGACGAACGCGCCGAGCTTCGCATCCGGCGACAACTTGTAAGAGTTGCCCGCGACCAGTGACACGCCGAAGTTCGGCGGCGTCGCCTTCATGAAGGTGGTCATCGGCGTGTTGAAGCGGTGCCCGTATTGGACCTGGTCCGCTGGAGTCAGGGTAGTGCCATCGAGCCGTCGGTACGGGACTCCGGACGGGAATCCGCGGCGGCCACCGTCGAACCCGAGCCAATCCGTGCTGCTTCCCTGGTAGCCCGGACGCATCCGCCCGGTGACCGCGGTGTTGTATGCGCCATTGACCGACAGCTGAAACAGCGGTTGGCGGGGAAAGTCTCGCGTCACGATGCTCACCGAACCGCCAGCAAAGTCCGCCGGCATATCGGGCAAGAACTGCTTATTAATCGTCAAGCCGTCGAGCACGAGCGACGGAAACAAGTCGAGCGGGACCGTGTTGCGGTCGGGCTCGGTGCTCGGCAGCGGGGCACCGTTGAGCAGCGCGTTCGTGTAGCGCTCACCTAAGCCGCGCACGTACACGAAGCGACCGTCGGCAATGGATGCGCCCACGATGCGCTGCGCGGCTTCGGCCGCGTTGCGATCGGGCGTGTGCGCGATTTCAGCACGACCGACGCCGTCACCGACCGCTGAGGAGCGCTTGCGCTCGAGCGCTTGACCTTCCGCGGAAGCGTGATCCACTTCCTCCTCGATCACGACTTCCTCGATGGCACCTTCGTCCGGAACGAGTTGGAAATCGACGCGAGTGAGCTCACCCGCCTTGACGACCACGTCCACGCGGCTCGGCCGATGGAGCTCATAGGTGACACGCAGCTGATAGTTGCCGGGAGCGAGCTCGAGGCGGTAGCGCCCGTCGACATCGGCGTAAGTCTTCTGCTTTCGCCCCTGCACTTGGATGAGCGCTTCGACGACCGCTTCGTTGAATTTCGTGTCGGTGACAGCTCCCCAAATGACACCTTTGCCTTTGGGCGCAGGCTTTTGTGACTTCGCGAGACTGGCCTTCTCCTCTGCCTCCATCTCAGCCGCAGCCGCAGCCGCCTCGTCGGCTTCCGACGGCTCGCCCTCGGCGTCCGCCTCGGCAGTCGCCACGGGTGGGCTCTTTTTGCTCGAATCGTCGGGCGGAGTAGCGGGCGCAGCGGCTTGGGCGAGCGCCAATTGCGGCACGCTCAATATCAGACACACACCGAGGGCAGACCAGCGCGCACGCGCGCGGCGCCAAATGAAAAGCGAATCGTTCATAGCGAAGCTTCTTGGGCGCGCACCCTACACTAAGGACCAGTCAGTTGTGTGCACGGAGCCCAAGTATTCGCAAACTCGACACATTGCATGATCCGAACACGAACATCATGTTCCCTTCGACACGACGTTACACGTTCGGCACGCATGCTCGCTGCCGTCAGGCGCCGGGCGACTTCTGGTACTTCTTCAGCTTCTCGTACAAAGTCGACGGCGCAATTCCGAGCAGCTCTGCTGCACGCGCCTTATTTCCCGCGGTTTGGCGCAAGGTCTGCTCGATCGCGGCGCGCTCGATACAGGCCAGTCGAATGCCCCCGAGGCGGAGCTGATCGACTTGGCCCGCTTCGCGCGTCTCGCATTCCGAGGGCACCGCCAAATGGCGGGCCTCGAGCACGGAGCCGTCGAGAAATGCGAGGGCGCAGGCCAGCGTGTTCTTCAGCTCACGCACGTTGCCAGCCCAATGGCGGCTGGTCAGGGCGTGTAGCGCGTCGACGCTGAGACCGACTTCGCCGTGTCCCAGATCCTCGAGCAAGCGCGCCGCCAAAACCGGGATGTCCTCGCAGCGCTCGCGCAACGCCGGTACCTGCACGACCGCGGCAGCCAAGCGAAAGTACAAATCCCGCCGGAACCTGCCGGCGCTGACCTCAAGCTGCAGATCCCGGTTGGTCGCCGCGACGATGCGGACGTCGAACGCCCGATCTTGGGTCCCGCCCACGCGACGAACTGAGCTGTTGCCCAGCAAACGCAGGAGCCGAGTCTGAAGCTCCAAGGGCAGCTCGCCGATCTCGTCCAGGAAGAGCGTCCCGCCGTGGGCGCGCTCGAAGGCGCCCACGTGCGCGCCCACGGCGCCGGTGAAGGCCCCGCGTTCGTGTCCGAGCAGCTCGCTCTCAGCCAGATTGGCGGCGACGGCGCCGCAATCGAACACGACGAACGGGCCGTTTCGTCGTGGACTCTGCTGATGGATCGTGCGCGCCAGAACGTCCTTGCCGGTCCCGGTCTCACCGATCAGGGTGACCGTCACTTCAGCGCGCGCCAACGGCTCAAGCAGCTCGAGTACGCGGCGCATCGAGCTCGACGCAGCAACGACTTTGCGCGGGGCTTTGGGCACCAACCGAAGCGCCTCGGCCGTTTGGGTCTGACAGTGGAGCGCCGATTCTTCGCGTAGACGACTCGCACGGGTCCCCCAAAAACCACTTTCCTTGACACCAATCTCAGAGCGCCCAGTGGGCGGCTCTTCTGCAGCGAAGCCCTGCCCGCCACCCTCAGTGATTGCCAAGGTACTTGTCGTCATTGCAGAGGCTTATATCAGCACTCGACCGGCCATCTCTGTTACGATTCGAAGGAGAGTCCGAGGCAAAGGCAGCGCGGCAGACTGCTCACCGAACGCACTCACAATCGACACACCATTGTCACCCAACGGCGACAGGGTCGCCCGCGCGTCGCATACCCACCATGTCCCTTACGCTACTCCCTTTCCGTCACGGCGCACGCCGGACATCGCCGCGGTGTGGGCGACGGCTGTTGGTGGCACTCACCGCCCTGTGGCTCGGTGCGGCCTGCTCTCTTGACGAGCGCGCACTGACCGTCCACCTCAACGCGGGTTCGGCGGGCGAACAGAGTACGATGGGCGGCAGGGCGGGGTCGACGTCTGCGGGCGGCGCGTTGGTGGAGCCCGTCGCTGGCGCCGACTCCGGTGGACAGGCGGGTGCGAGCGGCCAAGCGGGCGAGGCTTCAGCCGGAGCGCCCACCTTCGAGAACGGCTGCGCCGACCTCGACCACGACGGTCGTTCGGACTGCGCGCAGACACTGCTCAAGAATGCGCAGTTTTCCAGCGATGTGGCCGATTGGAGTCCGGAACTGGGCGCTACCATCACCTGGGATGCGAGCGATCTGCTTGGAGCTTCTGGCTCGGGCTCGGCGCTCGTCACCTCCTCCGGGTCGATGGATATCGACGGGAACGTCTTGGTCGCGGTGGATCAATGTGTCCGCGTCGAACCCGGGCAGGTCCTCGAGTTCTTCGCGAACGCGCGCGTCGATGCGGCCCCAGAAGCGGGCAGCGCCAGTGTCACCTTCTGGTTCTTCGACGCTGCAGGCTGCCCCGGGGACAGTGGCTCAGACGTTTACCAGGTCCCCCCCGCAGTCTACGAACCGGAGCAGACCGAGACGCTCACCGGAGTGACGATGGTGCCGCCATACATCAACTCCGTGCGCGTTCGACTCGGCGTCATTCGGCCCTTCCGAGCGGAGAGCTTCAGCGCTCGGTTCGATAACCTACTGCTCTTCGCGCGCTGAGGAGCACGAGAGCGAGCGCGAGCAGCAGCGCCGCCGCAAACGCGAGCCAGGCAAGGCCCCCGGCGGGCGCCGCGGTCACCGTGTCGATGCTGGGCAGCTTCACGACGAAAGCATCCTGGGCTCCTACCGAACCGTTGATGATGGGGTTCACCAAGGGAAAGTTCAGGGAGCGCGTGATGCCTACCACATGCGTCGTGCCGGGGCTCAGCGCGACGCCCGCAGCGCGGTCCTCGCCCGCTCCTCCCAAATACGTCGCGTAGGCAAACCGCGAGCCGCTCGCGGGGAGCGCCAGTGCGAACGCATCGACGGCTCCGCCATAGGTGCCCTGGCCCGTGCTCGGTGCCACGAGCGGCAGATCCGCGGAGTCGGTCCTGCCGACGACATAGGCAATCCCCCCTGAATCACTGACGACCGCGGTCGCGCGGTCGTTCCCGGTGCCGCCAAAATACGTGGAGTAAATGGCGGCCGTTCCCGAAGCATCGAAGCGAGTCACGAAGGCGTCGCTGTTGTTGTTGCCGCCAGCGACTGGCTGCGCGGGCAGCGTGACCGGAAAGTCCGTCGAAAAGGTGAAGCCCGCCACGACGGCGAAGCCTTGAGGGGCACTAACGCCCAATGCTTCGTCCGCGGAGGTGCCGCCAAGGTAGGTCGAGAAGACGAGCCCCGACCCGGTCAGGTTGAGCTTGCTGAGGAATGCGTCCGTGCCACCGCCCGCGAACGTCGTCTGACGCGCGTTGAGCGTTGGGTAGTTGGGCGATGTCGTCGACCCGACGACGTACGCGCTGCCCGAAGAGTCGAGAGCGATCGCGCTTCCGTACTCGGTGTCGCCACCGCCGAGAAAGGTCGAGTAAACGAGCGCCGCGCCGCTCGGGTTGAGCTGGGTCACGAATGCGTCTTGACCGCCCTTGATGCTGGCTTGAAGCGGGGCCTTCGTCGGGAAATTCGGCGAGAATGTGGTGCCCACCAGATAAGCAGCCCCCGCGCCCGAGACCGTGATGCCTTGAGCAAAGTCATCGCCCAAACCGCCCAAATAGGTCGAGTAAATGAGCGCCGACCCCGATGCATTCAGCTTGGTGACGAACGCATCTTGTCCCCCGCCCAATGCCGGCTGGAACGCAGCAGAGACCGGGAAGTTGGGCGACGAGGTCAGGCCAGCGACGTAGGCGTTTCCGAGCGCGTCCGTGGCGACTGCATACGCGATATCCGGGCCACTCCCGCCCAAGTAGGTGGAATAGACCATGTGCTGCCCACTCGGATCGAGCTTGACCACGAAGGCGTCATACGCGCCGCCGCCGTGGACGGGCTGCACGGGAGACCAGGTGGGAAAGAGGCTCGATGCCGTGTAGCCGACGAAGTAAGTATTGCCAGCCGAGTCAGCGGCGATTGCGGTCGCCTCGTCGAAGCTGCTCCCACCAAAGTAGCTCGAATAGGTCAGCACCGGATCGATCACGAGCGGCAGGCTGACATCATGCTCACCGACCGCGAAGCCAAGGCCCGGCCCGCGCAGCACGTACTTCACGGCGACGAGCACGCGCTTCCCCGACCGCACTTGGTAGGCGACGGGCGGCTCCTTGACGACGAGCGAGCCGTCCAACAGGCGCAGTTGCGCGCGGCCGTCCGCAGAGAGTGTGATGCGCGAGACGCCGCCGAAATCCAAAGCCAACGAGTCCGGCGTCACCCCGGCCGCCAAGAACAAGTCGTACTCGAGCTCGCGGCCCTCGGTTCCGTAGTATTCGACGTCGACCCCGGGTAGCACCGATTCGTAGCGAACACGGGCGAAAGTTTCGACTCCCGAACGCCAATTCTGTCGGTCGGTGCCGACGAAGTAGTTGACCTGACCGGGCAGCTTCATTGCGGCGTGCGGCTCAACCGGGGCGGCGCCGCGGAGCCTGATCTCGAGGGCCGAACGCGATGGCTCATCCCCTGTCGGAGGCCGTTGGGGGGCCGCGGTGTGCGGACGTTGAAACGAGAACGTGGCGCCGACGGGCGTCAAGAACAACGAGAACGCTGGGCCTCTCGCCAAGAAACGCACCCGCTCGTCGAACTGACCCAGGTTCGTTTCGAAACGCAGCGGCTCCCCGACGGGTCGAGCGCACGCTTCACGGGCGTGTAGCAATGCCAGGCAGCATCCGGCGAGGGTGAGCCAACACTTTGTGAATGATTGCAACCAACGTCCACAGCGGGAGTCGTCCATTCGGCGCATCGAAGGCAGAAAACGTGCCCCGAGAACGAAGCGCAATTGGCGCTAGCCAGGTCAGGCGAGCGACCGATTTTCGAATTCCTCCTCCGGAAATCGGAGATTCGGTCAAACCTCTTTCGGTGCCGGTGTCGGTATCGGTATCGGTGGCACTACGAGCGAGGGATACGAGCGCGCAACGAGAACCCACCACAGCAGCAGCGGCAGCGCGTACATCATGCCCGGCGGTGCGACCAGGGCCCGGTAGATGGTTTGAAACAGCACGTGCAAAGCCGGCGCGAGTCGAAATACACGCACCGGGCCAATGCCGCCCAGAAAGGACGCGAGCGGCAGCACCGTGAGCAAGTACAACGCTGGCACCAGCATCAAGAGCCCCTGGGCGAGCACCCGGGCGTTGCGGCGAGCCGATCCCAAGGGCGCTGCGAGCGCCAAGGCGATGAAGGCCGAGATGGGCAGGAAAAGAAGCGTGCGCAGGTCGATGGGCACGAGCACGGGCGGGCGCTCGCGGGCGCTGACCTGCAAGGTGAGTTGCCAGGGGTGCTGGGCGAGCTCGGCATCCGACGCTTCGAAGTGGAGTACGTCTCCGCTCTCGAAGCTGGCTCCCGCGACGAGAGCATTGCCGAGCGCGGCATGGGCCCGGACGTAAGCCGGCCCGATCCCAGGCGATGGCAGCACCAACCCGCCGAAGACGCAGGCAAACGCAAACAAGAACCCAATGAGTGCGCGAGCGCGCGAATCAAGCGGTTTCACTGGCCGCTCCACGCAGGTACCTGGCGCACAGCAGGAAAGCGAACGCAGCCGCGAACACTAGCAGCAAAGGGAAGATCTGTTCGTGCACCACCGCAAAGCGATCGGGCGCATGCACGCCCACGAAGTAGAGCAGTGCGATGCGCAGCACGTTGAGCGCAATCAACACACAAAGGCCGAGGACCGAGGCCACGACCTTTCGGCGCCAACTCGCGGGAAAGGCCAGGACGGCGCTCAGAAACAGAATGTTGATCTCGATGGCGTCGCAGTTGCGCACGATCTCCATCGGAAAGCGCCCATCGATGTGAGCGCCCGTCACAACCACGTTGGGCT
>Ga0302322_100005368_pt1 | contig 11242 bp, 9 predicted proteins | sample Fen_T0_2_FD_203757 | JGI IMG/M metagenome (GOLD analysis project Ga0302322, IMG submission 203757) | Peat permafrost microbial communities from Stordalen Mire near Abisko, Sweden - Fen_T0_2 | ecosystem: Environmental > Terrestrial > Soil > Wetlands > Permafrost | place: Sweden: Abisko... | reverse complement strand
TCCAAAGCTGGCCAAGATCTCGGTCGACTACGCGCTGCTCGAGAAATCCGACAACGTGGTCGTTTTGCCTTCGTCGTTTGATTGGGACGATGTGGGCGCCTGGCCTGCAGTGCCGAAACACTACAAGAAAGACGCGGCTGGAAACGTGACGCGTGGCCGCGCGCTTATTGAGGGTGGTAGCAACAATATCGTATTTTCTGAAGGCGATCATCTGCTGGCTGTGCTCGGGGCGGACGACTTTATAGTCGTTCACACGGCTGATGCTACGCTGGTCGCGCCGAAGTCGAAGGCGCAGGAAATCAAGCTGCTGCTCAAGCGCATCGAGGCCGAAAAAGACGGTCAGCGCTGGCTATAATATTATGCGGTGTCTCGGCATCGACTATGGTGCAAAACGCGTCGGCCTGAGTTTTGGGGACGACATCGGCGTGGCCACACCGTTGCCCGCGCTGGTGGATGCCGATCCAACCAAACGCTGGACGGCGCTCGCGGCTGTGGTGAAAATACGGCGGATCACGGACCTCGTCCTCGGGTATCCATTTAATATGGACGACTCGGTTGGCTTCAAAGCCAAGGAGGTCGACGCCTTTGCCGAGCGTTTGCGTACGGAGTTCGGTTTGCCCGTGCATCTGGTCGACGAGCGGCTGACGTCGTACGAGGCAGAAGCCACGATTCCGAAGGTGAAACGGCGCGAAGTGCGGTCCAGCGGACTCGTCGATTCGCGTGCAGCCACCATTATTTTGCAGGACTTTTTGGAAGGGAAAATCGCCGAACTTCCACCGCAGGAGGATGAGCCTTGAGTGCGGAAAAGGATGAGCGCGCTCCGGTGGCTCAGCGTTGGAAATGTGTGTGCGCTTACGACGGTACGAATTTCGCTGGCTGGCAAAGTCAGCAGGGTGGCGGTGCGATTCAGGACGTGATCGAGGCGCGGCTCGCACAGCTTTTTGGCGGTTTGGTGCGAACCCACGCGAGCGGGCGGACCGACGCGGGTGTGCATGCGCTCGGGCAGGTTTTCCATTTCGATGCGACGTGGAAACACGGACCGGAGCGGCTGCGCGCGGCATTGCGCTCGACGTTGCCGCCGACGATCCAGATCAAATCGTTGCGCGTGGCGGCACCAGAGTTTCACGCGCGGTTTTCTGCGACCGGAAAGATCTACGTTTACCATTTATTCCTTGGCGATGCCGATCCGTTCACGCGCCCGTTTGCGTGGGCGATCGAAAAGCCGCTGGATATCGAGGCGATGAAGGCCGCGGCGGCTGGCCTGCGCGGGAAGCACGACTTCCGCGCGTTCTCGGCGCTGAACGGCCCGCCGAAGGAGGACACCGTGCGCGACTTGAGGCGATTTGAACTGGTTCGTCGGGGGCCGCGTGTTCGCATTACGTTCGAGGCCGATGGGTTCATGTATAAAATGGTGCGCAGCCTGGTCGGTGGGTTGATGTCGGTGGGCGAGGGGAAGCTGACGCCTGCGCAGTTGCGTGAGATCTTGCTTTCGGGGAAACGCACGACGCTCGTACAGACGGCGCCGCCGCAAGGTTTGTTTCTCGTCAAAGTGCTCTACGCATGAAGGCGCTGCTCGGCGTGTTGACGCGCAGTTTAGGCGAAGTGACGTTCCCGCCGGTTTGCGTTTCGTGTGCTGGTTTGGTCGAGGCCGGAGATTACCGGCATGTTTGTGGAAAATGTGCAGAGAAGTTCGAATTTATTGAGGCGCCCGCGTGTTTAGTTTGCGGGCATCCGTTTTATGGTGAACTGGCGGGCGAGCGGATGTGTCCGCATTGCGAGGGACTGGCGCCGGCGTTTCGAGAAGGGCGTACGTGTGTGCTTTTCAAAGGCCCGGCGCGGGCGCTCGTGCATGAGCTGAAATATCACCGCGGGTTTTACGCGTTGGCCGACATCGAAGCGGCGATCCGGCACGTGCCCCGAGTGCTGGAGTTGGCGCGCGATGCCGTGCTTGTGCCGGTGCCGCTTCATCCGCGGAAAGAACGCGAACGTGGTTTCAATCAAACACTCCTGTTGGCGGAGTGTTTTGCCCGCGCGGCCGGAGGGGCGACGCGGGTTGAACAGCCGTTGCGACGTGAGATCGATACGGTTTCGCAGACCGTTTTTGACCGAAAGACTCGTCGGATGAACCTGAAAAATGCCTTTGCACTTGTCCGCGGGGTAGCCATAAACGCGGATCAACATTACGTTCTTATCGATGACGTTTTTACAACTGGCTCAACCCTCAACAGCTGCGCACGCGTTCTCCGCCGAGCCGGCTGCCTGAAGTTAGACGTCGTCACGTTCGGTCACGGTTAACTCACGCTATGTCGCTTTTCAGCAAACCGAAGTATTCCACCGTCGTTGTTAAGAAAAAAGACATCCCACGGGGTCTTTGGACCAAGTGTCCGATCTCTGGTGAGATCGTTTTTAACAAGGAGCTTGAGGACAACCTGATGGTGGTGCCGAAGTCCGGCTACCATTTTCCAATTCAGGCGCGGGCGCGCATCGCCGCTTTGTTCGATCCGAATACTTTTGAAGAAGCGGACGCGAAGGTACGCTCGGCCGACCCGCTGAAATTCGTCGATTCGCAGCCGTATCCTGAGCGCCTGAAAAAATACGAAAAGGAAAGCGGACTCCCCGAGGCGGTCATCTGCGGCACTGGAAAAATTCACGATCTTGAGGTCTCAGTTGCGGTGATGGACTTTCGCTTTTGTGGTGGTGCGATGGGTTCGGCGGCTGGCGAGAAAATCACCCGTGCGATCGAAGCCGCGCTTAAGAAAAAAATCCCTTGCATCATCTTCAGCGCCTCCGGTGGCGCGCGCATGCAGGAAGGTATTTTTTCACTCATGCAGATGGCCAAAACCAGCGCGGCGCTCGGCCGCCTGGCTGAGGCGAAGCTGCCTTTTATCTCGGTGCTCACGCATCCCACGATGGGCGGCGTAACCGCGAGTTTTGCCACGCTCGGCGATGTGATTATTGCTGAACCAGGGGCGTTGATCGGTTTTGCCGGAGCGCGCGTGATCAAGGAGACGACGAAACAGACCCTACCGCCAGGCTTTCAGAGCGCAGAATTTCTCCTTCAACATGGCTTGATCGATCAGATCGTGAGCCGCCTTGAGCTGCGCGAGCGTTTGCGTGACTTGTTGCTCGCATTGCACGTGGGCAAGTTGCCCGCTCAGGCTACGAAAAAATAGCTGTCGTTAGCGCCGGGCCGTGAACCGAGAGCGACGGAACTGATTTAGGCGTTTGCCGATTCCCATGCCGACCACCGCGGACTTCACTGACTACGCCGCCGTGCAGGAATACCTGTTCGGAATGAAGGCGCGCGGGGTGAAGTTTGGCATCGACCGGATGCATTTGTGGACCGAGGCGCTTGGGCATCCGGAACTGAAGACGCCGGTCATTCACATCACCGGAACCAACGGCAAGGGGTCAACGGCTGCGATGCTTGAGGCTATTTTTCGTACGGCGGGCTGGCGCACTGGCATGTACACTTCGCCGCATCTGGTGCGCTTGGGCGAGCGAGTTCAGGTGAACCGGGCGCTGCTCACGGAGCAGGAGATAATCGAATTCACGAATGAACTGAAGCCCATCGCCGAGGCCGTTTCACAGGGGAATCTGGACGATCATCCAAGCTTCTTCGAGTTTATGACGGCGATGGCGTTTCTTCAATTTGCCCGGAAGAACTGTGACGTCAGTCTGATCGAGGTCGGGCTTGGCGGTCGGCTGGATGCGACCAATGTCGTCCTGCCTGAAGTGTCGGTCATCACCTCGGTCGGGCTCGACCACTGCGAGATGTTGGGTGACACGGTCGAAATAATCGCCGTCGAAAAAGCGGGAATCATCAAACCAGGAAAACCGGTTGTTATCGGCCAGTTACCACCTGAAGCTGAGCGAAACGTTCGTGCCGTTGCGGCTGCGCGAGGCTCGTGCGTGTATTCGATTCGTGAGGAATTCGGCGATGATCTGGCGCGTTATCCGGCCACGAATCTTGCAGGCGATTATCAACGTTTGAATGCGGCGACAGCGACTCTGGTCGCGAAGATCTTGCCGGCACGCTGGCGGTTAAGCGACGAGGTTGTGGCGCGCGGTCTGCAGCAGGTCAACTGGCCGGGACGCTGGCAGCGGATGACGATTGGCGGACGTGTTTTGATTTTGGATGCGTCGCACAATCCTGAAGGTGCCCAGGTTTTGGATACAAATTTGCGGCGACTGATCGCCGAGACAGGTCGGCCCCCCGTGGTGGTGACCGGCGTCCTTGGTGTGGCGCGAGCGCGGCCGCTGCTGGAGACGATTTGTCGTTACGCGCGCGAGATCCATTTGGTCATGCCACAACAGGCACGGGCCTGCACATTTGAGGAACTGGAGGCGTTGGTGCCGGCGACATACTCTGGGAAAATTACACGCGCGCATGTGGCTGAAGTGTTTCCGGCACCCGGGCAATGCACAGTCGGTGGAGCACAGGACACCATTCTCGTCACTGGCTCGATCTATCTGTTGGGTGAAATACTCGCGCGGATCGAGCCGCAGCGCGGCTTGGGCGAAGGTCGGTTGCAGGATTTCTAACGCCAACTATCCTCAATCGTTATCTTTCTTCTGTCTCGTTATGGGTTTTGAAACGCGGAAGAGGGGCCGAGAAAGAGAAGGAACAACGAAAAAGAAAAAGAACTCAGACCAGCTTCACCAGTTCCGCGGTTGGCGGTACGTCTTTAATGATTTGTGATGGTTCGGGGCCGACTCCGAGGTAGCGAAGATTGGGCAACGTAGAGGGCCATTTCTCGCCGTGGTAGGCGACGTCGAGGGTCGAACGCACCATGGCAGCGACGTACTTTTGCGCGTTCTTTGGCAGATCGGCGAAGTGGCGGACGGTGGAAATATCTTCGGACCAGCCGGGATGTTTGCTGAAAACGGGGCGAAGCGTTTTGCGCACAGCTTCGTTGCGCGGGACGTGATGATGGCGTTTGCCGGCAGCATCTTCATAGGCGACGCAGATGAGCAGATCTCCATGCCAGTCGCCGCTGTGGGTGAGCGCGTCGGCCTTGTTGATCATGACGTCTTGATAACCGCCGTAGCGAAGTGCGTCGCCTTTTTCCACGGCGTCAAACCAACCAACCATGCGCTGGCGTCCAGTGCTGGTGCCGAATTCGAGTTTTTTCAACTTCACGGCGAGCGGGTGCGCGTCGTCCATCTGCGTGATGAAAGTGTGCGTGCCGACTTTGGTGTCGTAGGCTTTGGCCACGCCGAAAGTGTGAATCGCCTGCACAGGAATGCCCGCGCTCTCGAAAAACTCCGGCGTGTAGGTGTGCGATGCGGTGACGTTGGGCGAAAAGCCGTGGCGTTTGTCGAGCCAGTAGGCTTGGCCGAATTCGCCGATAATGGTGCGGCCGGCGTGAATTTCGCGGAGAATGAGTTCGCGCACTTCGCCGATGTTCTTGGCGAGCGAGGAGCCGGCTTGCCAGTAAACCTCGGTGAGCACGTCGAGGTTGAGCGTGAATGGCGCGGCGCCTTTGAAGCGGATAAAATCAAACTCTTCTTTGCCGAACACGCCTAGTTCGGTAGCTTCGGCGTTGGCACGAAGTTCGGCCGTGGTGAGCTTGTCGAAGAACGAGGCCCACGTCGTCTCGCTGATCTGGCAGACGTGCTGGATGATGCGACACGCACGGTCGGCGCGCTGGGCAAGTTTCTTGGCAAAGGCTTCACGCGTGCCGAGAAAATCAGAGTAGTAGATCTGCCACTGCCCGGTTTCGTCGCCGTAGGCCGGCGTGATGCCGCGACCAGTCGAACCGCGCGGCTCATCCTTCAAGACGTTGGTTCGGTAGTCTTCCCAGGAGAGATCGAGCAGGCGATGGCACAGGTCTGAGACCAGCGTGCGCTCGTCGATCAGCAGGCGGGAAAACACGGCGTAGCCTTTTTTCTCGAGCGGTTTGGCTTCCCACCAGACCTTGCGTGGATCAGCGACGACGCCGCTGCCGATGCAGAGATGGCCGATGCCTTTCTCGACGACGCCGGCGGGCAGGAGGTTGAGTTTAATGCCGGCGGCGGTGTGGCCGGAGTTGGCACCTCCATTGACCTTCAATACCACGGACACGGGCGAACGGGTGTTGCGAAGCTCGTGCTCGACCTCGGGAATGAGGCGGCCTTTGCCCTCGTCGCCGAGTGAAATACCGACGTCCGCGATGAGCTGGCTGGAGAAGGGGAGAAGTGACATAGGTTGTGCGCGCAACCGGAGTCTTGTCCCCTGTTGCAGAGAAGCAGAAAGAGGAGGGCCTGTATTGCGGCAACTAAAAAAACAAAAGGCCGCCGGAGTTGCTCCGACGGCCGAAGAATTTACGGAGCGTATTTAGCTCTTGCGCGTGGCGACTTCGATCACGTCGTGAGGCGCGGCCTCTTTCATGCCGGCCGAACTCACGCGGACGAAACGGGCTTTGGTGCGGAGTTCAGGGAGTGTTTTAGCCCCGAGGTAGCCCATGCCGCTTTGCACGCCACCAATGAGGTTGGCGAGCACATCGTCGGCGTAACCAGAAACTTCTTTCAAAGCCTCGATGCCTTCCGCGGTGAGCTTGCGGGTGTTGTCAGTTTTATCCTGACCGTAGCGCGTGGCGGAACCTGCCTTCATCGCGGCGAGACTGCCCATGCCGCGGTATTGTTTGTAGAGTTTGCCGTTGATTTCCATGATCTCGCCCGGCGCCTCACGACAACCTGCGAGCAGGCCGCCGAGGATGACCGAGTCTGCCAGCGTGAGCGCTTTGACGATGTCGCCTGATTTGGTAATGCCGCCATCGGCGATGATGCGGACGCCCTTGGCGGCCGCGCCCTTGCTGGCGGCGAAAAGCGCGGTGAGCTGGGGAATGCCGACGCCTGCCACGATTCGCGTGGTGCAAATCGAGCCTGGTCCTTGGCCAACTTTGATCGCGTCGGCGCCGCAATCGGCAAGGTACTCGACGCCGGAAGCGCTGGTGACATTGCCCGCGATGATGGTGATCGAGGGAAAGGCGCCGCGGACCATCTTAACCATTTCCCCGACACTGGCGGTGTGGCCATGGGCGGTCGAAATCGCGACGGCGTCGACGGATTCGTCCATCAGGCTGCCGACGTGGGCGATGATCTTGTCGCGGTCGAGTTCGCCGGAGGATTTGCGTACCGGGGCGAGTGCGGCCCCAACGACAAGGCGGAAATTAGCATCGCGCGCGGGCTTGCGCCGGGACTTGGCTTCGCCGGTGATGCGTTCGACGTCAGAGCTGGTTACGAGGCCGCGTAGATGACCGGCGTCATCGAGCACGAGCATTTTGTTGATACCAATGTGTTCGTTAAAAAACGCGTCCGCGGCTTTGATCGGATCTTTGGCAACATTGCGCTCGTGCTCCGTGATAAGGACGGCGCGGGGCGTCATGACCTCGGAAACTTTTTTGGCTTTGTAGCGCTCCTTGACCACGTTGCCTGAAAGCAGGCCGGCAAATTTTCCGTCTCGGTCGACGACCGGGAAGGTCGAGAAGGCGAATTTCTTTTGCTCGATCATCGCGAGCACGTCGGCGATCGACAGATCGAGTGCGACGGTGATCGGATCTTGAATGAGGCCGTGAATATGGCGCTTCACGCGAGCGACTTCCTTCACCTGATCCTTCGGTGTCATGTTGTAGTGGATCAGACCAAGTCCGCCATTCAGCGCCATGGCGATGGCCATGCGCGACTCGGTGACCGTGTCCATGTCGGACGAGATAATCGGGATCGGGAGGCGCAGCGTCTCGGAGAGCGAAGTCGAAGTGTCGGTGTCCTTCGGCAGAATCTCCGAGTAGAGGGTGGCGAGCGAGACGTCGTCAAACGTCAGCGCCGTCGGCAGGCTGGAGCGGAAGAATTCATCGGCTGCGAGATAGAACTCGGCGTCGGCCGGATGAGTGGCGGGTGATGCAACCTTAGTCATGGTTGCCACAATCGAAATAATAGTGCCGCGGAAAACCTCAATGGAAATTTTCGCAGTAAAAATCTCAGCGTCTCCGCCGCGGTCGCTACGCCGTCTTCACCGGCCGCCGCAAGGTCCAGATTTGTTTCGCTTGCGCAATGGTCTCAGCCAGCACCGCTGGTGTCAGAGCCTGCTTAGGATCATCGCCGATGCCTTGACTGGGTTTGACGTGGGCTTCGATGCACAGGCCATCTGCTCCGTAGGCGACAGCGGCGAGCGCGCAAGCTGGGACGTACGCGGCGCGACCGACTGAATGCGAAGGATCAACCACGACCGGCGCCCAAGTTTTTTCTTTCAACAGAGGCGTGATACATTCGTCCGGATAATTGCGATAGCCCTCGGGCGCAGGCGAGGTGCCGCGCGGACAGAGAATGACGTTGGGGTTGCCAAAAGCCGCGATGTATTCCGCCGCGGAGATGAACTCGTTCAGCGGGCCCATGTGCAGACTGCGCTTGAGCAAGACGATGGTGTTGCGTTCGGCCACGGCTTTGCCGATGGCCCGCAGCAAAGAATAGTTTAAGGCGTTGCGCGCTCCGACCTGCAGCATGTCCACACCAGCATCCAGCGCCAATTTGAGCTGGTGTTCATCCATCACTTCCGCATCGACGGGTAAACCGGTGCGCCGTCTGGCTTCCTGCAGGATTTCGAGCGACTTTGAGTCACCTTGAAAGGTGTAGGGATTGGTTCTCGGTTTCCAAACGCCGCCGCGGATCACATGCGCGCCAGCCTCTTTCACCGCTTGAGCGGTTTCATAGAATAATTCAGGATTCTTCGGATCGATTGTGCACGGGCCGGCAATGACCAGCAGTTCCGTGCCCAGCGTCACGCCGCCGATCTTGATGCGATGCGTGGCCAGGTCCGAACGCCGGTCCATTAATTTATGCGGCGACTGGATTTTGTCGACGCGGTCGATGTAACTTAGTCCTTCGAGCCGGTTGATCATCAACTCATCCCGCTCGTCGCCGACGATCGCATAGATCGTACGGACTGCACCGACGATTGGTTGAATCTGGCAGCCAAACGCCTCAACGATTCGAGTAACTTCAACCAATTGCTCAGGTGTCAGGCGGTTATTTGAAGGAAGGATCATAGCGGGGGACGTTCAGTGCTTAACGAGGGTGCGACCTCGTGCAAAGTAGACAAGTTTTCTGTGTTCTCTCGAATCCGCATCCGCGTATGGCGTCGAGCGGCAGAGTACGGGATTTCGGAAAGCCCGGGCGGTCGGTCGAGTTCAGTCGGTGACGCCGACGCGTTAGTAAGATGACTATTCTTGGGCGCGAAAAAGGACGGTTTAGCCGTCGCGGAATTGTTTGCATTTACCTGCGGTCGCGGCATGCAGGTTAGTTTTCACGGCACAAAATCCCAGCCGTCGTTTCCATACATCTCTCATAACCCGCATGAAATTGAAACACACCCTCACCGCCTCCTTGTTCTTAGCACTTGGTGCCGCTGCCTCGCTTAGCGCGCAGGAAGTGAAACTTCCCGCCTCGGGCGCCCAACCGGCCCCCGTTACGCCGCCGGCAGCCTCTCAGTTTACCGAAGCGCAAATTCTCGAGTCGCTTGGTTGGTACCTCGGTAAACAGAATGGTTTTGCGGACCTCGGCTTCACAAAAGAACAGGTCGAGCAGCTCGTTAAAGGCATTCAAGTAGCCGCTGCGGGAAAAGACGCCCCGTACGACTTCGACAAGATCGGGCCAGAGATTGGCAAATTCATGCAGGTAAAACAGCAGGCTTATCTTGGTAAGTTGAAGGAGCAGGGCCGAGTTGACGGCGAAAAATTTTTCAGCGAACTCAAGACCAAGAAGGGCGTCGTCATTCAGCCTAGCGGTCTCGGTTACGAAATCTTGAAACCAGGTACAGGTGATTTCCCGAAGGCGACCGACACGGTCAAAGTGCACTACACGGGCACGCTCCTAAATGGCACCAAATTCGACACCTCGATTGGTGGCGAACCGGTGGAATTTGCACTCGATCGCGTGATCCCCGGCTGGACCGAAGGCATCCAGAAGATCAACAAGGGCGGCAAAATTAAACTCTACGTTCCTGCCGCACTGGCTTACGGCGATGAGCCCAATCAGAGCATCCCGCCTAGCTCGACATTGGTTTTTGAAGTCGAATTGCTCGACTTCAAAGCCCCAGCTCCGGCTGCCCCCGCGCCCGCTGCGACCAAGCCCGAAGTTAAGAAGTAAACCTGTTGCGTTGCAGCCGAGGCCTGATCTAAGGCGCGACTCACTCCCAAGCCCCCCGCTCGAAAGCGGGGGGCTTTTTTACGGAGAAAAGTAAAAATAAGGTATAATTACAACTTGCAAGAAGATTGCGTATAGGTAGAACCCCCCTGTGCATCTCGCGCTCGTAACTGAAACTTATCCACCCGAGGTCAATGGTGTCGCCATGACCTTGAGTCGTCTCGCAGGTGGGCTAAGTTATCGCGGGCACAAGGTCACGGTGATCAGGCCGAGGCAGCAGGGGGAAGCGTCGGGAGGTCCGCGTATTCACAACGCCGCCCATGGCATAGATCAGTGGTTGGTTGCGGGCTGGCCGATCCCTTTTTATAAATCGCTTCGCGTCGGGGCGCCTTCTTCCGGGATGTTGCGACAACGCTGGCAGGATAGCCGGCCGGACGTGGTGCACGTGGCGACAGAAGGTCCATTAGGGTATTCTGCCCAGAAGTCAGCTCGGCGGCTTGGGATTCCGGTCACGTCGAGCTTTCATACGAATTTCCATCAATATGGCGGTCACTATGGGCTGAGTTTTGGCCGTGAAATGGCGTTGCGTTATCTACGTTGGTTTCACAACCAAACTGCCCGCACACTGGTGCCGACCGACGAGATGCGTGGGGATCTGGCGCGACAGGGATTCAAACGGCTGGCGGTGCTCTCACGTGGCGTGGATGCGCGGCTTTTTTCTCCGAGCAGACGTTCGGACGTATTGCGAAAAGCATGGGGAGTGACGGCCGAAACTCCGGTGGTGATTTATGTCGGACGGATCGCCGCTGAGAAAAACCTCGACCTGGCCGTCGAGGCGTTTCTTGCCATGCACCTGATCAATCCGCGCGTCCGTTTTGTGCTCGTGGGCGACGGTCCGCTTCGTCCGAGCTTGGAGGCAAAGTATCCAGATTTTATCTACGCGGGTACGCGACTCGGTGAGGAATTGGCGGCTTACTACGCGTCGGCGGATGTGTTCTTGTTTCCTAGCGTCACCGAAACGTTTGGCAATGTGGTGACAGAGGCTATGGCCAGCGGACTGGTAGTGGCTGGTTATGACTATGCTGCTGCGCGCCAGTACGTGCGGGCGGATGTGAACGGG
>Ga0302322_100005366_pt1 | contig 11243 bp, 10 predicted proteins | sample Fen_T0_2_FD_203757 | JGI IMG/M metagenome (GOLD analysis project Ga0302322, IMG submission 203757) | Peat permafrost microbial communities from Stordalen Mire near Abisko, Sweden - Fen_T0_2 | ecosystem: Environmental > Terrestrial > Soil > Wetlands > Permafrost | place: Sweden: Abisko... | reverse complement strand
CCGTTGAGCAGCACCCATTGGCCCTTCCACGGCACGCCGATGCCAATGCGGTCGGCGTCGGGGTCGGTGCCGATGATCAAGTCGGCGTTTTCCTTCGTGCCTTGGTCGATGGCCAGCTGCATGGCCGAGTGTTCCTCGGGGTTCGGGCTGGTGACCGTCGGAAAGTTCCCATCGGGGACGGCCTGACTGGCCACCAAGCTCAGATGGATGCCCAGGTCCTTCATGATCCGGGGGAGGACCGTGACCCCGGTGCCGTGAAGAGGGGTGTAGACGATTTTCACCTTCGATGCCGTCTTGAACAGCTCGGGACGGATGGCCTGGGCTTTCACCATTTCACAGTAGGGTCCGTCGATCTCTTCGTCGATCTCCACCAGCAGGCCTTGGGCCAGGGCGTCGGCCTTGGTCATGGTCTTGAATTGGCCGTCCACCTTCCGGACCTGGTCGATGATGCCCTTGTCGTGGGGAGGGACCACCTGGGCCCCGTCGGCCCAGTAGACCTTGTAGCCGTTGTATTCGGGAGGGTTGTGACTGGCTGTGACCACGATGCCCGTGGTGGCCTTGAGGCGCCTCACGGCAAACGAGAGCACAGGGGTGGGACGAAGAGCCTTGAACAGGTACGTCTTCACCCCGTTGGCTGCCAGGACTAGGGCAGCCTCCAGGGCGAACAGGTCGGAATAGTTCCGGGAGTCGTGGGCGATGACAGCCGAGCCCTTGCCGACGCCAACGGCGGCGTTCACGTAGGTAGCCAACCCCTGGGTGGTGGCGCGAACCATGAAAGGGTTCATGCGGTTCGTCCCACCGCCTATCGTCCCCCTCAAGCCACCTGTTCCGAAACTCAACGACGTGTAGAACCGCTCGTTTAGCTCGGGCCAGTTCTGGACCCCCAGAAGATCTTCGACCTCCTGGCGGAACCGGGGATGCTCCTCCCGGGCGAGGTAGGTCTGGGCGGCGGCTTTTAGTTCTTCATTGGTCATGGATCACTCCCTCTTCAGTCTTCATCCGACGGACGGATTTGTCCAGGCTCGACCAACCTGGGTTCGAGCCAGCGACCGAAGGCTCCAGGGTCGGCAAAGACCTCCTGGGCCCCCGAGGCCCTCAGCTCGGCTTCCCCTCGGAACCCCCAGGCGGCGCCGCAGGCGATCACGCCGGCCCGCCGGGCAGTTTCCATGTCGACGTCCGAGTCGCCCAGGTAGGCACAATCACTCGGGTCCACACCCCAGGCGTCCAGCATTTCCAACAACACCTCGGGGTCGGGCTTGTGAGGTCGCCCCGAACGGGCCCCGATCACCGACAGGAACCGCACCGAAGGGAACAAGCTTCCGACGATGGTCTTGGTCATCCCGTCTTCCTTGTTCGAAAAGACCCCCAGCGACACCCTGGGGTCCAACCTGTCGAGGAGGTTGCCTATCCCGGCATAGGCGAAAGTGTGGACCACGGGCTTGGCACGATACGCCGCTAGAACTTCCTGATAGGTGGTCTCGACATCCGCGGGGGCGAAGGGTTGGTCTGCACTGGCGGTGACCAGGAGTTGTTTCAGCCCCCACCCCACCATGGTCTTGTACGCTTCCAAGGGGTGGGGACGGCGACCGTGGGCCACCAAGGTGCCGTTCACGGCGGCGGCGATGTCCGCCAAGCTGTCGACAAGAGTTCCGTCGAGGTCGAAGACCACGGCGAGGACCCTGGGGGCCGACTTTCTTTTTTCCATAGTTTCTGATAACAGGGATTCAGGGGAATGGCAAGCCGTGGGAAAGAAATCCGAGGAACGCAGAGGACCGTCGGCGTTCGACAGACATTTTTCCGAAATCTATGGCCCCCGGTGGCCCGGCCTTCGGAGCGCGTTGGCCGCTCCCCCCCAGCCGGAGGCACACCTGGACGGGTTGGTGAAGCCCTACTACCTCGATGGAGCTTCCGTGAAGGCTGCCCAAGCCCTGGGCGTTCGGCCGGGGGACGAGGTGTTGGACCTATGCGCGGCTCCCGGGGGAAAGACCCTGGTGTTGGCCCTGGCCTTGGCAGGGACAGGTCGGTTGGTCAGCAACGACAGGAGCCCCGACCGCCGGGGCCGTCTGAGGCGGGTGGTCGCCGACCACCTGCCGCCCGAGTGCCAGACCAACCTCTTGGTCACGGGCTACGACGCCACCCGATGGGGTCTCCACGAAAAGGCTCGCTACGACAGGGTCTTGCTCGACGCGCCGTGTTCCAGCGAAAGACACTTGGTCCGCAACCCAGGGCACCTGGCTGTTTGGTCACCGAGCCGAACCAAGACCCTGGCCCAACAGGCCTTGGCCATGCTTTGCGCCGCCCTCGAAGCCCTCAAACCCGGGGGGAGGCTCGTCTATAGCACATGCTCGATCAGCCCCGAAGAGAACGAAGGCCTCTTGGAGCGGTTTGCCGCCAAGAGGCCGGGATTGTGGGTATTGCAGGAACGGAATCTGTTGTTGCCCGACGAGGCAGACGGACAAGGCCCGCTGTTCTGGGCCGTGATCGAAAAGTTACCCTAGACGAATTCCTTCAGTTCTCGGATCATCTTGAGACCCCTGAGCTTCGTGATCGCCTTCTCCTGGATCTGCCGCACCCGCTCACGGGTGATCCCCAGCATCTTGCCCGTTTCCTCTAGGGTCAGAGGCCCCTCGCCCCCAAGGCCGAACCTCAACTGGAGAATGCGCATTTCCCTCTCGCTCAGTTGTTGCAGCACCGACCCCAGAGTGTCCTGCAGCGACAGACTGAACACGTCCTCGAACGGCTCGGGCACATTCTCATCCCGGATCAGGTCGGACAGTCGAGTGACGCTCTCTTCGTCAACGGTTCCGTCCAACGATGCGGTCTCCTGGCTGATTTTCAGAATCTCTTTGATCTTCTCTTCGGAAAGGTTCATGTAGTCGGCCAGTTCCTCGTTCGAGGGATCCCGCCCCAGTTCCTGGGTGAGGTGTTTGGCGACGAAATAGCACTTCTTGATGGTGTTGAGCATGTGGATGGGAATGCGGATCACCCTTCCCTTGTCGGCGAGGCTCTTGATGATGGCCTGGCGGATCCACCAGGTGCCGTAGGTGGAGAACCGGCACCCCTTGGTATAGTCAAACCTCTCTACAGCTTCGATGAGACCGATGTTGCCCTCGTCGATCAAATCCAACAGCGACAATCCACGGTGCTGGTATTTTTTGGCGATGGAAACCACAAGCCTCAGGTTGGCGTTGATCATTCGATTCTTCAAAGCCAAAAGGAGTTTTTCCTTCTGGCGGAGGGGAACCTTCAGGTCCTCGGGGATGTTCTGGAGGTCGAGGCCGTCGAGGACAAGCCGAAGCTCACCCTTGGCGGTCATGATCTTCTCGCCTATCTCCTGTTCCTGGGCCACGGTGAGGAGGCTGAATTTGGAAATCTGTTTCAGGTAGAGGGCTAGCGGATCGGTCTCGCCCCCGTCTTGGATTGAAATATCGGATTCATGAATCATCAACATCCGATCCTCGGACTCCATCACGCCCTCGTGCAATTTCATAATCCACCCCATCGCAAATCGAATTCTAGGTCGGGCCAGACGCGGCGTCAACTTTTTTGGAGATTTTTTGGAGATTTTTCAACGTTTCACGGTAAAAACGTCCAAAGAGTCAGTTTGACGGAAGGCAAAAAAGGATAACTTCTGGGAAGGGCGGGACGAGGTGACCCCCAACAGCTGCCCCCGGGCCACAGTCTGGCCAAATTCCACGGACGAACTCTCGAAATTCCCGTAGCCAAAAACCGTCTTGTCGTCCCGTTGAACCAGAAGCACTCGACCCACTCCCCTGAATTCGCCCTGGAAAACCACCGCACCCGAGCTCACCGACCTGAAGGTCTCACCCGAGGTGCCAAAGGTCACTGATTTGAGCTTGTCACCTTCGTTTTTCGGGGTCTTTTCCACGGGCCAAAAGGAGGCGGCCACCGGGGGAGGAACGGATCTGACCGTGACCTTCGGGGCAGGAATGAAGACCAACTGCCCCGACCTTAGAGCCGAGGGGCCCACCAGGTCGTTGAGCGCCAGGACCGACGCCTGGTCGACGCCCCAAAGCCGGCAAAGGGAGTACAAAGTGTCCCCCGCCTTGACGGTGTACCGATCAGGAAGAGAGAGTTTTTCGCCGGGTTTTAGTTTCGTCCAGTCGATGTCAGGGTTGGCGCGCTGCAACAAGTCGACCGGCACCTTTTTCTTTTGGGCAATGGCCGAAGGACTGTCGCCCCGCTGGACCACATAGTCATCAGCAGGCATCGGACCTACCAGTAAGAAAGCAAAAAAAAGAAGGCCGCTGACCTTAAGGATCATGCCTTCTTTGTCGGATGATGACATCCCTAAACTTGAATCGGAATGGGCCATAACCCTCCGTTTTATGGGAAATGGCAGACTCGAACTGCCGACCCCTACCATGTCAAGGTAGTGCTCTAACCAACTGAGCTAATTCCCCAGGCACGGACACACTAACGGAATCCGCCAAACCTGTCAAGCTGGGTTTTTATTCCAGCGAGCTGATGACCCGTTCAAGAACTTTCGTCCTGTCCAAGGGTTTGACGATGTAATTTTTCGCACCCAGAAGCAAGGATTGTTTCACCAAATCTTGTTTCCCGAGAGCACTGATCATCACGACTTTTGCGTTCTTGTCGAACTCCATGATCTTCTCCAGGGCCGTCACTCCGTCCATCTTGGGCATGGTGATGTCCATGGTGACCAGGTCAACGTTGGGGAACAATTCTTTGTATTTCTCGACGCCCTGTTCTCCGTCGGCGGCAGTGGCCACGACCTCAAATCCTTCACTGGTTAGAATTTGCCCGATTTGTTTGGTCACGAACATCGAGTCATCCACCACGAGAACACGGTATGAGGAACCATCGGCCCTCCGGCCATCGGGTTCCTTCTGGTTAATGCTGGGAAAATCCACCTTGGTTTTCATGGCGACCTCAAGACCGTTCCCGGACGGCGACGTTAATTTCTATGTTTCCGTAGGGGCTTTCCATGGGAACGATGAGTGCTTCGACTTCCTGGTCGCTGATTTCCATGTTGTCCCCTGTGATCAAGGCCGGAGGTGTCAAGTCGAACTTGAACCCCAGCTCGTGGAGTTTCGTCACCGCTTGGGCGGTGATCATGTTGGCCAATTCGCTGATCGTTGCCTTCACCAGATCGTCGATCTCGGTCAGCTCTTCCATGTTCATCACCGAGGCAATCTTCACCGCCGTCTGTTTGCTCATGTCAAAAAGGACGCGTCCCTCGACTTCTCCCGCCAGACCGACGATGGCAGCCACTCCCATCACCGGCTTCGTCGCCGACTTGAGGAAGAGATTGCCCCGCTTCACCTCAGTCGCAAGCACTTCGGTCAACACATTGTAGGCGGCTTCGACGAACGGATTGATGTACTCGACACGCATGATTACTCCTATGAACTTCGACGACTAAATCTTTTGGTAGACCGACCAGGTTTCGTTCCCGACGAACTTCCATTCGGGGTGTTCCAACCGTTCATGGGTCCCCAACAGAAGGTAGCCGCCGGTCCGGACCTTATCCGTCAACTCGGTGACAAGTTTTTCCTGATCCGAGGGTTTGAGGAAGGATATCACATCCCGAAGCACGGCCAGATTCACCTCGGGCATGGGATTCAGATGGTTCACATCGTGGAACTCAAACAAAATCCGTGCCTTCAGGTCAGAGTTAAACTGCAAACCGCTGCGGGACTCAACGGTAAATTCCTTCCACCCTGCCTCGACTTCGTCTTCCTCAAGAACGAGACTCGGCGCTGTCGAGATGCTCAACAGGTCGTTGTCGCTAGCCCAAATCTTATAGTCTTTTCCCTTGAACTGAGTTTGGAACATCAAGGCCAAACTATAGGACTCATAACCCCGACCACATCCAGGGTTCCAGACAACCACCGGCTGCGATGTGAACGTCAAGAAGCCAGCCAGGGCGGCCACCGATTCGGCGGTCCAAACCCGAGAGCTGTGGATCGAGGGGAACGAGGCAAGAAAATCTTCGGCCTCGTCCTTCTGCGTGACTTGGAAATCGAGGTTCTTGGCCTGCCTGGCCTTCTTCCAATCCACCAAACGCTCGGACACCCATTCGCGGTTAAGGGGGGAGAGGTGAAACTGGCCAAAGGCCGCCAGGGTTTCGCCGACGAATTGAAGGTCAAGGGGCAACACGGCGTCGCCGGGAACCGCATCGTCGGAAGTCACGGCCTCGGCCATGGGAGGGGTGGTTTTTTGGACGGTTTCGACCTCTGCCTCGGGTTCGCCGAAAATCCGGTCCACATCGAGGATGATGTAAAGCCGCCCTTCATTTTCCACCACACCGCTGATGTACTGGATGTTGATATCACCGAAGATCGGGTGGGGAGGCTGGATAGACTCCGAAGCAATGCCCACCACTTTCTCAATGGAGTCCACCACCACACCCAGGACCAAGGAATCCAATCGGAGGATGACGATGTTCTCGAGGTTGGAAGAGTCCTTGCTCTCGGCCGGAAGGTTGAACATGATCCGAAGATCGATCACCGGAATGATGTCACCCCGGAGGTTGTCCACCCCTTTCACAAAGATAGGTGTGTTCGGCACCTTGGTGAAGTTTCCCGCCTTGCGGATCTCCTTCACCTTGAGGATGTTGATCCCGTAGTCCTTTCCCGCCAAAGTGAAGGAGATCATCTTGAAGTCGATCTTCTTCAGCCTGTCGGTTTCCTTGGGGCCCTTGGCCGTTTCGGTCTTGGTCGTGCTCATGGCGGCTTCCTATCGGGTTCGGCTTTCGCGGCGCTGCCGTTCGATGCGTTCGTTGCGCAGGCCCAAATCGAGCAATTGACTGACGTCGATGATCAGACTGACCTTCCCGTCACCGAGGATGGTGGCGCCGGCGATGCCCGGGGACGCTGTGTAGCGGTCCTTCAGGGGTTTGATGACCACATCTTCCTCGCCAATGAGGGAATCGACGATGAGGCCCATCTTCTTGTCCCCGCTACCGACCACCACCACATAATGGTAGTCGTTGCCTTCGTCGGACTGGATACCGAAGAGCCGGTTCAACCGCATCAGCGAGATGACGTCCTTGCGAACGTTGAAGACTTCGTAGTTGTCGATGATCTTGATTTCGGCGGGTTTGATGCGATGACTGTCCACCACCGAGGTGATCGGGATGGCGTAAACTTCGGTGCCGACCCGGACCAGCAAGCCCTGGATGATGGCCAAGGTCAGGGGCAGCTTGATGGTGAACTTCGTCCCCTTGCCCTTCTCTGACCAAATGCTTACGTTGCCGTTGAGTTTCTCAATCTGTTTGCGGACGACATCAAGACCCACACCCCGGCCCGAGATGTTCGTGATCGAGGCCGCAGTAGAGAACCCAGGTTCGAAGATAAGGTTGAACGCCTCGACGTCGCTGAGGGCCTTGCTCGGGTGGATGAGGCCCTTGTCGATGGCCTTCTGCTTGACCTTTTCCACATCGATACCGGCGCCGTCGTCGCCGATCTCGATGATGATCATGTTGCCTTCGTTGCGGGCAGCCATGACCACCCGACCCTCTTCGGGTTTTCCGATGGCAGCCCGAACGTCGGGAGCCTCAATGCCATGGTCGATGGAGTTTCGCACGCAGTGGATGAGAGGATCCAGAAGGTCCTCAATGACAGATTTGTCGAGTTCGGTGTCTTCTCCCTCGATGACGAGGTTGATTTTCTTGTTCAGGGTCTTCGAGAGGTCCCGGACCAACCGGGGAAAACGACTGAAGATCTGCGCGATGGGAACCATCCGGATCCTGAGCACCCCTTCGTGGAGTTCACCAATGATCCGGCCCAGGTTTTGGGAAGTGCCGCGGAAAACCCCCACAGTGGACTTCAGTCGAGCTTCAAGAGGATCGAAGGAAGTGAAGAGTTTCGAGAACTCCTCGTTGATTTCTTTTTTGAGATCCTTGACCGACTTTCCCTTCTGCAATTCCTCGACGTACTGGGGGAAGCGGTCGAAGAGTTCCTTGAGCCTGTCTTTATAACCAAGGCTCGTGGCCTGGAGGTCGCCAAGGATTTCGCCGAAATGGGTAGAAACCTGGTTGAACGTGGCCTTATTGATGACGGTTTCGCTGACGAGGTTGAGAAGGTTGTCGATGCGTTTGGAATCCACCCGTAGGATGGAGCCGGTGTTTCCGGACGAGGCCTTCTTGTGGTCGGCCTCGCGTTTGTCGAGGAGTTTCTCCATCGACTCTTCTTCAGGCCGGGCCGTTTCGACGGCGTCCACTTCCTCGTGTACTTCCATGGCCACGGGGGCTTGGACGGTCTTCGGAGGAGCCTCCCTCGGGGCCTCCTCGGTTTCTCCGACTTCCCGAATTTCAATGGTCGTGGTCACCTCGCGGATGTGACATCGCCTTTCTACGACGTCGAGTTCCTTGTCGAGGAGGCAAAAGTAATCCACGGTCGGCCAATAGGTATCTTCGTATAGTTTATCAAATTCCGGGATGGTCTTGAGCACTGTTCCCATGGACTTGAGGGCGGCGAACACCTGAATGCCACCGACGGAGTTCATGGGGTTGGCTTCGTCGAAGCCCACCTTCACCTGATAAACCGTCCGGCCTCCGGCGGCCTCCTTGAGCTCCAAAACGTCGTACTCGGTGAGTCCGTGCCCTCCGGCCTTGGTCGTCTTGGGCGCCGCAACAGGGGCCACTTTCTTCGCCGCCTTCGGTCCGGCCGCTTTGACGGCTCCGGGGAGGAAACTCTTGAGCTTGTCTTTCAAGGCTTGGAAATCTTTGTCGTAGACTCGGCCGGCCACCCGCTCTTCAAGCATGGCCTTGATGACGTCGACGGACTGCAATAAGACGTCGACCAGCGGTCCCGATAGGGAAACCGACCCGCTGCGGATTTCGTCGAGGGTGTCTTCCACGCCGTGGGTGAACTCGGACAGCTCGAACATCTGAACCGTTGCGGCCCCGCCCTTCAAGGTGTGGGCCGCCCGGAAAATTTCGTCGACGGCGTCTTTGTTTCCAGGGTCGTTTTCTAGGACCAGAACGTTCTGCTCCAAGACATCGACTTGGCTCTGGGCTTCGGCGAAGAAGTCCTTGAGCAACTCTTCATTGTTTGGATCCAGGTAATCGCTCATATCATAAACAAGATTCATACAGATCGAAGGTTAAGTCAAGGCTGTTTTTTTTCGTTTGGCCCTTCCAGATGACCGATAATACGTTAAGATACAAAGGGGAGTTGGGAATGATCCGCACGCTTCTATGGTCCTTGATTCTTGTCATCTCCGCCTCGCCATCCTACGGCATCGACCTTGAGACGTCTGCCCGGCTCGATAATTTGCATTGGAACTCGACAAGGGACGATACCCCTGCTGGCCACACTTTCGACGGCACCGATTGGTTTTGGAACATCCAGGGCTCGGTGACCCAGGAACTTGCCGACGGCCTCCTGTTCAAAGGGGGAGTCGAAAATGACCCTATCCTGCGATGGCGCGCCTACAGTCAGGTCAGCTTTACCCTCGAAAACATGACGTTGAAGTTTGCGCCCTTCCTGGGAGCCTTCAATTCCACCCAGAAGTGGTTCAACCCCGGCCTCGAAGCCATGGTCGAGTACACCTGGCCTGGATTACTGTTCGCCCGGGGAGGGTTCCTGACCACGTTTGCCCCGGTGTCGAAGGTAGGTGACTACTACTTAAGCTCCCAAACCGCCGCGGTGGGCTTCAGTTTGGACAACGGCATCGTTGCTTTCAACATCGAGGACAAATCGGCAACTTTCCGAACGAAGGATGCCTTGACCACCGTGGATGCGTCGACCAAATACTGGCTCGACACCGAGATGTTCCTTAAGAATTTTCCGCTCCGGTGGGCCATTCTGACAGGGTTTCAGATCACGAACCGTAGCTACGTTACGGCCACCGAGGATTCGACCCCCGTGTATTCGGCCCTCCTGGGCGCCAGGCTAGTCTGGGATTTCGGAGCCGGTACCCAGGTCTTCACCCAATTCGAGTCGGCGGTCTTCAACGCCGGTTGGTACGCCACAAAGATGTCTTTGCCCAGCACGGCCACGGTGTTGGAAGCGGTGGCCGGCATGCGGTACCACTGGTGACAAGGAACCCACCACGGGCACGAACCTGACCTTCGACCAACTGGTGGACTACCTCCGGTCCCACGACGACTACTTGATCCTCAGCCACTCCGACCCCGATGGTGACGCCGTGGGGAGCGAGCTTGGCTTGCTTTCGGTGCTCCGGGGGCTGGGGAAAAAGGCCTTCATCCTCAATTCCGACGCCTGCCCGCTGAAATTGAGGGTCTTTGACCCCGATGGCGACCTACACAGCCTCGAGGATGGGGATCCGATCCCCGACGGTCTGGATCAAAAGACCCTGCTTCTCATCGACACATCCGATTTCCAACACACCCGCCGGGCCCGGGAGGTCCTTCTCCCTTTTGGGAGAGAAGTGATGATCATCGACCACCACACGCCTCCGGCCCAGCTTCCGTGTCCCGCCTACATCGACGATTCGGCCGCCGCCTTGAGTCAGATCGTGGTTCAAATTGCCGCCGCCGTGGGCCACTCCCTGGATTTGCCCTGTGCCAACGCCCTGTTTATGGGGATCGTTTTTGACACCGGGTCGTTCATCTATCCCAAGACCACGGCGGCGACCTTTGATGCGGCCAGACGGCTGGTGGAATTGGGGGTTAAGCCCAAGGAGATCCACTCGACGCTGTTCGAGACCATCGAGCCGTCACGGATGCGGCTCTTGGCCCTGGTGCAAGGATCGCTGAAGCTGCTTCATGGTGAGATGACGGCGTTCCAGCTCCTGACCCAGGAAATGCTCCAAGCCACTGGCGCCACTGCCGAAGACGCGGAAAACTTCATCAACTATCCTCTTAAGTGCACCACAGTTTTGGTTTCCATGTTTCTGAAAGAGGTCAGTCCGGGGTTTTACAGATGCTCCTTGCGGTCGAAGGGCACGGTGGATGTGTCCACCTTGGCCCTGACCCACGGAGGCGGCGGTCACAAGACCGCCGCCGGGTTTCCTTGCCCGGCGTTGCCCCTTGCGGAGTTGGAGATCCTTTTATTACAATCGGTTTCCGACCTCTATCCCAAGGAATGACCCGTTTGAACCGTTTCCTCCCCCTCGCCGTTTGGGCGTTGTTCGTTTCCTGCTCTCCCGTTCCGCCTTCCCCGGCGGTGGTTCCCAAGGTGGAAGCCCAGGGAAAAACCACCCCGACGGCCGAGGCCCTCGACGCCCCCCGGATACCCATAGGTGCGGAGCGCAGGTTGCTCCAGACTCTGGTGGCCAACCTGGATCAA
>Ga0302322_100005365_pt1 | contig 11245 bp, 7 predicted proteins | sample Fen_T0_2_FD_203757 | JGI IMG/M metagenome (GOLD analysis project Ga0302322, IMG submission 203757) | Peat permafrost microbial communities from Stordalen Mire near Abisko, Sweden - Fen_T0_2 | ecosystem: Environmental > Terrestrial > Soil > Wetlands > Permafrost | place: Sweden: Abisko... | reverse complement strand
CGTGCTGCCGCCGTCGCTCGTGGTGCTCGCAATCGTCGTCGCGGTGCTGCTGGCCGGCCCGTCGGCGGCGCTCGCGTCCTCCGCCGCCTCCAGCCCCGCCTCCGGCGCTCCGTCCGCGTCGGCGGCCGCGACCAGCTCGCCCGGGATGCTGGACTACCGCGTCGGCATCTTGCAGGACGTCGACGGCGTGAACCCGTTCAGCTCGTGGAGTTCCGTTTCGTGGGAGAGCTTCCGGCTCGGCTACGACTTCCTCACCTGGTACGACGCCGACTACCACCCGGCCCCGGACATCGCGACCAGCTGGGAGACCTCTGAGGACGGATTGACGTGGACCTTCCACATCCGGCAGGGGATGAAGTGGCAGGACGGCGTGCCGCTCACGGCCGGCGATGTCGCCTTCACGTACAACCTCATCCTCGACACGCAGCAGCCGGCGTACATCCAGTATCTGACCGGCGTCACGTCGGTCACCGCGCCCGACGACGCGACGCTGCTGATCACCACGCGACGGCCGAGCGCCGGCATGCTCGCGCTCGCCATCCCGATCCTGCCCAGGCACATCTGGGAGAAGGTCGACCCCGACCGCCTGGGCGAGTTCAGCAACCTGCCGTTCGTCGGGTCGGGGCCGTTCCGCGTGGAGAGCGTCGAGAAGGGCGTGCGGGTGCGGCTGGCGGCCAATCCCGGCTACCCGGCCGCCCTCGGCGGTGCGCCCGAGCTCGACAGGGTGACCTTCATCGTCGGCCAGCAGGCCGACGCGCTCGCCGAGGAGTATCGCTCCGGCACGCTCGACGCGGTCGCCGACTTCCCGGCCACCTACGAACAGCGCTATGCGGGCATGCCGGGGACGCATACGGTGGCGGCTCCTGCGGTCGGGTTCCACGAGCTCGGCTTCAACTGCTGGGACAGCCCGCGCAGCAAGGGGAACCCGCTGCTGCGCGACGCGTCCATCCGCCGGGCCGTCCACTGGGCCATCGACAAACGCCAGATCACGGAGACGGCCATGGCCGGGCTGGTGGAACCGGCCACCTCGCTGATCTCGACCGCGCAGGCCGACTGGCACTGGGACGTCCCCAAGGATGCCCAGTACCGCTACGACCCGCAGCGCGCCAAGCAGATCCTGGAGGACGCCGGCTACACCGACCGCGACGCCGACGGCGTGCGCGAGGACGCGGCCGGCCACGAGTTGTCGTTCCGGCTCGCGGCCCTCGACGAATACCCCGAGGACCAGACCGCGGCCCGGATGATCGTCGGCTGGTGCCGCGACGTTGGCATCCGCCTGCGGCTGCAGCACATGGACGAGGCCACGTTCAGCGACGCGATCTTCCACGACGCCGACTACGACCTCTTCGTCTGGAGCTGGGGAGGGGACGTCGACCCGGGCTTCATCTTGAGCACGTTCACGACCAGGCAGATCATGGGCTGGAGCGACAGCCAGTACTCCAACGCGGACTACGACCGCCTGTACATTCGCCAGGCGGAGGCGGTGGACCCGGCCCATCCCGACGACATCACACAGCGCAAGGCCATCACCGACGAGATGCAGAAGATCCTGTACCGCGACGACCCGTACGTGGTCCTCTGGTACAACGTGAACCTGCAGGCGTTCCGCACCGACCGCTGGACCGGGTACATCTCGGCGCCGTCCGGCGACGGAGCTCCGTTCTTCAACCAGCTCCGCACCACCTACATCGACCTGCGTCCCCTGCGCGGCGCACCCGCCCAGCCCCCGGCGTCAAAGGCCTGGGTGTGGGCGCTGGTGTTCCTGCTGGTCGCCGCCGCCGCCGCCGGCTTCGCGCTGCTGCGCCGGCGGCAGACGACGGTGGAGGACGCGTGACCGCGTATCAGGCACGAGCGCAACGAGAGGATGAAGCCGCATGACCGAGCCCGCCGCGATCTGGCCCGACGAAGCGATCGAGGCGATGCACCTGGCGGCGCTCGCCCTGCTGGAGCGCGCCGGCGTGCGCGTGGAGTCGCCGGCCGCGCGCGAGCTGCTGCTCGCGGCCGGCTGCACGCCCGCCGGTGAGGACCGCCTGGCGATCCCTCGCGCGGCGGTCGACGATGCGCTGGCCGCCTGCCCGCGCGAGTACGTGCTCGCTGCGCGCGACCCTGAGCGCTCGCTCGCCATGGACCCGGACCCGGGCGTGACCTACGTGCACAACATGGGCGGCGCGCGCGACGTCAGCGACCCGCGCACCGGTGCCGGCCGCAGGGCCACGCTGCGCGACCAGGTCCTCGCGACGCGCATCATGCACAACCTCGTGCACCAGGAGCAGGTCACGTCGCTCTGGCAGCCCGAGGACGTGCCGGACCTGCTCGAGCCGCTGTACTCGTACCTGATCGTCGCGCACGAGACCGACAAGGCGATCGGCGGTCCCGGCATCTCCCATCCGTTCCAGGCGCTGTACCTGCAGGAGATGGCGCAGGTGGTCACCGGGGCCGACGGCGGCGATGGGGTGTACCCGATCGACCTCGCCTTCTCGCCGGTGAGCCCGCTGATCCTCGGCGGCGACGTCTCGGACGCACTCGTAGAGCAGGTCCGCCGCGGCGGCGTGGCGGTGGAGATCCTGCCGTGCCCCGCCGCCGCGACCACGGCGCCCGGCGCGCTCTCGGCGGCGATCGCTCAGCAGCACGCCGAGGTGCTTGCCGGCGTCGTGCTCACGCAGGCGGTGGCTCCGGGCACGCCGGTCTACTATGGGCCGCGGCTCAGCGCCGTCGACCCGCGCAGCGGCGTCGTCGTCAGCGGCACGCCCGAGACCGGCGTGGCCTCCGCCGCGGCCGTGCTCCTCGCACGCCGCTGCGGCCTCGCCTGCGACTGCTATGGGCCGTGCAGCGACAGCAAGGTCGTCGACGCCCAGTTCGGCTACGAGCGCGCCGTCAACGCGCTGCTCGGCCTGGCGCCGCGGCCGCGCCTCCTGTCGGGCATCGGCGAGATCCAGGCCGGCGTCGCCAGCTGCCCCGAGGTGCTGGTCATCGACGACGAGGTGCTGAACAACGTGCGCTACGCGCTCACGCCACGGCCCTGGGACGTGGACGCGCTCGACGTCGACGCCATGGTCGACGGGGCGCTCTCCGGGCGCGGGTTCCTGGGAACAAAGCACACGCGCCACTACATCCGCGCCGAGTTCGTCAGCCCGCTGCTCAGCTACCGCGGCGGGCTTGGCGAGTGGCTCTCTTCCGGGCGCGCGGGGCTCGTCGACCTGGCCTCCGACAAGGCCGCCGAGCTCGCCGGCCGTGAGCCTGTCGGTCTCCCCGCGGACATCCTGGACGAGCTCGTCGGCCTCATCGACCGCTGCGCCGGCGAGCTCGGCATCTCCGGCCACCCCGACCCGCGCCACGTGCTCGGACTGTAGACTGTGCCCATGGCCATCCCGTTCGTCCACGTTCAAGCGCGGGGTTCGTACCGGGAGCTCGGCCGCGCCGTCGGTGAGTCGGCTCGCGAGCAGGTCCAGGCCTCGGTCGACTTCTTCCGCGACAACTTCACCTCCATGACCGGGGGGCGCCTCACGTTCGACGAGGCCGAGCGCCAGGCCGGCGCCTACGCCGACCAGGCGCGCCGCAGGCTGCCGGACTACGTCGCCGAGCTCGAGGGGCTGGCGGAGGGCTCCCGGGTGCCGATGGGCAGGCTGCTGGTGCTCAACTGCGGCGAGGAGTTCACGTCCGAGGAGTTGGTGGGCGAGCGCTCGCCGGCGCCGCGCTCGCCCCGGTCCGGCGACCACTGCACCGCCGTCGCCGTTGTCAGCGGCGGCCGCCACATCGTCGGGCACAACATGGACTGGTACGTCATCGACGCCGTCAACAACGTGCTCTTCGACCTCACCGTGCCGGACGGCACCCGCGTCATGGGCCTGGCCGGCGCCCCGTACCTGCTCATGCTGGGCATGAACAGCCACGGCATCGGCAACGTGAGCAACTCGGTGCACTCCAACGACAACCGCATCGGCGTGCCCAACGTGTTCGTGCGCCGGGCGACGCTGGAGGCGCGGACGCTGGAGGAGGCGCGGGACCGGGGTCTGCTGGCCGCCCGCGCCCGCGGCACCAACCAGTTCTTCGCCGACACCGGCGGCAGGCTGTGGGACCTCGAGACGTCGGCGACCGCACACGCCCTCATGGATCACACGGCGGCGGGGTTCATGGCGCACACCAACCACTACGACTCTTCTGAGATGCAGCCCTACGAGGGCTACGGCGGCGGCGAGTCCGTCGTCCGGCTCTCGACCGCCGAGCGGCTCCTCGCCGAGGGCATCGCCGCCGGGGAGGATCCGCTCGACCTCGTGGCCCGCGTCCTGCGCACGCACGAGCCGTCGCTCGACGAGTGCATCTGCGGGCACCCGGATCCGGACCAGCCGCCGGCCGACCAGGGCATGACCGTCGGCAGCATCATCTGCGACCTCGACGAGCGTCGCATGTACGCCTGCGCCGGATCGCCCTGCGAGAACCCCTACCAGGTGTTCGAGATGGGGGAGGCGTGAATAGCCGCCGCAGGCAAGCTATTGAGCGGGGCGTCGGAGGGGCGGCACCGCTCCCGGTCCACGACCTCGTCGTCGCCGGCGGGCGCGTCGTCGACGGCTGCGGCAACCCCTGGTACCGGGGCGACGTCGCCGTGCGCGGCGACAAGATCGCCGCCATCGGCGCGCCGGGCACGCTGCGCGGCTGGCGCGTCGTCGACGCCGCCGACCGCTACGTCACGCCCGGCTTCATCGACCCGCACACGCACTCCGACCTGACGATCCTGCTGCATCCGCGCGCTGAGACCGCGGTGCGTCAGGGCGTCACCACGCACGTCACCGGCAACTGTGGCATGTCGGCAGCCCCGCTTACGGCCGCACACCGCGACGACGCCATCCAGAACTGGGCCCACTACGCCTGGGGGCTGGACGCCGTGACCTGGGACTGGCGCACCTTCGGCCAGTACCTGGCCGCCGTGCGTCGCGCCGGGCATGCCATCAACATCGCGCCGCTCGTCGGCCACGGCGCGCTGCGGCTCGCCGTCGTGGGCTTCGCCGAGCGAGCCGTGACCGAGCGCGAACTGGCGCACATGGAGCGCCTGCTGGACGCGTCGCTGCGCGCGGGCGCGCACGGCCTGTCCAGCGGCCTCGTCTACCCGCCCGGCTGCTTCGCGAGCACCGAGGAGCTCCTCCGGCTGTGCAGGGTCGTGGCGCGCCACCGGGGCATCTACACGAGCCATGTACGCGGCGAGCGCGAGACGATCCTCGCCGCGGTCGCCGAGGCGCTTGAGCTCGGGCGCGCCGCCGGCTGCCCCGTGGAGGTCTCGCACAACGCTCCCAAGTGGGGCGCTCCCGAGGACGCGTCGGCCAATCTCGGGCTCATCGAGGACGCGCGCCGCAGCGGCCTCGACGCCACCACCGACAACGACGTGCACACCGACCTCGCGCCGCGCTTCTCCCGCGCGCTGCCGCAGCCCGTGCTCGACCTCGGCCACGACGCGCTCATCGCGCTGCTCTCTGACCCCGCGGCGCGCGCGGCGCTGCGCCGGGAGGTGCAGGAGGACGCGCTGCCCGGCGCCGGTTATGCCGGCGTCGTGCGGCACGGCCGCTTCGACCGGGTGGTCGTGTTCCACGCCGGCCGCCACCCGGAGCTGCGCGGCCGCTCCGTCGCCGATATCGCCGCCGAGCGCGGCGCCGACGGCTTCGACACCTTCCTCGACCTCATCGTCGAGGAGGACGACGACATCATCGGCCTTTTCGACTACATCGAAGAGGCGAACATCCGCGCTCTGCTGCAGAGCCCCATCGCCATGATCTCGTCCGACGGGCTGGTGATGGCGCCGCCGGAGGAGCAGGACGACCCGTCGCTGTACTGGCCGTGCAGCTACGGGGAGTACCCGGGCGTGCTCGAGCGCTACGTTCGCGACGAGCCGGTGCTGCGCCTCGAGGAGGCCATCCGCAAGATGACCTCCTTCCCGGCGCAGCGCTTCCGCCTCTTCGACCGGGGCGCCCTGCGACCCGGGCTCAAGGCGGACCTCGTGGTCTTCGACCTGGATCGCGTGCGCGACAGGGCGACCAACCTGTTCCCGCACGCGTTCCCCTTCGAGAACATCCCGCACGCCTCGCCCGAGGGCATCGACTGGGTGCTGGTGAACGGCGTGCCCGTGCTCGAGGACGGCGTGCACTCGGGCGAGCTGCCCGGGCAGGTGCTGAGGCGCCGATAGCGGAGCTGCCGCCGGCGCCGCCCGGCTGCCAGAACGTACAAAGCCGGTGCGGTCTTGACCGCTTGCACCCTCGCGCTGTACTAGGACATCGTGTAGAATCCGGGCGATGATCACTGTCCAGGACATCCTTGAGATCCCTGAGCTCAACCTGCGTCTGCTGGCCGGCCACAAGTCCACCAGCAACCCCGTGCGCTGGGTCCACATCACCGAGGTCCCGGACCCCACCAAGTGGCTCAAGGGCGGAGAGCTGCTGCTCACCACCGGCTACAGCTTCGTCGGCGACGAGGAGCAGCAGGTGGCCCAGATCAAGCGCCTCATCGACCACAACATCTCCGGCCTCGGCTTCGGCACCGGCTTCAGCTTCGACAAGGTGCCGCCGGCGATCGTCGCGGTCGCCGAGGAGTACGGCTTCCCGCTGTTCGAGGTGCCGTACCACGTCCCGTTCCTCGCCATCACCGAGGCCGTGGCGTCCAAGATCGTCAACGAGCAGTACTCGCTGCTGCAGCGCAGCCTGGCCGTGCACGAGAAGCTCACCAAGATCGTGCTGGAGGAGAAGGGTCTCGAGGCCATCCTCTCCACGCTCTCGGCCCTCGTCGGCTGCTCCGCCGTGCTGTTCGACTTCCACGGCGTGGTGCTCTGCGAGGCGGCGTACCGCCGCCATCTGGGCGCCGAGCTCATCGCCGACCTGTGGGGCATGATCAGCGAGCGCCGCGCCGACCGTCAGAACTTCGCCCTGAGCATGGAGGGCGTGGGCTCGGGCGTGCAGGTGTACCCGGTGGTCGCATCGCACCGCATCGGCGCGTTCCTCGCCGTGGTCAAGGACAGCGGCGACTTCAGCGAGTACGACCGCATCATCCTGCACAACGTCGTCACCGTGACGGCGCTGGAGCTGGTCAAGAAGAAGGCCGTGGCCGAGACCGAGAAGCGCCTCGCCGGCGACTTCTTCGACGAGCTCATCGCGAGCGACCTCTACGAGGAGGAGATCGCCCGGCGGCTCGCCTTCTTCGGGCTCGAGCCGCAGTCGCCGCACCTCATCGTCCTCGTCGACATCGACGAGCCCGAGGGCGGCGCGGCGGAGCGCACCGAGGCCGCCGCTCAGGACGTCAAGGAGCGGCTGCACTGGTCCGTCGACGAGTTCATGGCCAGGCGAGACCTCCTCTGCATCAGCGCGTCACGCAGCGACTCGGTCGTCATCCTCGTCCAGCCCGGCAAGATGGACACCAAGGAGATCATCAAGCTCGCCGGCGAGCTGCAGGCCATCATCGCCGAGATGCTGCCGGAGATCTCCGTGTCGGTCGGCATCGGCCGCCCGCACCGCCAGCTCATCGACCTCCGCCAGAGCTACTACGAGGCGAGCTACGCCATCAAGATCCGCAAGCTCAAGGGCGAGCCGCGCGTCATCGCCAGCTTCGACGACCTCGGCTCCTACGGGCTCCTGCTCGGGCTGCAGGACACGCTGTCACTGGAGGTCTTCTACGACAGCGTGCTCGGCAAGCTCCAGGACTACGACGAGCAGAACTCCAGCGACCTGGTCAAGAGCCTCGCCTGCTTCCTCGAGGCCAACGGCCACTGGGGCGACGCCGCCGAGAAGCTCTTCGTGCACCGCCACACGCTGCGGTACCGCATGAAGCGCGTGGAGGAGATCACCGGACGCGACCTCAACCAGTCGCAGGACCGCATGGAGTTCTGGCTGGCCCTCAAGGCCAAGGAACTCATCGACCAGTCCAAGAAGGGCAAGCCGGCTTCCGCCTGACGCCCCGGCCGGCGCGCCTCAGCTCACGACATGACCAGCGAGCCGTTGTCGACGGCGATGTTGACCCCCGTCACGCCGTCCGTCTCGAGGCAGAAGCGGACGGCCGCGCCGATGTCGCCGGGCGCGACGAGCCGTTCGGTGGCCACCCGGGCCGCCGCCCGCAGCGTGGCGGCCCGGTGCTCGTCGTCGTCGAGGTCCACCGGGCCGGGAGCGACGCCGCACACGCGGAAGCCGTCGGGCGCCCACGCCCGCGCGAGCTCCTTGACCAGGTGGATCTCGGCCGCCTTGGCGGCGCCGTGGGCGGCGAACGTGGCCCACGGCTGCAGGCCGAGATAGTCCGTGATGGCGACGACGACGCCGCCCGGAGAGAGCCGTTCGTGCGCGGCGCAGGCGGTGAAGAAGAAGCCCTTGGCGATCGTGTCCATGGAGGCGTCCCACGCCTCTTCGCCGATCGCCTGCGGGGGCTGCGGCACGAACGGGCCGCTGGCCGCGTAGACCACCGCGTCGAGTCCGCCCAGAGCGGCCGCGGCGGCGTTCACGAGGTCCGCGGCGCCGCTCGCCTTGCGCACGTCTCCCTCGACCGCAGCGGCCGCCGCCGCCCCGGCCGCGGTCAGCGCGGCCACCTGCTCATCTGTCGCGCTCGTGCGCGCGCGAGAGGACACGACCACGGCGACGCCGTTGGCCGCGAGGTCGAGCGCGATGGCGCGGCCGAGGCGTCGCACGCCGCCGACCACGAGCACCCTGGCGCCGGCGACTCTCATGCCGGCTCCCCCAGGTGCTCGTACAGCACGGCGGCGATGGCCGCGATCGCTTCGTCGGCGCGGCCCTTGGCCTCGTGGTCCAATCCCTTCCAGAACACGACCATGACCATAGGTGCCCCCGTGGGCGTGTAGACGATCGCGGCGTCGTTGCTGGTGCCGCTGACGCCGCCGGTCTTGTTGGCCACCATGAGCCCGCCGGGCAGTCCTGCGGGAATCTTCTCTCGCCACTCCTGGTGCGCCAGCACCTCGATCATGAGGCGGCAGGACGGCGCCGTCGCGCACTGGTGCTGGGCGATCATGCCGAGGAGCTCCGCCATGTCCCGCGGCGAGCCCATGTTGTCGAGCGCCTGGTCCACCGCGAAGGCGTCGTCGTAGCCGAACGACTCGTCGCGGCCCCAGCGGCGCTCGTAGAGGTGCAGGAACCCGGAGCCGCTGAGGCGCGCATTCTCCTCGAGGACGCGCCGGAACGCGTCCTCGAGGTCGCCGCGCGCCTCGAGCTCCCGCCAGCGGGCGACGATCTCCGGCCCGCTGAGCCCCGCCCATTCCTCGCCCGCGCCCGACTCGATGAGGAAGTACTCGCGGTTGGGCATGAAGCAGTCGATCGTCTGCAGGCCGAGCCGGCGCATGGTCTCGTTGACGGACGCGAGGCCGACGAGCCGCCAGAGCATGTCCGTGGCCGTGTTGTCGCTCAGCGTGATCATCAGGTACAGGAGGTCGCGCACGCTGGGGCGCAGGCCCTCGTGACAGTGGATGAGCGTGCTGCCGGGGCTCTTGTCGGCTTCGGTGAGCGTGAGCCGGTCGTCCAGGCGGAGGCCGCCGGCGTCCACCTGCCGCATGACCTCGACCATGATGGGGATCTTGAAGCAGCTGGCCATGGGGAAGAGCTCGTCGGCGGCCACGTGCAGCTCGGCGCCGCTCGCCAGGTTGCGGGCGGCTACGCCGACCGTGCCGCCGAGCGGCGCGGCGATGGCCGCGACGCTCTCGTGGACGCCCCTTGGATCGGTCATGCGCCGGCACCCCCTCGTGTGACCTGCCGCTACGATATAGGAGCGGCGCTGGTATGGTCCAGACCCGCCGGACGCCGCCTCACCCGTCCCTCTGGAGCGACCTGGTAGGACGATATCGTAGAGTAGAAATGGAGACATCACATATCACCATCCAGGCTTCACCTGGGTAGTTCAGTAGTGGGCGCTTCTTTTGTGTTTTGGGGTTTTCTGCGCGCTCTGTTGTTGATAGACTGCCGCCGTGCACAGTGATGCACATCTGAGTCTCGAGACCCATGTACGGCCTGTAGAGCGAGGAGGAGTCATGATCGTCGGTTGCCCCAAGGAGATCAAGAACGAGGAGTACCGCGTTGGCATGACGCCGAACGGCGTCAAGGACTTCGTGGCCGCCGGCCACACGGTCATCGTCGAAGCCGGTGGCGGTGTGGGCTCGGGCTTCGCTGACAAGGAGTACAAGGCTGCCGGCGCGCAGCTCGCCCCGGTGAAGGAAGTCTTCGCCAAGGCCGACATGGTCTACAAGGTCAAGGAGCCGCTCCCGCAGGAGTGGCCGATGTTCAAGCCGGGCCAGATCCTCTACACGTACCTGCACCTCGCCGCCGCGTATGCCAAGGACCTCACCAAAGGCATGCTCAAGGCCGACATCCGCGGTATCGCGTTCGAGACCGTCGAGCTCGCCAACGGCGCGCACCCGCTCCTCTTCCCGATGAGTGAAGTCGCCGGCAAGATGGCCATCCAGGCCGGCGCCACCCACCTCCAGAAGAACAACGGCGGCCGCGGCGTGCTCATCGGCGGCGTGACCGGCGTACCGAAGGCCAAGGTCGTCATCATCGGCGGCGGCACCGTCGGCATCAACGCCGCCAAGGTCGCGGTCGGCATGGGCGCACGCACGGTCATCATGGACAGCTACGCCCCGCGTCTCACCTACCTTGACGACGTCTTCGGCGGCGCCGTCGAGACCGTGCTCTCCACCACCGCCGCGATCGAAGAGCAGATCGCCGACGCCGACATCGTGGTCGGCGGCGTCCTGCTTCCGGGCGGCGCCCAGGCCCCGCATCTGATCACCAAGAAGATGCTCAAGGGCATGATGGACGGCTCCGTGCTCGTCGACGTCGCCATCGACCAGGGCGGCTGCTTCGAGACCTCCAAGCCCACCTCCCACACCGAGCCCACGTATGTGGTCGACGGCGTGGTCCACTACTGCGTCGCCAACATCCCGGGCGCGGTTGCCCGCACCTCCACGATGGCGCTGGCCGGCGCGACCCTGCCCTACGGCCTCGCGATCGCGAACAAGGGCTTCGAGCAGGCCGTCAAGGACGACGCGGCCCTCGCCCTCGGCGTCAACGTCTACCGTGGCAAGCTCACCATCCCGTCGGTGGCTGAGGCGCACAAGATGAAGTACACGCCGCTGGACAAAGTGCTCGCCTAGCACAGCATTCGGTTACGGGGCGGCCAGTGGCCGCCGCTGAGCCAAGCTGATTGAATGGAGCCGCGGGCCGGCGCCCCGGGCGGGGGCGGGGCCCGCCCGGAGGGGGGGGGGGGGGGGGGGCGACGCCCCCCG
>Ga0302322_100005364_pt1 | contig 11246 bp, 10 predicted proteins | sample Fen_T0_2_FD_203757 | JGI IMG/M metagenome (GOLD analysis project Ga0302322, IMG submission 203757) | Peat permafrost microbial communities from Stordalen Mire near Abisko, Sweden - Fen_T0_2 | ecosystem: Environmental > Terrestrial > Soil > Wetlands > Permafrost | place: Sweden: Abisko... | reverse complement strand
GGAATCGCGTGGAAATTCTGAACCGGCTCTAGACTCCCAGCAGGTCGGCGAAGGCCTTGAGGGCCCCGTCCATGTCGCCCTTGGCCAGTACAGCCTTGGTTAGTACCTTGCCCAGCTGAACCCCTTCCTGGTCGAACGAGTTGATGTTCCAGATCAGTCCCTGGAACATGACCTTGTTCTCAAAATGCGCCAACAGGGCTCCCAGGGTCTCCGGGGTGAGTTTTTTGTTCAACAACAGACTCGAAGGCCGGTTGCCGGCAAAGCTCTTGTTCGGGTTCTCGTTCTTCGACCCTTTGGCGAATGCCACGATCTGGGCGGCCAGATTGGCGTTGAGCTTCGCCTGGCTTGTCGACCCCTCGCTCACCACGTCGTTTCCGGCCTGGCTCTCAAGGAAACCGATAAATTGCAGGGGCACGACGTCGGTGCCTTGGTGAAGATGCTGGTAAAAACTGTGCTGGCCGTTGGTCCCCGGCTCTCCGAAGATCACCGGGCCCGTAGAGTACTTCACCTTCTTGTTTTCCCTGTCGACGCTTTTCCCGTTGGATTCCATGTCCAGCTGCTGGAGGTGGGCGGGGAACCGGCTCAACGCCTGGGAGTAGGGCAACACCGCGGTGTAGGGCAGGTGGAGGGCGTTGCGTTCCCAAACCCCGATGAGAGCGTCTAGGAGGGCCGCGTTCTTCAACGGCGAAGATTCGAGGGCCGCCTTGTCGGCCTCGTGGGCTCCGGCGAGGAACCTCGCGAAAACATCAGGACCGAAGGCGAGGCTAAGCACCGCGCCGCCCACCGCCGAAGTGGAGGAATACCGCCCGCCGATATAGTCGTCGATGTAGAAGCTGGCCAAGTATCGGGGGCTGTTGGCCAGGGGGCTGGTTTCGCTGGTGACGGCCACCATGTGCTTATCGGGGACCAACCCGGCCTTGGAGAGGGCCTGGCGGACGAAATTCTCGTTGGCCAGAGTTTCCTGGGTGGTTCCCGACTTGGATACGAGGATGAACAGAGTCGACTCAAGGGTTACCGACGCCAGGAGCGCCGAAGCATCATCGGGGTCGACGTTGGAAATGAAATGGGCCTTCAGCGCCAGCTTTTTCTTTTCGAGGACGACCCAGTTCTCGAGGGCGAGGTACATGGCCCGGGGTCCAAGGTCGGAGCCACCGATGCCGATTTGCACCACTGTGGTGAATTTCTTGCCGCTGCTGCCCTTGAGAGTTCCCTTGTGAACCTGACCGGCAAATTCGGCAATCTTGCGGTTCTGCTCCAGGTAGAAATCCCCGAGGTTCTTGCCTTCGTGGACCACGGGCTTGCCCGCCTGACCCCGGGTCAAATGGTGGAGCACCATGCGCTTCTCGCCGACGTTCGCCCAGGCCCCATCGAGGATGGCTCGGTACTTGGCCACCACCTGCTGTTCCCGGGCCACATCGGCGAGGAGAGAAAGGACTTCGTCGTCGACTGCCTTGGCGGCGTAAATGTATTTCCAACCGGCGGCTCCTGACACATGGTAGGCGGAGACCCGCCCCGGGGTGAGCAAGTTTTTGAGTTTCTCGACCTTGGACCCCTTCAGCAACTTCTTGCCGGCCTTGGTGTCGTCGAGATTGTGGTAGGAAAGGCTCATGAGAACTCCTTGGACCGGGGGAGGAGGGCCAGGCCCTTCTCAAGGAAGTCGGTCACTTCTTCCTTGGTTTTTCGTCGCGGATTGACAAGCCGGAAGATCTCCCGGCCGGAAGAGAACAAAATAAAACTCGGAATCCCCGAAACTTCGTGGGCCCTGGCAATATCCGGAAAAGCGTCGATGTCCACCTGGACAAAATCGACCTCGGACCCGAACCTTTCCTCAATCTCAGGGTAGGAAGGTTTCAAGTAGTGGCAGTCCCCGCACCATTGGGCCTGAAAGGCAGCCAACAGCGGACGGCCGTTGCGGATACTTTGGTAGAATTCGTCTGGGGTTTCGACGAGGCGCATGGTCCGATTCTCGCCGATTTTCTCGGCTTCGGCAAGCGCGACCGGAGGAGGATTTTGCAATTTCCACCTGGGTCTATTAACTTGGACTTAGGAGAAGCCATGGCCAACGCTTCGGGTCAGCGATCAGAACGTCCCCCTCATCGGTCCGTCCTCCTCAGAACTGGGGAAATCCTAGGGCAGGTTGCCGCCTACGGCTTCGGTACCTTCCTCGAGAGCGGTGAGCGCCGCCGCCGGAAAGCCTCCCCGCCCAATGGGGTGGCCGCCGACGGAAGGTGGGTGAGGGTAAGACTTCTCCTTGAGGCTTTGGGTCCCACGTTTGTGAAGATGGGACAGATGTTCTCCAACCGCCCCGATCTGCTCCCCGAAGAGCTCCTCATCGAACTCAGGAAGTTGCAGGACCAGGTTCCGGGGTTTTCCTTTGACCTTGTCGTGTCGGCTCTCGAGGCCCAGTACGAACGACCGCTGGATCAGGTGTTCGCCTCGCTGGAGGAGGTACCGGTGGCCAGCGCGTCGGTGGCCCAGGTGCACCTGGCCCGGTTGGCCGACGGCCGCAAAGTGGCCGTCAAAGTTCTCCGGCCCGGCATTGAGGTCTTGGTGGCCACCGACCTCGAGATCTTGGCCCACGTCGGTCCGTGGTTTGAACGCCTCATCCTGAGGTCCGATGTGCTTGACACCCGGGTCATCATCCAGGAGTTTTCCCGCAATTTGTTGAAGGAAATGGACTTCCGACAGGAGGCCCTCCACCTGGAACGCTTCGGTTCCCTTTTTTCCGGCGACCCGGACATCCTGGTACCCAGGGTTCACAGGTCTCTGTCGGGACCCCGGGTCCTGGTCATGGATTTCGTCGACGGCCTCCACCCCCTCGATTGGGTGGGGTACGCGAGGGCAGGACTGGACAGGAAGACCGTGGCCGAACGCGGTGTCACGCTTTTGCTCAAGCAGATCTTCGTCCACGGATTTTTCCACGCCGACCCCCACCCGGGCAACCTCCTCATCGTCCCCGATGGAAGGATTTGTTTCCTCGATTTCGGACTCATGGGGCATCTGCCCTCCCGGCACCGGGAGAAATTGGAGCAAATGTTGATCGCCGTCAGCCAGGGGAACTCCCAGGCGATGGCGGCCGCCCTTCTGGCCCTGGGCGGTCAAGGCGTCCCCTCCCATCCCCAAGAGTTCGAGGACGATGTGGAGGCCCTTCTCGCCGGGTTCAGCCATGTTCCCTTGAACCGCATCGATTTGACGGACTTTCTTGAGAAAGCCGTTTCGCTCCTTCTGACCCACAGGTTGGCCCTTCCTCCCAACCTCTACCTTCTGGTGAAGGCTCTCTTGACCATCGAAGGTTTCGGCCGGATGCTCGACCCGGGGTTTGATCTGGTGTCGGTGCTCGATCCCTTCCTCAAGGCCAACCTGACTTCCCGGATCGATCCCCTCAAGGCGGGCTCCCGGGGCGCGGATTCCTTATTGGGCTACCTCAATCTGGCCGCCGACCTGCCAGCCGAAATCCGGTCGAGCCTGGTCCAGCTCCGACAGGGCAAGTTGAAACTGGAATTCCAGGGGGACGACCTCGAGAAAATCCTCCACAAGGCCGACAAGATCTCGAATCGGATCGCGTTCTCGCTCATTGTCACCGGGGGGCTCCTGGCCTCCTCCCTGGCCCTCCAGTCCAAGATTCCGCCCCTGTGGAACGACATCCCCGTCATCGCCATTGTGGGCTTCATGGGAAGCTTCCTCCTGGGGTTTGCCCTCCTGATTTCCATTTGGCGTTCTGGCCGGTTCTGAACTACACTGGGTTCGGAGGGCAATGATGGCCGCCTTGGAAGATCTGCGAACGAAGACGGGCGAACTGCTCGAAGAGGGGGCTCGGAACGGTCTTCTGTCGCCCGAAGAGCTCTCCTGGCGAAAGGGGCATTTAGCCCGGGCCGAATCGGTCGAAGCCCTGGAGGTCCTAGTCGAGGACTTGCTGTCGCCCGTAGACGCTTCGCAGACCCTGGTCTCCCACCGGGCTTCCCAAATGACGGTCATGGCGAACCGCAACTTCACCATCCCCGACTTGGGAAGGCGATCGGAGCTGGTGACCATCATGGGTTCGACCCGGATCGATTTGACAGGCCTCGGGCCGGGGCAGGAGTTGACTCTGGAACTGGTCACCATCATGGGGGACGCCGTGGTCGAGGTGCCAACGGGACTGAGGGTCAAGGTGGACTGCACCCCCGTGATGGGAGATTGTCGGGTCGATCCAGCCCTTAGGGACAACAACGCCACCGTCCGAATCACGGGAGTGGTGCTGATGGGCAGTTTGAGCGTGGTGAGAAAAGCCACCCGGGGACGGCCTGGATCGTGACTTGCGTTTTTTTGTGAATGGCGTTACAATAAAACTATCAACCATATGAGGAGGCCATTATGGCTTACAAAATCTCCGACGCCTGTGTGGCTTGTGGCGCCTGCAAAGAAGTCTGCCCCGTGGAAGCGATTTCCGAAGGCGACATTTACACGATCAACGCCGACACCTGCATCGATTGCGGGGCTTGCCAGAGCGAATGCCCCTCGGACGCCATCTCCCCGAACTGAATTTCAGGGGTGATTCCAGGACGGCCTGAGGGCCGTCTTTTTTTTTGAGGCTAGGACGATGAGTTGCCGATATTGGCAGAGGAGGTGATCCATGTCCGACGGCGAACGCCCCGTCCTTTTTTCCTTTGGAGGGGTCGACGGGGGCCCGCGGGTCGAAGTCACCGTTGCCGAAGACTCCATGACAGCCTGGGGAACCTTCTACTCAGGAACCTCGGGCGAGGGAAAACTCATGGTTTGGTCGGAGTTTGCTGAGGCCCTCCAGGGAGCCAGCCTAGGGGCTTGCCTCCTCGACCGCGAGATCCAGGACGCCATGTTTCGGTTCAACACGGGGCATCCTTCCGTCGAAACCATCATCATCGCCCAGGGGCGTCCCCCCCAGGCCGAGCGCCCCGCTTTTCTGAAATTGGAGCCACGGTTCTACAACCACCATTTCACCGACAGGGGCGGCGCCCAGGTTGATTTCAAGGAGTTCTCACCGTTCGTCATCGTGAAGAAGGGCGAACTCCTGGCCAGGGGCATCCTTCCCCGAACCGGAGTGGCCGGATTGACGGTGTACGGCACCGAGATTGCCGCCGGAAGAAAAGACATCAAGTACCTGAAACCGGGCTCCCACACGCTGTTTGCCCACGGAAAAGTGTTCAGCCGCATTGCGGGGCGGTTCACGCTGGACAAGGACGTCTTCGACGTGGCCGATACCTTGGAGCTCGATGGTGGCGTGGGCTACGGCACAGGGAACCTCGTGTTTCCCGGGTCGGTCACCGTAAAGGGCGTGGTCGCCGATGGGTTCAAGCTGGTGGCCGGAGGCGCCATCACGGTCAAGGGCCCTCTCGACGCCTCTGAAGTGATGTGCCACGGTGACCTAACCTGCGAAGGCGGCATCATCGGCAGAAAGCCAGGCCTGGTCCGTTCCGGTGGGACCATCAAGGCCTTGTTCATCGAGCATTGTCAGGTGGAGTCCTTGGGAACCATTCGGATCAACAAGGCCCTCCTCCACGCCAGGGTGTTTACGAACTCCGACCTTCTGCTGGAGGAAGGCGGACGCGTGGTCGCCAGCGCCGTCTGGGTCAAGGGAGTCCTCAGTTGTTCCCAGCTGGGGGGCGAAAATGGCCCAGTCCGGGTGGTGGCCGGCACGGATTTTGTCGTCCAGCGAAAAATGGACGCCATCCGGGTGAAGTATCAGATCCTGGAGCAGGAGATCCTCAAAGAGAAAGGACCAAAAAAAGAAACGTCCCCGGAAAAAATGGCGACCTTGGAAGCCTACGTAGCGGAAATCAACAAATTGACCCCCCTTTTGTTTGCAAACCCCGCCACCGAGGTGAGGGTGGCGAACAAGGTGTTTGAGGGAACCGTCATCGAAATGGGATTTGCCACGATGACGGTGTCGCGAGAGACCAAGGGACAGGTGTTCCGTCTGTCCCCCGACGGCAAGACGGTTGTCGCGTCTCCCTTGGTGAAAGAATCCAAGGACCAGAAGGACTCAGCTCCACCGGCCTAGGGACTCGAGGAACAGCCTGTCCGAAGCGTTGCGGTCCACCTCGGTCAGAAGCGCCTCTCCCGTGTCCTGATACCGGAACACCGAGGTGTACTTCTCCAAACCGGAGCCCTCGGCCACGGCGAACCCTTCGTGGCTGTCCTTGAGCTTCAGCGTCACCCCGGATCGGGTTTGGAACGTCACCTCGAATCCTTTTTCCAGGGCCGCCGGGGCCTTGTGCGCCACCGAAACCGGCTTGCCGACTTCGTCGACCAAGGTCCAGGCCGAGCCGGCGACCGGCGAGCCCGTCCAGTCAAGTTTGGTTTTCAGCCACTGGAAGTAAAGCGCCACCTCGGAGGTTTTCCCCCCCTCAAAGGTCACCGAGGCGATCTCAGCGAGGAAGGGCCTTCGGTCTGCGGCGTTGAAGGCATGGGCGGTCAGCTTCAAGAGCGGCGCTGTCCGCGACCAAGCGAAGTCGGTCATGGGCGTTTTGAGGTCCTTGAGTCGGCCCGCCAGGCCCTTCAAGAAGGCCAAAGGATCGGACGCCAGGCCCGAATCGATGAAGACGCGGTCGGCGATGTCGTCGAACAGTTCGGGAAGGGGGGCGTTGTCCAAAGAGGCCAGCCACCAGACGAAAACCGGGATTTCGCGGATCAGGAGCGGCGTCCAGGTTTCGGGGGCTTCCCCGGCCTTGTCGTCGCCCGAACTGATCAGGATCTCCTGGATGCACAAAACCTTGTCGTCTTTGTCGGTGATACACCGGGCCATGGCGTCGGCCCGGGTTTCTCCCCCGGCGTTCCGACGGACGATGATCACCCGGGCGGGGCGCTTGTCGTGGAGGTAGTTCAGTGCCTCGGTGAGTTTGGCATCATCGTGGCCGTCCACGTAGACCACCAGGTTGAAGAGGCTGGTCCGGGCCTCGTTGGGGGAAACTTCCTGTTGGGTCTTTCTCAGTTGCTGTTCAATGGCCACAGGGTCGGCGTAGCTCTTCATAGTTTTCTCCACTTCTGGTTGACGGACGCGGTCAGGGCCTTGGCTTCCTCGGGACCGGCGCTGCCGGCGCGGTACTGGGGCAACGGATCGGGGTCGAGGGCCCAACCCTGGAGGATGCGGGTGATGAACGTCCAGCTCGCCTCGATTTCGTCCCGACGGGTATAAAGAGTCGAGTCACCAACCAGGGCGTCGAGGATGAGCCTCTCGTAGGCTTCGGGGGTGGCCTCGCCAAAGGCGTCACCGTAGGCGAAGTTCATGTTCACGGGCCGCACCTGGGTTGTGTACCCCGGGATCTTCGAGTTGATGTGGAACGTAAACCCTTCCTCGGGTTGGATATGAAGGATAAGCTGGTTCTGATTCCCCTCGGTGGCTTGATTGCGGAACACCTGGAGGGGGGGCTGCTTGAACGTGACCGCCACCTCGCTGACCTTTCGGCCGAGCCCTTTGCCGGTACGGATGAAGATGGGAACCCCTTCCCAGCGCCAGGTGTCGACGTGGACCTGGAGGGCCACGAACGTCTCGGTTTTCGAATCCCTGGCGACCCCGTCTTCTTCCAGATAACCCCGAACGGGCTGACCCTGGGTGACTCCTGCGGCGTACTGGCCCCTGACGGTGTATTTCTTGATGTCCTTATAAGTGATGGGCCGCAGGCTCTTGAGCACCTTCACTTTCTCTGTTCGGACGGTGTCGGGGTTGAGGTCGTTCGGGGGCTCCATCAAGAGGAGGGTCATGAGCTGAAAAATGTGGTTCTGTACCATGTCCCGGAGGGTGCCGGACTTTTCGTAATAATTGCCCCGGGTACCGACGCCTATGGATTCGGCAACAGTGATTTGAATGTTGTCGATGTAGCGGCTGTTCCACAAAGGTTCGAAAATGCCGTTGCCGAACCTCAGAACCAAGATGTTCTGCACCGTTTCCTTGCCCAGGTAGTGGTCGATGCGGTAGATCTGGTTCTCTTCGAACTGGGTGGACAGGATTTCGTTCAGTTCCTTGGCCGTAGCCAAGTCCCGGCCGAAGGGCTTTTCGACAATGACCCGGCTGTAACCCCTGTCGGTCTTGTTCAACCCCACCTTTCCCAGCTGTTCGATGATGGTCGGGTAGTCGTCAGGAGGAGTCGAGAGGAAGAACAACTTCCCCTCCCAGGGTTTGACCAGCTCGGCGAGTTTCGCATACCCCGCAGGGTCGTCGAAGGTCGAACTGACGTAGTCCAGCTTCTCCAGGAAGGCCTTTTTCTGACCCTCGGGAATGTGGGCATAGTGGCCCCCCGAGAGCATGCTCAAGGCCTCGGTTTGGAAGGTCTCCTTCGTCCAGGGTCGGCGGGCAAAGCCGACCACCTTGAACTGGGAAGCGTTGCCCTTCAGAAACAACGAAAACAGGGCAGGGACAAGCTTCTTCCGCGTCAGGTCGCCCGTGGCGCCGAAGATGGTGATGACGAAGGGTGCGGGTTCCTTGGCGAACTGCAGACCGTCCATGAGTGGATTAGCAAACATATCACCAATTTAAGGCCTTCCTCCCGCTTTTACAAGGCCCCTAAAATGCCTTACACTGACCGCTATGACGTCCCGACCCGTGGCCGTCCTCGACTCGGGGATCGGCGGTTTACCCTACCTTTCTTGGCTTCAGACCAACCTGCCCCATGAGCCCTTGGTGTACGTGGCCGACAATGCGAATTTTCCCTACGGCGAGAAAACTCCCGAACAGGTCCGGGCCGTGGTGACCCAATTGGGCCAGGCACTGGTCGAAAGATACGACCCCAAGGTGTTGTTGGTGGCGTGTAACACAGCGTCGGTGCTGGCCCTCGAAGCCCTCAGGGCCGCGCTGTCCATCCCCGTGGTAGGGGTGGTGCCCGCCGTGAAGACCGCCGCCACCCTGGGCACCGGTACCCTGGCCGTTCTGGCCACCCCCCGGACCGTCGAGAACGATTACTGGGAGAACCTCGTCAGGGAATACGCGCCCAACCGCCGGGTGAAGGGCTACGCCGCCCCCGAGCTGGTGAAGCTTGTGGAGGAAGGCGCCTCGGACGCCACCCGGCAGGCCTTGTTGACGGACTGGGCCCGACGGTTCCACGACGACGGAGTCGACGCGGTGGTCTTGGGTTGCACCCACTATCTCCACCTGGCCGAAGACCTGCGAAGGCATTTGGGACCGGGGGTGGCGCTGGTGGACAGCCGCGACGGGGTGGGGCGGCGGGTAGCCCGGATCCTCGAAGACTGCGGATTGCTGGCCGCCACCCGGGACGGCCCCGACCTGTTCCATTTTACCGCCCGAGAAGAGTGGGACGAGGGAGCCGTCGCATTGTTGGAGACCCGATACCGTGAGTGGGCCCGCAGGTTCGGCCTGGAATACGCCGGGCCCTGGGTGCTAGCCGGGGCCGTTCTGTGACTGGCACCGTGCACTGGGGTGTGAACAACATCTTCACCGTCAAGCCCGACGATGGACCGCTGGTGGAATGCCGGATCAAGGGCAAGGTGCTCAAGGACGTGGAAGACGCCTACAACCCCCTGTCTCCCGGGGATAGGGTGGAGATCGACCTGGACCCCGGGCACCCAGGCAAGGCGATGATTTTGTCCCGGGTCAAGCGCAAGAATGCCTACAGCCGGTGGAACAAGAAGCGCAACCAGCCCCAAACCCTGGCGGCCAACCTCGATTTGTTGGTGCTGGTCACCAGCCCCGATTCGCCTCCGTTCCGGCCCCGGTTCCTCGACAGGGCGCTCATCATGGCCCGTCGCGAAGAATTGACCACCCTCATCCTCGTGAACAAGTGCGACCAAAAGCTGTCCGAGGACGTCGAGGACAGGCTGGCCACCTACCAGGACCTCGACTGGGACGTCCACTTGTGTTCGGTGGTCACCGGCGAAGGGATCGAAGAGCTGAAGGAGCACCTGGCAGGCCTGACCAGTGCTCTGGTAGGCCAGTCTGGGGTTGGCAAATCCAGTCTCCTCAATGTTTTGCACGAAGGAAGCCGCCAACGCATCGGCGAAATCTCAGCGAAATACAACCGGGGAAGCCACACGACAAACTTCTCCCTTTTCTTGCCCTTCGAAGGCGAAGGCGGCATTATCGATACCCCTGGCGTCCGGGAGCTCGAGGTCTTCGGGGTCGACGCCGCCCAGTTGGCCTTCTTGTACCCCGATTTCGCCCCCTACCTGGGTCAGTGCGCTTTTTCCATCTGCACCCACCTCCAGGAACCAGGGTGCGCGGTGCTCCAGGCCCTCGAAGCCGGTGACATCCACCCCGACAGGTGGGATAACTACCAAAAACTGTTTCTGGAGCTGAAAGAGGGCGACCGCCGATGGACCTGACCACCGCCGAAACTCTGGAATTCCCCCGGATCCTTGCCCAGGTGGCTGGGTTTTGCATGACCGAAGAAGGCCGAGAGGCGCTCCTTCTCGAACCTGTGCTCACCGACCCTCAGGCCCTCGAAGCCCTCAAAGCCGAAGTCAGGCCCTGGCTCGACCTTCTGGTCCGGTCGGGCGACGTCCCCGGGTCGGACTTCCCCCCGGTTCAGAGGGCCCTGGACAGGTGCGCCCCCGAAGGTGCGAGCCTCGACGGCCGGGAGCTGAAGGCCCTAGCCCGGTACCTCACATCGGCCGCTTCTTGGAAGCGCTTCCTGGCCGCCGGGGACCCGGGTTTGAGGGTCTGGGCCCTCCGGTTAGGCGACTTCACGGTGCTGGCCCAGGAACTCCACAGGGTGCTCGACGTCGACGGCGCCGTCATCGAGGACCACGTGCCCTCCCTCGTCCACCTGCGGGGAGAGATCTCCCGAAGCAGGAACGAGATCGATCAGACCGCCAAGGGATTCCTGCGGGACAGCGACCAGCGGGAGTACTGGCAAGACACGACGGCCACCCAGCGGGACGGCCGCACCGTTCTGGCGCTGAAGGCGAATTTCAAGGGGAGGGTTGGCGCCGTGGTCCATGAGGCGTCTGACTCGGGGCAAACCCTGTTCGTCGAACCCTACGAGCTGGTCGAGAAGAACAACCGCCTGGTGGAAAATCAGTCCGCCTGGCGGGCCGAGGTGCTCAAACTGTTCAAAGAACTCACGGCCAAGGTCAGGGACCACAGGCAGGAACTCAAGGCCCTGGTGGAAAACCTCACCCGCCTCGACCTGCTTTGGGGCCGGGCCCGGTGGGGGCACAGCGTCAAGGGCAACTTCGCCCAGGCAGGCAAACCAGGTCAACCCTGGGCCCTGGTCCAGGCCCGGCATCCGCTGTTGGGTACCGGGGCGGTTCCCATCGATCTGGCCGTTCCGGCCGACACG
>Ga0302322_100005363_pt1 | contig 11246 bp, 7 predicted proteins | sample Fen_T0_2_FD_203757 | JGI IMG/M metagenome (GOLD analysis project Ga0302322, IMG submission 203757) | Peat permafrost microbial communities from Stordalen Mire near Abisko, Sweden - Fen_T0_2 | ecosystem: Environmental > Terrestrial > Soil > Wetlands > Permafrost | place: Sweden: Abisko... | reverse complement strand
TCGCGGATGAAGCTGCGAATTCCGAGCGCGCGTCGATGCCGAAGGAGGCGAAGAACGCGCCCGCCGCCGCGGCGCCGGCGGTGAAGGTCGAGGAGGCGACGATCGTCGCGCGCTTCCTCGACGAGAGCCTGCGGCCGGTCGCGGGCGCGTGGCTGCGCCTTTCCTCGAACTTCACGGACGAGAAGATCGATCCGCTGCAGGAGGCGCGCTCGGGCAACGACGGCGTCGCGACGCTGCACTGGAAGGGCCTGATCCTGCGCTACGCGGTGAGCTTCCAGGCCGGCGCGAGCGGCTATGCGACGCTCTTTCCGCGCGGCACGCTCAAGGCGGGCGAGACGCTGCAGCTCGGCGACTTGACGCTGCGGCCCGGCGGTTCGATCAGCGGGCGCGTGCTCGACCTGCAGCAGCGGCCGGTGGCGAAGGCCGAGGTCGCGGCGTACGACGAGCATTCGTTCTTCGGCAACAACGACATCGAGGAGTTGCGCAGCCGCGGGCCGCAGCTGTGGGAGGGCGCGCCGCAGTCGAAGAGCGGCGACGACGGCCGCTTCCGGCTCGAGGGCGTGCCGGCCGGCATGACGCGCGCATGGGCGCACTCGGAGGGCATGCGCTGGTCGATCAGCGAGCCGCTCGAGGTGCCGGCAGCCGGCGAGCTGCGCGACGTCGTGCTCGTGCTCGATCCCGAGGACAAGAACGAGAAGGCGCTGCAGGACATCGAAGGCGTCGTGCTCGATCCGCAGGAGAAGCCGGTCGCGCGCGCGTCGCTCAACGTGCACCAGACGCTGGAGGGCAGCAGCTGGGCCGGCGGCTCGAACGCGGACGAGGGCGGACGCTTCCGCGTGCATCCGCAGCAGCGCGGCGTGCACATCTCGATCGACTTCGGCGATCCCGACGAGCGCTACACCGGCATCAAGCTCGACGAGGTCAAGCCGGGCACGAAGAACCTCGTGATTCGCCTGGAGGAGCCGCGCACGATCGTGCTCGCGGCGCGCGACGAGCGCGGGCCGGTCGAGAGCTACCGCGTGCGCTGGTGCTCGCCCGAGTGGAGCACGCACGGCTACGTCGACCGTGACGAGCCGCACAAGGATGGCCGCGCGAACCTGCGCGCGCCGACGCGCTCGGGTTTCTGGCTGCAGGTGATGGCTCCAGGGCACAAGCCCGGGAAGCTCGGGCCGATCGAGGGCGAGCGCGTGCCGGCCGAGCTCGGCATCACGCTCGTGTCGATTCCGGGCATCCGCGGCCGCGTCGTCGCGGGCGAGAAGCCCGTGCCTGGCGCGAAGGTCGCGCTGCTGCTCCAGCCGGCGAACATGGAGATCCAGATGAACGGCTTCACGACGCTCGTCGAGCCGGACGTGAAGATCCAGACGACGAGCGACAGCGAGGGACGCTTCTCGCTCGACCTCTCGAGCGACGGCAACTACGTCGTCTTCGCCGACGCGGAGGGCTACGCGCGCACGCAGTTCGGGCCAGCCGAGCTCGCGGCCTCGAAGGGCGTGCAGGATCTCGTGCTCGCACTCGACGCGGGCGGCGTGCTCGAGGGCAAGGTACTGACACCGCCTGGGCACAGTCCGGCCGGTGTCGTCGTGGGCATCAACCGCGGCGACGCGCGGCCCTTCACGCAGGTCGCGGGCGCCGACGGTTCGTTCCGCTTCGAGCACCTCACGCCGGGCGCGTGGGAGATCCAGCGCTGCGAGTCGATGTTCGAAGGCCCGACGAGCACGTCGATGAACTCGGGCGACGACACCAAGCCGGGCGAGATCCGCCGCGATTTCGTGATCGCGACGGGACAGACGACGCACCACGACCTCGACCTGCGCGACAAGCAGCCTTGCACGCTCGAGATCGTCCTCACGAACAACTCGCAGCCCGCGCGCGCCTGGACGATCGTCGCCTGGCCCAAGGGCAAGCACACGATGGATGGCTCGCCGCCCGGCGCCTCGACCGACTCGAACGGCCACGCGCGCCTCTCGCTCGACGAGCCCGGCGGCTACTCGCTGACGATCAAGCCGCCGCCCGACGCGCAGAGCGCCTTCAACCTGCACCTCGAGCTCGACGCGCAGCCGGGCACGCAGCCCTGGACGCGCGACGTGCAGACCGGGCGCGTCGAGGGCTCGGTCTCGGGCTGGCGCGCCGAAGACGGCGTCGCCTGGCGCCTGCGCTCGGACTCCTCCCCCTTCGAGCAGGAGTTGCGCATCGACGAGCAGGGCCACTTCGCCGATGCTTTCGTCGGGGCGGGCAAGGTCCTTGTGCTGCGCGGCAAGGATACGCACACGGGCACGCCCGACGAGACGCTGCAGAGCTTCGACCTCGCGCCGGGCGCGACGAAGAGTCTGCAGTTGCCGTAGAGCCGGACTGCCTATTGATTCGAGAGGGCGCGGACAGCGATCCTCTGCGCATGTCCGAGCAACCGGCCTCGCCCTACGACGACGGCGAACTCTACGACGCGCTCTTCGAGAGCCACCACGACGATCTCCCGTTCTGGCTGGCCTTCGCGCGCGCGGGCAAGGGACCGTTCCTCGACCTCGCCTGCGGCACGGGCCGCGTGCTCATCCCGCTGCTCGAGGCCGGGCTCGATGGCGACGGGCTCGATGCGTCGGACAGGATGCTCGCGCGCTGCGCGGTGAAGGCGCGCGAAGCGGGCAAGCAGCCCGCGCTCGTGCGCGGCGACATGTGCGAGTTCCGCATGCCGCGGAAGTATGCGCGCGCGCTGTGCGCCTTCAACGCCTTCGCGCATCTGCTCGACACGGAAGCGCAACTCGCGGCTCTGCGCTGCGTGCGCGAACACCTCGCCCCGGGCGGCGCCTTCGCGATCGATCTCGGCTACGCGCGCCCTGAGATCTGGAGTGTCAAGCCCGGCCAGCGCGTGCTCGAGGGCGAGTTCGCGCACCCTTCGCGGCCGACGCGCCTGTACCTCTACGACCGGCGCACGATGGACGCGCTGGCGCAGACGCAGCACTCGCAGATCGAGATCGAGGAGCGCGACTTGCACGGCAACCTGATGCGCACACAGATCTCGCACACCGATCTGCGCTGGACGCACCGCTTCGAACTCGAGCTGCTCTTCCGCGCCGCGGGCTACTCGCGCTGGGAAATCCACGGCGGCTTCGAACGCGAACCGCTGGCCGCCAACTCGCAGCAGATGATCGCGACCGCCTGGCGCTGATCCTTGGATCTGGCACAACCCGGTAATACGGTGCCAGTCCAATTCTTCCCGGGTTTCCGGCCGCAACGGGGCAGCTGCTTCGAGCCCGGAGGAAACCCGGGAAGAATTGGACTGGCACCGTATTACCGGGTTGTGCCGTACTCAGCGATCAGTGCTTCGGCAGGATCGGCAGGTACGCGCGCCAGGCGCCGACCTCGTCCTTGTACTGGTAGGCGAGCGCCTTTGCGATCTGCGCCAGGTGATCGAGGTCGTGCACGACCCATGTCGCTACGAGCTGGCGCATCGTGACCTCGCCAAGCGTCGGATGCCGGCCGACGAGTCCGAGCGTGCCCTCGTCGGGCCGCAAGGCCTTCAAGTCCGCGAGGCTCTGAGTGCGCAGCTGTTCGAACTCACCGAGCAGCGTCGCCATGTCCTTCCCGACGCTCTCGCGCTCCTGCGCGAACCGGTCGAAGGGCGGAAACGGTTCGCGCACGCCCTTCTCCATGATCCAGTGCGCACGCGTGATCCAATCGGTCTTCTCGCCGTGGATCAGGTGCCCGACGACGTCGTAGGGCGAGAACGTGTCCTCGCCGTAGTTCGCCATCGTCCAGTTCTCGCTCAGGCCGCCGAGCAGCGCGCGCAAGGTGGCCGGAGTGCGGGAGAGGATCTCGATCGAGCGCGCGAGGTCGTGCTTCATGGACGGTTGATTCTACGGGCCGGTCCCGGGCGCGCCGGTCGCGCGGAGGGCTGGAAACCCGCAAAGAAGTGGACTGGCACGGTATTCTGGGGTTGCTACACTCGCGGGTTGCGCGCGGCCGTTTCGAAAGCTGCGCAGACCCCTCCCTCAACGCCTCTCCGACGAGTTCTCCCTTGTCCACGATCACACGCAAGATCGGTCTTTCGCTCGGCGCCGACACCTGCTGGCCCATCTGCTTCGAGGAGATCCTCGGCGACCTCGCCCCGGTCGTGAAGGTCGGGAAGGACGACGTGCGCTTCGAGGTCGAGCGCGTGCGGATCAAGCCGTACTCGCTGGAATCGAAGGTCGACTACGACCTCGTGATCGACCGGCTGACGTACTGGTACGCGCCGGCGCGCGAGTGGATCAAGAAGTCGATCCTGATGGACGGCACGTACACCTGGAACAACCCCTGGTCGATCGAGTCGAACCAGAAGCACACGGCGTATGCGGCGATGATGGCGCTCGGGTTGCCGATCCCGGAGACGTGGATGATCCCGGCGAAGAGCTACGAGCCGAAGGCGGACCTGGCGGTGACGCTGAACAGGTACGCCGACATGTTCGATCTGGGCGAGATCGGCAAGCAGATCGGCTACCCGAGCTTCATGAAGCCCTATGACGGCGGGGGCTGGGTCGGAGTGACCAAGCTCGACGACGAAGCAGCGCTGCGCGAGGCCTACGAGAAGAGCGGCAAGAGCCTGATGCACGTGCAGAAGGGCGTGATCCCCTTCGACCGTTTCGTGCGCTGCGTCGGCCTCGGCCCGCAAACGATGCTGATGAATTACGACCCCTCCGCGCCGCTGCACCAGCGTTACCGCACGGACAAGGACTTCGTCACGGCTGAGCAGCGCAAGTACATCGAGGACATCACGCTCACGATCAACGCCTTCTTCGGCTGGGACTTCAACAGCTGCGAGGCGCTGCTCAAGGACGGCACGTGGTGGCCGATCGACTTCGCCAACCCCTGTCCGGACAGCCAGGTGACCTCGCTGCACTACCACTTCCCCTGGCTCGTCAAGGCCAAGCTGCGCTGGGCGCTGTTCACGGCCGCAACGAAGCGCAGGATGCGCATGAACCTCGACTGGGCGCCGTTCTACGAGGTGCGCGAGCGCAAGCTCTCGACCGAGAAGCGCATCGAGGAGTACGGCAAGCTCGCACGCGCGCACTTCGATACGGAGCGCTTCGAGGAGTTCTGCGCCAAGCAGCTCCCGAACCTCGACGAGGTCGTGTGGGAGTACTTCGGCTCGGAGCGCGCGAAGAGCGCGATCCGCAAGAAGGTCGAGCTGATCTTCCCCAAGCACGAGGTCGAGAGCTTCACGGAGCACTTCTTCCAGGCCGTGCAGAACTGGCGCGCCGACGACAAGGCCGCGCGCGACGCGGCGCGCGGGCCGAAGCTGACGCAGCACATGCTCTCGCCGGTTTCGGCCGGGGCGAGCATCGTCACGACCGGTGCGGCTCTGGCGTCCGGCACGACCTCGGGCCTCGGCACGACCTCGGGCGTTGGCTCTCCCTCGAGTGCAGGCGCATCCTCGAGCACGGGTGCGGCTTCAGGTGCCGCACCCTCAGGCGCGAGCGGCGCCTCGAAGCCCAAGAACCCCTCGAAGAAGCGCTGAGGAGCTTTCGATGAGCAAGGAGACGACACGCTGGCGCTCGCAGCGCCTGGAGAACAAGGAAGTCCTGCTCGCGCGCTGGGGCGACGTCGGCAAGCCCGTGCTGCTCTTCCCCACCGCGGCGGGCGACGCCGAGGAATGCGAGCGCTTCCACATGATCCGCGTGCTCGCCGGGCTGCTCGAAAAGCAGAAGGTCAAGATCTACTCGGTCGACTCGATCGCCGGCCAGGAGTGGATCCAGGGCGAGAAGGGCCCGGGCCACGCGGCCTGGATCCAGAACGGCTTCGACGCGTTCATCGCGAACGAGGTCGTGCCCGCGATCCGCGCCGACTGCAAGTCGAACGACATCGAGATCATCGCCGCGGGCTCGTCGATCGGCGCCTACAACTCGCTCGTCTCGATCTGCCGCCACCCGGAGATCTTCTCCAAGGCGATCTGCATGAGCGGCACCTACGATTTGTGGAAGAAGTTCGGCAAGGGGCCGAAGACGCAGGATTACCTGCGCGTCTCGCCGCTCGACTTCATCCCGCAGCTCTCCGGCGCGCAACTCGACAAGTTGCGCTCGCGCTTCGTGCTGCTCGCCCACGGCAAGGGCAAGTGGGAAGCGCCCGAGGAATCCTGGAACATCGCCAACGCGCTCGGCGCGAAGGGCATCCCCAATCGCGTCGACGAGTGGGGCGAGGAGTGGAACCACGACTGGCCGACCTGGCGCAACATGCTCCCGAAGTACGTCGAGGAGCTCGTCGGGTAGTGGCGGCGTGAACAACTCAGCCCGCCTGGATTGTTCACACCCGCGCGCAGCGCGCTTCTGGCGCCGCGCGGCCGGGCTCGCGCTGGTCCTGCTCTTCGTCTGGTTCGTCTCCGCGTTCGTCGTCACCTGGAAGCTCACGCACCGCGGCTCCCCGCGCCGCACCGAGCCCGCGCCGCGGATCGAATGGGGCGAGCTGCGCGAGTTGCGCCTTTCCACCGCCGATGGCGAGGACCTCGGCGCCTGGTGGATCGAAGCGCACGAACCGCGCGCCGCGGCGCTGCTCTTGCACGGCAACGAAGGCAGCCGCGGCGACTCTCTCTGCGCGGCGCGCATGCTCGTGCGCGAGGGCGTCTCGTGCCTGCTCGTCACACTGCGCGCACACGGCGATTCGAGCGGCGAGCGCAACGATCTCGGCTGGAGCTCGCGCGCGGATGTGCTCGCCGGCGTGGCGGAGATCGAGCGCGCGCATCCGGGTCTGCCGGTTCTCGTGCAGGGCGTCTCGCTCGGCTCGGCGGCCGCGATCTTCGCGGGCAAGGAGCTCGGCACGCGCGTGCGCGGCTATCTGCTCGAGCTGCCCTACAGCGACCTCGACACGGCTGTCCGCAACCGCACGCGCCTGTTCCTGCCGCCCGTGCTCGACTGGATCGCGGCGCTCGGAATTCAGCTCGCAGGCCGCGTGATCCTCGCGCACGCGGGCGAGATCTCCCCGCTCGAGCGCATCGGCGACATCCCCGCGAGCATCCCGCTCCTGATTCTGAACGGCGGTCGCGATCCGCGCGCGCGTCCTTTCGAGGCACAAGCGCTGCTGCAGGCAGCCGGCGCGCACGCGAAGCTCGTGACCTTCGACGACGCGGCGCACGAGGTGCTCGCCTCGACGCATCCCGAACCTTACGCCGCCGCCGTGCGCGAGTGGCTCGCGCGCTGCCTCGCCCGCTGAACCGCGCTCTTGCGGCCGCGTCGAATCTCCCGACAATCGGGCGCGCCGCACTCCGTTCGGGAGGCGATTCAAGGAACCAAGACCATGACCAGCGCCCCGCTCCTGCACGAAGTCTTCCCCTACCTGCGCGTGTCGAGCACCGCCGCCGCGATCGAGTTCTACACGCACGCTTTCGGCGCGAAGGAACGCTTTCGACTCGTCGAGCCCTCGGGCCGCATCGGCCACGCCGAGCTCGAGCTCGGACCGATCGTGCTGATGCTGAGCGACGCCTTCCCGGAGTTCGGCCTCAGCGCGCCGGGCGCGGAAGGCACGCTCGGCTTCTCGATCCATCTGCACGTCGACGATTGCGACGCCTGGGCCAAGCGCGCGGTCGCCGCCGGCGCGACGCTCGAGAGCGAGCCGACGGACCAGTTCTACGGCGAGCGCGGTTGTCGCGTGCGCGATCCCTTTGGCCACCGCTGGTTGATCGGGCACTCGATCGAAAAGGTCACACCCGAGGAGATGCAGAGACGCTACACGGCGCTCTTTTCCGCCGGTTGAGCGGTTCTCAATCGATGCTTGGCTCGTGATTCTGCGCGGTGGAGTGCGCAGCACTGAACCTTCGTGCATGCGCACTCGAATCACGCCTGCGCTGCTTGCGCTGCACCTTTGGGCCTCCCATCGTGGCTCGCCCGATTCCGATCGGGTCCAGCCACACATGACCACGCGCACGCACACCGCCGGCAGTTTCTGCTGGTTCAACCTCCTCACCCCGCAAGCCGCGGCCGCGCGCGAGTTCTTTGCTGCGCTGCTCGGCTGGACCTACACCGAGATGCCCGGCGTGGGCCACACGGTGCAGGTCGCCGACGTGGAGATTGGAACGCTCTTCGATCTCTCCGCATCGGGTGCGCTGGACGCGACTCCGCCGCACGTGGGCGTGACGCTGCGTGTCGACAACACCGAAGCCGCGTGTCGCAGGGTGAACGCGCTCGGCGGGAGAGCGAGCCCGGCCTTCGACTTGATGGACCAGGGCCGCATGGCGGTCTGCGTCGATCCTGGCGGCGCGGAGTTCGACATCTGGGAACCCAAGCAGCGGCAGAGGACCGAGCTCGAGGGCCGCGTACACGGCGCGCCAGGCTGGTTCGAGCTCACGACGAGCGACAGCGAGCGCACGGCAGTGTTCTATGCGGGCCTCTTCGGCTGGACGAGCGCGAGCGCGGGTCTCTCGGGTTCGAACTACACGCTCTTCAATCAAGGCGAAACCTGCGTCGCCGGGATGAGCCGGAACAGGTCCCCCATGGCTCTGCCGCAGGCGCATTGGGCCGCGTTCTTCCACGTGCGCGACGTCGAGAGCACGCTGCGCAAGGCGCTGGAGCTCGGCGCGACGCAATCCGCACCGATCGTCGAGGTTCCGGGAGTCGGGCGTTTCTGCCGCTTGACGTCGCCGCAAGGTCTCGAGTTCCGCGTGATGACCTGCGCGGGTTGAGGTCGGCGGGCTGTCCCTCGTGTCGGGCTGGGTTCTTCACAGCCCGTCGACGCCAGCAGTCTCGCCGGCCTTGACCAGGATCTTCTTCGAGCTGCCTGCGTTGCTCGCCCGTTGGATCGTGCACTCGCCAACGGGCGAGCACTCGAAGACGAAATGACCTGCGGCGTCGGACGTGGCGTCGGCGGTGACCTGAAATACTCCCGCTCGCGTCGTCAGCGTAACGCGCTCCCTGGGACTGAATGGTGCGACGAGACTTCCCTCGACTCGACTCCAGCCAATCGCGCACGACAGCTGGTGGGTACCGCGCGCGATCGACTGTTGCGCAGCTTTGATGTGGATCGGGCCCGACGCTCCGCCCGACTCGATCGTGAGCGCCGCCTCTAGGGGCTCGACGAACTCGAACTCGAGGACCTCCTGCCCGGACGAGTCCTTGAAGTCGAGCTGCTCAACGTCTGCGCCGATCGCGTTGCTTAGAGGCTCTGGCAAGTGACTCCAGAGCACGACCGTCCAGTGCTCGTGGGGTGGCTTCGGCAAGTCGAGTGCGATTCGCAAGCGTGCTGTCTCGAGCAAGCGGAGATCGGCACGAGACGAGGTCCCAAAGTGAACCTCGCATGGCCAGTGTTGCGGGTTTGCAGCATGCCTTTGCACACTCGTCGTGTATTCCCGCCCGATGTGCTGCGAAGCGACCACCAACTCGTAGGCGCCTTCCGGGAGCCCCGGAATGTGATAGCTCCCCTTCTCGTCTGCGGATGCGAATCGGATCGGCTTCCCCGATCGTCTGGCCGTCACGATCATCCCCGCGCCTGGCGTTCCATCGGCTCGCAAGAGTGTGCCTTGGATCGAACCGCAGGTGTTGATCTCCAGCTGCAACCCATCGACGTCCGCTCCAGGTCGGATCGGGACCGGGTCGGAGAGCGCGGATATTTCTGCGCCCGCGAAACGATCGGCCTGAAGCCGTGCGGTACCGGTGCCCTCGACCGTCAGTGCGAAGTGCCCGTCTGCGTCACTGTTCGCCGCCGGAGGCGAAGGCCACCCGAGCGGTGACGGCTTGGTCCCGCCCTCGAGCCTCGAGTCGGCCAGGCTCACCTGAGCTCGAACGGGCTTGCCACCTGAACGCACGGTTCCGCGCAGCACACAGGCGCGTTCGAGCACGACGTCGAGCGTCTCGGGGGTCGTGCCCGGATCGAAGGGCCCGACGGTCGATGTGCACCAACCCGGCGCGCTGACGCGCAGGTGGAACGGGGCGACGTCCGAGGGAAGGCGCACTTCGCCTCGCGGGTGCATGCGGGTCGGATCTCGATCTGCCTGCCAGATCCAGGCCTGGTTGCCGCGCTCCCAGCCGAACTGTTCGATCGGCTTGCCGGAGGCATCGCGCACGCGCAGCAAGAAGGTGTGCTCACCGCCGAGAGGAACACGCAAGTCATGTGTGCCCGATCGGACTTCGCTCATGCGCACGCCACTCCAAGCTCCGCCGGGGTCATAGGCAGTGAGCTCGAAGACTGCGTCGGGCTGGCCATCGATCCGGAATCGTCCATGCTCGTCGCAGGTGATGTTCGGATTCGGCGCGGACCCCGTACCCGCCGACCGCGCCACTCGCAGATGAGCCTTCGCGACGGCGTTTCCGAGCGGATCGACCACCGTCCCGCTGATCGAATCGGATCCGGCCAGCTCCGGAAGAACGATCTCGAGGTCGAGACAAGGGTTGCCGGAGCTCAGATCGACCTCGAGGTGGCCACTGCGCAGGTCCTCGGCGCTCGCAATGAATGTGCATCGGGCCACCGGCGCGCAACCGAAGCTGAAGTTCCCCGATGCATCGCTGCGCGTCTCATCGCGGAAGTAGGGCGCCGTGGCCGACTTCTTCGCGTACGTCTGAACGAGCACGTCGGCGCAGGGATTGCCGAGCGCATCGTGTACGCGACCGCTGGCCTGCGTGGCTGGTCCGAGCTTGATGTCGCCGATCTCGAGCCCTCCCTCGCGCTTGCCGCCGGTGCGCACGAATCCGCGGCACAGGCCGGGCTTGCTCGCCTCGACCGACACGAGGACGCCATCGTCGGGCTCTGGAAGTTTGGTGGTGATCGTGAAGCGGCCGTCCGGACCGCTGTGGGCGCGAGTCAGGAATTCCGCCGCCCTCGGATCGTCGCGAGTCATGCGCTTCGACCAGCTCAGCTCGGTGAGCGAGACGTCTGCGCCGAGGACGGGTCTTCCGTCGAGGTCCACGCAGCGCCCGCTGACGACGACTTGCAGAGGGTCCAGAGTGACTTGCTTGGGAGACGAGACTGCGAGTCGTTCGACACGCTCACCCTGCTGTTCAGGATTGCTCGGGATCGCGCTCGGTGAAACGTCGAGAGTAGCGCTCGACTTAGGCACTGAAATCTCCCGCTGGTTCTCCGGCAGGCCGCCGCTCTCGTGCCACGGGCGTACGAACAAGACACCAAGGACCAGAGCGGCCGAGCCGATCGACACCTTCGCGAGCGTGGACACGAGCACACCTCCCCCGAGCACAGCCCCCTTCGAACCCGCGGCGAGCGTGAGCGCGCTCATCCACGTCTCGCGATCGCCCTGGAACTTCCGATCGAGCCGCGAGCGCAACTCGTCGAGTCCTTGCTGC
>Ga0302322_100005362_pt1 | contig 11248 bp, 13 predicted proteins | sample Fen_T0_2_FD_203757 | JGI IMG/M metagenome (GOLD analysis project Ga0302322, IMG submission 203757) | Peat permafrost microbial communities from Stordalen Mire near Abisko, Sweden - Fen_T0_2 | ecosystem: Environmental > Terrestrial > Soil > Wetlands > Permafrost | place: Sweden: Abisko... | reverse complement strand
CTGGCGCCGCCACGCCGAGGGCGAAACGCCCTGAACCACCGCCATCCGACCCAGTGTGATGGACCGCACCCGCTCTGGCTGTCATGGCGCTATGCTGGTTCCCACTTTCCGGAGGAACCATGCGCACAACCCTCATCCTCGCTCTCTCGGCCCTCAGCCTCCTGGCCCAGGCTCCCGAGGCCAAGAAGCCCGCCCCCAAGCCCGCGGTCACCAAGACCGAAGCCAAGCCCGCCACCGCTGCGGCCTTCGTCGGCAACAAGGATTCCAAGATCTACCACAAGGCCGACTGTAAGATGGCCGCCAAGATGAAGGCCGAAAACAAGACCACCTTCGCCACCAAGGAAGAGGCCGAGAAAGCCGGCTACAAAGCCTGCAAGACCTGCTGCAAGTAGTTCCAGAAACGCAATGAGGCCCGGGATCACCGGGCCTCATTGCGTTCAGTGGGAGTTCAGACCTTCTTCTTGAACTGCCGGTCGTAGGCTTCCTGGGCGAACTTGCTGGGCGGCACATCGAAGCGGCGTTTGAAGGCGCGCGTGAAGGCCGAGGCATCGTAGAAGCCCAGGGAGGTGGCCACGTCCGAGGGACGCTCGCCGACTGAGAGCAGCTGCACGGCGCGCTGCAGTCGGCGTTCGATCAGGTACTGGTGGGGCGTGGTGCTGGTGGCTTCGCGGAACAGGCGGATGAAGTGATCCGGCGTGCACTTGGCGAGCTTGGCGAGATCGGGCACGGAGTTCTTGGAGCCCAGGTGGCCCTCCATGTGATCCAGCACCAGCTGCAGGGTGGAGCGGTTGAGCCGATAAGGGAAGCGGCCGCGGTCTTCCTTCTCGCACAGGCGGCTCAGTTCGGCGCCCAGCAGGATGAGGAAGAGTTCGCGCGTCATCAGCTGCAGGCCGTCCTGATGGGACAGTTCCTGGGTGAAGATGCCGAACAGCTGCTTGAGACTCTGGCTGCGCAGGGCTGCGAAGCTCTGCTCCTGCCACTTGCGCGGCGGATGCTGGAGGATCGTCAGCAGGGGCTCAGGGAAGGAGCCGTCCAGCTGCAGGGCGGTGAAGCCGAACGGCACATCCGGCTGATGCCGCTGCAGCGTGTGGCCGAAGCCAGGCAGCAGCAACGCGAGGCTGCCACGGGGGACGATGCCCTCCTCGTGGTCGTCCTCGGTGCATACGCGCACCGGAGCGGTGGGTTGGAGCAGCGTCCACGAATCCTTCGTGGGCGCGGCTTTGGCCGGGATGGGATCCTTCTTGCAGACAACTAGCCGCAGAGGACCGCTGGTGTAGATCTGGAGGTTTTTTGAGTCGGACATGGCGATTGGAAATTCCTGAGATGTACCACACTGAAGGTTGCCATCCTTCCTTGGGAAAGTCATGGGTTTTTCTACGCGAATTCCCAGTTCGAATAAAAAAAGTTTCAGGCCTGGGATGATGGGGCTGGAATTGCCTACCAAAAAGGAGTCCTTTGATCCCCTTTGGCGAACTCGCCGCCCTGCTCACCGCCCTCTGCTGGTCGGCATCCGCGCTCTTTTTTACCTGGTCCGGACGGCGCATAGGTTCCCAGGCCGTGAACCTGGCCCGCTTGGTGGCCGCTCTGGTCCTGGTGACCCTCCTGCACCTGGCGCTGTTCCATACGCCCTTCCCCTTCCACGCCGGCAGCGCGCGCTATTGCTACCTGGGCATCTCAGGGCTCATCGGCTTCTGTCTGGGCGACGCGGTCCTGTTCGAGGCCTTCCTGCTGCTGGGCCCGCGCCTGGCCCTGCTGATCATGACCCTCTCGCCGGTCTTCAGCACCATTCTGGGCCGACTCTTCCTGCACCAGGCCCTGGGCCCAGGCAAGCTCCTGGCCATCCTGGTCACCCTGGCCGGCATCGCCTGGGTGGTCTGGGAGCACTCCAGCGACGCCGATGCGAGGCGGCCCCGCCATCTTTCTCTGGGCATCGCCTTGGCCGTGGGCGGTGCCTTGGGTCAGTCCGGGGGCCTGCTGTTCTCCCGCTTCGGCCTGGAGGGCGGCTTTCCTCCCCTCTCCGCGAATGTGCTGCGGCTCACCGCGGCCACCGCAGGATTGCTGCTCTGGCATCTGCTGCGCGGCAATCTGCTCAGCCTCTTCGGCCGTCTCAGGGATCGCCAAGCGGCTCTGCAGGTCCTGGGCGGGGCGACCTTCGGCCCCGTGCTGGGCGTCACCTGTTCGCTCTTCGCCATCGCCCACGCCTCCATGGGCGTCGCCGCCACCCTCATGTCGCTCTCGCCGGTGATCCTGCTACCGATCTCGGTACTGATCGATAAAGAGAAGATCTCCCTGGGCGCGGTGCTGGGCACCCTGCTCTCCATCGCGGGGAGCGTGGCGCTGTTCATGCTCTAGGCCAGGCAGACTGCCGCGGCGCGAATCAAGGGATGATCCGCCTCCGCGTCCGTGCCGCCCTCCACGCCGTGGACCGGCACCACGCCTTGCAGCGCGTTGGTCAGGAACAGGGCCTGGGCTTCCTGCAGATCTTCAATGCTGAGTGTCGCTTCCCGGCCCAGCCCCGCTTCCAGCAGAGCCGCGCGCGCCACGCCCGGCAGCGCGCCATCGGAGGCCCGCGGCGTGAGGAGCTCACCCTGCTTGACCAGGAACAAATTCGTGCGGCCACCATCCGTGAGGCACTCCGACTCATTCAGGGCCACCACTTCGAATAGTCCCCGGTCCTGGGCTTCGCGCATCAGTAACAGATTCTCGAGGTACGACAGGGTCTTGAAACGATTGAGGAGGCTGCCGCTCCAGCGCGTGATCCGGTAGCTGAGGCCGATGCGGATACACGCAGGTCGCTGGCTCTGCCAGGGTGCCAGGGTGACCAGCAGCCGGCCATCCACGGCCAGCAGCCGCAGCACACCCAGGTCAAGTTGCGCGCAGGTAGTGCGCGACTCCAGGAAAGTGCGCACCGCTTCCACCGCAGGGGGCGGCTCCAGAGCCAAGCTGCAGGCTCCCGCGGCAAGGCGCGCCAAATGGGCCTCCAGGCGCAGGGGTTGACCCCGCTGCACGCGGATGGTCTCGAACAGCCCCAGGCCGTGGCGAGCACCGGACTGGGCCAGATCCAGGGATGTGTCCAGGGTCAGTTCAAGCATCGGACCAGCGAAGCTCCTTTGTGGACCGTCTCCCGGTATTCATCGTCGGGCTCGGAATCCCAGACAATACCACCGCCGACGCCGAACCAGAGTTCCTGCTCCGAAGCCCAGGCCGTGCGGATAGCAACGGCCAGGTCCAGCTGCGCGAGATCATGGCTGAACCAGCCCAGGGCGCCGGTGTAGACGCAGCGCGGCTGGGCCTCCAATTCCCGGATCAGGGTCATGGCCGCGAGTTTCGGACAGCCGGTGATGGAGCCGCCCGGGAAGGTGGCGCGCAGCAGCTCCTTCAGGCTCAGGCCCGGACGTAATTCACCACTCAGGGTGGCCACCAGGTGATGCACCCGCGCGTAGCTCTCCAGCACCGGGAAGCTGTCCACCCGCACCGAAGGTACCTGACACACCCTGGTCAGATCATTGCGCAGCAGATCCGTGATCATGGCCAGTTCCGCGCGATTCTTCGCGCTCGCCAACAGCCCCTGCGCCAGGGCCGCGTCCTCGGCTGGATCCAGACTGCGTGGCGCCGTGCCCTTGATGGGGCGCGTGGTGATGCGGCCCCGGTCGATGCGCACAAAGGTCTCAGGCGAGGCAGAGACCACGGCGAAATCCGGACCCGCGAGGAAGGCGGAGTGCGGCGCGGGATCTGCCGCCGCCAGGCGGCGCGCGAAGCTGCGCAGATCCCCCCGGTAGTGCCAGCGTTCCCGGCGCGTGAGATTGACTTGATATACGTTGCCCGCGGCGATCTCCTCGCGGATGTAAGCAACCTTGGCACCGTACTGCCCCGGTGAGTCGCTGTCTTCCCGTTTCCGCGCCGTGAAGGCGCCGCCACCAAGCAGATGACGATTCGCGAGTTCCTGACGCGGCCCCGTGCGCCGAGCCTCGAACAGAGTCCCGGTGGCGCGATCGAAAATCTGCACGCGGCCATGCAGCACAAAATGGAACTCGGGAAAGGCAAAGGCCCCTGGCAGAGGTGCGGGCAGCAAGGGTTCCAGGTGGCGCGCATATTCATAGCCCACGAAGCCGATGAAGTCGGGAAAGATGGGTGGAAGCTCGCCGGTGCGCTCGAACTGAAGGTCCAGTCCGTCGGGCTCCTCCAGCACCAGCAGTGGATCTTCGCCGTGGATGATCCAGCGGCCAGCGCCGTGCAGGAGCGCGAAGGGGGCTTGCCCCAGCTGGGCGTGAAAATCCGCCGCTGTGAGCTGTGCCGGCCTGGCGACCCAGTGTTCAGAAATGGCCGTGGGCTGCATGTTGGAGCATCTCCCTGCCGCACTCGGTGAGGAAGGAATCGGGGTGGAATTGAACCCCCGCCAGGGTCATGCCCGGATGGCGCAGAGCCATCACCACACCCTCCTCGGTGTGGGCAGCAACCTCGAGACACGCCGGCACCCGAGTCACACAGAGCGAGTGGTAGCGTCCCGCGGAGAATGGGTTGGGCAGGCCCGAGAAGAGGCCTCGGCCATCGTGATGCACCCGGGAGACCTTGCCGTGAACAGGCTCCGGCGCGCGCGCCACCGCACCGCCCAGCGCGATGGCCAGCACCTGCATGCCCAGACAGATACCGAACAGGGGCACGCGACCCGCAAAGGTCTCCGTCACCTCCAGGCATAATCGAGCGTCTTCGGGCTTTCCGGGCCCCGGCGAGAGCACGATCATCGAGGGCTCCAGGGCTGCCACCGCTGCCACATCCAGTTCGTCGCAGCGGCGCACCAACACCGCCACCCCCGCGTCCACCAGTCCGTGGAAGACGTTGAAGGTGAAGGAATCGAAGTTATCGATGAGGAGCACGGGCTGCATGGGACTTCCGGAGGCTTGCGTTCTCAGGCCCGGAAGCGGCCCGCAAAGGCCGCGGGTACCGGACACACTGCACCCTGGACATAGTTGAAGAAAATGATTCCGGTCTTGGCCCTGGCCAGTTCGGATCCATCCGCTTTCTTTACCAGATAGAACAGATCGCAGCCCACCCGAGAAAACTCCACGACCGTGACATCGATGGTCAATTCGTCCCCCAGAAATCCCTGGGCCTTGTAGACGATGGCGCAATCGGACATGAGGATGCCAACCCCCTCCACCTCCTTTTCGCTGTAGCCCAGGGAGGCCAGGAAGCGCACCCGGGCCTCATGGATCAAACCCAGCAGAGCGTCGTTGCCCAGGTGATTGCCGTAGTTCACGTCGGTCACGCGCACGGTGAGCGTGGTCGTGAAGTGGAAGCGAGGGGGGAGATCCAGCTTGATGCGAGTCATGGGCTACCTTGGATGCTTCAGCAGGAGGAATTGCTGCCTTCAATGGGGAGGTCGCCCTAAAGCTTAGCCGGGACTGGAACCCCCATCGCCAGGCAGGCCTGGGCCAGATGGTGATCTCCGTGCCAGGCATAGACGTGGGCCAGGTGGTGCAGCGCCAGATCACGGCCCTGGTCCGGATGATGAAAGGTTCGAAGCCATTGCTCGGCAGCGAGGGAAGCCAGCAAAGCCGCCCAGCGCGCGTGCAGCCCCTCCAGGATCAGCAGTGTGGCCTCGAGCTGCTGGATGCCAGTATCCCCCAGCAGGGCCCAGGCGTTCTCGTCGTAGGGCTTGATGCGCGGGTTCAGCTCGGTGAGGGCCAGCTTGAAACGGCAGAAGGAATTGAGGTGGCTGTCTGCCAGGTGATGGATGATCTGCCGGGCCGTCCAGCCCCAGGGGCGATAGGTGCCCTCCAAGGCCGCGGGATCCACGCCCTTCAAGCTGGCTCGCACCCGCACCGGGAAGCTGGCGATGCGGGCGATGGACTGCTCCAGGGCTTGAGGATCATAGCCCCCGGGGGTGGGCATGGGGCCGATGGGGTGGATGGGATCGAACATGGCTCCTCCTGGACCCTTGGATGCCCCTCATCCAAAGGAGTCCCGGCAATTCAAACCCCTGGAGGCCTCGAACCTGGATGGATCAGTCCCACATACAACGCAGCTTGTATCCCCCCGAGAGATTGGAGCAGCGATAACCCTTCTGGCTGAGGATGCGACAGGCCACGTAGCCGCGCAGACCCACCTGACAGAAGACCCGGAGCTCGCGGTCTTTCGGCAGCTCCCCAAGGCGGGCGCGCAATTCATCCACCGGGATATTGATCGCCCCCGGGATGGTGCCGGCCGCGAATTCTCCCGGCCCGCGCACGTCCAGCAGCAGCGCATCTCCGGCTGGCTGCTCCAGATCCCACAAGGCCACGTCGCCGCGCAGCACGTTGGCAGCCACGAAGCCGGCCATGTTCACGGGATCCTTGGCGCTGCCATAGGGCGGCGCGTACGAGAGTTCCAGCTCTTCCAGATCGTAGACCGTCATGCCTGCGCGCAGGGCGGTTGCCAGCACGTCCATGCGCTTGTCAACGCCGGCCTGACCCACAGCCTGGGCCCCGAGAATGCGCCCCTCCTCTGGCTCGAAGAGCAGCTTGAGACTGAGCGGTTGGGCACCTGGATAGTAGGTGGCGTGATCGGTGGGGTGCACGTAGACCCTTTGATAGGCCGTGCCCGCACGGCGCAGGGCCTTCTCGCTGGCGCCGGTCATGGCGAAGGTGAGCCGAAAGACCCGCACGATGGCGGTGCCCTGGGTGGCGTGATAGCTCGCCCCGCGACCCAGGATGTTGTCCGCGCAGATGCGTCCCTGGCGGTTGGCCGGTCCCGCCAGGGGAATCAGTGCGGGGGCCGCACTCACCAGATCCTCCACCTCCACCGCGTCGCCCGCCGCCCAGATGCAGGGATCACTGGTCTGCATCCGCGCATCCACGCGAATTCCGCCCCGGGGGCCCAGCTCCAAACCGCAGGCTCGAGCCAAGGCGATCTCCGGCCGCACGCCGATGGCCACCACCACGAGCCCGCAGGCGATATCGCTGCCATCGCCTAGCGTCACCTGCAGTCCATCTTGCACCGCAGCGATGGATTGCAAGACCGCACCCAGACGCAGATCCACACCCTGGGCACGCAGTTCCTTCTGCAGGGGATTCACCATCTCGGGATCCGCCACGGCGAGTACCTGGGACAGGCGCTCCACGATGGTCACGTCCAGACCGCGGTGCCGGAAGGCCTCCGCCAGCTCCAGGCCGATGTAGCCCGCCCCCACCAGCACCACGCGGCGGCACGTGGCGCCCGCCACGGCGGCGAGAATGGCGTCCATGTCCTCCAGACTGCGCAGTGTCAGTACCCGTGGATCCTCCGCCCCGGGTACGGCCAGGCGGATGGGCTCCGCGCCGGGGCTGAGCACCAGGGCGTCGTAGCGTTCCCGGTATTGCCGGCCCGTGAGCAGGTCCTTCACCAATAATTCTTTGGCCCCGCGATCGATGGCCAGCACCTCGCTGCGAATCCGCACATCCAGATTGAAGCGGGCCTTCAGGCTCGTGGGGGTCTGGACCAGCAGTTTGTTGCGATCGGAGATCTCTCCACCGATGTGGTAGGGGAGTCCGCAATTGGCGAAGGAAACGTGGGGTCCACGCTCAAAGAGCAGGATCTCCGCGTCCTCCGAGAGACGGCGCGCACGCGCCGCGGCACTGGCGCCCCCTGCCACACCTCCCACGATGAGGATGCGCTGGCCCATCTCAAAGCTCCAGCAGCTTCTGCCAGGGGCCGGCGTTGTAGACCTCCGAGAACCCCTCCTTCTCCAGGATCTGCTTGGCCATGCCGCTGCGGCCACCGCTGGCGCAGCAGACGATGATGGGCTTGGCGCGATCCAGCTCTTTTAGGCGCGAACTCAGTTGATCCAGGGGAATGTTGCGGCTGCCCGGGGCGTGGGCTTGATTGTATTCACCGATGGAACGCACATCCACGAGGGCTGCCCCGCGTGCCTTGACGGATTTCAGTTCTTCCATGGTGGATCCTCCAGAAAAGAATTTCCGCCTCAGCAGGAGCAGCGCGGCCAGGATGCCGATGATGGTAATCAAGGTGATTGAATTCATCTGTTGTTCCCCTGGATTGAAGGTGAGTCCAGCGCAAGACGTTTGCATGGATCAGGGTCATGGGTTCCGTAGTGAACCCGAATATGATCACTAAATGGTTATATGGTTTTTATCGCGCGTCAACCCAAACGTGGATGAAAGGCGGGCACGGCGACTTCAGAATCGAGCCTGCCCTGCCGCAACCCCCGTCAAGGCCTGGGCCTTCCGCAGCAGGGTTAAATATTCGGAACGCTCCCCCCGGGGATCGCTGCCCAGGGTATCCTTGGCAGGTCGTAGGCCACCTGGTAGGACGCACGCCCCTTGGCGCTGGACTCCCGCAGGAGCATGCCGAACATGGCCACAGGCACCGCCAGGCGGAAATCCTGGCTGGGGACCGTTTGGGCCTGATCCAGTACGGGGTGGATCAGCAGGCGACTGGCCTTGGAGTCCGGATCCTTGTAACGGCACTTCCCCTCAGCCCGCAATGTCCCAAAGATCAGTGCTTCAGGTATCGGTTCTCTGCGAATGGGATCAAGGGCCCTCCTAAATGGTTACGAAATGCTTATATTCAAGACCTTTCATCACCAAAGCGTCACGCCGATTCGGCCAAAATCGCCGCGATGCCTCCCGGCGTCACGGAACGCCGTGACCAAGCCATTTCGACGATAGGGAATCAAAAGCCGGCCCTGCGATTCACCCGGAATTTACACCACCGTCATCGGAACCTTGCACCGGGATCCCATGCTCGGTAGCCATGAGAAGGAGCATTCCATGCTGAAGAAGATCAGCTTCGCCCTGAGCCTGACGCTTTGCGTCGGCGCCTATTCACAGGCCGTTCATGTCGACCCCAAGCTGCCCGCCTACAAGAAGGTGTCGGGGGTGTCCGGGAACCTGAACTCCGTAGGCAGCGATACCCTCAACAACCTGATGGCGTACTGGACCGAGGCCTTCGGCAAGCAGTACCCAAGCGTGAAGATCCAGGTGGAGGGCAAGGGCTCTGCCACCGCTCCCCCCGCGCTGATCGAGGGCACCTCGCAGCTGGGCCCCATGAGCCGTGAAATGAAGAACGAGGAGATCGACAAGTTCGAGAAGAAGTATGGCTACAAGCCCACCAAGGTAGCCGTGGCCATCGATACCCTGGCCGTTTTCGTGAACAAGCAGAACCCCCTCAAGTCCCTGACCATGGAAGAGGTGGACGCCATCTTCTCGCGCAACCGCAAGGGCGGCCACGCGGAGATCAAGACCTGGGGCGAGCTGGGTCTCAAGGGCGACCTGGCCGGCCGGCCCATCAGCCTCTATGGCCGCAATAGCGCTTCGGGGACCTACGGCTACTTCAAGGAGCACGCGCTGTTCAAGGGCGACTTCAAGGACACCGTGAAGGAACAGCCAGGCTCCAGTTCCGTCGTCCAGGGCGTCGGCAACGACAAGACCGCCATCGGCTACAGCGGCATCGGCTACATCACCTCCGATGTGCGCGCCCTGTCCCTGGTTGGCGCGAACAAGGCGAACGAGGGCAAAGCCTTCCCTGCCACCTACGAGAATGCCCTCTCGGGCAAGTACCCGCTCTCTCGCTATCTCTACGTCTACATCAACAAGGACCCCAAGAAGCCCATCGATCCCCTGGTCAAGGAATTTCTTACCTTCGTGCTTAGCAAGCAGGGCCAGGAGATCGTCGTGAAGGATGGCTTCCTGCCCCTCACCCCCAAGATCGAGCTGCCAGAATCGGCCAAGCTGAAGTAGCACAACTCCAACCAGGACAGAGGCCGGGCGGCATCGCCCGGCCTCTTTGAGTTTATGGGCTCGGCGATCTCTTCCCGAAGCACATCGCAACCGTGGGGGATATCATCATCGAGTTGGTTAATTTTTGATCCTCGTCCCACCACCAGAGGTGATCCATGCCCCTTCGGCTTCGTACGCTGACGTTTCTCGCATGTCTGTTCGTGTTGACGGCCTCGCTGCAGGCCGAAGGGGATCTCACCTGGGCCGTAAGCTCTGGGAATCTCCCCAAGGCCGAGAAATACCTGGCCAAGGGGGCTGACATCAATGAGGTGGATGGCAAGGGTTGGACGCCTCTCATGTGGGCCATCCAGAACATGAAGGACGATTCGGTCGCTTTCCTGCTCGACAAGGGGGCGAACCCCAATCTGCAATCCACCAAAGCCAAGGGGAAGCTGGCCAAGGGCACCACGGCCCTGCACCTGGCTTCCTTCCTGAACCGACGCGGTGCCGTGACCAAATTGCTGGCCGCGAAAGCCCACCTTGATCTTGCTGACGCAGCCGGGATGACGCCGCTGCACGTGGCCGCTTTGACAGAACACCAGGAAATAGTCATCGAGTTGTTCCACGCGGGGGCCAAGGCTGATCTTACGGACGCTGCGGGTAAGAAGGCGATTGATTACGCGATGGCCTCCCCCCTCTATTACGCCACGGGATTGCTTTGGAAGGCGTCCAAGCTTCCGGCCACAACCCACTATTTCACCGACGATGTCGAATGCTCACCCCTCGGGAAGAACTTCACCCGGATTATTTTCGAGAATCGAAAAAATCCGAAGCGGACCGGCACGAAGGAACTTGTGGTCAACAGCGACTTCGAGGATCGATTTTCGAAGGTGCTATGGGACTCCAAGTTTTTTGAATCGGTGGGGACCACGTCGAACGCAACGGCAATGGACGCCTCCACCCTCCTCGTGACTACCGAAATCGAGGATTATTTCATCGCAAACGTAGCCCGAACCCAGCCATTGGCCGGCGCTGTGTTCTCCTGGATGCGGGTCAAGGTCATCCTTCGGGAAGGTGACAGTGGCAAGGTCCTCAGGGAACAGGTGCTGTTTGCGAAAAATTCTGGCTGGCGAGCCCAGTGGGAAGACGATCCCACCCATTTTGCCTCCGACGAACAGATCCCAGCTGAGACGGGATCCTACGCCGCCTCGTACGTCATGATCGTGGCCAAACCGTGAAGCCAGCCAGGGTTCAGTGATTGGATTCCCTGAGCGCGGGCACCAGGGCCTGGGCCTGCTGCAGGCCGACGAAACGCTGCAGCACCTGGCCATCCTTCATCACCACCAGGGTCGGAATGGCTTGCACGCCGAACAGTTGGGCCAGGGCCGGTTCTTCGTCCACGTTGATCTTGCCGATGATGGCAGCATCACCCACCTGGAGGGAGACCTGGTCCAGAATGGGTTCCTGCATGCGACAGGGGCCGCACCAGGGGGCCCAGAAGTCCAGGAGTACCGGCTTGGACTGGGCCTTCACCTGATCAAAGGCGGGCGTGG
>Ga0302322_100005361_pt1 | contig 11249 bp, 7 predicted proteins | sample Fen_T0_2_FD_203757 | JGI IMG/M metagenome (GOLD analysis project Ga0302322, IMG submission 203757) | Peat permafrost microbial communities from Stordalen Mire near Abisko, Sweden - Fen_T0_2 | ecosystem: Environmental > Terrestrial > Soil > Wetlands > Permafrost | place: Sweden: Abisko... | reverse complement strand
CCAGGACCACGCGCCGCACGGGCTGGCCGGTTTCGGGATGAGCGGACAAAGCCGGGGCCTTCATGCTTTGGACCAATTCGAACCGTTGCGGCTCTTCACCGGGGTGCCGTGGGATCGTTTCGTAGACGTAGGTCGCCATGCGGGGTAGGGAAAGTGGGAACGCAGTTTTGAGCTTTTAGCAAGACGCGAACTTGGCTCATCGTGGAGCGCCGATGAAGACCAGTGCCACACTTGAACGCTACTACGTGCTCCCGTGCTGCCTCCTGCTGCTGAATCTCTGCAATGAGGTCGTCGCCTACAAGGGACGGCTGATCCACGATGCCTTTTTGCGGACCCTCTTCATCATGGCGATGGTCCTGGTCGGATCCTCGTTGGTGGCTTTCGCCATCGCGCCCGGCCTGATTTGGATCGTGCAGTCGATGCGAAAGACTAGCCGTTCCACCGCGGGTGGGCTGGGCGAGGCCTTTTTCCTGATTGCCCTCGGGGTGCTGATTTTCTGGCTCTATTATCGAAACTACCTGATCGGCACGCAGTCGATTTTGCCGGCGACGTGGCGAAATGTTTGACGCGGGTCGCGAGAGGGAACGACGGTCGCGCGAGACCCGGCCCGGACGATTGGGGGCACCGTCCCTACCAGGACTCTCTCAGGCTCTCCGGCGTTCGGCCGTTTTCGCGCAGGTTGCGCAGGGCCAGGGCATCGTGGCGCTTGGCGAGACGTTGGCCGGTTTCGTCGGTGACGAGGGGGCAATGGTAGAAAGCCGGTGGAGTTAAGCCTAGGGCGCGGAAGAGCAGCAATTGCCGGAAGGTGGATCGTTTGAGGTCCTCGCCACGCACGACTTCGGTGATGCCCATCGCCGCGTCATCGACCACGCAGGCCAGCTGGTAGCTCGGAAGGTTGTCCTTGCGCCAGACGAGGAAGTCGCCGAAGTCGCGTCCGGCCTCGGACGTTTGTTCGCCCAAGCGACCGTCGGAAAACCGGAGCCATTCGCCGTCCGGCACGCGGAAGCGCCAGTTGCTCGTGGTGGGCGCCGAGAGGGGTGGTAGCGGAGACCCAACCCGGGGGCGAAATTCAATCGGGTAAAGCGGCTCGTCTGCTTCGTCCGCGTCGTGGGGGGCACCCGCGGCGGCCAACACGTCCCGCCTCGACCGGTCGCAGGGATAGATGGCGCCGGCGGCGTGGAGTTTGGCCACGGCGTCACGGTAGCGCGCGATCCTCTCGCTCTGAGAGATCATTGGTCCCGTCCACCTCAAACCAAACCAGTGCATGTCCTCCTGCATCGCCGCGACAAACTCGGGACGGCAGCGAGCAGCGTCGAGGTCGTCGTTGCGCAGGAGAAGGGTGCCGCCCGCGGCCTGCGAGCGGAGTTGGGCGCTCCAAAAGGTGCGGGCGTGTCCGAGGTGCAGCAGCCCCGTGGGCGACGGGGCCAGGCGGCCGACATAGGAAGAGGAAGTTGCCACTGGCTCCAGTGAAGGACGGTTTCTCCAGCCAGACAATCCCTGTCCGAAATATTCAGCTTCTTCGCAATGAGCCAAGACCACGGCGAGGGCGCCGTGGCTCCAAGTTTGATCGTTGGAGCGCGGGCGCCCTCGCCCGCGAGACGCGCTCGGCGGAGGTAGGGCCCACGGGAAATCACGGAAGGCCACAGAAGCCTGATGGTTTGCACGAAGGAAGCAAAGGGAGCAAAGCCGTCCGTCCAACCCAGTACGGCTTACCTTCGTTACCTTAGCGTCCTTGGTGTAAATCAAAGTCCACAGCGAGGCGCCGTGGCGCCAGTTTGGAATATGGAGCGCAGGCGCCCTCAACCGCGGGTTCTTTTCCGTTCTCCGGGGGCTGGCTCCGGTGATCTTTACTCGCGATGCCAAGTGTGAATTAGTGGTGACGAAAAATGAAAGCTCTCTGCGTTTATTGTTCCTCCAGCGACCGCCTCGAGCAGAAATACCATGCGGCAGCCACGCAGGTGGGCGCGGAGATGGCGAAACGGCGATGGACCTTGGTGTATGGTGGCGGGAAGACCGGCCTGATGGGCGCGGTGGCGCGCGGCGTGAAGTCCGGCGGCGGACGAGTGATCGGCGTCATCCCAGAATTCATGAAGGCGCGCGAACTGGAATTCACCGAGGCCGACGAACTGGTCTCGGTGCTCACGATGCGCGAGCGCAAGATGCTCATGGAAACGAGGGCCGACGCCTTTCTCGCGCTGCCCGGCGGGTGGGGCACGCTCGAGGAATTGCTGGAGATCGTCACGCTGGCGCACCTGGAAGTCTTGCGTAAGCCGGTCGTGATCCTGAATCAGGATGGGTACTATGACGACCTCCTGAGGCTTTTCGATCGCATCGTGAAAGAGAAATTCATGCACCCGACGGTTTACGGAAAATATTCCGTCGCGCGCACCGTGGAGGAGATTTTTCCTTTGATCGAAAATTGGAGCCACCAGCCGGGTGACGCCAAATGGTTTCAGACGAAATGAAGGATTTGAGTCGGTGCAGCGAAAGGAAAACGTTTGCCCGGTTTCTCGTTGGAAAAGGTGAGCCAGGGCCCCGTTCCTCAGCGCGGAATCGTCACTAACAACCGACAGCGTCCGTCACGCCAACTCGGACAAGCGATGCATCCTCCTCGAGGGGATGCGCGTAGTGACGTGCATGATCAAGCTACCCTTCGGCCGTCATGCGTTGGTTCTCGCGATTGGATTTCTCTTCGGAGTTTCACGCCTCCGTTCAGCGGAACCGGCCAGCCTGACTCCTGGGGTGACGCCGGAGATTCCCGCCTTGCTCCTCATCGAGCCGCGAGACGCGACCGCGCTCGACGGGCAGATCCGCGCGAGTCAGCGGCGCCTGAAGGCCTCGGCCACTCCCGCACCTGAGCTGGAGCGGCTCGGTTGGCTCTATGTGGCCAAAGCCCGGATGAGTTCTGATCCGGGATACTTCACGCTCGCGGGTCTCGCGGCCGACGCGCTCGAGGAGAAATTCAACCTGACTCAGGAAGCGTGGTTGCTCCGCGGCCACGTGCTGCAAACCCGCCATCGGTTCGCCGAGGCCGAGGCCCTGGCGCGACGCTTGGTCGCGGCGCGCGGCGAGGCGGCGGATTTCGCGCTGCTTGGGGACGCACTTTATGACGAGGGACGCATCGGCGAGGCGGCGGCGGCGTTTCAGCAAATGGTGGATCTCAAGCCGAGTCTCGATTCCTATGCCCGGGCGGCGAACATTCGTTGGATCAAGGGCGACCTTGCCGGGGCGGTGCAGCTGCAGACCCTCGCGGTTCGCTCGGGCGGGCCGGGCGACGCGGGCGCCCTGGCGTGGAGCCTCTGTCGCCTTGGGCAGTTTGTCTGGCAGCAGGGGGATGCGGCGGCGGCGGCCAATTGCGCCCGCCGCGCGCTCGAACTCGTGGCCGAATTCGAGCCCGCCTTGCTGCTCCAAGGCCGGTTGCTGCTGGCCGCGGGTGATGCCACGGCTGCTTTGGTTCCACTTGAACGGGCGGTTTCGATCCTGCCGCTGCCCGAACCCCGCTGGGTTTATGCGGAGGCGTTGCAGGCCGCGGGCCGCTCAGGCGAGGCCCGCGCGGTCGAAGCGATCCTTTTGAAGGAAGGTCCGGCGGAAGACCCGCGGACGGTGGCGCTTTTTTTGGCCACCCGCGGGTCCGATGTGGCCGCAGCGGTGCAACTCGCCCAGAGTGAGCTCGCGACTCGGGCCGACGTCATGACGCACGGCGCTAATGCGTTGGCGCTGGCCGCGGCGGGCCGTCTGCCCGAAGCGGCGGAACAAGGCCGCGCGGCACTCGCCGAAGGCACGGTCGACGCCCGCCTGCTGCTCTACGCGGGCCGGGTGGCGGCGATAACGCACGACGCTGCGGCGACCGACCTGCTGGCGCGGGCGGGCCAGCTTTCTCCGCTGCTTCTGCCGTCCGAGCGGCGGCTGCTGCAGCAATCACTCTCGTTGCTCCCGGGGCATTCCGCTTCTGAGGACAACTCGAACCAAACCACACAAAACAAGACATCATGAATCCCACGCTAAAGCCCAATGGACTATTGGGCGTAATCTCCTCGATTGCCGCCGCTGCGCTGCTGACGGCAGCGCCGGCTTTTCTGCACGCATCCAGTCACATGGATGCTCCCCTCATCACCCTCGACCCGGCGGCCAACACGACGGACGTCTACGCGTTCGTCAGCCAGCGCGATGGAGTGAAGTACCTGACCACCGCCCTCGCCGTTTACCCGCATGAGGAGCCCGGCGTGGGACCGAACAAGTACAACTTCGACGACAACGTCCGCTACGAAATCCACGTCGCGACCGGCAAGGATCTCGCCGCGGGTAAGGCCTCGTACACCTACCAGTTCGATTTCAAAACGAACTACAAGAGCCAGGGAACGATCCTGCAGTCGTACCTTGGGGTGATCCAGGACGTCGGCGACGCGGCGCAAAATCTTACGCAGACCTACACCGTGAAACGGATCGGCCACAAGAATCCCAGCCAGGTCACGGTCCTTGGATCCGGCAAAGTTCCGCCCAACAACCAGGGTGTCGCCACTCCAGCTTATAATCGCGACAGCAACGGCGACCTCGTGGCGCGCGACGGCGTGGCCGACGCGGCGAACCTCGACCGCTACACCGCGCAGACCGTGTACTCCTTGCAGGGGCACCGGGTGTTCGCCGGTCAGCGCGAGGACGGCTTCTACGGCGACATCAACGCCATCTTTGATCTCCTGCAGCTGCGCGCGCTCAGCACCAATTCCGCAATCTCCACCTCGTCTTTTGACAGCCAGGCAGGCTTCAACGTGCACACGATTGTGCTCGAGATTCCGCTTTCGTCGATCGGAGGTGACCAGCAAGTCGTCGGCGTCTATGCCACGACGAGCCGCCAGCGCGTCAATGTGCTGCCAGACGACGACGGGCGCGGCACGGATCGCGGTCTGACCTTTGGCGACTTCGTGCAGGTCGGACGCCAGGGCAACCCGCTGTTTTGCGAAGCCCTCGTCGCAATCAAAGACAAGGATCTCTACAATCGCACTTCGCCGACCATGGATGCGAAGCTCTTCACGAAGTACGCGTCGAGCCCGGAACTGGGAGCCTTGATCAATGCGCTGGTCTTCAAGGGAGCCGGCACCTTTCCCACGACGAATCGCACGGACCTGGTCGGTATTTTCATCCCCGATTTGATCAAAGTAGATCTCTCGACGGCGCCGGCGCGCCTCGCGGGCGGCGGCGCGAGTCACCCCACCACCCCGGATGACGCGGGTTTCAGCCGCCTCGGGATTTTCGGTGGCGACACTCTGACCAGCACGGTTCAGGCGGGATTCGGCAATGGCACGCTTCCCGGCGGTTGGCCCAATGGTCGCCGTTTCGGTGACGACGTGATCGACATCGCGGTCACCGCGCTCGTGAACGATTTGCGCCCCGGGTCGTTCTCGGTGACGTTTGTCGCCGACGGCATCGACAGCGCCAGCAAGAATGACGCGGTGTACAACAAGGTGTTCCCATACGCCGGAACGCCGTTCAACGGCCGCAACCACACGCACCAATAACAGGCAAGGCCTGAGGCCGGGCGCCCTGGGCGTCCCGGCCGACTCATTTGGGCGGGGTGGATTCATCCTGCCGGGAACGGACCACGCTCCGTTCCCTTGCGCGGAGGAACTGCCCCGCCCACGCGAGAGCCCATTCAATTCAGCTGTAGCCGGGGTCGCTGACCCCGGGTTTTCGGTTTGTTCCTCAGACCGGTGTCAGCGACCCCGGCTACACCCAGCAGATACAAATACAGTTCGCTTGGATATTTTTCGCACTCGACCAAGCACCCCCCAAACCATGCGCTCCCAATTTTCTGTGTCCTGGCTGCATGCCTTATTTGGTCTGGTGATGAGCCTGGCGATTTTTCCCACGGCCCGGGCGCATGATCCCGGTTTGAGCTCGGCGAGAATCACGCGCGCCGGAACTGCCATCGAGGTCCGGCTCGCGTTAGCCTGGACCGATATCAAGTCGCAGTTGCCGATCGAATCGAGCGCAGACCGCCCGACGCCCGAACAGCTTTCCATTCTCGGACCGGCGTTGGCGCAAGCGGGCGCGAGATTCGTGCGCGTGCTGGCCGACGGTGAGCCATTGAGATCGAACCAGCCTGAAATTTTGCCCGGCACCACCGGCCCAAACGAAGTGCTGATCTTGCTCAGGTGGCCCCAGGTATCCGCGCAGAAAGTCCGATTGGAGTTCCCGATCCTGGCTGGCACACCGTTTGGTCATCGCCTGATGGTGACGTTAGACGACGCCCCCGATCCGGTCGCGCTGCTCGATGCGCGGCACCAGGACTGGGACCTGCCAGTGCGGCCCGACGAGGTGGCCCGCCCGGGGATCGAAACAGCAACGCCGGCGGCGAAAGCCCCGTGGTATTCGTTCGTTTCGCTCGGGGTGGAGCACATTCTGACGGGATTCGACCACCTCTGTTTTTTGTTCGCGCTGTTGCTCGTGGCGCCGCGGCTGCGGGATGTGCTGACGGTGGTGACGACATTCACTCTGGCCCACTCGCTGACCTTGGCGGCGGCGGCGCTGGGGGCGGTCTCGTTGCGATCCACGCTGGTGGAGCCGTTGATTGCCGCGTCGATTATTTATGTCGGCCTGGAGAATCTGGTGCTGCGCCGCCAGCCGCGTTACCGCCTCGCGATCGTGTTTGGTTTCGGTCTGATTCACGGGCTCGGATTTGCCAGTGGGCTCGTGGAGCGTTTGCCTGGGGTGACGGGGCTGGCGGTGGTGCCGCCGCTCCTCGGATTCAACGCCGGAGTGGAGCTCGGCCAGCTGGCGGTGGCGGCGTGCCTCGTGCCCTTGATTCGCGTGGCTCGCGACCGTCCGAATTTCTCCGGTCGAATGCAGCCGGCGTGTTCCGGGGCGATCGCCTTCGCGGGCTTGGTGTGGCTGCTGCAGCGGGTTTGACGAGGTCAAAGCGGCTGCGGCGCCGCCGAGAACTGACTCGAAACCATGCGGTCGGAGCTGCCCACGAAAAGCACTAAACCCACGAAAGGAATTACTGCGGCTTGAATACAGAAATTTCGGTCTACCCTACGATGCTGAGTGAACAACGCGCACCGTGGTATTTCCGGTCTGCCTTCGTATCGTGTCTTTCGTGAATTTCGTGGGCAATTCCGTTAGGATTATTTCGACTGAATCGTAATCAAGCAATCAGAGGTGGAGCGCACTGACCCAGTGCGCTGGTTTGGAGCGGGGTCGATCCGAAGCGAGTTGGGGTCAACGCGCGCCACCTGAAGTGAAGCCGCTGAGGCGGGAGGTTGTCCGATCCGGGCTTTTCAGCGGTAGAGCTTGATCAGGTCTTCGGTGCGGACCCAACCCGTCTGGCCAGCGGCGAAGCTGAGTTTGCTCCAACCGAGGAAAGTTTTTTCGACGACCGCGATCGATCCAGGGGAAAGCGGGGAGGTCTTCTGGGTCGTGTCGGCCTCGGTGGGAATGCTGCGCAGGACTGACGCCTTCCACACCAGTGCCACATTCGGATCGGACAGGGCGCCATAGCGGTGGAGGCTCAGCGTGGCGGCGGCGGCCAGCAGCATCGCGAGGAGGCACATCACGAGCGCGGTGGGCAACGACCACGATCCCGTGCGGCGGTAGCCTTGCAGCAGCAGCAGCACCAACGCGCCGCCGAGCAGCAGACCGGCGGCGACGAGGATCAGCTGCCATTCGCCCGGCGAGGCCAAACGGACGAATTTAAGCAGGCCTTCCCCGCGGGAAAATTCCACCAGTTCAACCGGAGCCATCCCTGAGCGTTGTAATCCGAGCGCGAGGTCCCAGCGGGTGGTATCCGACCGGCTGTTGAGGAGAAACGCGCCGGACCAATAGGCCGTCGCCTCGGCCCAGCGGTCTTGCTGCGCCAGCGCGAGACCGAGATTGTGCCGGGTGGTCCAGTCGACCGGCGAACTTTCGAGTGTCTTGCGCCATTCGGTCTCCGCGGAGGCGAATTCGCCGCGCTTGTACGTGTCGGCGGCGGACTCGGCGTGCAGTGGATGGGGAACCAGGGCGAGCAGCAGTGCCACGGAAACAAAAAAGGGCGTCAGGTTGCGCGGCGCGAAGAGCGAGAAAGGGGGCCAACCGGGCACGCGCACGGCCTCCAGCGCGGCTTCGGCCCGGGCCACCCAGTCCTTCGGCAGATTGTTTTCCCGCCCGTGCTGGGCGCGATCGGCTTCATTCCACAGTGCGACCCAGGCTGGTCCGGCACCGGTTTCGTGCCGTGCGACGGAGGCCTCGATCAAAGTTGCGCTGGGGGCGGCGTGCGGTACTTCCCAGAGGATGGCAACCTGCTGTTGCCACTCGCGCAAGAGTGCGATCTGACCAGATGGGCCGGCCTGGCGAAGTTCGCCGAGAATCGTCTGCAATTTCGCGCGGGCCGCGCGGCGCAACCGCTGGGGATCGTTTTCGCGCGAACGTAACGCGGCGAGAGCGAGCCAGACGAGCAGAACGATGACCAGAGCGGGAACGGTGGCGACAAGCCCGAGGATGCCGGTGTGAAAGGGAATCGTGCCGCGGGCGGTTTCGGCGATCGGATCGCGCGGGAGGTTTTCCGGTGCGACCGGCGGCACGGCGGTCGGGAAGGCCGGAGTGGACGGAGTCGGCGCGGCGGTCGGGGCGATGGAGAACTGCAGCGGAGCACCGGAAGTGGGCGGCGGCTGTGCGGGCTGGGTTGCGCCCGTAACGGTGACCGTGACCGGCTCGCTCGACACGGTCTTGTAGGCGCCGGACTTGGTGTCGAAGTAGGTGAAGTGGACCGGGGCGAGTTTGTAGGTGCCGATCCGCGAGGGCACGAGGACGACGTCCTCGCTCAGGGAACCCTCGAACAACGAGCCGTCCTTCATGGCACGCTTGGATTTCGGCTGGACCACCTGGAAATCGTTGGAGACATCGCGCTGGGGCAGGCCGGTGACGTCGGGCCAGTTGCCCGTGCCGCTCAGTTCGATGGTCCAGGTGACCGGCTCGCCCACGCCGGTCGTGGTGGGAACCACCTTCGAGGTGAAAGTGAAATCACCGACGGCACCGGAGAAATCGGCGGGGGCGGCGGGCAGCGGCTTGATGGTCAGGGGTACCGGATTGGAATCGAGCTGGCGCTGCTCGACGTTGGGCTGCGAGAAGAGTCCGAAGCCCGTGGAGCCGACCATCAGGTTCACCATCTGGCTCGCGGGACTGAGCGAGTAGCTTCCGGCCTGTTTGGAATAGGCGCGGGTGGTTTGTTGGGAAACCACGCGGCGTTCGCCGCCGATGATGGCCTCGCCGGGGTCCGGCTTGCTCCACTCTTCGGCCACAAAAGGGGCGGCGGGCCACTCCACATTGGTGGCGAGCGAGTGGAAATAGCGCCGTGCCACGTCGAGGTTATAGGTCACCGGGAAAACCTCGCCGGCCCAGAAGGTCGTGCGGGGCACCATGAGTTTGGCGGACGCAATATCGTCGATGGTCACGCCGGAATTGCCGATGGTGGCTTCGCCGACCGTGTAATTGGCGGCGGCAACGTGCAGGTTTCCCTTGTCGGTCTTTACGTCAAAGGCCGGAATACTGAGATTCGTTTTCCGGGCGGGCCGAACCGGATACACGAGCGAAAACGTGCGGGTCATCGAGAAGTTTACGATGCTGGTCTGGCTGCTTTGCGAGGGGCGGCCGAAAACCAATCCATCCACTTGGGGAATGGCGGGTGGCCCGTCGGGTTCGCAGTTGTCAAAGACGAGGGCAATCTGGCTGACCTGGTTGAAACCGAGCTGACCGGCCGGCGGATCCCAGTGCACGGACTGCGCGAAGGCGGGGAGACTCAGAGCGGCCATGAGGGCGGTCAGGCGCCAGATCCGGGTGAGGATAGCGAAGCTCGAAGCGCGCGAACCTGACACGGCCGGCCGACCGGCTCGGGCAATCAGGAGAAGAATACTGGGCGGATGACGTCGCATGAAAATAATTACCAGTCTTTGGCCGCGGCCTTGGGCTTCTTTTGCTGCTGCAGGCCCTGCATGATCTGCTGGAGCTTGGCGGGTGAGTCCTGATCGCGAACCTGTTCAAGTTTCTGCAGCGGCATGGCGAGCTCGGGATTTTCCTGACCCTCGGGCTTCTTGTCCTGTTGGCCGCCGACCTTCTGGGTGCCCGGCTGGGGCTGCGGTTGCGGTTTCGGTTGATCTTTCTTGTCCGGAGGCTCCTTCATGTCGCCGAAGGCGTCCTGCTTTTGATTCTGCGGTTGCTGCTCACCCTGCTTTTTTTGGTCGTCCTGCTTTTGCTGATCGGACTTTTCCTTGTCCGGATCACCGGACTGATTCTTGTCTTGGTTTTGCGGCTGGTTCTTGTCCTGGTCCGGCTTTGATTGATCCTGCTTCTTCTGGTCCTGATTTTTCTGGTCCTGTTTCTTTTTGTCCTCGGGCGGCGGCTCTTCCTTCTTGAGCAAATCCTGCAGTTCCTGGCGCAGGCGCGACCACTCGGCGGCCTTGGCGTCGATTTTTTCGCCCTCGTCGGTGGCTTGGAGAGCGTCGCCGATGACCTTCTCCGGCACCGGCTGCTTGGTGGACTTGATGCGTTGGCCGTAGGTCACGGTGGTCTGCGCGATCTCGGCGTAGTCCTTGGCGGCGAGCGACGGTTGTTCGGCCAGGCGCGCGACGGCGGTGGAAAGCGGTTTGCTGAAGGTCTCGCCCGGCGGATCGTCGGCCAGGGCGACAAGGTGACCGCTGAGTGCCGACAACCAAAGCAAGCAGAGCACGGCGGAGGCGACGGCTTGGGTTTTGATCACGGGCGGCTCCTTGGGCGCGCGAGCCCCTTGGGCGCCCAGCGGGAGAGCGCGCTCGCGGGGGCGGACGGGAAATTCCGCCCAGAAGCTGATCAGGAGCAGCAGCAGTCCGGGGGCGAGGAACCACTGGAAGCGCTCGATCTTTCGCGCCGTGTTCTTTTCGGAGAAATCGCCCTTTTTGCCCGCCTCGACGGTTTTTTTCAGGAGCGAACCGAGGTCGACCCAAGCGCTGGCGTCGGTGTAGGACCCGCCGGTGACTTGGGCCAGTTCTTGCAGCGTCGAACTGTTGAGTCGGGCGAGAACGACGGCGCCGCGGTCGTCCTTCACGAAGCCGCCGCCGGCGTCCGGAATGAACGATCCCTGCGTCGTGCCGACGCCGAGGCCGATGATCCGGATGCCTTTGGTCTTGAGCTGTTGCACGAGCGGCTTCCAGTCGTCGTCGGTCGCTTCGCCATCGCTGAGGATGATCAAGTAGCGATCGGCCGTGGAGGTGCCGAAGGCCTGGATGGCGGTTTCGAGCAGTGCG
>Ga0302322_100005360_pt1 | contig 11249 bp, 8 predicted proteins | sample Fen_T0_2_FD_203757 | JGI IMG/M metagenome (GOLD analysis project Ga0302322, IMG submission 203757) | Peat permafrost microbial communities from Stordalen Mire near Abisko, Sweden - Fen_T0_2 | ecosystem: Environmental > Terrestrial > Soil > Wetlands > Permafrost | place: Sweden: Abisko... | reverse complement strand
GACGCGAAGTCGCCGGCGCTGCGCCAGGCGTTCTATCGCGCGTGGAGCACGCGCGCCTCGGAGCAGGCGCCCTCGCCGGCCGGCCTCGACAACACGCAGGTGATGGAAGACCTGCTGCGCCTGCGCCACGAGTCCGCCCAGCTGCTGGGCTTCCCGAACTACGCGGCCTATGCGCTCGCCACCCGCATGGCCAAGAGCGTCGACGAGGTGCTCGCCTTCCTGCGTCGCCTCGCCACTGCCGCGAAGCCCGCCGCGCAGCGCGAGCTGGACGAGCTGGAAGCCTTCGCCGGCCGCAAGCTCGACGCCTGGGACGTCACCTACTACTCCGAACGCCTGCAGGAAGACCGCTACAGCATCTCGCAGGAAGAGCTGCGCGAGTATTTCCCGCTGCCACGCGTGCTCGAAGGGCTCTTCGCCGTCATCGAACGGCTGTTCCTGGTGAAGATCCGCCAGCGCGACGGCGTGCCCCTGTGGCACGCGGACGCGCGCTACTACGACCTGCTCGATGCACAGGGCCAGGCAATCGGCGGCTTCTACCTCGACCTCTACGCGCGGCCGCACAAGCGCAGTGGCGCCTGGATGGACGACTGCGTGGGCCGCAAGCAGATGGCCTCGGGCTCGGCGCTGCCGGTGGCCTACCTCGTCTGCAACGCGCTGCCCGGCGCACAGGGCAAGCCCGCGCTGCTGACGCATGACGACGTCGTCACGCTGTTCCACGAGTTCGGCCATGGCCTGCACCACATGCTGACGCGCGTGGTCTATCCGTCGATCGCCGGCATCAACGGCGTCGCCTGGGACGCGGTCGAGCTGCCCAGCCAGTTCCTGGAGAACTACGCCTGGGACCCGGAAGTCCTGCGCACGCTGGCCCAGCACTACGAGACCGGCGCCGCGCTGCCGGAAGAAAAGATCACCCAGCTGCTGCGCACGCGCGGCTTCCAGGCCGGCATCGCCACGCTGCGACAGGTGGAGTTCGCGCTGTTCGACTTCCGCCTGCATGCCGAGTACGACCCGGCGAAGGGTGCGCGCGTGCGCGAGATCCTCGACGAGGTGCGCCGCGAGGTGGCGGTGGTCCGCATCCCCGAGTGGAACCGCTACCCGAACAACTTCGGCCACATCTTCGCGGGCGGCTATGCCGCCGGCTACTACAGCTACAAGTGGGCCGAGGTGCTCGCGGCCGACGCCTTCTCGGCGTTCAAGGAAAGCGGCGTGTTCAACCCGCAGACCGCCAGGCGCTTCGTCGACAGCATCCTGTCGCGCGGTGGCAGCCGCGATGCGCTGGAGGCCTTCATCGAGTTCCGCGGCCGCGCGCCTGACATCCAGCCGCTGCTGCAACTGCATGGCATCGCGGCCTGACGGCCGCTTCACGACGGAGCCTGAGCCCGCATGACCCGCGTTGCCAGCTGGAACGTCAATTCGCTGAAAGTGCGGCTGCCGCAGCTGGCCGACTGGCTGGCCGCGAACCCGGTCGACGTCATCGGCCTGCAGGAAACCAAGCTCACCGACGAGAACTTCCCGCAGGCCGGCATCGAGGCGCTGGGCTACCACCTCGTGCGGTCCGGGCAGAAGACCTACAACGGCGTCGCACTGCTGTCGCGCCAGCCGATCACCGACGCGAAGTTCGAGCTCGACGGCTTCGACGACCCGCAGCGGCGTGTCGCGATCGGCACGTCCGGCGGCGTGCGCTACGTGAACCTCTACGTGCCGAACGGCCAGGCCGTCGGATCGGAGAAATACGACTACAAGCTGCGCTGGCTCGACGCCCTGCACCGCACGCTCGCGGCGGAACTGGCCGCGCACCGGCACGTCGTGGTGATGGGCGACTTCAACATCGCCCCGGACGACCGCGACGTGCACGATCCGGCCGCCTGGGCCGGCCAGATCCTGTGCAGCGGGCCCGAGCGGGCGGCGCTGCAGCGGCTGCTCGACCTGGGCCTCGTCGACAGCTTCCGCCTGTTCGAGCAGCCCGCCGCGACGTTCAGCTGGTGGGATTACCGGCAGGCGGGTTTCCGGCGCAACCTGGGCCTGCGCATCGACCTCATACTCGCCAGCGACGGGTTGCGCGATGCCTGCCGCAGTTCCTCGGTGGACACCGAGCCGCGTCGCGCGGAACGCCCGTCGGATCACGCCCCCGTCGTCGCCAGTTTCGAACCCACGGCCCTTTGACATATGGGCGCCAATGCGCCCATAAACTGTGGTGCCGTCGCTGGTGCGGTGGCAGGGGCCTGTCTAGACTGCCCCGGCGTCCTGGCCACGAAACGACATGTACAACGCACGCCGCAGCGATTACGACGTCACCAATACCGTAAGGGTCAGCTCGGCCGCTGACGTGCGTGACGCTGTCCGCGAACTGTTCGTGCCGGTCTGGCCCGGGTTCGACTTCAGCCCGGTCGCACGTGCCTTCCGCGATTTCGAGCTGGCCTCCACCGGCCGCATGCCCGGCTACTTCGGCGTCGACACCGTCTACCACGACCAGCAGCACACGCTCGACGTGACGCTCGCGATGGCGCGCCTGCTGGCCGGTTACGAACGCTCCCACGGCGGCACGGACCAGGCGCTGGGCGCCGAGCGTGCGGCGGTCGGCATCCTGCTCGCGCTGTTCCACGACATCGGGTACCTGCGCGAAAAGGGCGAGGAGGCGCGCAATGGCGCCGAATTCACGCGCAACCACGTATCGCGTGGCGCGCGCTTCATGGACCACTACCTGCCGACGATCGGCTACGGGCACTGGACCGCCGTGACGCGCGAAGTCGTGCATTTCACGGGCTACGAGAAGACCTTCGACCAGATCGGCGCCGTGGTGAGCGACCCGCGCGACATCCAGCTGGGGCACCTGCTGGGCACGGCGGACATGATCGCGCAGATGGCGGACCGCTGTTACCTGGAGAAATGCCGCGACCGCCTGTACCCGGAATTCGTGCTGGGCGGCGTCGCGCTGCCGATCGGCGGCGGCCCGCAGGTGGTGCGCTACGCTTCCGGCCTCGACCTGCTGCGCCAGACGCCGGTCTTCATGGAAGACACGCGCCGCAAGCGCCTCGACACCGGCTTCAATCGCGCCTACCGCTACGTCGAACCACTGTTCGGCGGCCGCAACCCCTACATCGAATCGATCGAGCAGAGCCTCGCCTTCCTCAAGCAGGTGCTGCGCACCGAGAACTGGCGGCTGCTGCGCCGTAACCCGCAGGTGTTCGCCGCGCAGCCCGACACGATGGGCAACGTGCGCGGCCTGATGGTCGGCTACTTCAGGAAGGCCTGGTCGGCGGAATAACCGTCGCCGCGCCGGCCAGCAAGGCCGCCGGGGGAGCCGGGTCGACGTTCAGCACGTAGCGCGCGTGCAGCGCTTGCAGCCGCGCCCCGATTTCTTCGCTCCCCTCGAGCCCCGCGCCGGCCAGCGCCCCGCGCAGCACGTCGACGTCCAGCGCGTCCTGCGCCTGCGCCGCGAGGGCTGCATGGCTCAGGTGCCAGGGCTCCGGCAGCACGCCGCCGCGATCCTGCGCATACGGCCGGTAGAACCCGAAGCCGGCCGCATGCGCCGACAGCCAGCCCTCGAGCCTGGCAAAGGGCCCGCCGGGCGCGTACTCCGCGGGGACCAGTTGCGGGGTGTAGCCCGGCGGGAGCGCCGCCGCATCGATGACGTCCAGGTCCGTGCCCCAGTGGTGACGGCTCGCGCCGGGCAGCGCCGACCAGACGAGGATCGCGTCGACCCGGGCGGCCGGCGCCAGCGACGCCGCCGCCAGCGGCTCGCCCCGGCGGTCCAGCAGCGGCCGTTCGCCCCGGTATTTTCCGTTCCAGATCAGGCACTGGCGCGCAAAATCCCGGAAACCGGAGACCGGCACGAGGTCGATGCCGTCGCGGGCGGCAGCGGCGCGCAGTGCCAGGAACGGCGCCGCGACGTCGCGATGCACCTGCACCGGGAATCCGGCCAGCAGCACGACGTGGGAGGCGGCGCGACCGGTCAGTTCCTCGGGCGTGAAAGGCAGTGGGGCGGGCACCGGGGGATTGTACGACTGAGGGGGTTATTAGGTAGTGCGCCTGCCAAAGCCTTCAGGGTAGTATCGAAGCCACTCGGGGAAAGTGGCGCAAGGTGTTCAGCCTAAAGACAAAATACGCGGCCTACGGCGCCTCATTCGCCCTGCTCCTGGCAGTCGCGTTCACGGTGGTGTTCATCATCCTCGTGGAACCGCACGCGGCCGCAGCATTTGGCGAACGGATGCCGCGGCGCTTCGTCTTCGGCGCGATGCTGCTGATTACGTTAAGTTCGCTGCTCGCCTTCCTGTACGGCAGTCGCCTGGTGCGCAGCCTGGATCGACTGACGACCAGCGCCGCGCGCATCACCGCTGGCGACTTCACGCAACCGCTGCAGATCCTGCGCCGCGACGAGCTGGGCGACCTGGAGCGCACCGTCGAGCAGATGCGCCAGCGTCTGGCGCAGACCACGGTGACGCGCGACTACCTCTATCGCGTGCTCAACAGCATGGCCGACGCGGTGTTCGTCACCGATGCCACCGGCGCGATCAAGATCGCCAACGAAGCAGCCTGCACGCTCACGGGCCAGACCGAAGCGCAACTGCTCGGGCAGACCGTCGCCGCGATGCTCGACAACACCGGCGAGCGTCCGCATGCGGAACTGCTGCAGAAGGCGCGCGACACCGGCGAGACCGTGCTGCGCACGCAGACGGGCCAGACGATCCCGGTCTCGTTCAGCGGTGCGGACATCGCGACCGAGGATCCGCAGTTCGCGGGCAGCATCTTCGTCGCACGCGACATCACCGACCGCAAGCGAGCCGAGCGCCGCATCCGCTACCTGGCCCGCTACGACGCACTGACCAAGATCCCCAACCGCATGCAGTTCCAGCACCTGCTGCAGCAGGCGATCGCGCGCAGCCTGCGCCATGGTACGGCGGTGGCGATGCTCTACCTCGACATGGACCGCTTCAAGGAGGTCAACGACACCTTCGGCCATGCGGCGGGTGATCGCGTGCTGGAAGTGCTCACCGAGCGCCTCACGCGCGTGCTGCCGCCCGACACCGTCATCGGCCGCCTCGCGGGCGATGAATTCGCGCTGTTCCTCGACGGCCTGACGCATGCCGAAGCACGCAGCGCGGTAAAGCAGCTGTCCGCGGCGATCCTGCACGCCGTCGGCCACGCCTTCCACATCAACCAGCAGGAAGTGTTCCTGACGGTCAGCATCGGCGCGGCCTTCTGCCCGCGCGACGCCGAGAATGTCATCGACCTGATCCGCAACGCGGACGCGGCGATGTACTACTCCAAGCAGAACGGCGGCAACAGCTGCGTGTTCTATTCGCCCGAGATGAACGCCGCCGCGGTCGAACGGCTGATGCTCAAGAGCAAGCTCAAGCGCGCGCTGGAACGCGACGAGCTGGTGATCCGCTACATGCCGAAGGTCGACATCACCGACGGCCGTATCGTCGGGGCCGAGGCGCTGCTGCGCTGGCGGCTGCCGGGCCACGGCGATATCCCCCCGTCGCAGTTCATCCCGCTGGCCGAGGAGAACAACCTCATCCTCGGCGTCGGCGAATGGGTGCTGAACCGCGTCTGCATCGACTACCGCGCGCTCGGCGAGCGCGTGCGCGACCCGGGCCGCATCGCGCTGAACCTGTCGCTCAAGCAGCTGCGGCAGGCCAGCTTCATCCTGCGCTGCCGCTCCGTGTTCGAGAAGCACCACGTGTCGCCGCAGAACCTGGAGCTGGAGATCACCGAGACCACCCTGATGGCGGACCCCAAGCGCACGATCGGCATGCTCAACGAGCTGCGCGACATGGGCCTGCACCTGGCCATCGACGACTTCGGCACCGGCTATTCCTCGCTGTCGGCCCTGCAGCAGTTCCCGATCGGCTCGCTGAAGATCGACCAGTCCTTCGTGCGCGACGCGGCCACCGACCCGAACGACGCCACGCTGGTGCGCACGATCGTCGAGATGGGCCGCAGCCTCGGCATGGACGTGGTCGCCGAAGGCGTCGAGACACCCGAACAGCTGGCCTACCTGCGTGGCGTGAACTGCCACTATGGCCAGGGCCGCATCTTTGGCGAGCCCTGCACCGCCGAGGCGCTCGGCGCCCTGCTGCTCGCCCAGGAATCCGGCAAGCCGCCCTTCGCCGCGCTGTTCCCGCCGCTGCCGGCACGCAGCCCCGCACTGCTGGCCTGACAGACGCGACATATCGCGGCGGAGCCCCTGCCATCGCAGGCAGACAGCACGGCCCCGGGCGGGCCGGACCGCTAGAATCAGCGCATGGCGTCAGGTGCGCGCACCCCCCACTCCCGCCGCCGCTGGATCCTGCGCAGTGTCGCAGCCGTCCTGCTGGTCGCGTGGCTCGCAACGGCAGCCTGGCAGTCCGCCAAGCCCCTGCCGGCGGGGCTGCGCGTGGCCGCGGCACCCGTCACGGTGGATGCCGCCCGCCTGCGCTTCCTTGCCGATGTCACGGCGAACGACGCGTTCGGCCAGCCGGTCATCACGCGGCAGATCTTCGACGCGACGCTCGCCCTGGTCGCCGGCGCGAAGGACCTGCTCGTCGTCGACTATTTCCTGTTCAATGCCCAGCGCGGCGCGCTGGACGCCGCGCCGGATCCGCGCCTGCTGCCGCTGTCGGCGATGCTGCGCGACGCGCTGCTGGCCCGCCACAAGGCCGATCCGCAGCTGCCGATCCTGGTGCTGGTGGATCCGATCAACAGCGGCTACGGCCCGGTGCTGGCGCCGGAACTGGCGGCGCTGAAGGACGCCGGCATCGATGTCGTCACCGTCGACCTGGACCCGCTGCGTGATTCCAACGCGCTGTATTCCGCCGCGTGGCGGCTGACGCTGCGCTGGTGGCTCACGCCCGGCGCATCGGGCATCTGGACGAACCTGCTCGACGCCGGCAGCGCACCGATGTCCACCGGCGCGCTGCTGCGGCTGCTGAACTTCAAGGCCGACCACCGCAAAGTCGCCCTCACCGGCGATGGCCACGGCTCGCTGCGCGGGATCGTGGCGTCGGCGAACCCGCATGACGCGAGCAGTGCGCATTCCAACGTCGGCATCGAACTCGCGGGTCCCGCGCTGCGACCGCTGCTCGACAGCGAGATCGCGATCGCGCGGGCTGCCGGGTGGCAGGGCACGCTGCCGCTGGCCCGTGTCGGCGCAGCCGTTCCGGCGCCCGAGGCAACGCCCGCGAACGCGGCCCGCGTGCAGGTCGTGACCGAAGGGGCGATCCGCGACGCGCTCATCGGACGCATCGACGGCGCCGGCCGGGGCGACGCCATCGACATCGCGATGTTCTACCTGTCGGACCGTTCCCTGGTGCGCGCGCTGCGCGACGCCGTCCTGCGGGGCGTGGAACTGCGCATCATCCTCGATCCGAACAAGGACGCCTTCGGACACGAGAAGTCGGGTCTGCCGAACCGCCAGGTGGCGGCGGAACTGGTCTCGACCAGCCACGGCGCCGTCCACATCCGCTGGTATCGCACGCACGGCGAGCAGTTCCACGCCAAGCTCGTCGCGATCCGCCAGGGCGAACGGCTGTGGGTCACGCTGGGCTCGGCCAACCTCACGCGCCGCAACCTCGGCGACTACAACCTCGAGGCCAATGTCATCGTCGACCTGCCGCAGCAGGGCGTCTTCGCGCAGGACGAAGCCCGCTGGTTCGACATGCTGTGGGCCAACCGCGCCGTCGGTGGCGTCGAATACACCGCGGACGTCGATGTCTACGCGGATCCCTCGCAGGGCCGCTACTGGCTCTACCGCTTCATGGAAGCGACCGGGCTCTCTACTTTCTAGGCGCCGCGGCCTTCTCGTCGGCCAGCGCCTGCGCGGCAAGCTCCGCGCTGCGCGCGACCAGCTGCCCCGCGGCGTCCTGCGCCGCCACTTCCATCGCGGCCACGACGCTGCCAAGCCGGTTGGCGGAAGCCACGGCCTCCGACTCGATGTCGAAGCCGGCAAGCTGCCGGTGTTCGCGGCGGCTCGACAGCGTGCAGGCCAGGCGCAGCTTCACGCGCGGCGCCTCGCCGGCAACGGCGTAGTCGGCCTCGAAGCGCCGCAGCGTCACGGCGAGCACGAAGTCGGCACCCATGCCGGCCCCATCGCTCGCCACCTGGGCAAACCGGCCGCTGCTGCGCAAGGCCTGGGCGAACAGGGATTCGGTGACGTCCGTGAGCGGACCCGCCCAGCTGCCGCCGGCGTAGTAGTCGAGGCGGTTGCCGGGCTGCACGAGCGCGATGCGGGCGGTGTCGAGCCCCGGTTCGGCCACCGGATGCAGCAGCTGCAGCGTCGCGTTGATGCGCGGCCCCTCGCCCTTGGCCAGCGCAGGCCGCAGCACGTAGCGCTGGTCCGGCGCCGCGCCCGTCGTGAGGCCGCCGCAACCGGCCAGCAGCGGGGGCAATGACAGCACGGCAAGCATCGCCACGAAACGGGTGCAACGCGGGGTCATCGGGGAATCTCCACGCCGCGGCTGCGCGGCTGGTACAGGACTCGCGACGGATCCTCGGACAGCTGGCGCATCAGCGCACGCATTTCGTCCGCCGCCGCGCGCGCCTCGCGCAGCGTGCGATCGACTTCCGGCAGGCTGTCGCGCGTGAACGCGCGCAGGTCGCCGCGGTTTTCCGCGGCCATCTGGTCGAGCTTCGCGCTCATGGCCGCAACGTTCTCCGTCGTGTCACGCAGCTTCTCGACCGACTTCGCCAGGTCCGGCCCGAGCACGTTGGCCGCGCCCTGCAGGTTCTGCACGAAGCCGCGCGTCTCGTCGGCCGTCATGCGCAGTTCCGCCACCAGCAGCCCGACCTGCTTCATGGTCGCGGGCAGCCCGTCGGTCGAGGCCTTGAGGTTCGCCAGCGTGCTGCTCACCGCCGCGGTGTTTTCCTCGGACAGCAGCACCTGCAGGCGCGCCAGCAGTTCGCGGGCACGGCCCGCGACGTCCGGCATGGTCGCCAGGAAGACGTCGAAATCCGAGCGCACCGAGTTGATCACCGGGAATTTCTCGCTCAGCACGCGCGGCATCACGTCCGCGCCCGGCTTGATCTGCTGCAGGTCGACGAACAGCAGGCCCGTCACGCCCTGCAGCGACAGCTGCGCGAGCGTGCGCTCCGACACCGGCGCCGCCGCGTCGATGTCTGCCAGCACCTGCACGCGGTCCGCGGCCCGCGGGTCGACGCGGATGCGCACCACGCGGCCGACGTCGACGCCCAGGTAGCGCACCTGGCTGCCGACCGCGAGGCCGCTGACGCTGCCCTGGAAGTAGATCTCGTAGCGCACGTAGTCGCGGTGCTCGCGGCTGTCCGAATACCAGTAGACGAACAGGCCCGCCATGGCGGCCAGCAGGATCACGAAGGCACCGACGGCGGTGTAGTTGGCATCCCGCTCCATGCTCAGGCTCCCGCAGGCGGGGCGAAGCGCCGCGCGCGATCGCCGTGGAAATAGGACTGTATCCAGGGATGGGGATAGTCGACGATGCGCGCCAGGTCGTCCACCACCATGCGCCGGTCGACGATCACGCCGACGCGGTTGCAGATGCGGAAGATGCTGTCCAGGTCGTGCGTGATCATGACCACCGTGAGGGCGAGCTCCTGCTGCAGGTAGGCTATCAGTTCGTCGAAGGCCGCTGCACTGATCGGGTCCAGGCCCGAGGTCGGCTCGTCGAGGAACAGCAGCCGCGGGTCCAGCGCCAGCGCCCGTGCCAGTGCCGCGCGCTTGACCATGCCACCGGAAAGCTGCGCCGGGTACTTGTGGGCCGCCTCGGCCGGCAGGCCCACCAGGCGCAGTTTCAGCAGTGCCAGCCCCTCCAGGGCGTCGCCCGGCAGGCCCAGGTGCTCCAGCATCGGCAGCTGGATGTTCTCCCGCACCGTCAGTGACGAATACAGCGCGCCGTGCTGGAACGTCACCCCGTAGCGGGCCTTGGCGGCGCGCAGCGCGAGCGGGTCGAGCGTCGTGATGTCCTGGCCCTCGATCCGCACCACGCCGGCATCCGGGCGCCGCAGCCCGAGGATCGTCCGCAGCAGCACGGACTTGCCGGTCCCCGAGCCCCCGACGATGCCGAACACTTCGCCGCGACGGACCTGCATGTCGAGGCCGTCGTGCACGACCTGCGTGCCGAAGCGGTTGACGATGCCCTGGACGTCGACGATCGGCTCCGCGCCGGGCTGTACCGGGGGCGCCATCAGACGTCGATCTCCATGAACAGGATCGCGAACAGCGCGTCGGCCAGCAGCACCAGGAAGATCGACTGCACGACGGCGATGGTCGTGAGGCGCCCCAGTTCGCGCGACGAGCCGCGTACCTGCAGGCCGCGGTAGGTGCCGGCCAGCGCGATCAGGATCGCGAACACCGGCGCCTTCCAGATGCCGACCCAGAACGTCGTCGGTGCGATCGCCCCGTTGGCGCGGGTGATGTACTGCTGGATCGGCATGTCGAGCAGCGAGTGGCACAGCAGCGCGCCGCCGGCCAGGCCGATCATGTCGGCGACGAAGGTCAGCAGCGGCATCGCGATGACCAGGCCGATGACGCGCGGCAGGACCAGCGTCTCGATCGGGTCGACGCCGGTCGCGTCCAGCGCATCGATCTCCTCGTTGAGCTTCATCGCGCCGATCTCGGCCGCGAAGGCGCTGCCGGACCGGCCTGCCACCATGATCGCGGTCAGCAGCACGCCCAGCTCGCGCAGCACGCCGACCGTGATGAGGTCGACGACGAAAATGTCCGCGCCGAAGGCGCGCAGCTGTGTCGCCGAGAGGTACGCGATGATCACGCTGATCAGGAACCCGATCAGCGACACGATCGGCAACGCGGTGATGCCGGTGTCCCAGACATGGCGGACGATGGACGTCACCCGCAGGCGCCGCAGGCTCGTGCAGGCCGACAGCAGCGTCAGGGTCACGCGACCGACGAAGGCCAGCCCGGCCTTCACGTCGTGGACGCGCTCGACCGTATTCTGGCCGATCAGCCGCACCGGGTTCGCCCAGCGCTCCTCCACGCTGTCGCCGGCATGGGCGACGCCGTCCGTGCTGAGCGCATGGCGCACGACGCGCAGCGCATCGGGTACGCCCGCAGCAAAGTCCTCGGCGACGCCACGCGTGGCCGCCGCGCGCAGGAAGTCGTCGAGCGTCCAGGCGCCCGCGAGGTCGAAAAGATCCGTCGCCGCCGGATCCACGTGCAGTGTCGCCGCCCCGGCGAGGTCGACGGCCGCCAGCTCGGCGCGGATGCCGGCGATGTTCGCCGCCACCCACCGGCCCTTGAGGGCGAGCGTGATGCGCCCGTCCTCGCGGCGGCTGTC
>Ga0302322_100005359_pt1 | contig 11249 bp, 12 predicted proteins | sample Fen_T0_2_FD_203757 | JGI IMG/M metagenome (GOLD analysis project Ga0302322, IMG submission 203757) | Peat permafrost microbial communities from Stordalen Mire near Abisko, Sweden - Fen_T0_2 | ecosystem: Environmental > Terrestrial > Soil > Wetlands > Permafrost | place: Sweden: Abisko... | reverse complement strand
GCACCGTGGCCGTGCACCGTGGCCGTGCACCGTGGCCGTGCACCGTGGCCGTGTACCTGAGCTGCGCCTCCTGACCGGAGCACGCGGCGCTCCGCGCCGGAGCGGAATGGGCGGGCGGGTCCCGACCGGGGCCCGTTAGCCTTACCGTTCGTGACCGCTGACGCCGGGCGGGGCCCTGAGCCCGAGCCCACCTCCCATCGCGCCGACGCCGACCGTCCCGGGGCCGAGCTGCCGGACGCCGACCTCCCGGAGCAGATCCAGGTCCGGCGGGGCAAGCGGGAGCGGTTGCTCGCGAGCGGCGTCGAGCCGTACCCGGTCGCCGTCCCGCGGACGCAGACGCTCGCGCAGGTGCGGGCCGCCCATCCCGACCTGGTCGCCGGGACGGAGACGGACGACGTCGTCGGCATCGCCGGGCGCGTCGTCTTCCTCCGGAACAAGGGCAAGCTGTGCTTCGCCACGCTGCAGGAGGGCGACGGCACCCGGCTGCAGGTCATGGTCTCGCTGGCCGGCGTCGGCGAGGAGGCCCTCGCCGCCTGGAAGGGCGACGTCGACCTGGGCGACCACGTCTTCGTCCACGGCCGGGTGATCTCGTCCCGGACCGGTGAGCTGTCGGTCCTGGCCGACTCCTGGCAGTTGGCCGCGAAGGCCATCCGCCCGCTGCCGGTGCTCCACAAGGAGATGTCGGAGGAGGCCCGGGTCCGGCAGCGCTACGTCGACCTCGTCGTCCGGCCCGCGGCGCGGGAGGTGGCGCGGACGCGCTCCGGCGTCGTGAAGGCCCTGCGGGAGTCCTTCGACCACCGGGGGTACCTCGAGGTCGAGACGCCGATGCTGCAGGTGCTGCACGGCGGCGCCGCGGCGCGTCCCTTCGTCACGCACATGAATGCGTACGACCTCGAGCTGTACCTGCGGATCGCACCGGAGCTCTATCTCAAGCGCTGCGTGGTCGGCGGGATCGACAAGGTCTTCGAGATCAATCGCAACTTCCGGAACGAGGGTGCGGACTCCTCGCACTCCCCGGAGTTCGCCATGATCGAGGCCTACGAGGCGTACGGTTCGTACGACTCCGTGGCCGAACTGACCCGGGAACTCGTGCAGGACGCGGCGCGCGCCGTCCACGGCGGAACCGTCGTGACCCTCGCGGACGGCGAGGAATACGACGTCGGCGGGAAGTGGCAGGAGATCACGCTCTACGGTTCGCTCTCCGACGCCCTGGGTGACGCGGTGGATCCCACCACGCCGATGGAACGGCTGGTCGAGGTCGCCGCCAAGCTCGACGTCCCGGTTCCTGGGCACTACGGCCCGGGCAAGCTGGTGGAGGAACTCTTCGAACACCTCGTCGTGCCGACGCTGCACGCCCCGACGTTCGTGCGCGACTACCCGGAAGAGACGTCGCCGCTCACCCGTGCCCACCGCACGACGCCGGGCCTGGCGGAGAAGTGGGACCTGTATGTCCGGTCCTTCGAACTGGCGACGGGATACTCCGAACTCGTCGACCCGGTCGTTCAGCGGGAACGCTTCGTGGCGCAGTCGCTGCTCGCTGCGAAGGGCGACGTCGAGGCCATGCAGCTGGACGAGGACTTCCTGCGGGCCATGGAGTACGGCATGCCGCCCACCGGCGGAATGGGAATGGGCCTGGACCGCCTGCTGATGGCCGTCACGGGGCTGGGCATCCGGGAGACCATCCTCTTCCCCCTGGTCAAGCCGGAGTGACTCCCCTGCCCCGACGGCGGGTGGGCCGGTCGGGGCCCGGGCTCGTAGGCTGAGGTCGTGCAGACGACCCTGGTCGCGATCGTTCCCTCCGCCGGCGCCCTGTTCCTGTTCTGGATCGCGCTGCGGGCCATCCTGCAGGCCGACCGCCGGGAACGGCTGGCCCAGGCCCGGATCGAGGCCGCCCAGGACGCCGAGGACGCCGCCCGCGCGGCCGCGAGCGCGGAAGGGCGTGCGGACGGGCGTACCGACGGCCCCGCCGAACCTGCTGGCGCGCCCGGGGAATCGAGCACGCCGGATTCCACCGCCGTCGAATGGACGGGCGATTCCGCCGAGGCCGGCCGCTAGCCTTTCCGCCGCGTGATCATGCACGGTTGAAGGGGTCCGGCCGGTTCAACCATGCATGATCACGACAGGTGGGTCACGACAAGTGTGTGACTAATGCCTATACGTGAGCCGGTTCGCCAACCCGGGTGTCCGAACCACAACGGAGCCGATGCTTTGACTTTCCGGCGTTCAGGCGTCAAGATTTGGCTGTCGAGAATTGGCTCGATCAATTCGGGAGAGTCCATGGCCCAGAAGGTTCAAGTCATCCTCGTCGACGACGTCGACGGTGGAGAGGCCGACGAGACGGTGAGCTTCGCCCTCGACGGTGTCAGCTACGAGATCGATGTTTCCGCGCCGAACGCGGAGGCCATTCGTGAGGCGCTCGCCCCCTGGGTGGGTCATGCCCGTCGGGTCGGCGGCCGCGCCGGTAATCGCGCGCGGGTTTCCGCACCGAAGAGCCGCCCGGCGGCGGAGCGCACCGACCTCTCCGACGTCCGGGCCTGGGCGCGGGAGAACGGTTTCCAGGTCAGCGACCGCGGTCGGGTGTCCGGCGAGGTGCGGGCGGCCTACGAGGCCGCGCACTGACGTTCCACCCGGCACCCTCGACGGCGTCCCGCTCCCTGGCCCAGGGGTGTGGGGCGCCGTTCGGCGTCGCACCGGTTCGGTGGTCAGAGCCGGGCGGCGCCCCACCCGGCCGGGCGGTCCTCGGCGTCCTGCCCGTGCTCCGGGGGCTCGGCGAGGCGGGCGGCGGCCGATCGCGGGGCGACGGCCTCCGCGACGTCCGGGGCCTGGTCGGCGAAGGCGGCGAGGCCGGTGACGAGCCGGTCGCGGTCGTCGGCGTCCATCCGGGCGAGGACGGCCGCCAGGGCGTCCCGGCGGTGCGTCGCCAGGACGTCCAGCAGGCGCTCCCCGGCGGGCGTCAGCCGGACGGCGTGGAAGCGCCGGTTGGCGGCGTCCGGCGTCCGGTCCAGGTAGCCGGCCGCGACGAGCCGGTCGCACAGCCGGGTCGCCGAGGAGGGCAGTGCCCCCAGATCGCGGGCCAGCGCGGTGACGGTGGTGACCCCGCTGCGGCGCACGGTCACCATCGCGCGCAGCTGCGAGGCGGAGATCTTCTCGGGCAGCTCGGGCGGCATCGACGACCACACCAGCACGAAGGCCTCCGCCGCCCGCGCCAGCGCGTCGCCGTCCGTGGTCCGGGAGATTCCGGCCGTCATGGGACTACCGTCTCACGACGGGCCCACCGGGCGACATGAGTTGTCGAGCAACATCCTCGACCCGGAGCACGGACGGGGTCGCGCCCGCGGGCGGCGGCCGGGGAGGAGCCACCACGGACTGGTCGCACCTGCTGGGGCTCGCGGCGTTGGAACTGGCCGCCGCCCAGCCCCACGCGCTGATGCCCGCCCTCCGCGACGCCCTGCGGGCCGCGGACGGCTCCGCCCGCTGCGGCCTGCTCCTGGCCGACTACCGGCTCGACGAGCTGCGGCGCTTCGGCGACGACGGCCCGGACCTGCCGATCGAGGGCACCGAGCACGGCCGCTGCTTCGCCGCCCAGCGTGTCCTGCCCCTCGCGGCCCCGGACACCCTGGTCGCGCCGGTGAGCTCGCGCGGCGACCGGATCGGCGTGCTGGAGCTGCACCTGGCCGGGCTGACGGCCGACGGCGAGACCGGCACGGACGGCGCCCGGCGCCTCGGCCAGCTCCTCGGCCACGCGCTGCTCGCCACGGACCGGGTGAGCGACGTCTACCGGACCGTGCGGCGCGGCCGCTCGCTGACCCTCTCCGCCGAGATGCAGTGGGATCTGCTGCCGGGCCGCTCGCTCGACACCGGCTACGCCGGGATCGCCGCGCAGCTCGAACCGGCCTACAGCGTGGTCGGCGACGCGTACGACTGGGCGGTCGAGGCCCGGGGGCTGACGGCGCTGCTCGTCGACGGCGCGGGCGCGGGCGTGGCCGCCTCGTCGAACGCGGCCTTCACCGTCGCGGCGCTGCGCAACGCCCGGCGGGAGGGCGCCGACCTGGCCGGGATGGCCCGCCTCGCAGACCAGGCCCTGCACGCCCGCCACGGCGGCACCCTGTTCGCCTCCACGATCCTGCTGCGGCTCGACGCGGCCACGCTGATGCTCGAGGTCGTCGTCGCCGGTGCCGGCACGCTGCTGCACGTCGGTCGGCGCGGCGTCCGGGTGCTCGACGTCGAGCGCGACCCCCCGCTGGGTGCCGAGGAGGACTACCCGTACCGGCCGGCGGCCCGGGTGCCGCTCGAGCCGGGGGACCGGGTGCTCGTCGTCAGCGACGGGCTGGCCGACGCCCAGATCCAGACGGAGCTCTTCGGCGCCCGGCTGCCGGCGCTGCTGCAGGGGTTCCGGCTGCTGGGTGCGGCCGAGGTGGTGCGGGCCCTGGTCCGCGAGCTGCGCACCTTCCACGACGGGCAGCCGCAGCAGGACGACGCCGTCGTCCTCTGCCTCGACGTCAGCGGCGGCCGCGCCTGATCCCGGGCGCCGCCGGGGTCGCCGGCGACGTCGCCGGGACGGCGGCTGCCGTGGGCTCCGTGGGCTCCGTGGGCGGCTGCCGCCGTCCGCGGGTGGCGACCAGGCTGGTGACGGTCACGGTCGCCAGGATCGCCAGGATCCCGCCGAGCGAGACGGACGTCGGCACCTCGGGCAGCGACGGCCACGCCAGGTGCGCCCAGTGCAGGACCAGCTTGACGCCGATGAACCCGAGGATGGCCGCCAGGCCGTAGCCGAGGTGCACGAGCCGCTCGAGGAGCCCGGTCAGCAGGAAGTACAGCGCCCGCAGTCCGAGCAGGGCGAAGGCGTTGGTGGCGAAGACCAGGTACGGGTCCTCGGTGACCCCGAACACGGCCGGCACGGAGTCGACGGCGAAGACCAGGTCGGTGGCGAGCACGGCGCCCACCGCCAGGGCGAGCGGCGTCAGCGCGCGGCGGCCGCCCTCCCGGTCGACCAGGCGGGTGCCGCGGTAGTCGTCCGTGACCGGGAACACCCGCCGCAGGAGCCGCACGGACCGCATCGCGGAGACGTCGACCTCGTGGTGCCCGCGCCGGGCGTCGCGCAGCACCTTGACCCCGGTGAGCAGCAGGATCACGCCGAACACCAGGAACGTCGCGGTGAACGACTGCAGCGCCACCGACCCGACCGCGATGAAGACGCCGCGCAGGGCGAGCGCCCCCACGATGCCGAAGAGCAGCACCCGTTGCTGCAGGGCCGCGGGGACGGCGAACGAGGTGAGCAGCAGCATGAAGACGAACAGGTTGTCGACCGAGAGCGACTTCTCCACGACGTACCCGGCCAGGAACTGCGAGCCCGGCGCCGAGCCGTGCTGCCACCACACCCAGCCGCCGAACGCGAGCGGCAGCGCGAGGTAGAAGACCGACCAGCCGGTGGCCTCCCGCAGGGAGACCTCGTGCGGGCGGCGGGTCACCAGGAAGTCGGCGACCAGGAGCACCAGGACGAGACCGAGAGTGACGGCCCACAGGGTGGGCGTCGCGATGGACACGGATGATCTCCTCGGGGGGAACGGCACCCACCGCAGTCACCGGTGGCGGGCGCCCGTCGTCACCGAGGTCTCCTCCGCCGCTGGCCACCGTGCGCCACCGACCACCGCCCGGGGAGGCACTGACCTCCGTACTGACCGGGCCGGCGCGCGGGAGTACTCCCCTCGTCCGTGCCCCCAGGGTATCGGACGGGCCGGGAGCCGCCCGTCGAGCCGGCCCGCCGTCAGCCCGCCGTCAGCCCGGCGGGTGCACCAGGATCACCTCGAGCGTGCGCGGCCCGTGCACGCCCTCCACCCGGTCGAGCTCGATGTCGCTCGTCGCCGACGGCCCGCTGACCAGCGTCAACGGGCGGCGGGCGTCGAGCCGTGCGAGCCCCTCGGGGACCGGGCCGACCACCTGCTCGGCCCGGACGACGACGAGGTGGTAGTCCGGGACGAGCGTGATCGCGCGCCGTCCGCAGGCCGCCGAGCCGTCCAGGGCGATCGTGCCGGTCTCCGCGATCGCGACGGCGCAGCCGGTGACCACGCCGTCCAGGGTGTCCAGGGTGGCGACCGGCAGGGGCCGTTGCGGGGTGTCGCGCAGCGCCTCGCCGTCCCAGCCGACGAGCAGGCCGACGTCGGACCCGCCCGGCACCACCACGCGCCGGGCCCCCCGCGCCGCCAGCGCGGCGACCACGGTGGCGCCGACGTCCGGCTCCGCGCAGCGCCGCACGCTCGCCCGGTAGTCGACCAGCCGCTCCGCCAGCAGGTCGAGCAGGGCGGCCGAGCCGGGGGCGTGGGCGCCCTGGACGGCGTACTCCCGCGGGACGGGCGGCGGGGCCGTGGACCGGTCGCCGAGCGCCGTCCGGATGCGCGCCAGCACCTCGTCCCGGGCGTCCAGCGGGCTCACCGCTCGCTCCCGCGCGTGCGCCGCCACCAGGTGCGGAAGGTCTCGGCGGGTGGCTCGGGCAGGTCGCGCGAGGCCGTCCAGCGGGAGAGGGGGAAGGGCAGCGGGGTCGAGATCCAGCCGCCCCGGGCCAGCAGCCGGCCCGCCGATGTCGCGCGCTCGGCGGCCGCGAACCGGCCGGGGGAGCTCATGACCCACGCGGCGGCCGCCATCGCCGCCGCCTCGGGGGTGGGCACGCGCCGCCGCCGGCGCTCTTGCTCGACGTGCCGCGAGCGCAGGTGCACCAGCAGGCTGGGGATGTCGATCTTGACCGGACAGGCGTCGAAGCACGCCCCGCACAGCGACGACGCGTACGGCAGCGAGTCCACCGGGTCGCCGTGACCGTGCATGCCGGCGAGCTGGGGCGTCAGGACGGCGCCGATCGGCCCCGGGTACACCGAGCCGTACGCGTGCCCGCCGGCGCGCTCGTAGACCGGACAGACGTTGAGGCAGGCCGAGCACCGGATGCAGTGCAGGGCCTGCCGCCCGACCTCGTCGGCGAGCGACGCCGTCCGGCCGTTGTCGAGCAGGACCAGGTGCACGTCCTGCGGGCCGTCGCCGGGGGTCACGCCCGTCCAGAAGGAGGTGTAGGGGTTCATCCGCTCGCCGGTCGACGAGCGCGGGAGCAGCTGGAGGAAGACCTCCAGGTCGCGCCAGGTGGGCAGCAGCTTCTCGATGCCCATGACGGTGATCAGGGTGTCCGGCAGGGTGAGGCACATCCGGCCGTTGCCCTCGGACTCCACCACGCCGAGCGTCCCGGTCTCGGCGACGCCGAAGTTGGCGCCGCTGATCGCCACCCGGGCGGACAGGAAGGTGCGCCGCAGGTGCTCGCGGGCGGCCATCGCCAGCACGCGCGGCTCGTCGGTGAGCCCAGGGTCGACGCCCGGCATCTCGCGGAGGAAGATCTCGCGGATCTCGGCCCGGTTGCGGTGGATCGCCGGCACCAGGATGTGCGACGGCGTGTCGTGGCCGAGCTGCACGATGAGCTCGGCCAGGTCGGTCTCGACGGCCTGGATGCCGGCCGCCTCCAGCGCCTGGTTGAGGTCGATCTCCTGGGTGGCCATCGACTTGACCTTGACGACCTGCCGGACCGGCTCGCCGTGACGGACGCCCGCCGCGCGCACCAGGTCGACGACGATCCGGTTCGCCTCGTCGGCGTCCCGCGCCCAGTGCACGACCCCGCCGGCCGCCGTGACGTTGCGTTCCAGCTCCTCCAGCAGTTCGGGGAGCCGCGCCATGACGTCGGTCTTGATCGCGGAGCCGGCGTCCCGCAGGGCTTCCCAGTCGGGCAGCTCCCCGACGACGGCGGCGCGCTTGGCGCGGATCGTCGCGGTGGCGTGCCCGAGGTTGCGCCGCAGCTGGCCGTCGGCGAGGGCGACGCGCGCGGCCTGCGGGAAGGTGCGGGTGCCGCGCAGCGTGCCGCGCTCGGTCGCCGTCGGCGGCGGGACGCCGGGCAGGCCCAGGAACGTCCGGGTGGTGCTCGAAGGGTCGCTCACAGCGCCGCCTCCCAGCCCTCGCCGGCGAGGATCTCCGCCAGATGCACCGTCCGGGTGCCGACGCGCAGCCGGCGCAGCCCGCCGCCGATGTGCATCAGGCAGGACGAGTCGCCCGCCGTCAGCACCTCCGCCCGGGTCGAGGCCACGGCGTGCATCTTGTCCGCGAGCATCGCGGTGGAGGTGTCGGCGTTCTTCAGGGCGAAGGTGCCGCCGAACCCGCAGCACTGGTCCGCCCCGGCCAGCTCCACCAGCTGCAGCCCCCGCACCTCCCGCAGGAGGCGCAGCGGCTTGTCGCCCACCCGCAGCATCCGCAGCGAGTGGCACGTCGGGTGGTACGTCACCCGGTGCGGGTAGCGGGCGCCGACGTCGGTCACCCCGAGGACGTCGACGAGCAGCTCGGACAGCTCGTGGGTGCGCGCGGCCACCGCCTCGGCCCGCTCGGCCAGCCCGGCCTCGCCGAGCCGCCGGGCGACGTCCGCGTGCTGGTGCCGGACGCTCCCCACGCACGACCCGGACGGCGCCACGGCGGCCTCGGCGCCGTCCGCCAGGGCCTGCTCGAACACCTCCACGTGGTGCCTCACCAGCGTCAACGCCTCCGGCTGGTAGCCGGTGTTGACGTGCATCTGGCCGCAGCAGGTCTGCGCGGCGGGGAAGGTCACCTCGTGCCCCAGGCGCTCGAGCAGGACGACGGTCGCCTGTGCGGCCCGCGGGAAGAGCGCGTCGGCCAGACACGTCGCGAAGAGTGCGATGCGCACGGGACCTCCCTGTCGCCGGCTGGGTCCACCCCAGCATGCGTGATCCACTCCCGGTCGTGAACCTGCTCCAGGTCCCGATCAGATCCTGATGCGGGGCGCGATCGGTGTCAGGTCACTCATCGGCCACCTCTGCCGAGGTGGCCCGCACCGACAGCAGCTCGCCCGGCTGGCACTCCAGGACGTCGCAGAGGGCGGTGAGCGTGCTGAACCGGACGGCCTTGGCCCGGCCGTTCTTGAGCACGGACAGGTTCACCACGGTGACCCCTACCCGCTCGGCGAGCTCGGTCAGGGTCATCCCGCGCCGGGCGAGCAACCGGTCGAGGTGGCAGTCGACCCGGTGGCCCTCGTCGGCGTCGACCTGCGCCGGCGTCACACCAGCCCCTCGACGTCGCGGCTGACCTGCAGCCCTCGCCGGAACGACCAGGCCAGCAGGAGCAGGGCACCGGCCATGGCGACGAACGCGTCCAGCTGCCCGCCGATCACCACGACCGGCACGGGCGTCCCGCTGACCGTCAGCTCGCGGAGCACCCGCTCGCTGATCGCGTCCCGCACCGGGACGTGGGCGAGGCCGCCGACCAGCACGACGGCCGCGAGCCGGGCGAAGCGACGCGGGTTCACGGCGTCGAACGGGCGCCCGTCCAGGACCGACAGGACGATCCCTCGGGCCAGCAGGAACCCGACGCCGGTGGCCAGGCCGACCACCGTCTCCGGGAACAGGGTCAGCGCGTGCAGCCAGCCCGACAGGTGCGGCACGTCGAGGGCGGCCGTGGCCGGCAGGACCGTCAGCTCGGCCCCGGCCGGCAGCTGACCGCTCAACCGCAGGCCGATGTCCCGGGTGAGGCCGAAGCCGAAGGTGACGTGGGCCCCGGACGACCACTGCAGCCAGGCGATCACCGGGGCCACCCACGCGGTCACCGCGACCACCCAGAAGCCGACGGACACGGCGGCGCGGGCGACCCCCTGGAGCCGGGCCGGCCACGACCCCGGGTCCACCGTCCGGCGTCCCGCCTGACGCCCCGCCCGACGCCGCGCCCATCGCTCCGACCATCGCTCCGACCATCGACCGACCATGATTCACCCCTACGACGCACTGCCGACCTATCGATATTCGACAATAACGAATATCGATACCATCGTCAATCGACAGGTCGGACGGCGTGCCCCGTCAGCCGGCCGGGGCGAAGGCCTCCTTGCCCTGGCGGACGGGGTTCGTCAGGGTGCCCACGCCGTCCACGGTGATCGACACGACGTCGCCGTCCTGCAGCGTGAACGGCAGCTCGGGGACGACGCCGGTGCCGGTCGACAGGACCGCCCCGGCCGGGAAGTGGTCGCTCCGGAATAGGTGCTCGACCAGGTCCGCGGGGTCGCGGTGCAGCTGGGACGTGTTCGTCGACCCGCTGAAGACCGTCTCGCCGCCCCGCTGGATCTCCAGGCCCACCGCCCGGCCGATCGGCTCCAGCTCCCAGGCGGGCCGGATCACCGGGCCGAGCGCGCACGCCCCGGCGTAGACCTTCGCCTGGGGCAGGTAGAGCGGGTTCGCGCCCTCGATGGTGCGCGAGCTCATGTCGTTGCAGACCGTCAGGCCCATGATCTCGCCGTGGGCGGTGAGCACCAGGGCGAGCTCCGGCTCGGGGACGTCGACCTCTGAGTCCGCCCGGATCCCCACCGCCCCGCCGTCCCCGACGACCTTGGCCGCCAGCGCCTTGAAGAACAGCTCGGGCCGGTCGGCGACGTAGACGCGCTCGTAGACGTCGGCGACCTGGCTCTCCTCGGTGCGGGCGTCCCGGCTGCGCAGGTAGGTCACCCCGCAGGCCCACACCTCGGTGGCGCCGTCCACGGGTGCCAGCAGCGGCAGGTCGGCGGGCAGCGGGTCCCCGTAGGTGAGGGCGGCCTCCAGCCGGGCGCGGACGTCGTCCACCCGGGCGGCCAGCAGCTCGGCCAGGGAGCCCACCGGCACCCGGCGCGGGGCCGCTCCCGGCTCGGCCCGGACGGCGACGACGGCGCGGCCCTCGCGATCACTCAGTCTCAGCAGCTCCATGCCGGTGATGATGCCCGCTGCACGGCCGCGCCGGACACCTCCCCGACGCCTGCCGCGCCGGTCGCCGGGCGGGCCCGTGCCCCGGGCCCCGACTCCTGGGCCGGGCGGTCCTTGTGCCGGGCGCCGGCACCCCGTATGGCGGCGGGGCCGGACGGGTGGTGATCTGAGGCCTTCCCCACGGATCGTTGACGGCGTATCACGCGTGGTTCAGGCTGTTGCTGTGAGTGACCGATCGGGGGATTTGGGGCGTTCGTCACCCATTTCCCTTCTCACCGGCCCGGAGCGCCGTCCGCTCGCAGCGAACACGGCACTCGGGGGAGGTGCTGGCGGAACACGAAAGTCCAGGTCACCGTTGGTCGAAGCACGTGTACCGGCGAAGTCTCATCCCGCAGTCGTGGGGTGTTCGAGTCGGTAGCCGGAGATAGCATCGACAAGGTCAGCCGGAGGACCTCCCGTCCACGGCCCGACCGCACGAGGAGCGCTGATGTTCGAGAG
>Ga0302322_100005358_pt1 | contig 11250 bp, 7 predicted proteins | sample Fen_T0_2_FD_203757 | JGI IMG/M metagenome (GOLD analysis project Ga0302322, IMG submission 203757) | Peat permafrost microbial communities from Stordalen Mire near Abisko, Sweden - Fen_T0_2 | ecosystem: Environmental > Terrestrial > Soil > Wetlands > Permafrost | place: Sweden: Abisko... | reverse complement strand
CTCGACGAATACCGCAAGCACATCGAGAAGGACGCTGCACTCGAACGCCGTTTCCAGCCAGTGTTGGTCGAGCCGCCGAGCGTCGAGGACGCCATTTCGATTTTGCGCGGGCTCAAGGAGCGCTTCGAGCTGCACCATGGTGTGCGCATTCAGGACAACGCGTTGGTGAGCGCTGTCACGCTCTCGAACCGTTACATCTCCGACCGCTTTCTTCCGGACAAAGCAATCGATCTCGTGGACGAAGCCTGTGCGATGATCCGCACGGACATGGACTCAGCCCCGCAGGAACTCGACGCATTGCAGCGGCGCGTACTCCAGCTGGAAATCGAGGAAGCCGCGTTGAAATTGGAAAAAGACGAGGCGTCGAAACGCCGGTTGGCGACGCTGCGTAGTGAGCTTGCCGATACGCGTGGCCAGGCCGCGGCGTTGAAGGCAAAGTGGGAAAAAGAAAAAGCCGCGGTTGGTCGTGTGCGCAAGGTCCGCGAGGAACTTGAAGTAACGCGTCTCCAGATGGAAAAAGCTGAGCGTGCCTACGATCTCAACAAACTTGCCGAACTGCGTCACGGGAAGATTCCGCAACTGGAAGCCGAGTTGAAGAAACTCGAAAACACCGAGACGAAAACCGAACTCTTCAAAGAGGAAGTTTCCGCTGAGGAGATCGCGGAGGTCGTGGCCAAGTGGTCCGGCGTACCGGTCTCGCGGCTGATCGAGAGCGAGAAGGCGAAGCTTCTCCGTCTCGGCGACGTGCTGCACAATCGGGTGATCGGCCAGGACGAAGCCGTGCAGCTGGTGAGCGACGCGATCTTGCGCGCCCGCGCTGGGATCAAGGACCCGCGTCGGCCGGTCGGCAGTTTTCTGTTTCTTGGGCCAACCGGTGTCGGCAAAACCGAACTAGCGAAGACGCTTGCCGAAACGCTTTTCGACACCGAGGCGGCGATGGTCCGCATCGACATGTCGGAATACATGGAAAAGCACAGTGTGGCGCGGCTCATCGGTGCGCCTCCAGGGTACGTCGGCTACGACGAAGGTGGTCAGCTGACCGAAGCCGTTCGGCGTAAACCCTACGCGGTTCTGCTTTTCGACGAAATCGAGAAAGCGCACCCGGACGTATTCAACGTTCTCTTACAGGTGCTCGATGACGGTCGCATCACCGACGCGCAGGGCCGCACGGTCGATTTCAAGAACACGATCATCATCATGACATCGAATCTCGGCTCGCGCTTCCTGCTCGAAGGCGTGACCGGCGATACGATTCCCGAAAGCGTGCGCGAGAGCGTGATGTCCGAGTTGCGTCACGCATTCCGTCCGGAGTTCCTCAACCGTATCGATGAGACAATTTTGTTCAAACCGCTTACGTTGGAGGAAATCACGAAGATCGTGGACCTACTCCTCGCGGATCTAAACAAACGCCTGGTCGACCGCCGCGTGACGGTGACGCTTGACACGAAAGCGAAAGAATGGGCCGCCGAGAAAGGCTACGATCCGGTGTTTGGCGCGCGTCCGCTCAAACGTTTTCTCCAGCGCCAGATCGAGACGAAGCTCGCCCGCGCGCTTGTGGCCGGCGAGATCGCCGAAGGCAGCACGGTGAAGTTTTTGGTCAGGGACGACGAACTGGTGATGAAGTAACGCAATTGCCGGGTTAGCTGAAAAACGGATTTGACGTCCGAACTATACAGTGTATAGTTCGGACGTATTTTATGACCGCCAAAACCGAGTTAACGACCGTCGAGCTGATCCGCGCAGCGGCGCTTCAGCTGCTGGAAAAAGGGGGGGCCGAGGGCGTCTCGATGCGCAAGGTAGCAAAGGAAGTGGGCATCACTCCCATGGCGATCTATCACCATTTTCCTGATCGCGACGCGTTGTTGTCGGCCGTAACCGATAGCGAGTTTGAACGTCTCGCTGAGTACTTGAGATCGGCTATCGGAGGGAAAGGGGATGTGTTGGTAAACGCAATTTCGGGTTATCTCGACTATGCACTCAGCCGGCCACGCGTGTTTGATTATGTTTTTGCGCAAAGACGGAAGGGCGCGCGTCGGTTCCCGACCGACATCCGTGCGCGAAAATCCCCGACGTTGACGCTGCTCGCGGATGAGGTGGACGGAGGCATGGGCGCGGGAGAGTTGCGGCGAGATGATGTGTGGGAGGTGGTGCTGGCGATCTGGGCGCTAATCCACGGGTTGGTTGTGCTGTACCGCGGCAAACGGATCGATCTCTCTGAAAAGGAATTTCGCGCGTTGTGTGAACGTTCGTTGCAGAGGTTAATCCATGGACTCAAAAAATAGAAAATCTGGCTGGTGGTTGGGGGTTGCGGCGGTCACTACGAGCGCCTTGCTAGTTTATGTTGGTACGGGACTTCATCCGCGTGCATGGGCGATCTGGATCGCGGCAGTGCCGGTGCTTGCTTACGCCGCGCGAGCGAGACTCTGGCCGGCGTTGTTTGTGGCGCTTGGCGCCTGGGCGTTGGGTGGGCTTAATCTGTGGAGCGTTCTGAGTGATGTGATCAGACTGCCGTTGCCGATAAGGCTGCTAGTTGTGTTACAGCCAGCCGTGTTGTTTGCAGTGGCGGTTTGGTTGTGGCGGCGGCAGATCGTTCGCGGGGCGGTCTGGCGGGCGGTTTTTGTGATGCCGTGTTTCTGGGTAGTGATGGAGTTTTTGACGACGAGGTCTTCGCCGCATGGAACGTTTGGCAGCCTCGCCTATACGCAGATGGAGTTTTTGCCGGTGGTGCAACTGGCGGCCGCGACCGGGATTTACGGCGTAAGCTTCGCGATTTTTTTGGCTGCGGCTGCGCTCGGCGTGTTGATGGCTCCCACGGTTGCAAAGCCCGCTAAGTGGCGAGTTGGTTTGGTGGGCGTCGTTGTTTTTGGTGCGGTGTTTGCGTTGGGCGCGCTGCGTCTCTCCTCACATCGCGACGGAGCGAGTGTGCTGATGGTCGGCCTCGCGGCGTCAGGTGATGAAGCGCGGCTTTTCCCAACGGACAGCGCCACCGCGCAGAAATTGCTCACAGAATACGCGGACATTTCGGCGAATCTGGCGCGGGTGGGTGCGGAGCTGGTCGTGTTGCCGGAGAAAATCGCCTGGCTGGGAGCGCCGGAGGCGTTGGCGGCGCGCTCACGGTTCCGGGCGGTGGCGTTGGAAAACCGCGTTGGCATCGTCGTGGGTTGGGCGCGCCGGGAGGGGCAGAAGGTCTGGAACGAAGCGGTCCTCTTTCAAGCAGATGGCAGTGAGTTGAGCTACGAAAAGCGCCATATGCTGCCTGGCTTCGAGGATGACTGTGTTGTGGGCGAAGGTTACACGACGGCGGCAAACGCTGGCCAAAGGTGGGGCCTCGCGATTTGCAAGGATATGGATTTCCCCGAGATCAGCCGGGCTTACGGAGCGCGCGGGGCCGCACTGTTGTTGGTGCCGGCGTGGGATTTTTCAGTCGACGGCTGGCTTCATTCGCGAATGGCGATGATGCGCGGTGTCGAGGGCGGTTTTACGATTGCTCGGGCCGCGAAGCAGGGGCTGCTGACAGTGAGCGATCAGTCTGGCCGAGTCGTAGCGCAGACGGAAGTCGTGGGCGCAGGATTTTCGACGCTGGTGGCGAAGGTGCAGCCAGTCTCTGAGGCGACATTCTATCGTCGCTGGGGTGATTGGTTTGCTTGGTTCTGCGTCCTGGCTGCGGCGATGCTTTTATTTGTTCCGGGTGCGCCGAGATCGAGGTCGTAAGTTTTTCTGCTTTGCGCCGGGCGGGCTTTGATAGAGCCTATGAATTCTCATGCCTGCCGAGCCCATCCGTTTTTTCGATCGCACCACCAAGACGTTGAAGACCGAAAATGTCTACGGCGAGAAATGGCTGCGCTTTACCTATGAGAATCCGTTGGGCCGGCTGTTGCTTTGGTTTTTTGTGAAGCGGGCACTGTTCTCGATCTATTTTGGCTGGCGTGCGAATTGGCGTTACAGCGCGCAAAAGGTGATACCGTTCATCGTCAAATACGACCTCGACATCGACGAGTTCGCGAAGTCGCCATACAACTTCAAAACCTTCAACGAGTTCTTCTGCCGTGCGCTGAAGAAGACGGCCCGGCCGATCGCGGACGGCGAGCGCGTCGCAATTTTCCCGGCGGATGGGAGGCATTTGGTGTTTCCCAACGTGGATCTGGCAGATGGTTTTTATGTGAAGGGTGCGAAGTTTACGCTCGCCGACTTGCTTGGCGAAGCCGACCTGCCCATCGAGCAACGCCCGCTCACGGCAAGATACGCTGGCGGGGCCATGGTGATTTCGCGTCTCTGCCCGGTGGATTACCACCGTTTTCATTTCCCGTTCGCCGGCGTTCCCGGTGAGCCGCGTTTGATCAACGGACCGCTTTATTCCGTCAGCCCGATCGCGCTACGGCGCAACATCAGTTACTTGGTGCAAAACAAACGTGTCCTGACTGAGCTGGAGTCGCCGGTATTTGGCTCTGTGGCCTGTTTCGAGGTTGGCGCCACCAACGTTGGCACCATTGTGCATACCTTTGTGCCAGGGCGAGCGGTGGCGAAGGGTGAGGAAAAGGGCCTGTTTAAATTTGGCGGCTCGTGCGCGATCACGTTGTTTCAGCCGGGTCGCATTCGCTTCGATGAGGATCTGGTGGCGCAAAGCCGCGAGTGCGTGGAAATCTACGCGCGCATGGGGGATCGCTTGGGCGTTGCGGTTTAGAATCGTGCGTAAGCGCTTTGGCCTTTCGTGGAATAGGCTTTTGTGATGCGTTCCCATTTTCTCCGCTTGCCTGAGAGCCCACTCCCGAAACAATCTTCTCTTTAAGCGTCACCCGCCCGGGTGGTGGAATGGCAGACACGCGGGTCTTAGAAGCCCGTATCGCAAGATGTGCAGGTTCGAGTCCTGTCCCGGGCACCATGACGAGTGGCGAGTTATGTGGAGCGAGGGGCTAGTTCTGGCAGTCGGTTTTCAGCCGGGCCATGGATTTCATTGAAGGCCGGAAACCAGATATGATCTGTCGGGTTCTGCGCAGGAAAGAAACCCGACTCGCGTTCTCGCGGGGCGCACGCTCACCAATTCGCCGGCTATTTTACCCTGAGTGCGGCGTTGGGCCGTGGTGCTGGCCTTGCCGTCAGAGTCTTTGCGGGCATTCGTTGTGCGGCGGCTATGTGGTGATGACTCGCGGGCTCGTCAGCCGGGCTTTGTGTGTTCGCTCCGTTTACCATTTCGATCAGCTCGGCGATCACACTCTTTAGCTGGACTGTTTGGTTGTTGAGTTCAGTCGCGGCTGCGCTTGTTTCTTCGGCAGTCGCTGCGTTGCCCTGAGTGACCCTGTCCATATCAGACACGGCGCGGGAAACCTGGTCGATCCCCTGGCTTTGCTCTTGGGATGCTACCGCGATCTCCGCGATCAATTCGTCGACTTGTCGCGCCTTGTTGGTGATTTCGTCGAGGCTCTTGGCCACTTTTTCGCTGATGCGGGCACCTTGTTCGCTCTTGGCGGTAGAATTCGAAATCTTCTCAGTGGTCTCACGAGCGGCCTGGACGCTGCGCTGTGCGAGGGACCGGACTTCTTCTGCGACGACTGCAAATCCGAGCCCTGCTTCACCTGCGCGGGCAGCTTCGACGGCGGCGTTCAACGCGAGGAGGTTTGTCTGGAAAGCGATTTCGTCGATAGTCTTGATGATCTTGGAGACTTCGACGCTGGCTACCTGGATGGCACTCATGGCCAACTTCATTTCTTTCATATCTTCGGCGCCCGTGTCGGCGGCGGTCCGAGTTTGGTTGGCAAGCGCTTTGGCGGATTGGGCGTTTTCAGCGTTCTTTCGGGTCATGCCTGCCATTTCTTCCAAGGAGGCGGAACTCTCTTCAAGTGACGCTGCCTGCTGGGACGAACCATCGGCCATGCTTTGGCTTGCGGTCGTGACCTGTCCGGCGGCGGACGTGGTTTGCTCGGCGCCGTCGGTCAGACGCAGGGCGAGCTTGCGAATGGGTCGGTTGACACTTCGAACGATCCACCACGAGCTGATAATGGCCAGCGCGATGCCGGCGATGCTAATGCTGGAAATGAGCCACTTGTAGTGTACCTGTGCGGCCTGACCGTCGCGGTCCAATGAATCTTGGAGCTGCCCTAGTGCGCCGCGCACGTCAGCGATCTTCTGCGTGATCAGTGGCGCGAGGCGGTCCAAACTGCTTGAGACAATAGTTGCGCGAGTTTCTGTTGCCGTGACAACCCGATCAAAACCGGCAAGATAAGCCGCGATATTTTCGGCGAGCTGGCTGATCAGCTTCGCTTTCACCGGGTCGGCAAGACTGGCGTCGAGAGCTTCAGCCTCCTTCATTTCGGTTTCCATGACAGCGACCTGTTTTTGCATCGCATGAAAGGAGTCACGAACCTTTGTCGCTTGGACTTGATCAGAGGTGAGCAAGAAACTATTCACGGCTGCCTCGCCTTCAAAGAAACTCTGCAGCGTGGCCGAAGTTTTACCCGAGGCGCTCTGATCACCACTCTTGCGCGCTGCGGTGAGCATTCCTTTAAGGGCATCCGTCATGACCACGGCGCGTGGGACGAGATCGGTTGCGACTTCCTTTTGGCGTTCGCGGACGAGGTCCACGATGCGGTGAAAGGCCGTGTCATATTCGCCAAATAGTTTAGTCGCTTCTTTGACCGCACCAATCATCTCCGGGCGGTCACTAATATCCTCGTTGGCTTGTTTGAAAGTCGCTTCGACGTTCGCCTTGGTGCGTTCGTATCCCGCGAGCTTTTCTTCCGAGCCGGAGATCATGTATTCGTTAATACTCATTCGCAGCGTCAAGATCCCGGCTTCCAAGCGAAACATGGAGTTCGTGTCGTGGGTGCTGCCGGAAAAATCGGCGAGACCGCGGCTGGAAAGACCCATAATGGAATAGGCCAAACCGGAAATTACCGCTAAGAAAACAAGAATAATCGTGAAGCCAGTGATAATCTTCCGGCCGATGGTTGAGGACTTGGTGCTCATGGAGAACCGGAGGGTTTGTCACTCCTCGAGGTTGAAACGGAGTGGCACCGTGAACTTCATTTTCACTGGATTACCGCCTATCTGGGCTGGTTTGAATTTCCATTTCTTTACTGCGGCAAGGGCCGACGCTTCAAATTCTGGGCGGCTGGATTTCGAGACGGAGCTCTCGATCACCGTACCGCTCTCATCGATGAGGATGCTGAGTGCGACCATTCCTGCAACCCCCTGCCGTTTCATGTCGGCCGGATATTCTGGTGGCGGCGTCTTTAGCGGGATGGGATTTACCTCCACTTTGGTATATACCGTATCATCGGCCAAGAGCGGCAGTGAAAAGATAGCGAGTAAAGGTATGAGGGTGAGGCGTGAGAATATCTTCGCGAAATTCATAGGCGTGAGGGTTACTTAATCGTCAATATTCGATCTAAATTAAGTACTACCGCTAAATCGTGCGACGAATTGGCTCTTCATATATAAGCGGTTAAACCGGTGATTCGTTTCCGCCGAAAAGCACCGACAGTTGATCGAAGCGAACTTGCTGCTTAGGGTATTTCTCGGCCGACACGAGGGTTTGCCCTTGTCCAATGACAAGTTACCCTGACCGCAACCAGTGAAATCCGCCATGACTGGAGGGGGGATGCCTTATTTTGAAAAAGTATGCTAAATTCGGCGACTAAGGAGCCGTTCTCCAGCGCAGGCATAACAACTCTCCTTTCCGTGGATTGTTCGGGCGGCGCCCGTGAATGCTTCACTATTAAGTTAAAACTGAGTCAACCCAAGAACGTATCAGAACCTAAGCAGGGCCAAGCCTGCCGCCTTATTCATCATCGCAAACGAACCAATACAAATATGAGAAATCCCACTAAAACCCTAAAAACTGATAGGTGGCTGTTTTTGCCGTATAGTCTATTTTCCCTCGTTGTTGCTGTCGCACTGACGTCCGGTATGGCCCAAGCACAGGCGCCCAAGCCGGCCGCTGAGCCCGAAGAGATGTTAATGAGCATACCGGAATTCACCGTTCACGCCGCTAAGGGCAATCCGTATTCACTCGTAGATGCGATCTCAGCCGCGCGTACGAGTGCGTTGTTGGCGGACACCCCAGCGTCGCTCTCCATTGTTTCGACGCAGTTCCTGACGGACATCAATGCGGGTTCCATCCTTGATGCCACGCGGTATTTCTCTGGCCTGTCGGCTGGCCGCGGTGCGGGTATTGGTGGGATCTATGACCGTCATGTTATTCGCGGTTTTGAGAGTGACGGCCGAACCATTGATAATTTCCAAACGACCTATCAGGTAAACGTCGACCCAGTTTTCATCGATCGTATCGAAGTGGTTAAAGGCCCGAACGCGATCCTTGCGCCAACCGGTAATCCGGGTGGTTCGATCAACGTGATCAGCAAGTCTCCACAATTTGCCGCAGAAAATTCGGTTTCCGTTCAGGTAGGAACGTTCGATGCGCAGAAATTCTCCTTCGATTCCACCGGTCCGCTTCCATTTTTCAAAGGCGATAAGCTCGCTTATCGCATCATCGGAAGTTTCCAGGACACCAATTCCTTCCTGCCCGGAAAGATCAAGTCGTTCAATATTGAGACGGCGCTCACCTGGAAGATTTCTCCGACCTCGGAGTTTACGATCAAATATTTTGGTTCCGACTGGACTGAGTCGGGCGCGGTCGGCGCGGCTAATACCTGGGGAATAGGTATTGATCCGACCTTGGCAGCGGGTGCGACACTTTATACACAGCCTCCGGCGGCCCTTGGTTTTACTTACGATGGCAAGAACGGCGTCGCCGACTGGAGCACGCGTAAGGATCGGGTCAACATGGTCGCGGCGCAATATACGGTTGCCCTTGGCCAACATATTAACATGCGGTTCGCGGCAAACTGGTTTAACAGTAACTTTGTTCAAGATCAGGGCTTGCCCTCGGTCCCGAACATCGCCGCCAACCGCTACAATCCCTACACTGGCGAGGTCACACCGAATCAGACATGGGCGCTCAACAAAGTGAGTGGTGTTTATGAGCCGACCACCTCGGTCCTCTGGAATCCGACGGCGATCAAGCGCACCGCGACCTACGTCACGTCGCCCGATCAGAATACACAGATACAAAACGATTTTGCCGGTAACTTTAACGCTGGTCCGGTCACGATCGCGCCACTGGTAGGTTGGTCGTCTACGACGCAACTCCGGTTTCCCTATGTCACGAAAACGGCCACTCTGCCGACCATCAACCTGTTCGCTCCGGATGACAATCCAGCTAAACCGGACATGTCGGCCTATACATTAGGCGCAAAGAACTCGATCCATAACTGGCAGGGACAAGCTTACGCTTTCCTTCGCCTCGGCGCTTTCGATAACCGGCTCCTCGTCTCCGGCGGCTTCGCCCGCATCTGGCTCGATAACCGTTCCTCCGATCTGAAAGGCGGAACCTTTTCTTCGCTTAAAGACAATACAGACACTTACCTGGCCGGTCTTCTCTACAAGGTACTGCCACAGCTTTCGATTTACACAAGTTACTCCACCAATGCAACGGGTGTCCTCTACAATGGCCAGCCCCTATGGCGAACCGGCTCCCAGACGGAATGGGGCATAAAGAGCGATTTCTTCAGACAGCGCCTGTCACTAACGCTGGCTCATTTCCAGATCGCCCAGAACAATCTCACAACCGCGAACCCTGCTTTCAATGTCGATCCGATCAACAACCCGGCGTTTCTGCTCTCGGACCAGACGAACCATGGCTACGAGTTCGAAATCAAAGGTGGCCTGACCAAGGATCTCTCGATTGTCGGTAGCTATACGACGCAGCACCTGCGCGATGCCTTCGGACGTCAACCACGCAACATCCCGGACAAGACAGCGGGGTTGTTCCTTCACTATGCAGTACCGGGAACGTTTGCCAAAGGCTTGGGCGTATTCGGTGGGTTCACCTACCAAGGCATATCGGCCGGTGAAACGCCGGCTGCTTCCGCCACGGCGCTTGGCGTGATCGAACAGGTTGGCTTTTATATTCCCGCCTTCACGGTCTATAACATCGGTGCGAGCTACACTTGGAACAAAGTATCCTTCAATCTCACCGTGGATAACGTTTTCGACAAAAAAGGATTTTGGCAGGCGGCCGGCCGCGGCTCGGTGCCCCCGATTCCCGGAACGAACGTTCGTCTGACCACGACGTACCGGTTCTAAGCCACCATAATTCGCTGAAAGATATTTTCGGCACCGGCAAAGAAATTTGCCGGTGTTTTTTTGTGCTCAGAAGCGGTGAACACCACGAAGGCATGCGTCACATGCCCGATGGAGAGCGCCGTAACATTTTGTTGCGTGATCGTGATGCCAAAGCTGTCCTGCTTCGCTTTACCAAGCACGAAAAATCCGCGTCAGCGACTTGTCGCCACCGCGCTGTCAGTCATAACTGCCTTCAGCATGGTTAAAAAACTTCTCCACACGCGCATGCGCGTAAACGATATCGAGCGCACCATTAAGTTCTATCAGGATGCGCTCGGCCTCACGGTTGCCCGCCGCAGTGTCTCGCCGCGCGGCGCACAGATCGTCTTTCTTGCCACACCCAACAGCGAGGAGGAAATCGAAATCTGCCAGCTGGCCAACAGCCCATCGGTCCAGGTACAGCCCGACCTCATGCATCTCGCTTTTGAAGTCGAGAGCATCGCGGCGTTTGCCGCCGAGGTTGGTAAGAAGGGCATCAAGCTTAGCGACGGTCCGACCAAGACCGGTAGCGGTGCGACCATCGCCTTCATCGATGCGCCCGAGGGCTACGAGATCGAGCTGATCGAACCGGCGCGCTGAACGCTAGCTCGCGCTGCTGTTTTCCTTCAGACGTTTGTCATTTAATAGATGACAAACAGTCTGTGCCATCTGAAAGGTTCGGCCTGGGCTGTCTCGGGGCTGTTCTGGTGGCGCGGCGTTCGTAAGCGAAAAGGTATTGCTGGGCCAGTCCCGCCAGCGGACCAAAATGCGCGCGGCCAAATTGTGCGACTTGCGCGGGCTTCCAGTTGGTGAGCCCGTAGCGGCGTTCCATCGTCTTTAAAATCCACACATCGACCGGGAAAGCCTCCAGCCTTCCGGCGCCGAAGAGCAGCACGCAGTCGGCGACTTTCTCGCCGACGCCCGGCAGCATGCAGAGGCGTTCTTTCGCCTCAGGATAGGGCAGGGCTTCGGTTGCTTCGAGCCAGCCGGGGTTCTCCGCGAGGAAAGAAGCGGTCTGGTGGATGTACCGCGCTCGAAAACCGAGCAGACATCCACGTAAGGTTAATTCGGATACGTTCGCGAGCTCGGCCC
>Ga0302322_100005357_pt1 | contig 11253 bp, 10 predicted proteins | sample Fen_T0_2_FD_203757 | JGI IMG/M metagenome (GOLD analysis project Ga0302322, IMG submission 203757) | Peat permafrost microbial communities from Stordalen Mire near Abisko, Sweden - Fen_T0_2 | ecosystem: Environmental > Terrestrial > Soil > Wetlands > Permafrost | place: Sweden: Abisko... | reverse complement strand
CCAGTCGGTGCCCATGTGGCGCTTCACCGACCGGATGGTGCGCTCGACGTTCGTGACGGCCTGCCGCTTGGCGACCTCGCCGACGAGGGGCTCGCCCGTCTTCGCGAAGGCGACGACGGACGGCGTGGTCCGGCCGCCCTCGGCGTTCGCGATGACGGTGGGCTCGCCGCCTTCGAGGACCGCGACGACGGAGTTCGTCGTCCCGAGGTCGATGCCGACCGCTCGTGCCATGAGTGGATCCCTCCGGGAGATCAGGTGTGTGGATCATGAAAGCCGTACTGAAACTGCGTCTACCCGACTCAGGTTGATCGTGCCGCCCCGGGTTGTCAATTCGGGGCTGACCAAACCTGAGCGGTACCGACTAAGGTTCCAACCTCGGCACCGGGCGGGACATTCCTAAGGCGTGGCCCGATCGGGTGGGCGGGCCCGGCGGAGCTCAACCGGCCCGCCCGACGCCCCGATGGGGCGACATGGACAGGCTCACCCCGGCTGAACTGCTCCAGGCTGCGACGGACCTATTCGAGCGGGAACCGCCGGCCCGGCTGATGGCGATCAACGAGGACGGCCTGGTGGTGCCGCTGCCGGCCACGGTGCCCCTGCGCGGGCATCGGGTGATGGCCGACCTGGTCTCGGCGATGGACCTGGCCGTGCCCGAGGACGTCGAGGCCGTGATCTCCGCCTGGTTCACCACGCGCGCGACCGGCTGGGCGACCGTGCGCATCCGGCCGGCCGTGGCTCCCTCCCTGAGCGTGGACCTGGACTTCGTGGACGCCCGGCCCACGCACGGCGTCTACCTCGCGTTCGTCAGCGGCGCCCAGCTGGCGGCCGAGCTCACCACGAGCGCCGCCGACCACCCGCTCCGGCCCCGGTTCGGCATCTCCCACAAGGACAAGCTGGCCGTCTTCACCCACTGCGACGACGGCTACGAGCGACTGCTCGGCTGGCCGGCGGAGAAGCTCGTCGGGCGGCGCGCCCTGGAGCTGCTGCATCCGGAGGACCACCCCCGGGCCATCGCCAACTGGATGGACCTGCTCGCCCACCCGGGAGCCTCCCGGCGGACCCAGCTGCGGCACCGGCACGCCGACGGCGGCTGGGTGTGGCTGGAGATCACTAACACCAACCACCTCCGCGACCCCGACCGCGGGTACGTGCTGGGCGAGACCGTCGACATCTCGGACGAGATGGCCGCGACCGAGGCGCTGCGGGCCGGCCGCGAGCTGCTCGCCCGCCTCACCGACGCGCTCCCGGTGGGGGTCCTCCAGCTCGGCGTGACCGGCCTGGTGGCCTACCGCAACGACCGGGTCGAGGCCATCCTCGGCCGGCCGATCCCGCCGGACACGGCGCTGGACGACGTGTGGCCGCCGGGCACCGGTGCCGGCCCGCAGCTCCACGCCGCGCTCACGGACGCCGAGGACAGCGACCGGGAGATCGCCGTCGAGCGCCCCGACGGCACCACGGCGCGCGTCGAGGTCGCCGTCCGCACGCTGCACGGCCCGGACGGCGAGGTCACCGGCGCCGTCGCCTGCATCCACGACGTCACCGAGGCGGCCGCGCTGCGGGAGGAGCTGGCGCACCGGGCCACCTTCGACCCGCTGACCGGATGCCTCACCCGAAGGGCACTGCTGGAGCGCCTGAACGTCATGCTCGCCGGAGGCCGTGAGGTCACCGCCTTCTTCCTCGATCTCGACGCCTTCAAGCCGGTCAACGACCGGTTCGGGCACACCGTGGGCGACGCCCTGCTCCGCCACGTCGGGCACCGCCTCACCGAGCATCTGGGTGACCGGGGCCTGGTGGGCCGGCTGGGTGGCGACGAGTTCCTGGTGGCCACCACCGACCCGCAGGGCGACGCAGGTGCCACCACCGCGGCGGAGGAGCTGCGCCGCGCGGTGGCCGTGCCGCTGCTCGCGGACGGCGTCCGGCTGTCGGCGAGGGCCAGCATCGGCGTGGCGCGGTCCGGGACGGCGGGCGCGGTCGGGTCCGACGAGCTGATCGCCGCCGCCGACGGCAACATGTACCGGGTCAAGGCGGAGCGCCGCAGCTCCTGAGCCGGTCGCCGCCCCCGCCCCGGCCCCGGCCCCGTGACTGGGGCCCGGGCCCGGGCCCCGGTCACCGGGTCGGCCGGCCTGGGCCGCCGCCGGGGCCGGCGAAGGGGTTGTCGCGGGGCGGGCCGCCCCACGGCGGGCCCGGCCGGCGGTCGGACGGGCGGTCGGACGACGGGGCCGCCCACCGCGTGCGTGGCGTGACGTCGCGCGCGACGGGGTACCCGCCGACGCAGCCGACGAGCAGCACCTCCACCCGGCGGTCCTGGCTGAACCACAGGGCGACCTCGCCCGACGACGTCCGCGCCCAGCGCCCGCTCCACCCGGGCGCCGTGTTCGCCCGCAGGTCGGCCAGCCCGTCCGCGGCGCACGTGACGACCAGCTCGGCGGCCGGCGCACGGAACTCCACCGTTCGGACCCGCCCGGCCGTCCCCCGATCGGCCGCCCCCCGATCGGGTGACGTCCGATCACCCGAGGTGGCCACCGGCGGGGAGGCCACCGGGACCGCGGGCGGAGCCGCCGGAGCCGCCGGCGGCGCCGGGGGCGCCGGGGGCGCGACCGTGGACCGGGCGGTCGGGGTCACCGGGGGCGCGGGCGGCGGGCCGGGGTGTGCGGACGCGGCAGGCGGCGCCGGAGCCTTCGCCGGAGCCTTGGTGACGGCCTTCGCCGGAGCCTGCGCGGGCGCCTGCGCGGCGGGCGGGGTGACCGTCGCCCCGGGGCTCGGCGTGGCGGTCGGGGCGGCGGTCGGGGCCGCCGTCGGGGCAGCTGCCCCAGGGGCGGTCGGCCCGGCCGCGGGAGGCGCGGCAGGCGTGGTCGTCGCCGGGTCGGGCGCAGTGGTCGCAGGCGGGACGTCGACCCACTCCCGGGCCTCGGCCTCCGCCGACAGCGCCGGGGACGTCGGGTCGACGGCCGCCTCGCCGGTGTCGCCCGGGATCACCGAGACGCCCTCGACCACGACCGCCACGCCGTCCCCGGTGGTGCCGTCGGCGCCCGTGGCGCCCGGCCGGGCCACGCCGTCCGAGACGGGGGAGATCGCGGCGAGCCGGGTCGGCGACGACGTCACCGTCAGCCACACGGCCGCACCCACGACCGCCACCGTCAGGACCCATGCGGCCATCGCGGCGAGCACTTTCGCGGCAGTTCTCACCGCTTCCTCCCATGGTTACTCTGCGTCAAGCAAGGGCCAACCGAACGATGAGCATTGCCACGCCCCCCACCAAAGGCGTTACCGTCCGGGGTGTGGCCGTGATCCTGCTGGTGGAGGACGATGCGGGGATCCGCTCTGCCCTCAGCCGTGCCCTGACCGACCGAGGGCACGCCGTCCAATGGCAACCCGGAGGCCTGCAGGGTCTGCAGGCGGTGATCGACGACCGTCCGGACGTGGTCCTGCTGGACCTCGGCCTTCCGGACGTCGACGGGCTCCAGGTGCTGACGATGATGCGCTCGGTGAGCGACGTCCCGGTGATCGTCGTGACCGCCCGCGACGACGACGCGGACATCGTCCGTGCCCTCGACGCCGGCGCCGACGACTTCGTCACCAAGCCCTTCGGGGCCGACCACCTGGAGGCCCGCATCCGCGCCGTGCTGCGGCGCAGCGGTTCCCAGCGCACGGACGGTTCGATCACCGTCGGTGATCTCATCGTCGACCCGAAGACCCGCACCGCGACCCTCGAGGACCGCACCCTCGAGCTGTCGCGGAAGGAGTTCGACCTGCTGCTGGCGCTGGCGCAGCGGGCCGGTGAGGTCGTCACGAAGCGCGAACTGCTCGCCGAGGTGTGGCGCCAGCCGTACGGCGGCGGCGACCGGACGGTCGACGTCCACCTGTCCTGGCTGCGCCGCAAGCTCGGGGAGACCGCCGCGGAACCCCGCTACCTGCACAGCTCCCGGGGCGTCGGGGTGCGGCTCGCACCGCCGGGCGAGGCCTGAGGACGGCGCAGGTGCGCCGTCAGCTGTCGCTGCTCGTGGGTGCCACCACATCAGCCGTGGTCCTCGCTTTCCTGATCCCGCTCGCCTGGGCCTGGCGCCTGCACGCCGAGGACCTCGCCGTGGCCGGTGCCCAGTTCCAGACCGCGTCGGCGCTCAACGCCGCGATCAGCCAGCGCAGCCTCGCGCAGGTGCCCGCCGCGGTCGGCCGCTTCGTCGGTGACCTGCAGTACGGCCGCACGACGGTGTACCTGCCCGACGGGAGGCCGGTCGGCCTCCAGCCGACGGACGGCGAGATCGCCACCGCCCTGCGCACCGGGCACTCGGAGGACCGCCGGGTCGACGGCGGCGCGGTGATCGTGCAGACGAGCCTCGGGCTCACCGGCACGGTCGTCGCCCGGACGGTCGTCCCGCGGGAGATCTACCACCAGGGCGTCGCCCGGACGACGGCCGCCCTCGCCGCCCTCGGGATGGCCCTGCTCCTCGTCGCGATGTTCGCCGCCGACCGGCTCGGACGCCGCATCAGCGCGCCGGTCCGCCGGCTCGCCGGGGCCGCGCAGGCGATGCGCGACGGCAACCTGGACGTCCGGCTGCCCGAACGCGGGACGTCGGAGGTGGTCGCCCTCAGCACCGCCCTGAACCAGCTCGCCACCCGGGTGCAGAAGCTGCTCACCGAGAGCCGGGACTCGGTGGCCGACCTGTCGCACCGGCTGCGCACCCCGGTCACCGCGTTGCGCCTGGACACCGACAGCATCGCCGACCCGGAGGTCGCCGACCGGCTGCGGCTGCACGTCAGCCAGCTGGAGCGGACCATCGACGCGATCGTCCACGACGCGCGGCGCCCGACCCGGGCCGGCGGGTCGTCCTGCGACGTCGCCAAGATCGTCAAGGAGCGCGCCGACTTCTGGTCCGCCCTCGCCGAGGAACAGGGCCGCGACCTGACGGTCTCCGTCCCCCCGGACCGCGAGCTGCGGGCCCGGCTCGACCCGTCGGAGCTGCAGGACGTCGTCGACGTCCTCATCGACAACGTCTTCGCGCACACCGACGAGGGCGTGCCGCTGGAGGTCTGGGTGGCGCCCCGCCCGAACGGCGCGGTCGTGCTGACCGTGGAGGACGGCGGGCAGGGCCTGCCGCAGCAGGACATCATCGCGCGCGGTTCGTCCGGGGCCGGGTCGACGGGCACCGGGCTCGGCATGGACATCGTCCGGCGCGCCGCCAAGACGTCGGGCGGCGAGATGGAGGTCGGGCGGTCCCGGCTGGGCGGCGCGCTGATCCGGGTCGTGCTCGGTCCGCCCGAGCGCTGAGCGGGACAGCGTCACCTGGAGCCCTCTCGGTCGGCCGGACGGACACCACGTCGGTGCACCGGGCGCGCGGTGGCGCGCCACCCGTCTACGATCACGATGCGCCCGGTGCGGTCATGCGTGCCTCGTCACACCGTCAAGCACGCGCAAAGCGGGCGGCTCCGGACGGGCGGGCCGACCCGGCCGGCACGGCTTGACGTCGGCTTGACCACGCACTGACCACCGTTTCACCTGTTCCTGCGGATGCTGAGGCCATGACGCGAGTGACCCCGATCGACCGGGACCGGGCCGTCCGCCGGCTCTCCGCCATCACCGGCGGCCTGACCGCCCTGTCCCTGGCGGTGACCGGCGGGCTGATGGCGCTCGCGAAGCACGAGACCGACACCAAGAACGCGCACAAGGCCAAGCTGAAGGCGGCCCGCACGGCGACGCTGGCGCTGGCCGCCGACACCGCGGGGGGCGCAGGCACCGCTCGCACCATCACGCCGGCCCCCTCGTCGTCGGCCGACGGGACGTCGGCGGCCGCGGGGACGTCGTCGGCCTCGTCCGCCTCGGGCTCGTCGTCCGGGCCCGTCGTCCTGCGGGCCCGGGGGCTCACCTCGGGCGCGGTGATCGCGATGAGCGCGACCGCGAAGAAGGCGAAGAAGGCGACGACCACGGCGCCCGCCACCACCTCGGCCCGATCGACCGCCGCCGGCAGCGGCACGACCGCCGCCGGCACGACGACCGCCCAGCAGCCGGCGCAGCAGTCCCAGCAGCAGTCGCAGCCCCAGCAGCAGCAGTCCCAGCCCCAGCAGCAGCAGCCCCAGCAGCAGCCGGCACCCCAGCAGGACCCGGCGCCGCCCGCGGTGACGTCGAGCGGGTCGTGATCCGCTGACCCGGCCGTCACCCACGGCAGGGGACACTGTCGTCGTGCCGCAGACCACGAGCTCGACCGACGAGCCCTCGACCGCGTTCGGGCAGGCACAGTGGCGTGCGCTGGGCACGTACGTGCAGCTCGTGGTCGAGGGGGCGCGCCACCTGGCGGCGGCGCGCGCCGTCGCGGTGCGGCTCCTGGACGACGTCGACCGCACCTGCAGCCGGTTCCGCGACGACTCCGACCTGATGCGCGCGAACCGCAACGCCGGCGCCTGGACCCCGGTCGACCCGCTGCTGGCCGCGGCCGTCGCCGCCGCCGTCCGCGCCGCCGAGGAGACCGGCGGCCTCGTCGACCCCACGCTCGGTCGCAGCCTGGCGGCGGCCGGCTACGACCAGGACTACGACGCGGTGCGCGGCGGCGACGGGCCGGCCGCGATCCCGCTCCCGGCCGTCATCGACGCCTGGCGGCACGTCGGGGTCGATCCGGACGGCGCGGTGCTCGTCCCGCTCGGGACCGGCCTCGACCTCGGCGCGACCGGCAAGGCCTTCGCCGCCGACCTGATCGCCGCGGCCGTCACCGCGGCCACCGGCACCGGGTGCGTGCTGAGCCTCGGCGGCGACGTCGCCGTCGGAGCACCGGACGGCGCGGGCGGGCCCGCCGTGGGGTGGACGCCGGACGGCCGGGACACGCCCGACGGCGGGGACACGCGTGCCGTCCCGTGGCAGGTGGCGGTGGCGGAGACGCCCGACGAGCCGCCCGCCGCGATGGTGACCCTCACCACAGGAGGCCTGGCGACGTCCACGGTACTGGCGCGGAGATGGCACCGTGGCGGCGTGGTGGTGCACCATCTGCTGGACCCCGCGACGGGTCGCCCGGTCGCGGGTACCTGGCGCACGGCGAGCGTGGTCGCGGCGACCTGCCTGGAGGCGAACACGGCCAGCACCGCGAGCATCGTGATGGGGGCCCCGGCGCCGTCCTGGCTGGCGGCGCGGGGCCTGGCGGCGCGGCTCGTCGACGCGGACGGCGACGTCGCCCTGGTCGGCGACTGGATCGAGGAGAGCCCGTGACGGCGTCCACCTGGTCGGACTTCACCCACGGGCCGACCCTCTGGTACGCGAACCGGGCGACCGGCGTCGTGCTGGTCGTCCTGCTGACGCTGGCCACGGCCATCGGCGTGCTGTCGACCGCGCGGGCGGGGTCGTCGCGCTGGCCGCGCTTCGCGACCCAGGCGCTCCACCGCAACGTGTCGCTGCTGGCGATGACCCTGCTCGGCCTGCACATCGTCTCCGCGGTGGTCGACACGTACGTGGACATCCGCTGGTACGACGCCGTGGTGCCGTTCGTCGCCGACTACCGACGGATGTGGCTGGGGCTGGGCACGGTCAGCTTCGACCTCCTGCTGGCGGTCGTGCTGACCAGCCTGGTGCGGGAGCGGCTCAACCACCTGCGCTGGCGGATCATCCACCTGGCGTCGTACGTGGCCTGGGTGATCGGCGTCGTCCACGGGATCGGCATCGGGACCGACGCGTTCACCGTCTGGGGGATGTCCGTCAACGCCGTCAGCGTGGGCGTGGTCGCCGCGTTCTCCGTGCTGCGGCTCGGCACGCTGGTCCACGAGCGCCGGTTGACGGTATGACTGAGGACCTGACCGCGGGCGGGAACGCCCCCGGCACCCAGGGCGAGGTGGGCATGTGAGCGGGTATCGCACGGTTCCGGCGGGCTTCGGGGGCAGCCTCGTGGTCGCCGTCGGGCCACGGCTGCTGCGCGGCGTCGCCGCCGGGCCGTCGCTCGAGGAGCACCGCCGGTTCTGGGCCGACCCCCGTCCGGTGGACGCCGCGGACCTGGTGGCCCGTACCGGGCGGGCCGAGCTGCGGGGCCGGGGCGGGGCGGGCTTCCCGTTCGGCCGCAAGCTGTCGACGGCGGTCTCGTCCGGCCGCAAGCGCTCGGTCGTCGTCAACGCGGCGGAGGGCGAGCCGGGCAGCGCCAAGGACTCCGCCCTCATGATCACTGCGCCGCACCTGGTGCTGGACGGCGCCGAGCTAGTGGCGGGCGCGCTCGAGACGTCGACGGTCAACGTCGTCGTCCCGGCCGAGCGCCCGGCCGTCGAGGAGGCGCTGCGTCAGGCGATCACCGAGCGGTCCGGCGCCGTGCGGTACGAGATCCTGCGGACCGGCGGCACCTTCGTCGGCGGCCAGTCCCGGGCCGTCGTCGAGCTGGCCGAGGGCCGGGAGAACCTCCCGGTGACCTCCTGGACGCCGGAGGCCGTCAGCGGCATCAAGGGCCGCCCGACCCTGCTGTCCAACGCCGAGACGTTCGCCCAGGTCGCCGTCATCTGCGCGCTGGGGGTGGACGAGTACCTGCGCGAGGGCCTGCCCGCCGAGCCGGGGACGACGCTCCTCACCGTCGCCGGGGACAGCCCGGGCGGCGTCGTCCTCGAGGTGCCGTTCGGGGTCGAGCTGGCGCAGGTCCTGGCGTACTGCGGGTACGGCGTCGACGGCCCGGTGCTCATGGGCGGCTACCACGGCGCCTGGCTCGCGGCCGAGCACGTGCGCCGGCGGACGATCTCCCGGGTCGACCTCGCCGTCTCGGGCGCGTCGCTGGGGGCCGGCGTGATCCTGCCGCTCGACCCGGCCACCTGCCCGGTCGTCATCACCGCGAGCATCGTCGACTACCTGGCGGCGCACAGCGCCGGGCGCTGCGGACCCTGCCGGAACGGCCTCCCCACCCTCGCCACCACCCTGGCCGAGCTGGCCGAGGGCGGCGGCCCGACGACGTCCACCCGCGCCAAGGAGCTGGTCGCGCTCGTCACCGGGCGCGGCGCCTGCGCGCATCCCGACGGGACGGCGCGGCTCGTGCGCTCGCTCTTCCGCGCGTTCCCGCAGGAGGTCGCCGCCCACGAGAGCGGCCGGTGCGACGCCTCGGCGGCGCGCGTCCCGGCCGGGACGGTGGGCGCGTGAACCGGAACTCGACCCCCGACGGCTGGGACACCCCGGCACAGCCCCCCCCCCCCGCGCAGCCCGCGCCCCCGGAGCCGGTGGCTCCCCCGGAGCCGGTGGCTCCCCCGGCCTCCGCGGAGCCCGCCGTGATGCGGCGTCCGCGCGGGGCCGACCGGGCCGCGCCGGTGCCCCCCGCCCGCATCCAGGGCACGCCGCCCGCCGGCATGACCGGCCCGCTGCGCCAGCTGTTGGGCCCGGTCACCGGGAGCCTGCGGCTGCTCACGCGGACGGACGACAGCACACCGCAGGTGCTGCATGTCGACTGGCCCCGCTGCAAGGCGCACGGCCTCTGCCACGAGATCGTGCCCGAGGCGATCCACCTGGACGAGTGGGGCTACCCCTTCTTCGACCGCCACCCGATCGTGGGCGAGGAGCTGGCGGCCGTGCGCAAGGCCGTCCAGGTGTGTCCGACCCTCGCCCTGCGGCTGAACGACGCCCCCGGCACCTGACGCCCGCCGGACCTGCAGCCTTCCACCCCCGGCGCGGGGGACATTTTCGGCTGTAGATGCATCCCAGGACGGAAATTTTCTCGAAATCTATGATGTGAGCGTGCCGCCCACGTCTTTCCTCGGGCAATTGGTCTGCACCAGGTTGGTCAGGAATACCTGTCAGTGATTCGTACCGGCGGATCCTCGGGTGGTGGATCGCGGTACCGAAGCCGACCCGGAATGCTCTTCAGGGTGCCGCGGGGCACCCGTGCCTTCCGGCGGGCGCCGAGCCCGCCCGGTCCGACCTGCCGGCAGTCACGCCGGGCGCTCCCGCGATCACAGGAGACGATCCAGGACGAACGGGGAGATCTCTCCCGTGCGCCGAACCCGACCGCCCCGATCGGGGGGCGACATCGACTGTTCCGCCAGGGACGGAAGGCCCGGATTGATGCAGACCGGGTCGCCACAACGGAGGTCTTCGCGTCGGTTGCGTCACCGTTCAACGACTGTGCGCGACCGTTTCCGGGAAACCCAGGAAGTCGCCTGAACCGGTATTGCCAATCCCATTGGCGGTGGCTAGATTGCTCGTCGGCCCGCTTCACGATGTCGTGACGATGGCGACCATTCCCGTGATCGAGCGGGGCACCGGTCGCGTGTGCAGAGAAGGACTGAAGATGTCCGGACGTCACCGGGTCGCCGGGCCCTCCGGGCCCCGAGCACTGATCATTCCTCACCCCTGGCGAGCGCTTTTCTGGGCAGGCGTGCCGGCAGCCTGCGGGTCGGCGATCCGTGCGGCCACCGCGCGGATCACGGGCCGAGGACGGCGGCTCCCGCCCGTCCCCGTCGGGCTGACCCGCGCCCCCCACCGCCAGGACGAGCACCGCGCACCCCGCCGCTGGCACCCGGCGACGCTCATCGTCGTCCCGCTGCTCCCGGCCCTGGCCCTGGCGGCGCGCGGCTACGGCGACACGGGCGGCGTCCGGTTCCTGCGGGTCGGCCCCGGCGAGGTCACGGCGGGCCGGATCGCGATGCCGGGCACCCCCGTGACGACGGCCGCGCGCACCGGCGGCCTCCGCGCCGGTCCGGGTCCGATGGGGGCCGCCGCCATCCCGTCCGCCACGATCGAGGGGGCGAACCTGACCGCCGCCCACGTCACCGCCCAGGTCACCGCCCAGATCCGCAGCGTCGCACGGACCAGTCGGGCGGCCGTCCCCACCACACCCTTGCCCTCGCCCACCACGCCGCCGTGCACCACCACGACCACCGTCGCCGCCGACCGGCCCACGCCCACCCCGACCTACGACGTCACCGTGCTGGCCGCCCCCCGCTCCACCCCACCCTCCACCCCACCCTCGACCCCGACGACCCCCCCGATGACCACCCCGACGACCGCGGCGCCACCGACCGTCACCCTCCTGGAGGCCGAGCAGCCCCTCCTCCCCGACTACCCCGACCGCACCTTCCCCTCCCCGTGATCATGGACTTCAGCGTGATCATGGACTTCGGCGGGAGCGGTCCGGCGTCCACAGCGGCCCGCTGAACTCCATGATCACGGCGGAGTCCATGATCACGGGGCGGGTGTGGGGTGGAGGAGGTAGTGGCTGTGGGGGTGCCAGGGGGTGTCGCCGGTCCCGGTCATGAGGACGGCGTGCGTGACCCGGGAGCGCAGCGGCAGCGCCGCGCGCAGGTCCGGCACCGCGGCCGTGA
>Ga0302322_100005356_pt1 | contig 11255 bp, 8 predicted proteins | sample Fen_T0_2_FD_203757 | JGI IMG/M metagenome (GOLD analysis project Ga0302322, IMG submission 203757) | Peat permafrost microbial communities from Stordalen Mire near Abisko, Sweden - Fen_T0_2 | ecosystem: Environmental > Terrestrial > Soil > Wetlands > Permafrost | place: Sweden: Abisko... | reverse complement strand
CTTGAGCGCGGCCGTGTGGTGCACGCCAATCCCGCGGTGGATCTGGTAGTGCAGCCCGATTTCGCGATCCTTCTCGTAGGTGCCGCCCGACAGCTGCACCCGGTACATGCCAAGGTTCGAGAAGCGGTGTCCGGGGCGATCCGGATCTTCGGTGTAGACCTGGGGCAAGGTAATGAAGACGCCGCCGTCATCGGGCCAGCACTTGAGCTGCGGCAGCTCGCTGACCGGAATTTGATTGGCGAAGAGCGGTCCGCCCGCGACCTTGCGCGGTCGGGTTTGCAGCAGGGTCATCGGCAGGGAAGCGTAGCGCGTGGGATGCTTCCACAGCGCCGCCGGATCGACACGCAGCTCGATGAGCCGGCGGACCCTTTCCAGGCTGTGGCGAAAAATGAAGCGCGCGCGCTCGATGGTCCCGAAGAGGTTGCTGGCCATGGGGAAACGGCAGCCGCGTACCTTGGCGAAGTACAGCGCCGGTCCGCCAGCGCGAAAGACGCGGCGGTGAATCTCGGCCATTTCCAGGTCGGGGTCGACCTCGCTTTCGATGCGCAGCAGATGACCGGCCCGCGCGAGATCGAGGGCGCACGCGCGCGTGGAGGTGATGGCCATCGGTGCGTCCGGCCGGTCAGTTCATCCCGCAACCGCCGCGGTTGTTGCACGAACCGCAGGGGCTGGGCGGCATATCGGGCTGGCCCTTGCCCACGGCCACGACCGACATCACGCGTTCGAGATCCTTCGACTGGCAGGCTGGGCAGGACGGTTTGGCGTCGCCGAAGATGAGCTCCTCGAACTGACGCGAACACTTGCGACACACATATTCGTAAAGCGGCACGGTTTGGCTCCTTTGGAATCCCTAGGTTAGCAGCACCTGGGCCGCTGCCCGAAGAATCTACAGCGATGCTGCAAGACAGAAACGTCGCGGAAATCCGATCTCTGGCATAGTCTTGCCCAACCACGCCGTCGGGCGTGGTGAGCCACCGCATGACCGAAGTCAAAGCCAGCAATCCTCCCGGCGCGAGCGCCGAAGCGCAGGACAGCGGCAAGACGTCCAAGAAGCACAGCTCGGCCAAGGCCAAGCTGGCTCTTGGCGCGCTGGGCGTCGTGTACGGCGACATCGGAACTTCCCCGCTCTACGCGCTCAAGGAATGCGTGACCCTGCCCCACGGCGTGGCGCCCGCGGCGGAGAACATCTTCGGGCTGCTCTCCCTGGTCTTCTGGTCGATCACGCTTGTCGTCTCGGTAAAATACATCCTCTACGTCATGCGCGCCGACAACAACGGCGAGGGCGGCGTGCTTGCTCTCATGGCGCTGGCGGCGCGCGTGGGTCAGGCCAAGACCGCCGTGGAAGACGACAAGAGCAAGAAACCCAAGCGCGCCAACTGGCACGAGGTCAAGCGCACGAAATACGTGCTCATCATGCTTGGGCTGTTCGGCTCGGCGCTGCTCTACGGCGATGGCGTCATCACGCCCGCGATCTCGGTGCTTTCCGCGGTCGAGGGCCTGGAGGTGGCGACCCACGCTTTCACGCCAGTGGTCGCGCCCTTGACCTGCATCATTCTGGTCGCGCTGTTCTGGGTACAGAAACGCGGCACGGGTGGGATCGGTGCCGTGTTCGGACCGGTGACCCTGTGTTGGTTCATCGCCATCGGTGCCACCGGCCTGCCCTGGGTGATTCGCCACCCGGAAATCCTGGCCGCGGTCAATCCCATCCACGCCGTGAGATTCTTCGCCACCCACGGCAAACATGGATTTCTCGTGCTCGGCTCGGTCGTCTTGTGCATCACTGGCGGCGAGGCGCTTTACGCAGACATGGGGCACTTCGGCACGCGCGCTATCCGCTTGGCCTGGTACACCTGCGTGTTTCCCGCGCTCTTGCTCAACTACTTTGGCCAAGGCGCGCTTCTTCTCGAACGCCCCTCCGCGGTCAGCAACCCGTTCTTTGCCATGGTGCCTTCGGCTTGGCTCTATCCCATGGTCGGGCTCGCCACCGCGGCCACGGTGGTGGCGTCGCAGGCCCTGATTTCAGGGGCGTTCTCGCTTACGCGGCAGGCGGTTCAGCTGGGCTACCTGCCTCGCGTCACGGTGGTGCACACGTCGGGCACGACCGAAGGCCAAATCTACATCCCCGAGGTCAATCGCATGCTCATGGTGGCGTGCGTGGCGCTGGTGCTGAACTTCCGAGCGTCGAGCAATTTGGCCTCGGCCTACGGTATCGCCGTCACCGGCACCATGGCCATCACGTCGATTCTGTCCTACTGGGTGGCGCGCGACCGCTGGGGATGGAGCGTGCTCCGTGCGGGCGGGCTGTTGCTGTTTCTCCTGTGCATTGATCTTTCCTTCTTCGCTGCATGCTCGGTCAAGATCGCCGACGGTGGTTGGTTCCCCTTGGCCTTGGCCGGCGGCATGTTCAGCGTGATGGTGACGTGGAACCGCGGGCGCACCTTGCTAGGCGAAAAGTTCGCCGCGGACACCTTGCCCTTGCCGGTCTTTCTGGCCGACGTCGAGATGACCCAGCCCTATCGCGTGTCTGGTACTGCGGTCTTCCTGGCCTCGACGCGGCGTGGAACGCCAGGCGTGCTCTTGCACCACTTCAAGCACAACAAGGTGCTGCACAAGCAGGTCGTCATCCTTTCCATCACGACCGACGCGGTCCCCGAGGTTCCCGATCAGCAGAAGATCAGACTCAAGCGCTTCGACCAGGGGTTCTGGGCGGTGACCGCGCACTATGGCTTCATGGAAAGCCCGGACGTTACCGATATTCTGCGTCGCTGCCGCGTCCGAGGTCTGGAAACCAATGCGGCCGATACCAGTTTCTACCTGGGGCGCGAAACCCTGATTCCCAAGCGCGGCGGGCAGGGCATGGCCGACTGGCGCAAGTTCCTATTCCGCTTTCTGTCGCGCAACGCCCGCTCGGCCACCGACTTCTTTGCCATTCCGCCCAACCGCGTGGTGGAAATAGGCGCGCAGATCGAGTTCTAGCGGCGCCGGAAGCGACGCAGGCACATGGCGCCGAGCAGGCCGAGCAGGCCAAGAAAGTCAGGCAACCTGCCGGGCGTCACACTGCCGCCCAAGGCGCAACCCCCGCGCGTGAGTGTGGCCGAGGTCTTGGTGTCGGTCGAAGTGCCCCCACCAGACTGAACCGTCGTCGGTGGTGTGGTCGTGCCTTTGGTGGTGGCACCGCCATCCGGGGACGCGTTGTAGCCGACGGTTGGCGTGGTACCAACCCCGTCGGGGCGACCAGCGGACACATTGGGCGACTGACAGGTCTTGGCCAAGGTGGCAGTCGTGGTCGCGGTCAGCGTGGCGGTGTTTGACGCTGGTCCTGGCGCCACCCCTGCGTCGATGGCCATGGGGCCGCTGCCGACGGCGGTTGAAACATTCGAATCCACGCACTTCCAAATCGAGGGGCAGTCCGTATCCGAGGTGCAGCTCGCGATCTTGGCCTGGCAGGAACCTGGGAAGGATGTCGTGGTCACGCAGACGGGAGGCGCCGTGGTTCCGCCATCCGAGACGGGAGCAGCCCCGGAACACGTGCCCATCGTGGCTGGCCGACACAGGAAACCGTCGCCGCAGTCCACATCCAGATTGCAGGGAAGCTGCCAGTCATAGACGCACAGAAAGGTCATGGTGTCGGTGCAGATTGGATCGCTTGCCGGCGTCGTGGTCGGGCAGACCGCACTGGGGTCGCACTTGACGGCCACCGTGGTTCCCCCGCTGCACGTGGTGGTATTTTCACCATGGCAAACCATGCCTTGAGCGCAGTCGCTGGCGCTGGCACAGGGCTGGGTCTGCGCGCGGGCCACTCCGGGAACGGCGAGCAACGTGACCAGGGCGGTGATCCACAAACGTGTCGACGTCATGGCAGCTTCCTTTGACCGGGGTGATCCACGGCCCAGATATCAGCATGCCACGTGCCAGCTTGCGGTTCGCGCGCAGCAGGCCGATTCCCCTGAATTCCTGGCCTCGTGCGCACACGCTGTTTCAGAATTCTGATGAAGCAGGCCTCAAGAAGTCCTCGTCCGCGACGCGGAACATGGAATAGTGGCCGCATTCGCCATGACCACGCTTCCGGGTAGGTGCCATTTCGCCAAGACGCTGGGGCTTGGCGCGGTTCTGCTCTTCGCGGCCGAGGCGCGCGCGGCCGCACCGGCCTTTCACGGCGCGCACAGCCCAGTCCCCGAGGCGCTGGCCCTGCGCATGCGCGAACACTCATGGCACCAGGGCTGTCCGACGCCCATCGGCGATCTGGTCTATCTGCGACTGTCCCACTACGGCTACGACCAGGCTGTTCACACTGGCGATCTGGTGGTGCACAAAGAGCTGGCCAGGGACGTCCTGACCATCTTCAAGGCGCTTTTCGACCTGCGATTTCCCATCGAGAAGATGAAGGTCATCGACGACTACCAGGGTGACGACGATGCTTCCATGGCGGACAACAACACCTCGGCCTTCAACTGTCGCTTCGTGACCGGAAAGCCCGGTGTCTTTTCCAAGCACAGCAGCGGCCGCGCCATCGACATCAATCCGCGCACCAATCCCATGGTCGCGGACGGCGCGATCTTCCCGCCCGCCGGCTCCGCCTTCATCGATAGAAAGAAGAACGCGCCTGGGATCTTGCGCGCCGGCGACGGGGTGGTGCGCGCGTTCACCCGCCGCGGATGGGTCTGGGGCGGTGCCTGGGCGACGATGCGGGACTACCAGCACTTTGAAAAATAGTCCGTCGCATTCAAGAACTGGTTGGCTTGGGTCGATTTTCTTCCTCAGGGGCTTGTTCTCCGACCCGATGGGTTGGATCATGCCGTCTCACCCAGGAGGTCCGCCGCCGTGATACGTGGAAAGAAAGTGGTCGTCGTCATGCCCGCCTACAACGCGGGCAAGACCTTGAAGGCCACCTGCGCCGAGATCCCCATGGATGTCGTGGATGAGATCATCCTCGTCGATGACGCCAGCCGCGACGAGACCGTGGACGTGGCCAAGGAGCTGGGTCTCAAGACCATCGTTCACCCCAAGAACCGCGGCTACGGGGGCAACCAGAAGTCCTGCTATAAGACCGCGCTCGAAGCCGGCGCGGACATTGTCATCATGCTTCACCCCGACTACCAGTACACACCCAAGCTGGTGTCGGCCATGGCGTACATCCTGGAATCCGGCCTCTACGACGTCGTGCTCGGCTCGCGCATCCTGGGCGGCCAGGCGCTCAAGGGCGGTATGCCCATGTACAAGTACATCAGCAACCGCTTCCTGACCATGGCCCAGAATATCCTCATGGGCGCCAAGCTGTCCGAGTACCACACCGGCTACCGCGCCTTCACACGCAAGGTGCTGGAAACCGTGCCCATCGAGCGCAACTCGGACGACTTCGTGTTCGACAACCAAATGCTGTCGCAGATCCACTACCAGGGTTTCAGCATCGCCGAAGTCACTTGCCCCGCGAAATATTTCAAGGAGGCGTCCTCGATCAACTTCGTCCGCAGCATGCGCTACGGCCTTGGCTGTCTATGGACGGCGCTGCAGTTTCGGCTGAGCAAGATGGGCATCTACCGCACGCGCCTGTTCAAGGCCTGACCTGCGGGTGGCGAAACGCACACACTTTTGGCGAGTCATGCGCTGCGACCGTCGCTCCACCCAGTTTCCGCTTGTGGGCCTCGGGCCCAGGCATCAGAATTACCCTCGGACCTCGCGTCCCCAGCGGCCAGGGGTGCGACCCTCGACGGACCAGAGCAGCTCTTCCCGCAGTGGCCGGTAGCCGGAGCACCATGCGCACGACGACAGGATGGCTTTTGCTGGCAGTTGCACTCTCGTGCTCGTCTGCCTGCACCATGGACAAGTCTGGACTGGGTGTCGCGAATCCCGAGGGGACCGAGGGCGGAACGGCCAGCACCGGCGGCATTCGCGACGCGAGCCTGGCCCTGGATTTTCCAATCGGCACTGGCGGCGTTGGCGGTCAAGGCGGTGTGACGATTGGCGGCATCGACAGTCCAATCGCGACGGGTGGCGTGGCGATGAGCGGTGGGATGATTGGCTCTGGCGGCATCCTCGAAACCGGCGGTTTGCCGCGCACCGACGGCGGCGTGGGTACCGGTGGCCTCCGCGCCACGGGCGGCCTGGCACGGACCGGGGGCGCACGTGGCAGCGGAGGCGTGGTTGGCACGGGCGGTACGCCAGGCATCGACGGAGGCCAGGCCGACCTTCGGCCTCCCGTCGAGTCGGGTCCTGAGGTCACGCCAGCCTCGATTTGCGCCGATCGCGGAGGGCAATATCAGACGGATATGTGCGTGTTCGATTGCAGCCCTCAGGGCGCTTGCAAGACGGCTGTGGCGTGCCCCAACCAGCAAGCCTGCAAGGTCACCTGTGGTGCCAATGGCTGTGCGGCTGGCGTCGACTGTTCGCTGGGTAAGTCCTGCGACATCACCTGCGCGAACGGTGCTTGCGCCGGTGCCGTCAAGTGCGCGGGCAGCCAGTGCCTGCTTACCTGCGCCGATGGCGCGTGCAGCGGGGGCATAGGCAGCAACGCGTCCAGCACGCAGATCACGTGCAGCGCCCAGAATAGCTGTAGCAACGGCATCACCTGCTCGGGTGACCAGTGCACCATCACCTGCAGTGGCAATGGCTCGTGCAAGGGCGGTGTTACCACCGTCGCGGCCAAGAATACCGTGACCTGTTCGGGCAGGAACGCGTGCCCGCAGACGGTCAATTGCAGCGGTTCGACGTGCCAAGTCACCTGCTCATCCACCGCCTGCGCCGGGGGGGTGAATTGCAATGCCGGCTCTCCTTCATCTTGTCCCTAGCCTCTAGAACTTCATGGGTCGGTCGGAATAAGGTCGGAATTCCCGCACCTTCTGGGCTGCCGCGACAGCCGGAACGGTGTATGGTTTGGCGTCCAAGCGGGCCAGACCTCTAGGAATCTGGCGCGCGTTCTCATAAACTCAACCAGTAGCACGCTGTTACATGGAAGGCTTTCCGCGACGCTTCGGTGGGTATGTCCTGGTCAAGCCCCTGGCGCGCGGGGGCATGGGAGCCCTTTACCTTGCGCTCCACGGCCAGCGCGGGATGGAGAAGCTGTGCGTGGTCAAGACCGCGCTGCCGCACCTGATTGAAAAGGGCTACCTGCAGCGATTCAAGGACGAGGCCAAGGTCGTGGTTCGGCTGTCGCACGGAAACCTCGTCGGCGTTTTCGATGCGGGGCAGGTCCGGGGCGAAATCTACCTGGGTATGGACTTCGTCGAGGGCAAAGATCTGCGCGCGGTGTGGAATCGCTGCGCGCAGAAGGGCATCGCTTTTCCGCTGCCTGTCGCGGTTCACATCGCCAAAGAGCTGGTGCGCGGCCTTGGCTACGCCCACACCTTCGAAGGCCTCAAGCTCGTCCATCGCGACGTTTCGCCGCCCAACGTGCTTTTGTCCTATTCGGGGGAGGTCAAGCTGACCGACTTCGGTCTGGCCACCTCGACGCTCAAGCTGGAAAAGACCGCGCCCGGCGTGGTCTACGGCAAGGTCAGCTACATGTCGCCCGAGCAGGCGCGCGGCGAGAGCTTGGACGGCCGCACCGATCTCTACGCCGCCACGCCCTCGCGCGTGCCGGGCGAAGAGCCGCAAGACGACCTGCTTGAACGCGTCCGCCATCCGCAAATCGTGCCGCCCTCGCAGAAGGCCAGCCGCGTGCCGCGCGAGCTGGATGTCATTCTGGGCAAGGCGCTGGCCGAGAAGCCGGAGGATCGTTTTCAAAGCGGCGAAGAGTTCCGCATCGAGCTGGCGGCTTTCTTGGCGAAGAACGCACCGGCCATGGACGGGCACCAGGTCGCCCGCTTTCTGCGCGATCTCTTCAGCGACATCATGACCAAAGAGCGTGCCGAGCGCGAAGAGATGGTTCGCGAGGGCGTCGCCATGCTGGACGGTGCCAGCGGTACACGCACACCGCCCTCGTCGCCGCTCGCCAGAGGCGCCCAGGCGGCGGCCTTCGGGGATCACGTCGAGACCGCCCCGCTTGGACGCGAGAAGGGGGCGCCGCCGTCCACGCCCAAGCCGCTTGAAGAAGGGTCGCGTATGGTCGGGGCGCTGCTCTCCGGCCGCTACCAGATCAAGCGCATGTGCGGCGAAGGTGGCATGGGCCGCGTGTACGAAGCCGAGCACGTGGAGATTGGCAAGCGCGTGGCCATCAAGGTCTTGCACCCGGCCTACTCGCGCACGCCCGATCTGGTCGAGCGTTTCCGCCGCGAGGCCCGGGCCGCCTCGCGCATCGAGCATCCCAACGTGGTCAACGTGACCGATTTCGGAACCACCGAGGACGGCTCGCTATTCTTCGTGATGGAGTACATCGAGGGCATCGAGCTCGGCCTGCTCATTCACCGCGAGGGAGCGCTTCAGCCGGTACGGGCCTTGCGCATCGCCGAACAGATGTGCGAGGCGCTGCAAGCCGCGCACGACGTGGGCGTCATCCACCGCGATCTCAAGCCCGAAAACATTCTCCTGCTCGGCTTGGGTAAGGACAACCGCAGTCCCCCGGCCAACCAGTCCAATCCCGGCATGGAGGTGCAGGCCCGCGAGCCCAGCGACTTCGTCAAGGTGCTCGACTTTGGCATCGCCAAGAGCGCCGAGATCGAAGAGGGCACGTCGTCGCGCAGGGGCAAGCGCCTGACCCGGCCAGGCGTGGCCATGGGCACGCCCGAGTACATGGCGCCCGAGCAAGCCGCCGGTCATCCCGCCGACCCGCGCTCGGACATCTACGCCGTGGGCTCCATCATATACGAGATGCTCGGTGGCAATCCGCCCTACGAGGGCGACAACGTGATGGAGGTGCTGCACAAGAAGGCCAACGAGCCGCCGCAGTCGCTGGCCGAGCTGCGCCCGAACCTTGCGCCCTCCATCATTGCGCTGGTCGAGCGGGCCATGGCGCGCTCGCCGGACGATCGCCCGCGCAGCATGGCCGACCTGGCCTATGAGATTCACACCATCGAAACCGCCCTGGTCATGACCCCTTCGCCGGTGGCGTTGAAGGCGCCAGGGACGTCGTCGCGCGACGATGCCCAAGGCACCATGCAGGCCGTGTTCGGCGAGGCGTCGGAAACGCGCGTGGTTCGCCCCTTTGCCTCACGGCGGCGCACGACCATCGCGGCGGTGATTGCCGCGTCCCTGCTCGGCGCCTTCGGCATGTTTCGCCTTGGCCGATCGCTGCGGGGAAGCCCGGCCGCTCCAGCACCCGAACCCGTCGCGACCGCCGTGCTGCCTGCCGTGCCCCAGCCTCCATTGCCTGCGCCATCGCTGGCGCTGGATGGTGCAGGTGAGGCGGGGCCAGCCGCCGCGCCCGAGCCGGCCAAGGAGCCCGAGCCCACGGCGGAGGCCACCGAGAGCTCCAAGCGCGAACCGAGCCCGCATGGCCGACCAGCGCCGGCTCCACCGCCCGTGTCATTGGCCAAGGTGAACGAGGAGGCGCTGCGGGAAGCCCAGCAACTCTTGCTCGCCCAGCGCTACACGGATGCGCGCGTTGCCTTCTCGAAACTGCTCGCGGCCAAGCAGAACAAGGGCGCCGCGTCGGCCGGCTTGGCCAAGATCGCCTTCCAGGAGAAGAACTACAAGGAGGCCGTGGAGCGCGCCAAGGAGAGCGCCCGCTCGGGTGGCGGCGCCGAGGCGCGCGTCCTGCTGGGCGATGCCTATTTCAAGTTGGAGAAGTTCGAGGAAGCCAAGAAGGCGTACAGCGAAGCCCTCAAGCTCGACCCGAACAACCGGGTGGCCGGCCAGGGGTTGCGCCTGGTCGAAGGCCAGTAGACCGCAAATAGGCGCAACGGCCGACTGTCCGCGCCCGCCCGGCGCTGATAAGCTAGGGCCGCTTCTTGGGAGAAGCGATGGCCGTCAGCTACCCACGACAGTTCGGCAAGTACGTGCTGCTCAAACCGCTGGCCAAGGGCGGGATGGGCGAGATCTACGTGGCGGCGCTGGGCCAGATCGACGGCTTCGACAAGCTGTGCGTGATCAAGAAGGTCATCCCCGAGAAGTCCGACGAGGGCAAAGCCAAGCGTTTTCTCGACGAGGCCAAAGTGGTGTTGCGTCTGGCGCACTCGGGCCTGGTCAACACCTTCGACGCTGGCCAAGTCGAACGCGAATTCTACATCGCCATGGAAATGGTCGAGGGCAAGGACTTGCGCGAGGTGTGGAATCGCTGCGTGCGCGTTCGCCACCGTATCCCCATCGAGGTCGCCCTGCACGTGGCACGCGAAGTGGCGCGGGCGCTGTTCTACGTGCACACCTACGGCGAGCTCAATCTGGTTCACCGGGACGTGGCGCCGCCCAACATCATGCTGGCCTACAACGGCGACGTGAAGCTGACCGACTTCGGCCTGGCCCGTAGCGCCCTCAAACAAGAGCACACCCAGCCCGGGGTGGTATTCGGCCGCGCGGCTTACCTTGCGCCCGAACAAGCGCGCGGCGAGGTCGCCGACCCGGGTACCGACGTGTACTCGCTGGCGGTGGTGCTGTGGGAGCTTCTTACCGGACACCAATACTTGCAGATCGCGGGGCTCGATCCAGCGGCGGCGCTGGCCATGGTTCGCCATCCCAAGCCCATGCCGCCGTCCACGCGCGCGCCGTGGGTGACGCCCGCGCTTGATGAGGTGCTGATGCGCGCGCTGGCTCCGGAGCGCGCCAAGCGTTTCACCACGGCCGAGGAATTTCGTCTGGCGCTTTCCGAGGCCATCGTCGAGGCGGCGCCGCGCACCGATGCCGCGCGCGTGTCCGAGCTGATGCACGCCATCTACAACAAGGCCATCTCGGAAGAGGCCGCCGAGCGCGAGCGTTTTCTCAAGGAGGTGCTGCCATCCTTCCGCGCGGCCACCACGCCAGCGCCGGTTCCGGTGCGCACGCCGCCACCCGTGCCCCTGTCGCGTCGACGCGACGATGGTGCCAGCCGTCGCCCTGCCCCCAAAATGCCCAAGATGGCAGCTCCTCCTGCGCCCGGTGCGAAGGCCACGCCGATGCCCAATGACCCTGAGGCACGCAAACGGGCCAAGCGCGAGGCTGCGCTGCATGTGCTCGCCGAATTGGCCAACGCCGACGATCCCGCGGCTTCTCGCAAGTAGGCCTTGCCCTTGACTGCCAATCCCACCGATCTGCTTCCGCGCGTGGCCGTGGTGACGGTGCTCTATCGTTGTGAGAAATTCATGCGCGGGCTCCTGGAGAGCGTGGCGCAGGTCGACTACCCACGCGAGCGGCTCGAATTCCATCTGGTGGACAACGGCGCGGGCGACGGCACCTTGGCCGCCGCCAAGAAA
>Ga0302322_100005355_pt1 | contig 11255 bp, 9 predicted proteins | sample Fen_T0_2_FD_203757 | JGI IMG/M metagenome (GOLD analysis project Ga0302322, IMG submission 203757) | Peat permafrost microbial communities from Stordalen Mire near Abisko, Sweden - Fen_T0_2 | ecosystem: Environmental > Terrestrial > Soil > Wetlands > Permafrost | place: Sweden: Abisko... | reverse complement strand
CCACGGCGACGCCCACCACCACCACGGCGACGCCCACCACCACCACGGCGACGCCCACCACCACCACGGCGACGCCCACCACCACCACGGCGAGCGCGCCGCCCACGTCGGTCGACGACGCGACGACGTCCGGGACCGACCACTTCTCCTACACCGGCACCTGGACCGAGTGCGGCGGCTGCAACACCGGCGCGTACCAGGACTCGTTCCGGTACTCCGGCACGGTCGGCTCGACCGCGACCCTGACGTTCAGCGGGACCCAGGCGACGCTGTACGGGTACAAGGAGCAGTGGGGCGGCATCGCCGGGGTGACCGTCGACGGCGGCCCGTCGGTCGACGTCAACCTGTACGCGGCCACCCAGTCCGTCACGGCGCTCTACACCACGCCGCAACTGGCGAACGGGGTGCACTCGGTGACGATGACGGTCACCGGTCGGTCGACGTCGGGCAACTCGACGATCAACATCGACAAGGCCGACGTCTACCACGGCAACGGTCCGGTGGTCACACCGACCGCCACCGCGCCGAGCAGCACGTCGCCGAGCACCGCGTCGTCCACCCCGACGACGAGCACGTCGACGCCGCCGCAGCAGGGCCAGGGCATCGCCAGCCTGACGTTCGACGACAGCCAGCAGAACCACTACGACAACGTGCGGCCGGTCCTGCGGGCGGCCGGGGTCAACGGCACGTTCTACGTCGTGAGCGACTCGCTGACCTGGAGCGGCCACCTCACCGGTGCCGAGGCGAAGACGTTGGCGAACGAGGGCGATGAGCTGGGCAACCACACCCGGGACCACCAGGTCCTCACCGGGTTGTCGAGTGCGCAGGTGGAGGCCGAGTTCGCGGACTCCCAGGCAGCGATCAAGGCTGCCACCGGCATCACCCCGACGACGTGCGCCTACCCGACCGGGGCGAGCAACAGCACGGTGACCGCCGTCGCGGCGAAGTACTTCCGGGCGTGCCGGAGCACGCAGGCGGGCCAGAACACCGGCAGCAACCTCTCGTTGTACACCCTGGTCACCTACTACGTGCAGACCTCCACCACGGCGGCGGACGTCGCCGCGGCGGCAGCGGCGGCCAAGGCCAACAACACCTGGGTGATCTTCGTCTACCACGGCGTGGGATCGATCGGGAGCAGCGACGACGTCAGCACCGCGACCCTGGAGTCACACGTGGCGGCGCTGAAGGCCGCCGGGATCTCGATCCAGACGGTCAGCTCGGCGCTGGCGACCTACGGCAAGTGATCCGGCGTCCGCGGCCCGCCGGGTGACCGGCCGGCCGCGGTGACGGTGACGTGGTGAAGGGCGGGGATCGGATCGCGATCCCCGCCCTTCGTCACGTCCAGGTCCGGGCCGACAGCTCAGGACCCCGTCGCCGACGCCATCGAACCCGCCCGCCGTCCCCGGACCCTGATCACGGGCGATCGGCGCGATTCACGACCGGCCCACCGTCGCGAACTGCGCCACGCAGCCCGCCGCTGGGACCCCACCACGTCCGCACGCCGCGGGCGTTCAGGACCCCGTCGACTGGACGACCGGCGGCTTGTGCACGATGCGCGCCGGCGCCGGACGCGTCGTCGTGGCCCGGCTCGCGGTCCGGACCTTCGCGGAGACGACAGCGGCGGAGGCGTCGACCGACGGCCGATGGGTGACCGCCGCGGCGGCCGTGGGAGCAGGGGTCGCCGCACCGGCCGGTCGGAGGGTGGCCCGGAAGGTCGGCGACGGCACCGGGCCGGCATCGTCCTGCAGCACGACCCGTGCCTCGCCGGCCTGCGGGTCCGCGACGGACAGGCCCAGCGCCATGGCTAGACCCCCGGCGGCGAACCCGCCCGCCGCGACGGCCAGCGTGCCCAGGGCCCGGTACCGCGTCGAGGATCGCGTCAGTCGCATGCCGCCAGCATCGTGGGGCCCGCGTTAAGCGCTGGTCCGGCGCAGGTATACGCCAGGTCAACGGCCGAGCGCCGCCCAGGTGGCCGGATCCACGACGCCGGTGACCGGCAGGCCGCGACCGGTCTGGAAGGCCGCGACCGCGGTGCGCGTGACCGGTCCGAACCAGCCGCTGACGGGCGTGACGTGCAGCGCCCGCTGGACCACCAGCACCGCCTCCCCCGTCGACCCGTACGACAGCGCCGGTCGCGCGGAGGCCGGCGCGGGAGCCGCCGCGGACGCCGACCCGCCGGCTGTCACCGGCCCGGACGCGCCGCCCGACGCGCCGCCGGACCCGGAAGCGCCTGCCGCCCCCGGGGCCGCCCCAGAGGCCGCCCCAGGAGTCGGTGCAGGGCTCGACGCCGGCGCGGCGGCCAGCAGCGCCCGCCACATCGCGGCGTCCACCTGGTGGCCGGCGGGCAGCCCGTGCGCCACCCGGAACGCCGCGGCTGCGGCCGCCGTGAGGTCACCGAACTGGCCGTCGGCGGTGACGCCGAGCGCGGCCTGCAGCGCGCCGACCACCGGACCGGTCGAGCCCGGCCCCACCGTCGCCCCGGAGTACCGCACCAGCGCCGCCGTCACCGCCGAGGTCCCGGCGCGGGCGGCGATGGCCCCGTACGAGGGGCACGGCACGCCGTTCGGACCGCTGTACGGCGCGGCCCAGTTCAGGTCCGCCGGCCGGCAGGGGCCGTAGTCGGTGGGGGCGACGTGACCGGTCCAGAACGACGTCCGGCCCGACGCACCCGCCCAGGACAGCGAGAGGTGCACGTGGTTGCGGTGGCAGCTGGTGTCCCACCCGGCGTCCGGGTGCGCCGCGCAGGTCGAGTACGGCCGCCAGCCGGACGCCGCCGCGTACGAGCCCCAGATCCGGTTGTTCCAGATCACGTACATGACGCCGAGCCGGCGGGCGTTCGCGAACGCGTGCCCGGCGGCGTCCGGGGCCAGCAGCCAGCCGACGAGCGCCTCCGCCCGGGCAGCTCCCTGCGGGTCGCGCACCGAGGTCATCCAGTCGACCGCCCGCCCCTCGTAGTGCTCGCTGGCGATGCCGTCCGCGCCGCACGCCCGGCCGATCCCGGCCGACGTCCCGGGGTAGGTCGCCAGCAGCAACGCGCTCAGCGCGGTCGCTCCCGGCAGGGGCCGGGGGTCGCACGAGACCTGCTTGAGGTAGGGCGACGGGTCCTCCACCCCGGCGGGCAGACCGGCCGGCTCGGCCGGCACCGCCGCCGGAGGCGGGGAGGTGACGACGTCCGCCGCGACCGAGGCCCCCAGAGTGGCGGCCGATGCCGTGCCCGTACCGCCCAGCACCAGCGCGGCCGCCACCAGCACGGTCGCCCCGCGCCGGCCACCCACCGCCCGCCACCGGGCGGACCGGGCAGCGGTGGGCCGGGCAGGGACGCCGGACGGGAGGCGGGAGCTGGGACGCACGGGCACGGGCACGGCGACTCCTTGCGCGGCGGGAGTCCGCCTCGCAGGACCGGAGGCGGATTCGTGCCCTCACGAGGTCGACGCTGCGCCGGGGTCGCTTGAGCGCGCGACCCGCATGTCGCCCCGACGGGTGCCCGCACACCGGGTGACACCCTTCCGGTCGACGGCGGAGCGGTGAACGTGCGACGGCAAACGGGTGATCATCCGCCGGCACGCAGGCTCGCACCCGACGGGCCGGTGTCCCAGGGCGACGGTTGTGTTACGACCAGGGACCGAGCGGGCATTCGGGACCCGGCGCACACGGATGAGCCGATAGCGTTCTGCTATCGGCCGGTCCGCTCCGACGGCACCTGGCGAACCACCTTCTCGCGGCGTCGCCCGCTCGCCCGCGCCGGCGGCGGCGGCCCGCAGCGACGACAAGGAGCGACGTGGACAAGCGCACGCTGGACGACGGCACGGTGATCGTGGGCTTCGAGCTCCCCGAGGCGGTCGCGGCGACGACCGTGAGCGTCGTGGGCGACTTCAACGGCTGGACGGCGCAGGTGCACCCGCTCGACCGCGTGGACGGCGGCTTCCGCGCAGAGATCGCACTGCCCGCGGGCGACCGGTTGCGGTTCCGGTACCTGCTGGACGGCGGCCGCTGGGAGAACGACTGGGCGGCCGACGACTACGTCCCCAACGAGTTCGGCCAGGACGACTCCGTCGTCGACCTCACCAACCCGCGCGGCCTGCAGCTCCCCGCCCTCACCGACGCGGCGCCGTCCGACGCCCCGGCCGAGCAGGCCGAGGCCGAGCCGGAGGCCACCGAGGCCGGACCGGATGCCACCGACGCCGGGGAGCCCGCCCGCGAGCCCGGCCGGCTGCGTCGCTGGTGGCGGCGCCTCGTCGCGCGACGTCCCCGCCGCAAGGGTTCCGCCGACGCCACCCCCGACGCCGACGCACAGGCGGACGTCGACCCGGTCGCCGCCGAGGTCCCCGAGTCCGAGCTCGTCGCCGCCGGCTGACCGCCGCCTCAGCGCGCCAGGAGGGCCTTCAACCAGCGCAGCTGGCGCTGCACCTGGAGCGCCTCGCCGCCCTCGTGGTGGTTGAACGGGTACGCGTGCAGCTCGGTCGGCGGCCGGGCGTCGCCGAGCCGGGAGCCGTACGCGTTACGAGCGGCGAAGGCGGTCCGCGGCGGGCAGACGGTGTCGCGCAGGCCCACGCCGAAGTGCGCCGGGGCCGTCGCCCGGCGCGCGAAGGACACCCCGTCCACGTACGACAGGGTGCGCCGCACCGCCGCCTCCGCGTCCCGGTACACCGACAGGAACGTGACGATCTCCCCGTACGGGGCCTGGTCGGTGAGCTCGACTGCGCGCTGCAGGTCGCACAGGAGCGGCGCCGTGGCGATCACGCCCGCCAGGTCCGGCACGAGCCCGGCTGCGGCGAGCGCCAGCCCGCCCCCCTGGCTGTTGCCTGCCACCACGACGCGGGTGGGGTCCACGCCCTCCAGCACGCGGACCGCCGTCACCGCCCGGACGGCGTCCGTCACCAGCCGGCGGTAGTAGTAGGTCTCCGGGTCGAGGATCCCGCGGACGATCGGGCCGGGGCCGCCGAGGGCGCCGTCGTGCGGGTCCGGGGTGTCACCGCCGTTGCCGTACTGGCCCCCCTGCCCGCGGCTGTCCATGAGCAGGTGCGCGTAACCGGCCGCCGACCAGGTGAGCCGCTCGTGCGGCAGGCCACGCCCCCGCCCGTACCCCAGGTACTCCACGACGGCGGGCAGCGGGGAGTCGGCCCCGGCCGGCAGCGTGAACCACGCCCGCACCGGGTCGCCGCCGAACCCGGCGAACGTCACGTCCCAGCAGCGCAGCAGGCTCAGGTCGGCCGGGCCAGGGCGCACGTCCACGAGCACCGGACGGGTGCCCGCGTCAGCCAGGGTCCGGGCCCAGAAGGCGTCGAGGTCCACCGGCTCCGCGACGTCCGGGGCGTACCGGTCCATCTGGTCGCGCGGCAGGTCGAACAGGGGCATGCGTCCTCACAGGGGATCCGGCCGGGCGCGCGGCCCGGGCCGCCGGTCAGGGGTGCGCCGGGGCCGCGGCGGTGCTCTCCCGGACGATCAGCTCGGTCGCCAGGTCGATCCGGGTGCTCTGCGGCTTCTCGCCGCGCGCCAGGGCGAGGAGCATCCGCGTAGCGGCCCCCGCCATCTCCCGCAGGGGCTGACGGACCGTCGTCAGCGAGGGCCCGACCCACTCGGCGAGGGGCAGGTCGTCGTACCCGACGACCGACAGGTCCCTCGGGACCGACAGGCCGAGCTGCCGCGCGGCCCGCAGGACGCCGAGCGCCTGCATGTCCGATCCCGCGAAGATCGCGGTGGGCCGGTCCGGACGGTCGAGCAGCTCGCAGCCGTGCCGGAACCCGGCGTCCAGGTGGAAGTTGCCGTGCCGCACGAGCTCCGGGTCGACGGGGAGGTCCGCCTCCTCGTGGGCGGAGCGGTACCCGGCGATCCGGGCGCGGCTGCACAGCACGTCCGTCGGCCCGGCGATGATCGCCACCCGCCGGTGCCCGAGCTCCAGCAGGTGCCTGGTGGCGACCAGCCCGCCGCTCCAGTTGTTCGACCCCACGGTCGGCACGGACGGCGAGGTCGTCCCGTCGGTGTCGATGAGGACGAACGGGATGGACCGGCTCGCGAGGAGCCGCTGCTGGGCCTCGGAGAGGTTGGACAGGACGAACAGGACGCCCGTCGGACGCCGGGCGAGGACGCCCTCCAGCCACTGCTGCGGCGGCCGGTGCCGCCCGCCGAGCTGGGTGAGGATCATGTCGACGCCCTCGGCCGCCGTGACGGCGTGGACGCCGATGATGATCTGCATGGCCCAGACCGACTCGAACTCGTGGAAGACCAGGTCGACCTGCTGCAACCCGGTCGGCTCCCGCCGGTAGCGGCGGATATAGCTGTGCCGCTCGAGGCTCGCCTCCACCCGGGCTCGCGTCGCCGGCGCGACGTCGGAGCGCCCGTTGAGCACCTTCGACACCGTGGTGACGGACACCCCGGTCTCCTCGGCGATCCGCGCGATCGTCGCCGGCCCGGTGCTGCCCGGGGTCGATGGTGAGGCAGCCATCGAAAGCCTTCCACTACGTCGCCGATAGTTTCGACGCCGACCATAGCATCACCCTGCAAGGGTTACGGCCGTGACCGGATCGATACCGTCGCTCCCCCGACCGCGCACGCCTCCCACCTGAGGATTTGGCAGCCGACGTCCCCACCGGTCACGGCGCTGGACATCCGGGACGAGTGGGGTCTTGACGCACACATTCAGGACCTTTAACTTCCTGCACAAGTACCGGTGCTTGGACCGCAACTTTCGGCCAGTTCATCGGGCACAGGCGTCACGGCACCACCGTGACCGGACCACGCAGGGGTGGCATGCGCACGCATCCGGCCGAGGAGCTCGTGCCATGACGGCCGGCACGGCACCGCCCGCGGTCGTCGGCGAGGGGCCCCTGCCCGCCGACCGCCCGCCTCGGCGTCGGGACGGCATCCCGAAGGTGACCTGGGCCCGGGCGCTGCGGCGGGACTGGCAGCTCTACTCGCTCGCGGTCCTTCCGCTCGCCTTCTTCGGCGTCTTCCGGTACCTGCCCATGATCGGCAACGTGATCGCCTTCCGGCGGTTCCAGCCGGGCGGCAACATCCTCGGCGAGTACTGGGTGGGCCTGCGCTACTTCCGGCGCTTCCTCGGCGACGAGACCTTCTGGCACGTCTTCACCAACACCCTCGTGCTGGGGTTCCTCACGCTCCTCGTCACCTTCCCGCTGCCCGTCGTCCTCGCCCTGCTGCTCAACGAGCTGACCTCGCGGCGGCTCAAGCGGTTCGTGCAGTCGGTGTCCTACCTGCCGCACTTCATGTCCGTCGTGATCGTGGCCGGCATGCTCAACCAGCTGCTCGCCACGGACGGCGTGGTGAACCAGGCCCTGCGGGCGCTCGGTGCGCACGCCGTCCCGTTCCTGCAGCGACCGGAGTGGTTCCGGACGATCTACGTGTCGTCCGAGGCGTGGCAGACGGTGGGCTGGGGAACGATCCTCTACCTCGCGGCCCTGACCACGATCGACTCCGACCTCTACGAGGCCGCCCGCATCGACGGTGCGAACCGGTGGCAGCAGACGTGGCACGTCACGCTGCCCGGCATCCGCCCGACGATGATGACGCTGCTCATCCTCAACACCGGCACGTTCATGGCGGTCGGCTTCGAGAAGATCCTGCTGATCTACAACCCGCTGACCTATTCCACCGCGGACGTGATCTCCACCTACCTCTACCGGGTCGGCGTCGTCTCGAACAACTTCAGCTACGCGGCGGCCATCGGGCTCCTGGAGTCCGTCATCGGCCTCGTCCTGATCTTCGGGACCAACGCGATCTCCCGCCGGGCCGTGGGGACGAGCCTGTGGTGACCGTCGACACCCCCGCGCGCCCGCCGGCGCTCCCCCGCACCCGCGGCCCGCGCCGGACCCGTGGCTACAAGATCTTCATGGGGTTCAACGCGGTGGCCCTGACCGCCGTCGTCGTGGTGACGCTGTACCCGTTCGTGAACATCGTGGCCCGCTCGTTCAGCAGCGAGTTCTACATCACGACGGGCCAGGTGAACCTGGTCCCGCGCGGGTTCACGACCGGCACCTACCGCCTGGTCATGTCGGACCCGATGTTCTGGATCAACTACCGGAACACCCTCTACTACACGGCCGTCTGCACCGCGATCTCGATCGTCCTCACGACGTGCTACGCCTACGTGCTCTCCAAGCACCGGCTCAAGGGCCATCGGGCGCTGGTCCTCGTCGCCGTCTTCACGATGTTCTTCAACGGCGGGCTCATCCCCAACTACGTGCTCGTCACGAGCCTGGGCCTGAAGAACTCGGTCTGGGCGCTGGCCCTGCCGAACGCCATCAGCGTCTTCAACCTGCTCGTGATGAAGGCCTTCTTCGAGAGCCTCCCCACTGAACTGGAGGAGGCGGCGGCGATCGACGGGCTGGGTACGTACGGGATTCTCCGGCGGGTCGTGCTGCCGCTGTCCAAGGCGGTCCTGGCGACGATGCTGCTGTTCTACGCCGTCACGTTCTGGAACTCCTGGTTCGGCGCCTTCCTCTACATGGACAAGCAGGAACTGTTCCCGATCACGGTGTACCTGCGGAACATGATCGCCTCGGCGTCCGACGCCAGTTCGCTCGGGGCGTCGGTCGGCGATTCCACGCAGCTGGCCGCGAGCATCCAGGCGGTGACGATGGTTCTCACCATCCTGCCCATCGCGGCGGTCTACCCCTTCGTCCAACGCTATTTCGTGTCCGGAGTCATGCTCGGCGCGGTCAAGGGGTGAGGGCCGAGGGGTGGTACCCGCACCGGCCGGGTGCACGAGTTTCCCACACTGTCGTGAGAATCGAGAGGACGACCATGTTGGCAAGATCCGCAAGACTCGCGGCGGTGACCGCGGTGGGGGCGCTGAGCCTTGCGCTCGGGGCCTGCAGCACCGGTAGCGACCCGGGCCCGGCCGGCAGTTCGGGCGAGGTGTCGAAGAACCGTGCCGGCGCGATGGAGGGCTTCGCCGTCGGGCAGCAGTTCAAGGCGACGGCGCCGCTCACGTTCAGCATCCTCTACAGCAACCACACGTTCTACCCGGAGAAGAAGGACTGGCTGTTCTGGTCCGAGCTGACCAAGCGCACCGGCGTCACGCTCGATCCCACCGTCGTGCCCGCGAGCGACTACCCGAACAAGCGCAGCCTCCTCGTCGGCGCCGGCAACGCGCCCTTGATCATCCCCAAGACGTATCCCGGCCAGGAGACGCAGTTCGTGTCGTCCGGCGCGATCCTGCCCGTGAGCGACTACCTCGACCTCATGCCGAACCTGCAGGACAAGGTGAAGAAGTGGGGCCTGCAGCCCCAGCTCGACACCCTGCGGCAGTCCAACGGGAAGTTCTATGTTCTCCCGGGCCTCCACGAGGACGTCTGGGAGGACTACACGCTGGCCTTCCGCACCGACGTCCTCAAGGAACTGAACCTGACGGCGCCCAAGACCTGGGACGACGTCCACGCCGCCCTCACGGCGATGAAGAAGGCCCACCCGAACACCTTCCCGCTGTCCGACCGGTGGGGCACCCACCCCGACTGGCCGGCGGGCGCGCTGTTCCAGATCCTCGGGAACGCCTTCGGCACGCAGTCCGGCTGGACGTACCACAACGAGACGTGGGACGCGACCGCGAAGAAGTACGTCGTCACCGGCGCCATGCCCGGGTACAAGCAGATGGTGACGTACCTGGCCGGCCTGGTGAAGGAGGGCCTGGTCGACCCGGAGAGCTTCACCCAGACCGACGACCAGGCCAAGCAGAAGTTCGCCAACAGCCAGTCGTTCGTGATCAGCACGAACGCCCAGACGCTGGTCAACGAATTGCGGCCGACCATCGGGAAGGTCAACCCGAACGCCGTCGTGGCCAAGATCCCGGTACCGCTCGGGCCCGCAGGCGAGATCAAGGGCTGGTCCCGCATGGAGAACGGCATCATGATCTCCAGCAAGGCCAAGGACAACCCGAACTTCGTCGCCATGATGCAGTTCATCGACTGGCTCTGGTACTCGGACGCCGGCCAGGAGTTCGCCAAGTGGGGCGTGCCGGGCACCACGTTCAGCAAGGACGCCTCCGGCAAGCGCATCCTGAACCCGGACGTCGACTTCGTCGGGCTGAATCCCAAGGGCACCAAGCACCTGCAGAAGGACTTCGGGTTCCAGAACGGCGTCTTCACGTACGGCGGCACGACGGAGCTGCTCAACTCCACCTTCTCGCCGGAGGAGCAGGAGTTCCAGCAGGTGATGAACGCGCGCAAGTCCGTGGCCGTGCCTGCGCCGCACCCCTACACCGCCGACGAGCAGGAGCAGATCGGCCTGTGGGAGACCCCGCTCAAGGACTTCGTCAAGCAGCAGACGCTGCGGTTCGTGCTCGGCCAGCGCGACCTCGGCACGTGGGACGCGTACGTGTCCGAGCTCAACGGCAAGGGCGCCCAGGAGTACGTCGACCTGGTGAACAAGGCCACCGAGCGGTACGCCAAGGAACACTCCTGACCGCTCCGACCCGCTGATCGACTGATCCGCTGATCCACTGATCCGCGATCCGGCCGTACCCGCTCGGGGGGTGCGGCCGGATCGCCAGGCCCTGCCTACGACCAGGAGCGATGATGACCACCGTGCCGACGTCGCAGCGCACCTTCGGGGAGGGTCCGCTCTCGCGGGTGACGGCCCTGGTCCACACCCACCTCGTGGTGGAGGCGCTGCTGGTCCTCACGACGGCGCCCACCCTCGTCGCGCTGACCCTGCTGCGGCGGGACGCGAGCAACGTGCCGCTGGCCGCGCTGGCCGCCGTCCCGGTGGGCCCGGCGCTCGCTGCCGCGCTCGGCGCGCTGCGCCGCCCCCGCGACATCGCGGACCTGCGGCCCTTCGCGACCTTCTGGCGGAGCTACCGCCGGGACGCCCCGCAGGTCCTGGCGCTGTGGGTACCGGCACTGGTGGTGCTGACGATCATCGGCGTGAACCTCACGCACCTGGACGCCGCCGGCGTGCCGCGCGCGTGGGCGGTGGCGCTGGCGGCGATCGGCGTGGTGACCGTGCTCTGGGCGGTGAACGTGATCGTCATCGCCTCGGGCTTCGCCTTCCGCGCCCGGGACGTCGCGCGGCTGGCCTGGTTCTGCCTGGTGGCGACACCCGGCGTCACCCTGGGCACGACCGGGGTCCTGCTGATGGCGGGCGTGCTCGTCGTGGTGACGTCGGAGGCGGTGCTCGTGCTCGCGGGCTCGGTCGTCGCGGCGCTCCTGCTGCTGGTGAGCCGCCCGCTGGCCGAGCGGATCCAGCGGGACTTCGTGGCGTGAGCGTTGCCCGCATGGGCCTCGCCGTGATCATGGACTTCA
>Ga0302322_100005354_pt1 | contig 11256 bp, 15 predicted proteins | sample Fen_T0_2_FD_203757 | JGI IMG/M metagenome (GOLD analysis project Ga0302322, IMG submission 203757) | Peat permafrost microbial communities from Stordalen Mire near Abisko, Sweden - Fen_T0_2 | ecosystem: Environmental > Terrestrial > Soil > Wetlands > Permafrost | place: Sweden: Abisko... | reverse complement strand
GGTACCTCTGGTTCGTCCTAAGCGGCGATGCGAAAAGGCCACCTTCGGGTGGCTTTTTTGTTTTCACCGTGGTACATTCACAACACCAAGATTTTTGCTGCGCAGACCCGCTTGGGGGACACTGTGAAGACTACGCAGCTAACACTCTCACAGGAGTAAATGATGGCAACATCCACCACCCAAGCCGCATGGCGTTCGTTTGGCGGTGCCAATGACAAGGTTACCTACGCAGGTGACATGCTCATGGCCGCTGAGTTTTATATCCCCTCGACCCAGCAGACCGCCAATACCAACGTGCAGCGTTCCGCGACCGACCTGAGTCCCGTGGTGTTGCCGCCCGGTATCGTGGTTACCAGTGTCCAGATTGCCCCCGCAGTAACGGGCGGCACGACCCCCACACTGAATCTGGGTCTGCGCGACACTGCCACGAGCACCAACGTCGCTACAGCTTTGGCGGCCGCAACCCCTGCGGTATCAACCAAAGCTGTCGTCAATCAGGATAGCGGTACTGCAGGTACAGTGCTGGGCGTCAAACAGTCCGCCACCACACTGCAGACGCTGACAGGTGCACTGACCGGCACCCCAACAGGCGGTTCGCTGACCGGTCGTATTCTGTATTACGTCTCCAACGGCGGCGCAGCTACCGCTTAAGGAACTGACATGGCACGCCCGATGCGAGTCACGGCGGCGGCGGCAGGGGCCACGTCTCCGTTCATCCTCAACCAAGCAGGCCCGTCGCCGTTCAACGTGGGGATTGGCTGTGCCATTTCTGCGGGTGCGTCGCTGATCTACTCGGTGGAGTACACGTTTGACGACGTGTTTGCTCCCAACTACAACCCCGCGACCGGGGTTTGGACAGCGCTGACAGCTATCACTGCTGCGACCACAACCAAAGACGGCAATATTGCGTACCCCGTGATGGCTGTCCGGTTGAACGTAACGTCATATACCAGCGGCTCGGTGACGATGACCGTAATTCAGGCGAACCAATAATGGCTGACACACTAGACCCCACTGATTTCGCCCGTGCACAGAGTGCACTGGCGCAGGCGCTGGCTGTGGCTGGCCCTATTCTGGGTGCGTTGCAGCAAGCAAGCACCGTGTTCGACGTGATCCAGAATGCCTCGATTCATCGCACAGCGTTGGAGCGTGACGTTGCCGATCTGTTGCAGCAGGCCGATCAAGCCAAGGCGTCCCGTCAAAGCTGGGATGACATGGCCGCGTTGTCCATGCAGCGTGCGATTGATGCGGAAGCTGAAGCCGGTGCACGGTGCGCCAAGGCGCATGAGGATGCAGAAGCCACACTGGTGCAACTGCACGACTCCCTGTCTTTGCAGATCGCGGCTGCGCAAGCAGAAGCTACTGACCGGCTGCAGTCAATCACCGCTCACGTGGTGGCGGCCCAAGCCGAGCACGATCTGGCGATGCAGAACATGGCTGTGGTGACTGCCGCAGCGCAAGACGAGTTCGACGCGATCTCCCGCAAACTGGATACGCTGAAGGTCAACGCCGCGCGCTTCGCAGCCGCACTGCAGGGCTAAGCGATGAGTATGTCGGGCATCACGCACACCAACGCCCACCAGACTGGTCTGGAGGCGTACGCGGTGAATAACGTGGAAGACGGCTCCGCGCTCTACGTTGGCAAGGTTCGCGCAGATGGCGCATGGGTGATCGAGAAGTACGACAGCGCAGCGGGGACGTTGGGCTACGCGAACTGGTCGAATAACCTCGGAGTTGTCGGGTATGGCTCTGCGTGGACTGCACGCGCCTCCCTTGTTTATGGTGGTTTCGAGACGCTACAGGGCGTCATTTAGGAGTGATAAATGGCTAATACAACCGCAGTTTGCAACACGTACAAGCAGGAAGTTTTGCAGGGGCTGCACCTATCCTCCAACACGTATAAGATTTCGCTCATCAAGGTGGGTGCCACTGGCACGTACAACGCCTCGATGACCAATGCAGGTACACCCGGTACGAGTGCGCCGTCAACCGCTAATATCGGTACGGACGAAGTTGCAGCCTCTGGTTCTTATGCGGCCGGTGGTCTGACGCTTGCGTCGTTCTCTGCAACCCTGCAGACCTCTACCGGATGCTTGGACTTCGCGACCGCATCGGCTACGACTGCTACGATCAGCGCCACGGGTGCCATGATCTACAACTCGTCGGTTACCAACCGTGCTGTGGCAACGTTCGACTTTGGCGGTACGATCACATCGACTGCGGGCACGTTCACACTGACCATGCCTACTGTGGGCGCATCGACCTCGCTGATCCGCATTGCATAAACCATGGCAACCGGCCAAGGCACAGCAACTATTGATTTCGGGGCTTACCCCGGAAGCAATGAGGCAAGCATCGCGGTTACTGGGCAAGGTACGATAAGCGCCACAAGCAAGGTCGAGGCATATGTGATGGGGGACGATACAACGTCAGACCACACCGCCTCTGACCATCGGTACTTACTTTTGTTCGCTGAGTTTACCTGTGGAACCCCGACAGCGGGTACTGGATTTACGATTTACGGACGCGCATCGGAAAAGATGCAAGGTACGTTTGCACTGCGTTGGGTTTGGGCAGATTAAAAGGAGCCGATCATGGCAATGGATAGCACGATCAATGGTGGGTCAAATACAGCCGGTAAAGCAAACGTGGACGCCACGTACAACTTGAACGTCACGACGCCAAAGGTTCTCAATCAAGCAGGGTTCGTTACTCTTGCGGGGCAAAACGACTTCGGACTAGGCTCCGTTGTGCCCGGTGGACGTATCAATCAGATTTTGGTTTCAGAAGCTGGTGGCATATATTCCGCCTCCAAGAACCTGCTGTGGGATGACACATTCAATGCTACGACGCAGAACACGTCGAAGTACAAGTATGCATTCACTACGATGACCGCAGCACAGGCCGCAGGTTTCCTGACTTTGAATTCAGGCTCAATAACTACGCTCTCTACCTCCTGTGGCTATCAGACGTGGAAGCAGTTCCCGCTGTTTGCCAAAGCTGAGCTTCGCTGCAACATCTCTGCCCAAGTGCCTAACGGGGCACAGGCAAATCAGACTATCGAGTTTGGCTTGTTCCAAGCCACGTTGAACGGTGCGGCCCCCGGCGCTCCGACTGATGGCGTGTTCTTCCGGTTCAATACCTCTGGCGAACTGCGCGGGTACATCAACTACAACGGCACAGAAACATCAACAGGCCCGATGACGGTGCCGTCAAACTCAGTGAACCATGACTGGTTGATTGTCTGCCAGACGGATACTGTGTGCTACTACATCGACGATGTGCTGCAAGCAGTACTCTCGCTGCAGACTAACGCCCCCACGCAAGGGCAACCGTTCCAAGGTGCATCTCAGCCTGTTACTTTCCGCGTGTATACCGCAGGCTCTGCACCTGCGCTTGCGCCAATCCTGAAGGTGTCTGACTGTTTCGTGGCAGAACTTGGCCCTGATCTGGCGCGCCCTTGGGCTACGCAGAAGGCGGGGTTTGGTCACATGGGCTATCAAGGTCAGAATGGCGGCACGCAAGGTGGTACTTCCAATCTGTCTAATGCCGCACTCGCTGCCGCTACTATCTTGTCAAACACTGCGGTCGGTACGGGTAATCCTGCTGGCCTTGGTGGTTACTCACACGACCTTTGCACATTGGCGGCGGGTACGGCGGGCATCATCACCAGTTACCAGAACCCCGTTGCCGCTGCGGGCGTAACCGGACGCAATCTGATTATTCAAGGCGTGTGGGTACACTCGGTTGTCGATGCCGCCATCACTGGTGGCCCGCTGGCTTTTGTGTATTCACTGGCTTTTGGACACACTGCGGTATCTTTGGCAACCGCTGAGTCTGGTAGTTTCACCACAGGTACGACAAAAGCCCCGCGCCAGATTGCACTGGGGTGCGAAGGCTTTGCGGCTACAGCGGTAGCTGGAACACTGCTTAGTCCCTCAGGTGTATACCGACAATTCGTAAGCCCTATCGTTGTTGCTCCCGGTGAGTTCGTTGCAGTTGTCGGACGAAACTTCGGTACTGCCGTGACTGTTGGCTCCGTGGTACACACAGTCGGGTTTGACGCTTACTTCGAGTAATTAAATGTCTCTGCTACTTGCGCTCACGGGCAGTAGCGGAGGTAGTGCCAGCGTAAACCTAACTGGTGCGGGGGCCGCCTCCGCTGCAGGCACCTTCACGTCCACCGGCACAGCCACGCGTACCTTCACCGGGGCCAGCACCACGGCATCGGCCGGTACGATCACCGCAAGCGGGTCGTCTGTTGTCAACGGCTCTGTAACCCTCACGGGCGCAGCCGCTACAAGCGCGGCAAGCGCGCCGACTGCTACTGGTACAAGCACAACGACACTCACGGGTGCCGCCACAACCTCGGCCGCCACAGCTATTACCGCCACGGGTACAGGGATCACAACGCTGACCGGCGCGGCTACAACTGCTTCTGCAGGCACGATAGTGTCAAGTGGACTGTCAACCACGACACTCACGGGTGCGGCAACAACTGCCTCGGCCGCAGCTATTACCCCCACCGGTACAGGAGCTACGACATTCACCGGGGCCGCTACAACTGCCTCGGCGGGGACGATTACCCCCACCGGTACAGGCACTGTCACCCTCACGGGCGCGGCTACAACTGCCTTGGCGGGGACGATTACCGCATCTTCAGCCGGTGCAGGAACTGTCAACCTCACGGGCGCGGCCTCAACTGCATCGGCTGGAACCATTGTCGCGAGTACGCCGGATGCCTCGATAGCCCTCACGGGCGCGGCCACAACTGCTACGGCCGCCGCGATCAATGCCCTCGGCAATGCTATCGCAACGCTTACCGGGGCAGCCACAACTGCATCGATTGGCATCATCACCAGCACCGGAACGGCCACGTTCACACTGGTGGGGGCCGCAGCGACTTCAGCCGCAGGTGTCCTGATCGGCACGGGTGACGGGAACACAACGCTCATAGGCATCGGGCGCACATCGAGCGCGGGAACGATCACAGCTTCGGGCTCTGGTGCCGGGGGAATTGTGTGGCCGCTCCCCGCGCAGGTGCTTGCGGGTGTAGCCTACGGCCCGACCGGGACAGAGTACACCGGTACGTACAAAGACCCGATACGCCTTGAGTTGGAGACAGGCCGACTGGTCAAGCCCATCGGATCAAAGCTGGCGCTGCTGCTATAGCTGCGGTAAACTACTATCACATTTTCACGAGGCGTACTATGGACAAGTCCAACAAAACCCCCAAGGGCGACAAGCCCATGACTGATCTTGGTAAAGGTCAGAAAGTCCCGCCAGCCAAGTTCCCCAAGGTAGGCGATACCGTGCCTTCCACTGGCGGCTATAAAGCGGGTGGTATGGTGCGTCGAGGCTACGGCCAAGCACGGGGCGCGTAATGGCTACGCGGGGCTGGGGCAAGGCGCGCAAGAAGGCCGCAGGCGGGTTTATTGATCCGGCAGCTACCAAGGCGAAGGAAATCAACCCCAAGCCTGAATTTACACGCCAAGCTATTAACAAGCCCAAGACGCACCACGACGCAGTGACGGCCATCAACCAGCCAAAAACGCAACGCACACCTTGGCAAAAACTGGAATAGCCCATGACCACATCAGGAACCACAGCCTTCACCCTTGACCTTCTGGAAGTTGTCGAGGAAGCGTTTGAGCGCTGCGGTGCCGAGCCGCGCTCTGGGTATGACTTGCGCACCGCGCGCCGGTCTATCAATCTGCTATTTGCTGACTGGGCCAATCGCGGCATGAACATGTGGACGATGGACGCGGGCAGTGTGAACCTAACCGCAGGTGTGCCGACGTACTTGCTACCAGCCGACACCATTGATGTGCTGGACTGCACGATCCGCATGAACGACGGTGTGGTACAGACTCAGAGTGATCTGCCGCTGGCGCGCGTGAGTCAGTCGGTGTACTCCACGATCCCCAACAAGCTGACCCCCGGCAAGCCCAACCAGATGGTCATCAACCGCTTGGTCGCGGCCCCTACAATCACGCTGTACCCGGTGCCCAATGACAGTACGGCCAAGCTGATCGTATGGCGCTTGCGCCGCATTCAGGATGTGACGGGCGGGGCTGATACCAACGACATACCGTTTCGTCTGCTCCCGGCATTCGTGTCTGGGCTGGCCTACTACCTGTCATTCAAGATTCCCGGTGCCATGGATCGCTCCCAAGCACTCAAGGCCGTTTACGACGAAGACTTCCAGCGCGCATCCGATGAGGATCGTGAGAAGGCATCGGTGCGGTTTGTCCCGCGTATCGGGAGACTCTAAATGACCATCGCGTACGCACGCGGCACGCGTTCACTAGGCATATGCGACCGGTGTGGGTTTCGCTTCCTGCTCAATACCTTGAAAGCTGAGTCTGTGCGCGGCATCAAGATGAATCAACGCGTCTGTGACTCTTGCTACGACCCAGATCATCCGCAGAACTTCCAAGGCATGAAGCCGATCTATGATCCGCAGGCGCTGCGCATGCCACGGCCAGACATACCGGAAGCACCTGTGCCGCCCTACGTGCCCCCAACCATAGGGTAAATCATGACATACAACGAACTTAAACAGGCTATCCAAGACTTCGCAACCAACACGGAGCCATCCTTTGTCAGCCACATCGACCAGTTCATCGTGATGACGGAGCACCGCATCATCATGGAAGCCAGCCTGCCTGTCGAGCAAAGCTCCACGACGCTGACACTGGTGCCGGGTACGAACACCATCGACACGACATCGATCAGTGGTTACATCTCTGTGGACAGCATGGCCGTCACTGTCGGGGGTGCATACAGCTACCTTGATAACAAGGAAGAGGAATACATGCGCACAGCGTTCCCCAACCCGAGTACACAGGGCAAGCCCCGGCTGTACAACGTCTATGACAACAAGACACTGAAGCTAGCCCCTACACCAGATCAGGCGTACCCATTGGAGCTTCGTTACAGCAGCTACCCGCCGAGCCTAACCGCGACACTGACGACCACATGGCTGAGCACCAACTTCGAGTTTGCGCTGCTGTATGGCTCAATGCGCGATGCGGCGATCTACCTGAAAGAAGAACCGGACGTTGTGGCGATGTACGAGAACAAGTACACAGAAGCGCTCAACGAAGTTATCAAATTCGGTGACAAGAAGGCCAGCCTTGATGCCTACCGCACACGGGGATAAGCAATGGACGACAATTTTGACTTGGGCAGCCTCCTTTTTTCGCAGGTTAAAGAGCGCGGCTACAGCGCGGAAGAACTCGCGGCCCAAGCCGTCAACAAGATCATCTACGTGGGCGACCAGAGTCACCCGGTTATTAGGGATCAAGCCCAAGCGTTTAAGACGCATATACAGGCAGTATTAGTCGATACCATCAAGCAGGCCATGAAGACCGAGCGACTGACGCTTGCATGGAAGCTCAACAACGCAGGGCACTCTGAGCTTGTCGCACTGCTGAAGGACTAAACCGTGGCTACCGCATGGAGTGCGGGCGGGTATGGCTCCGGTGGATGGGGCGGTGTAAGCGGTGACGTGGCAGTCACCCTCACGGGCGCAGCTACAACTTCTGCAGCTAGTCGGCCTACCGGAACGGGTACAGGCGCGATAAACGTCATCGGTATAAACGTCACGGCTTTAGCCACGACACTCAGTTTTAATACGGGTACCGCCGCCACAACGCTTGCAGGTGCGGCGGCTACATCTTCCGCGAGTGCTATAACAGCCCTTGTCAACGCAAGCACGACCCTAACGGGTGCGGCAGCTACATCCGCAGCCGGGACGATCACCACCAAGGGTGACGGGGTTACGACCCTCACGGGCGTAGGTACAACTGCTTCAGCCGGGACGATCACTGCTTCCGCCAGTGTCTCGTTGACACTCACAAGTGCGGCGGCTACATCTTCCGCAGGCACGTTAGTCGCTAAGGGCGATGGCGTCAAGACACTTACCGGTGCAGCTACAACTGCTTCAGCCGGGACGATAACGGCGCTGGTTAATGCAGCAACTACGCTTGCCGGGGCTAGTACGACATCGGCTGCGAGTGCCCTTGCGGCTGCGGGAGCGGCAAACACAACGCTGACAGGTACGGCCACAACGAGCGCGGCGGGAACCTTGGTTGCCAAAGGTGACGGGGTTAAGACCTTTACCGGTGCGGCGGCAACGTCAACAGCGGGAACCATTACGGCGTTCGTTAATGCGACGACTACGCTTACTGGAGCCAGTACGGTCGCTTCAGCAGGATCGATTGCGGGGCGTACAGACGCGTTCGCGCTGAGCGGTGCATGGAGCGATGGCGGCTGGGGAAGTGGTGGCTGGGGTGGGGGTGTAGGCGCAACGGCGAGTGCATCTGCAGGAACAATAACTGCGTTAGTCAACGCAAGCACGACCCTTGCAGGTGCAGCCGCAACTACTTCAGCCGGGACGCTCACAGCCAAGGGTGACGGTATCAAGACCCTCACGGGTGCATCTGCCACGACATCTGTAGGGACGATCACGTCCACGGGTGCGGGTAGTACGACCCTCACGGGTGCAGCCACAACTGCATCTGCAGGGACGATCATCGCTTCGGGTACAGGGATTACGACCCTCACGGGCGCAGCTACAACTGCTTCGGCTGGGACGATCACGGCCACGGGTGCGGGTATTACGGCCCTCACGGGTGCGGCCACAACTGCTTCCGCTGGGACGATCACGGCGCTGGTCAATGCCACGACAACGCTTACCGGTGCATCCACAACGTCTGCGGCTGGTGCGTTCACCTTCACGGGCACGGCCAACCTAACCCTCACGGGTGCGGCAACAACGGCAACGGCAGGCATCGTAACGGCTACAGGGGCCAGTGCAGGGCAGATAAATCTAGGTGGCGCACAAACCGTCAGCAGTGCAGGAACCTTCGGGTTCGTTATTAGCTCGTCGGTGCTGCTGACAATAACCAATGGCGGATGGGGGGTAGGTGGTTGGGGCGGCGGCAGTTGGGGCACGTCAGACCCGGCAGCAAGCGCAAGCGCTGGGGCAATCACTGCAACGGTAAGTGTCGCAGTAACACTTGTGGGGGCCACGTCCACAGCCACCGCAGGTACGCTGACAGCTTCTGGCGGTGCGACTACAACGCTTGTCGGTACTAACGCAACAACTTCTGTTGGCATCGTAACAGCCACAGGCGGGGCTTCGGCCGCGTTGGCGGGTGCATCAGCGACAACTGCAGCCAACGCGCCGACAGTAACGGGTACAGCCAATGTCACGTTTACGGGTGCACCTACGACGGCTTCGGCAGGGACAATAACGGCATCCGCTACCGGTACAGGTGCAGTCATACTCACGGGGGTAGCGGCTACCGCTTCGGCCAGCGCGCCGACAGGTACAGGAACTGCAACCACAACGCTTACAGGCGCTTCCACGACAGCGTCGGCAGGAACCATAACTGCTTCCGCCACGGGTAATGCTTCAGCAGCGCTAACTGGCGCTACAACAACCGCAAGTGCAGGCGCACCCACAGCCACGGGGGCCGGTGTAACCAGCCTCACGGGTATAACGGTAACTACCGCTGTCGGAGTTATTAGCTTCTCGAAGAATGGTACGGTAACGCTTAGTGGGGCACTGGCGACGGCTTTTGCGGGATCGATCTATACCGGCTTTGACTGCTCCGTACTGCTGGGCAGCAGTTTGTTGGTATCCAACGCAAGCCCCATCGTCGGGCTTGGTGATAACTGGCACCCAATCGCGGGTGGCGCAGATGGTGGATGGGTCGATCCACCTCCACCGAACACAGGCAACTGGACGCCGGTCATACCACCGAACACCGGCAACTGGGCGTTGGCGAGCGGCCCCGGCAATTCGGTCTGGATCGGGATGTCTACCGGTGCAGTGGATGCGTGGGTTCCCTTGGTGCAGACTGCAGCCGGGGTTTGGGTCACGGCAATGCCGTCACCAACAGGTGTTTGGATTCCTGCACAATCACCTTACAATGGGGGCTGGACATCTGCCAGTCAGCCGTCTGCAGGTTCATGGACTGCCGCAACAACACCGCCCACAGGCTCGTGGGACGCGCGTGAAACGGCCGAGGCTAATTGATTTAAGGAAGCATCATGGCAAGTACCTATTCATCCAACCTACGCTTTGAGTTGATGGCGAACGGCGATCAGTCAGGCACGTGGGGGGCTACCACCAACACAAATCTCGGTACATTGATCGAAGGTGCTATCTCAGGGCGTACGTCAGTGACGGTAACATCGGCTAGTCAAGCATTGACTATTGCCAACGGTGCTACGGATCAGGCCCGCATGGCGATACTTAATTTCACCGGATCGTTCACGCCTAGTATCTACATCCCCCCAGTAACAAAAACATACATCATCTCGAACAACTGTACGGGGGCACTGACACTCTTCAACAGTACCGTTGCAGGTAATACAACGGCTGCCGGTAAAGGCATAACTATCAACACAGGCGAAACCGCGTACGTCTACAGCGACGGAACCAATTGCATCAATGCTGTAGCGAACGTGCAAGGATTGAACGCACTTACTGCAACCTCTGCGGGCGGTAATGTAGATGTGACTGCGGGTACTGGCGGGACTACTTCTGGCGCGGCAGGCAACATTTCTGTACGGTCAGGTAGCTCTAGCTCTGCAGCAGGCGGCTCCGTACTTATTATTGGGGGGAATGCGTTAGCCACTGCGGGGACGTCTAGCGCGGGTGCGGTAAATGTGTTTGGGGGTACTACAACATCTACCAACCCCGCCTCTCTCGGCGGCGCAGTCAATATACAGGGTGGCGGCGGCGGTTCTGGCCCCGGAGGAACTGTCACCCTCACGGGCGGCACCGGCGTAGGGCCATACTCGGGTGTAACAATTATTGCCGGTTACTCCACCGTTGGTGTCGGCCCTACATTAGATATTAAAGGCGGCGAATCGGATGATTCAGGTGCCGCCAGTAATGGAGGTGCAGTTAATATCACTGGCGGTATCGGTACAGATTATTCCGGTGTATCGGGTGGTGGCGGGGCAGTAAATATCAAGGGTGGCCCCGCAGCAGGTATTATCGGAACCAACCCCGGTACGCTTCCGGGCGGTGACGTCACTATTACAGGCGGGAGTGGGTGCGCTATCGGGGGTTCAGCTTCTAACGGCGGCAGCGTGAGCCTCGTAGGTGGCCCACCGGGTACGGGAGCTACAGGTGGCGGAAACGTTAACATTACCGCCGTCGCCGCATCGGGCAATACTACAGGTGGTAATGTTGTGATCACTGCAGGCGGTGCAGGATCGACGGCGGGCGCG
>Ga0302322_100005351_pt1 | contig 11257 bp, 9 predicted proteins | sample Fen_T0_2_FD_203757 | JGI IMG/M metagenome (GOLD analysis project Ga0302322, IMG submission 203757) | Peat permafrost microbial communities from Stordalen Mire near Abisko, Sweden - Fen_T0_2 | ecosystem: Environmental > Terrestrial > Soil > Wetlands > Permafrost | place: Sweden: Abisko... | reverse complement strand
CCGGTTCGACGGTGGCCGACCAGAGAACGTACGCGGCGAGGGCAGCGCCGGGTGTGGAGTCGGACCGCCAGGGCGCGACGGACTCGAGGTAGGTGGCAAACGAGGCGGCCGTCGCGGCAGCGGCCTTGTCGAACGACGTTGCGCCCTCGAACGGGGCGGCCGCCGTCGTCGTTTCCTGAAGGACGATCTCCCAGGGTTGGCCGTCGGCGCCGAACGTGAGCCAGCGGCGGGCCGCACCGAGGGCTTCGGCTCCGCCGACGTCGGTCGTCCCGCTCAGCGTGGTGATGCGGTACCTCTGACCGGACTCGTAGGAGGTGATGACGATGGAGCCGTCGCGGGGTTCGACGTACAGGTAGCTGCCGGCGAAGGGAGTGAGTTCACCTGCGGCATCTGCGGCGTGCAGTGCCACCCCGGCTCCTCGGATGCGAAGGGTTCCAGGCCCGTCGTAGGTCGCCTCGACACGCAGCTCTCCGGGGTCGGTGATCCAGCTGAACGTCGAGGGTGTCGCGTGGTGGTGCACACGCACGGGCGCTCCGTCGAGCTGCAGCGCGAACGCGAGGATCGGGTGCATCCCGTTCTTGTGCGTGACCAGGTGGATCCGATCACTGTGGCTGTGCAGGCCGGTGACCGACGAGAGGTTGAACCACGACCCCCGCATGGAGAAGGGGATATGGCGGATGTCGAAAGACGGTTCGCCGTCCCGGTTCTGGCTCATGCCCATCCTGTTCGTGGTCATGCTGAGTGGTCAGTCCTTGACTGCGCCGGCGATAGCACCGGCTGCGACGTAGCGTTGGGCAAATACAAGCAGGATCGCCGTGGGGACCGACGCGATGACGGCGGTGGCCATCAATGGCCCCCACTCCTGGTTCTGAGATCCGATGTAGTCGTAGATGCCCAGTGTGATGGGGCGCAGGTTGCCGCCACCTCGGTTGAGGGTCGATGCGAAGAGGAAATCCGACCAGGCCCACAAGAAGGTGAACAGCGCAGCTGTAACGGAGGCGTTGCGTGAGATGGGTAGCGCGATCGAGCGGAAGGTGCGCCAGTGCGAGGCGCCGTCCACCTGGGCCGCTTGGATGAGCTCGCGGGGAATGCCAGCCATGAAGGCTGAGTAGAGGAGGACGGCGAAAGGAACAGCGATGGTGGAGTCAGCGATGATCAGACCTGGGAGGGTGTCGAGCGTTCCGAGGTTGGAGTAGATCTGGTACAGGCCGATGGACATGACCACGGCCGGGATCATCTGAGCCACGATGAGCAAGAAGTTCAACGTTCCTCGGCCAGGAACGTAGAGCCGCGACAATGCGTAGCCGGCGGGAGCTGCGATCAGCAGCGTCAGTAGGACGGTCGCGATGCTGATCACGAGGCTGGTCGCGAGGAACGGCAGCTGCTGATGGAACGCGACCCGGTAATGGTCCAACGTGAACGACTTGGGGTAGAAGTCGCCTGCGCGGATTGCGTCGCGTTGAGTGAGCGAGACGTTGATCATCCAGTACACGGGAAACAGCATGACGACGGTGAGGGTGACACCGATGGCTGTCTTCCACCAGGTGCGATGCACAGTCACCGGTCAGTCCTCACTGCGGCGCTGAAGCGCGAGGTAGACGAAACCCATCACGAGTGCGATCAGGAGCAGGATCGTGCCGACCACGGAGGCCTGCGAATACTTGATGACCGCCGAGGTGCCCTTCCCGGTGGACATGGCATAGGCCCAAGTCGCGAGAGTCTGAGAGCTGCCCGTGCCGAACGTCATGATCCAGATGATGTCCACAACCTTGATGGTGTAGACGAAGCCAAGGAGCAGGGTGATGGCGGTTACCGGGCGCAGCAGCGGGAAGGTGATGGACCAGAACTGCCGCCTTCGACCGGCACCGTCGAGTGCGGCAGCCTCATAGAGCTCGGGGGGGATGTTCTGGAGTCCCGAGTACAGGATCACCAGGTTGAATGGGATGCCGAGCCAGATGTTCGCGATGGTGACCGCAACCAGGGAGTGGTCGGCGTTGAGCCACCACACGGGCGCGATGTGGAAGATCCCGAGGATGCGGTTGATAACCCCGGAGTCGGCGTCCATCATCCACTGCCAGGTCGTCGCGGAGACGATGATCGGCAGGAGCCAGGGCACCAGGAACAGGCCCCGCATGACGGTGGAGAGCGGGAAGTTCCGCTGGAAGAAGACCGCGAGTGCGAGACCGATCGTGTATTGGAACACCAACGACACGATGACGAAGAACGCTGTCTGCTCGACGATCGGTAGGAACAGCGGCGACCCGATGACTTGCCGGTAGATGTCCAGCCCGACGAACGGGGCGTTCCCGGTGACGTAGGTGGCGCGCGTGTAGTTGTGCAGGCTCAAGGAGACGTTGGTGTACAGCGGGTATGCGTAGAAGACGACCAGGTACACCAGAAGCGGGGACAGGAATCCCACGGCAGCCCAGGTGGTGCGCCTCGGCCGCCTGGGCTTGGGCCGGGCGGGTGCCCATGTGCGGCCGACCATGGCGTCGCCACTCACGATGAGGGGGTTCTGCACGGTCACTTGTGCACTCTTCTCTGTGTCTCAAGCTCCGCCTCGCGTGGCGGCTCAGGCAGCTCGCCCTGAGCCGCCACGCTCCAGAGTCAGCCAGCTGCAGCTTGCTGGAAGGCGGCCTTCACCGTTGCGGAGTCACCAGCAGCGTTGAGCGAAGCCTGAATCGCGGTGGAGAGGTTCGCCGACGTCGTGGTGTAGTCCGCACCGAGGTCCGTGGTGCGCCCCTGCGCAGATTCGATCGAGGCCGCCCACGGCGTCCAGACCTTGTCGGCAGCGATCTGCGCCTGCCGAAGGTCCTTGTTCGCCGAGAAGTAGCCCAGCTTGTCGGCCGTCTTGACCTGGTTGTCCTTGCCGACGAGGCAGGAGATCACCTTCGACGCGTTCGCGTAGTGGGCTGACGCGTTGTCCTTCTGAAGGGGAGCGAGCACGAACTCGCCGCCGGTCGGTGCCGGAGCCGATCCGCTGTTCTGCCCGGGGATGGGCATCGCGATCGCCTTGAACTTCTGACTGGCGGCAGCGTGGGCGAACCACGACCCGTTCTCTGCGAACGCGTACTTCCCGGTGAGGAACAGGTCCCAGGAGTTGGACTGGTTGTCTGTGAGGGCCGACTTCGGCGCGTAGCCCTTGCCGATCCAGTCGGAGACCAACTGGCCCGCCGCCACCGCCTGGTCCGAGCCGACGCTCTTCAAGTTGGCACCTGCCCCCCAGAACCACGGGAGGAACTGGAAGACGCCCTCTTCGCCAGCGACGCCAGCGAAGGTGATGCCCTTGTCACCGGCCTTGGTCACCTTGTCCAGCGCGGCGTTCAGAGTCGCCCAGCTGGTGATGGTGCTCGGGTCGACACCCGCCTTGTCGAGGATGTCCTTGTTGTAGTAGAGACCGAGGGTGTTCGCGCCGATCGGCACTCCGTAGGTCACCCCCGCGACGGTTCCCGGGCCGGCCAGGTTCGCGTCGAACCCGGTGGTGTCGATGCCGGCGTCCTTCGCCGGGGCCAGCAGCCCGGCGGCCGCCGCTGCCGGAACCGCGGGGTTGTCCAGGATGACGACGTCCGGAGCGTTGCCGGCCTTCACCGCCGACGTGAGATTGTTGAGCAGGTCGGCTGTGGCTGCCGTCGTACGCGTGAGGGTGGTGCCGGCGGGGGCGCACGCCGCCAGGTACTTCGCCCAGTCGGAGGTTGCGTCGTTCTGCGGGTACGGGTCCCACACGGTCACGGTGGACAGTGACGACGCGCTCCCGCTTGCGGAACTGCCGCCACTTCCACTGCTGCTGCTACATGCAGCGAGCGCGGTAATCATCCCGGCCGCCACGACGATGCTGCCAACGCGCACTGTCTTTGTATTCCTCAACGCTTTGTCCTCTCTGCGTCTGGTCTTGCATTGCCCTGTCCGACGGGTGCCGGTTGAGCCGGTGCAGCGTTATGGCCTCAGCTGCCATAGACGCTCCGGTAGTAGGCCGCGTTCCAGCGCAGCTCGCGCTCGACGTCGCGCTGGGTGGTTGATCCGTCGATGCTGACCAGCTCGATCCTGGTCATGCGTGCCAGATCCTCGAACGCCTCGAGGTCGACAGCTGTGGTGAGCACGGTGTGGTGGGCGGCCCCAGCGAGCAGCCACGCCGCCGCGGAGGTTGGCAGGTCCGGCTTGGGAGACCAGACGGCGTGCGCGACCGGAAGCTCGCTGAGTTCACGCGGCGAGGCCACGAGCTCGACGACGTTCGCGACCATGCGGAACCGCTCGCGCATGTCGATCATGGCGACGACGACACCAGGACCGGGGTCTGCTTGGAACACCAGGCGCACCGGGTCCTCCCGGTTGCCGATCGTCAGCGGATGGATTGCGGCACGGGGCCGTGTCGTTGTCAGACTTGGGCAGATCTCCAGCATGTGCGCCCCGAGCACCAGCTCCCCGCCGGGTGTCAGGTCGTAGGTGTAGTCCTCCATGAGCGACGCGCCACCTGGTAGGCCGAACCCCATGACCTTGGCGGCTCGCACGAGGAGGGCGGTCTTCCAGTCACCCTCTGCTCCGAAGCCGAACCCTTCGGCCATGAGGCGCTGGACGGCGAGGCCGGGGAGCTGTCGCAGACGCCCGAGGTCCTCGAAGTTGGTGGTGAAGGCCCGGCTGCCACGTTCGGTCAAGAAGGAGCTCAGTCCCGCCTCGAGGCGAGCGGCGTATCGGAGCGACGCGTGGCGGGCACCACCAGCCGCCAGTTCCTGCGGCACTGTGTAGAGCTGGCAGTACTCGTCGACGAGGATGTCGACCGCGTCCGCGGCGACGTTGTCGACGGCGTCGGCGAGGTCGTCCACGCCCCAGGTGTCGATCGACGTGCCGAACCGGATCTCTGCCTCGGTCTTGTCTCCATCGGTGACTGCGACTCGGCGCATGTTGTCGCCGAAGCGGACCAGGTTCAGGGTCTGCAGTGCGTCGCAGGCTGCGGCCGCGCGCGCCCAGACCGCGATGCGCTGGGCGACTCGGGGGTCGCTGGCGTGACCGACGACGATCTTGCGGGGGATGTCCGTCCTGGACAGGATGTATCCGAACTCGCGGTCGCCGTGAGCGGCCTGGTTGAGGTTCATGAAGTCCATGTCGATGGACGACCACGGGAGCTCAAGGTTCGCCTGCGTGTGCAGCTGAAGCAGAGGGGTGGCGAGCACCCCCAGACCGCGGATCCACATCTTTGCTGGGCTGAACGTGTGCATCCACGTGATGAGGCCGATGCAACGCTCGTCGGCCGCGGCCTCCAGGACGAGTCGATGAATGGCATCCGAGCTGCGCAGCACCGGCTTCCACGTGATGGGCACGGGGATGATGCCCGAGTCCTCAAGCATGGCTACGACGGCGCGCGACTGCTCCGCGACCTGCGCGAGGACGTCGTCGCCATAGAGGTCTTGGCTCCCGGTGAGGAACCAGATCTCCTTGTTGAGGAACGGGCTGTCCACGCTCAGGTCTCCTTGCTGATGTGGGTTTCGATGCCTTGCCCGTAGGTCTGTTGGTACCTCTGGTAAAGGGCATCGACGGTGCGCGCGTCCAGGGGCTCGGGGTCGCCGAGCTGGCGCGCGATGTGGACGGTGCGTGCGACCTCTTCGAGCATGACGGCAGCCTTGACGGCGGAAGCCGGGTCGGGGCCGATCGTGAACGGGCCGTGGTTTCGCATCAGGACGGCCGGGCTACGTGAGGATGTCAGGGTCTGCACGATGCCCCGTCCGATGGAGTCGTCACCGATGACGGCGAATGGGCCGACGGGAATCGGGCCACCGAACTCGTCGGCGATCATGGTCAGGACGCACGGGATCTCGTCGCCGCGAGCCGCCCACGCGGTCGCGTATGTCGAATGGGTGTGCACCACGCCACCGACGGCCGGCATGTGCCGGTAGACGTACGCGTGCGCCGCGGTGTCAGACGATGGCCTTCGCGGCCCGTCCAGGAGTTCGCCGTCCAGGTCGCACACGACCATGGTGTCTGGTGAGAGCGCGTCGTAGCTGATCCCGGAAGGCTTGATCACCAGGACGTCGGGTTCACCACCGTGGCCGCGCACTCGCTCCGAGATGTTTCCGGCTGTCCAGACGACGAGGCCCCAGCGCGGGAGCTCAGCGTGCAGCCTTGCCACTCGCTGTCGGCTCTCAGCTATGGCTTGGGTCTTGTCCGCGGACCACGCCTGCGTCAACTGGTTCATCGTCGTCCCGCCGTTGCCTGTCGGCTGATCTCGCGGAGTCGGTGCATGACCGGGTTCGCCGTGGGTTCTGTGAGTCGGCCGAAGGTGTCGTGCAGCCGCTGGTACTCGCTGAACAACGCGTCGTAGCGATCTGCTGCGTCGCTGTCGGGCTTGTACACCGCGGTTCCGCGCCCCCCCATCACTTCGGCGGCGGCCGACACGCTGGGATGAACACCTGCGGCCACTGCCGCGTGGATGGCCGAACCGAGGGCGGGACCTTGATCGGAGCCGATGATGCTGAGCGGGAGTCGGGTGACGTCGGCATAGATCTGCATCAGCAGCTCGTTCTTCGCCAGCCCGCCGGCAACCACCAGCTCAGTGACGTCGAGTCCAGCGGTCTCGAATGCCGCGATGATCGTCCTGGTGCCGAACGCTGTGGCTTCGAGCAGGGCGCGATAGGTGTCCTCCGGTCGCGTGGACAAAGTCTGGCCGATCACGAGACCAGACAGGTCATGGTCGACGAGCACCGACCGGTTGCCCGAGTGCCAGTCCAGGGCAACCAGTCCGTGCTCCCCAACCGTTTGGGCGGCAGCGAGGTTGCTGAGGTAGTCGTGGATGCTGAGTCCCAGTTCGGCGGCGGCTGTCTCGTAGGCGGCGGGTACGCAGGTGCGGACGAACCAGCCGAAGATGTCGCCGACGCCGGACTGTCCGGCTTCGTACCCCCACCGGCCGGCGACGATCCCGCCGTCGACGACGCCGCACATGCCGGGCACCGTGACAAGTCGATCGCCGGTCATCACGTGGCAGGTCGACGTTCCCATGATCGCGGTCATCTGACCTGGGGCCATGGCGTCTGCCGCGGCTGCTGTCGTGTGTGCATCGATGTTGCCGACGGCGACGGCGATACCCGCCGGGAGCCCGGTCCAGGCGGCCGCCTCGTTCGTGAGCCGCCCTGCGGGGGCGCCGAGTTCGCCCAGCTCTGCGTCGAGCTTGGTCGTGACGAAGTCCCGAAAGTCGGGGTGGAGGGCAGCGCAGAAGTCCGCACTGGGGTAGGCGCCGTCCTGGTACTGGCCCTTATAGCCTGCCGAGCAGACGTTTCTCACGTACCGGCCACACAGCTGCCACACGATCCAGTCGGACGCCTCCACCCAGTACCTCATCCGGCCGTACACCGCGGGGTCTTCCTCGAGCACCTGCAGGGCCTTGGCGAACTCCCACTCGGCAGAGATCCTCCCCCCGTACCGGGGAAGCCAAGACTCCGCTCGCTCGACGGCCAGTTCGGTGATGCGATCCGCCGGGTCCTGTGCGGCGTGGTGCCTCCAGAGCTTGACGTAGGCGTGCGGACGGGAGGCGAACTGGCTCAGCTCGCACAGCGGCGTTCCGTCCTCCAAGGTGGGCAGAACGGTGCACGCGGTGAAGTCGGTGCCGACACCTACCACCTGCTCGGGGCGCACACCGGCTGCTCGCAGCGCCTCGGGGACCGCATGACGCAACACGTCTACGTAGTCGCCGGGCACTTGCAGGGCCCACGACGGACTCAGCGGCGTTCCGTCGGGCAACGTGTCCTCAAGCACGCCATGCGCGTATTCGTGGACCGCGGAACCCAGCTCGACGCCGTCCCGGACACGCACCACGAGAGCTCGCCCGGACAGCGTGCCGAAGTCGATTCCGACCACGCAGAGCTCCGACATGTCCGACACCGTCATCCCTCCACACGAGCCTCGCCAAGACACGAGGCGAGCACCTGGGTGCGTGCACGGGAATTGTTAGCGCTAACTATTTGCTCGTCAAGAGTTCGTGACGAAACCGTGACTTTGGTGTGCTACTTGAGTTAGCGTCGCTCGTCGCCGGATGTGAGCGTGTATCAATCGACCCGGGGTGCGCGTGTGCTGCCGCGTACGACCAATGTCGGTGGGACTACGACCTCGGACGAGTCGAGTCGTCCGTTCGTGAGCTGGTCCAGGACCAGTCGCAGCGCATCCTTGGCGACCCGGTCGAAGTCGGGGCGCACCGTGGTCAGTGGGGTCTGGTAGTACGCCGCCTCCGGCACATCGTCGAACCCGACGATGCTGATGTCCTGAGGAACTCGTCGTCCGTGAGCGTTCAGGGCGCTCATGACTCCCAAGGCTACGTGGTCGTTCGCCGCGAATACGGCGGTTACTTCTGGCATGCGACTGAGCAGCAGTCCCGCCTGGAATCCGGATTCCGCCGACCAGTCGGCGGCAAGCGGAGGTGGCACCTCGACCCCCGCATCGGTGAGCGTCTGCCGCCAACCGGCAACCCGTCCACGGCTGTCGAACCACTCGGGCGGCCCGGAGACGTGCCAGACAGTGGGGTGACCAAGGTCGAGCAGATGCTGCGTGGCCAGACGGGCGCCGATCGCCTGGTCGACCGTGACCAGGGGGCGTTCAAGCGTGGGGTCCCCGTCCACCATGACCAGCGGGACGTCGTCGGCCATCGCGCGGACGGCCTCGCTGGCGGTCTCGACGGGCGCGATGACGATGATGCCGGCCACGCGTTGGTCGAGGTGACGTTCCACCGCGGCCTGGAACGAGGCTCGGTCCAGCTGCCGGACGATGGCGACATTGAGGGTGAACCCTGCCTCGCTGCTCGCGGTTCCGAGCGCGGCCAACAGCGAGGCTGGCCCGAACAGAGTGGAACCTTGGGCAACCACTCCGAGAGTCTGGGACCGACCCGTTGCCAAGGTCTTTGCGGCTCGGTTCGGCCGGTAGCCCAACTCCTGGACGGCCGCCAGCACACGGACACGGGTGCGCTCACGGACGTTGGGGTGGTTGTTGAGGACCCGTGACACGGTCTGATGTGACACCCCTGCCAGCAAGGCAACGTCGGTCATCGCGGGGTCGCGTCCGCGAGTGGATCCCGACTCGTTCCCGGTGCTCACAACGAACCATCATGACACGCAGCTGCCGCGCCCTCTTCGGCCGGCCGGGCAGCGGATCCCGGGCACCGGTGGCACCTGATACCGCGCCTTCTGTGGTGGGGATGGTGCGGGTCAGACGTCCCGCTTCAGAAGGAGGACGGCGGCTGCGCCCAGCGAGATGGCCAGGTAGACGACGAGCATGGTTGCGGCGATGCCAGGGCTGAGTTGGGCGTCGGTGGTGTGCGCAGCCATGAGGGAGTCTCCGGCGGAGCTGGGGAGCCAGCGGTCGATGTGGTCGCGCCAGTCGCTGGGTAGGAAGTTCATCAGGATCGGGACGACCAGCAGTACACCCACGAGGGTGGAGATGGCGGCGGCGGAGTTGCGCAGCATGGTGCCCAGAGCGAGCCCGAACAGGGCCACCCAGGTGAGGAACAGTCCTGCGCCGAGGACGGCGCGCAGCACGCCGTCCGCGCCCAGGGTCGTCTGGATGCCTTTGCCGGAGAGTACGGTTTGCGCGACCTCGAACGCGGCGATGCTCGCCACGGTCATCAGCACCAGGGCGACGACGCCGAACACGACGGCCTTCCACCACAGCACGGGCAGCCGCTTCGGGACGGCGGCCAACGATGACCGGATCATGCCGGAGGAGAAATCGCCACCGATGATGAGGACGCCGAGGACACCGATGGCGAGCTGGGCGAGGAACACGCCACCGAGGGAGATACGGGTGGGGTCGAAGGTGAGGCGTTCACGGGCCCCCAGGCGATCCCACCGTGACACGACGCCCCAGCTGAAGAGCAGGCCGAAGCCGACGAGCATGCCGACGGCAGCGACCAGCGACCACACGGTGGATCGCAGGGACCGCAGCTTCGTCCATTCGGACGCGAGAACACCGGTGAACGCGACGTTTCCGCTGGGCGGCACGTAGACGGGTGTGGTCTGCGTCGCGGTCATGAGCTGCTCCCGTGGTATTCGATGTCGGCCGCGGTCAGCTCCATGAAGGCCTCTTCCAGCGATGCCTGCTGCGGGGCGAGTTCGTACAACCGGAGCCCGTGGTCGGCGGCGAGGTCGGCTATCTCAGGAGCGTTGAGGTCGTTCACGACGAGGAGTCCGTCCGCCTGCACCGTGACTGCTGCACCGGCCGCGGTGAGGACACGACTGAGGTCGTCGACGTGCGGTGAACGGACGTGCACGGCCCGGGCGGAGGCACGTGAGATGAACGACGTCACCGCCTCGTCGGCGACAACCCGACCCCGACCGACCACGATCAGGTGGTCGGCGGTCAGCGCCATCTCGCTCATCAAATGGCTGGAGATGAAGATCGTGCGGCCCTGCCCAGCGAGGTGGCGCAGCAGGTCACGGATCCACTTGATGCCCTCCGGGTCGAGACCGTTGACCGGCTCGTCGAGGATCAGCGTCCCGGGGTCGCCGAGCAACGCGGCGGCGATCCCCAGACGCTGCCCCATGCCCAGGCTGAACCCGCCCACCCTCTTGTCGGCCACCTCGCCGATGCCGACCATGTCGATGACCTCGCGTACACGGGCTCGAGGGATGCCATGGGTCTGCGCCAGTGCGAGCAGGTGGTTGGCCGCTGTACGGCCGGTGTGCACTGCCCGAGCCTCCAGGAGTGCGCCGACCTCGTGCATCGGCGCCGGCAGGTCGCGGTACTCCCGGCCGTTCACGGTGACCGAACCCGAGGTCGGGCGGGCCAGTCCCATGATCATGCGCATGGTGGTGGACTTGCCGGCCCCGTTCGGGCCGAGGAAACCGGTGACCCGGCCCGGTTGCACGGTGAAGGTGATGGCATCGACGGCAGTCTTCTCGGCGTACACCTTCGTCAGATCATCAGCGACGATCACGGACTCTCCACGGGTAGGTGAGACGGTTAGCTCGAAGCCGGGGTCGATGCACCGCTGGGAGCCCCGCCGGGCTGGCCCGGCAGCGAGATCCCGCATGCCGCGAGCGCGGCCTTCACCTTAGGGTCTTGGAGCCCGGCCTGCCCGCCTCCAGCGGGAGGCGTGAAGTTGCCGCCGCTGGGAGGCGCACCCGTAGGGGCGCCGGTGGGGGCTCCGGAGGGGATCCCGCCGGAGGGGATCCCTCCGGATGGTGCCGCGTCGGTGATGCCTGCGGCGCTGAGGCAGGCCTGGATCTTGGCGAACTGGCCCTGCAGGTTGGAAGGTGCGCCGCTGGGTGCGGCGGCTGACGGCGTGCTG
>Ga0302322_100005350_pt1 | contig 11264 bp, 8 predicted proteins | sample Fen_T0_2_FD_203757 | JGI IMG/M metagenome (GOLD analysis project Ga0302322, IMG submission 203757) | Peat permafrost microbial communities from Stordalen Mire near Abisko, Sweden - Fen_T0_2 | ecosystem: Environmental > Terrestrial > Soil > Wetlands > Permafrost | place: Sweden: Abisko... | reverse complement strand
GCGCGCACGGGCTTGGTTAGCGATTCAGAGTTACAACCAGTAGCTGCTGGCGGAGCTGGCGGGGCTGGTGGCCCTATCCGCGCAGGCGCGGGCGGAGCTGGTCCACCGCCGGTCAGCACCAACTGCCAGTTGGTAGGTGACGATCCACGCGTCGCGGACATCAGACCCGACGAGCTCGCCAGCCTCGACGGTGCCGATTTCGTGGTCGGCGACGTGAAGTCATACCATTGGTCGTTGCAGATGGAGGACTGTGACGCGGTGGTGCAGAATGCGCAATTCAAGCTGCAAGGAGTCGACGAGCGCGTGCTGAGGTTCCAGCCGTCGCGCCCCGCGTTTTATCATTTCACGCTCGAGGCCACGGGCGTTGCTGGCGACCGCACGTCGTGCAAGCTCGAGGTCCCGGTCGCGGGCGTCGGTATGCGCGTCGAGCTGTGCTGGGACACGAGCACCTCCGCCGATCTCGACCTCTATCTGCATAATCCGTTCGACCGTGAGCCATGGTTCACTCGGGGTACCCCCAACGTCCTCAGTGGCCTCAACAGTACGACCTGCAACACCTCCAGCGCCTCGGCGATGCTGCGCCTGCCGTCGCGGGTGGACTGGGGCTACGCGGACTCAGCGCTGAGCGCGTGCAACACGCCTTCATTCGAAGCCTTCGTGAGCCTAATGCGCTGCCCGAATCCGCGCGCGGCCGACGACAACAACCAAATGATCGCAAACGGCACGACCGAGCGGATGCAGCTCGATCAACCCCGTGACGGGCAGCGCTTCCGCGTGATGGTCCAAAATTTCAACGATAAGCCGGCGCGGCCGCACGTATTCGTATACTGCGGGGGCCAACGAGCAGGCGCCTTCGACGCACCGTCTAGCCCGACCAATTTCGTGGCCGGCAATCACGTCGGTTACGGAGTGATGTGGCGCGCAGCGGATATCAGTACGAGAGTCGATGCGTCCGGCAAGGTTTCTTGCGACGCGGCTGCGGTGACCGACCACGCGCTCACCCTCGACGATTCCACGTTTTGAACGCCAGAACTTTCGCACGCGCATTGCTGGTCCGCGACGACGCCAACCGGGATGCCTCGGGCGCGAGATCGATCGACTTAGCCATGCGCGGGCCCTGAGTCGCCGCGAGACCGCAGACAGCAAAGCTGAGATAGTTTATTCCAGGCATCGAGACCGAGGCAGGGGGCGATTCGGTCCTCCCCGCCAGGTTCAGAGCCTGCTCAGTACGCAAGAGTTGGCCCGCAAAGAACCCGCGGATGGTATTCGGCACCGCTGCCCCGCGTCCGCGCTTGCCGCCTCAATTTCTGCCTGCTCCAGCGGAGCGTGGGCACTACCTCACGAGGGATCTCTACGTGTCGAGAGATCCAAGCTCGGGTCCGATCTCCAACGAATCCCGCAGAAGAGGAGTCAGAATGAAGGCGTTAGCGTATGGTTTCGGTGCGTTGTTCGTCGGAGGCGCGCTGACGCCAGCGTGTGGCGGGTCCAGTAGTGATTCGTCGCATGGCACTGCCGGCAATGGAACCGGCAACGCGACCGCGGGAACGAGCGGCAGTGGCGTAGCGATGGGCGGCAGTGGCGTGGCGATGGGCGGCAGTGGCCATGCAACGGCCGGTACTGGTTTCGGCACCAGTGGCAACGGTGCCGGAGGCGCTGCCATGAACGCCGACACTTGTCCCCCAGAGTCACCCACTCCCGCAACCGGCGATGCATGCACGGTGCCAGCGATGGGCGGCGGGATCCCGGCGGGCTGCGTATACGGGACCAACACCTGCTACTGCGCAGGTGCCATGGCTGGCGGCATCGGCGGTACCGGCGCGGGCGGCGCTGCACCGGCGGGAAGTGGTTCGTTGTATTGCGTCGCGACTCCGGTGGCGTGCTCGGCCACGGCGGCCACTGGTGATTCATGCACGGCCAGTTGTCTCGTGCCGGACAATGGCGGCTTTTGTCTGTGCACGATGGGCGCGTTTTCGTGTCAGCCACCCTTCATGGGCTTCGGCGGCAATTTCGGGACCGGCGGCAATTTCGGGAACTTCGGCGGCAATTTCGGGAATCTTGGCGGCGCGGGAGGCACCTTGAGCGGGGGCGGCGGCACTGTTGGTACCGCCGGCACCGGTACCGTCGGCGCTGGTACCGCCGGCACTGGCACCGCCGGCACCACTGGTTCTTCCGGTAAGAGCGGCAGCGGCGGCTAGCTCGGGGCCGGGCGCACTTACTTGACGCACACGACCTCGCGTTCAATTCCCGCCACAGCGGTAGGCAGCGGAGCCGACGTTCACGCCCAGAGCGTTCAGCGAGCGCACACCCGATTGCTCCCGCATTGGTTTGCGGTCCTCTTCGTCGTGGAAACCGCAAGAGATCGCGCACGCTGACGGAACGCGAGGCTTTTCTTTGCTTCGCGCCAAGCTCAGCCTCGCGGGGACCGCGAACCAATCAGCGCACGAGCCCGCTGAGGACGTTTTTGCTACGGGTACCGAGCGCAACTACCGCCTGAACATCCGCCACCGAGCACGCGCCTAGGGCGCCAGCGATCTCGATTGCGGCGCAGGCCTCGCAGCACTCGCAGAGCGCGATGGCTTACGCGCGACGCTCGTCGGCGCGCGTTTGGCGAGCCGCACCTTCCGCGTAATTGAGCGTCGCCCACGCGGCAGATTTGCGCCCCCCGGGCCCGCAGCTGTGCGTCGGCGACGCGAGTTTTGGCGACCAGTTTGACGAGCGAGAGACATCGCTCGTAGGCGAACAGCTTGTGATGAGGGAGTGAAGTGGCCGGAGGCGGGGTCTGAGTCATGCCCCCTTTCACCCCTTCGGGTGTTCCGAAGCGGCTCGCGCAGGATCCGTGATGGCGCCCCGCTGTATTTCGACGCGCTCCGTCGGCGCCGGCACGGAGCGTGCGCGTCTCGCATGACTCAGACCCCGCCTCCGGCCACGATCCGCAATCCGAAGCCGAAGCCGAAGCCGAAGCCGAAGCCGACCCACTGCTGGGCAGGCGCGGTCGCAAGGAAGAAGCGCGCCTGCCCACGTTACCGACGGTCGAGCATCACGGGCGACGCGCCCGTCCCTTCGTGGCCCCCCAAACCCCAAACCAATCGACGCTGCGAATTGATGCTACCGCTCCCCATCCCCATCCCTGAGGCCCGCTCCCTCTGCCTGCCTGCCGCTTTCTCTCAATCCCCGGCCGAATCACCAATCAAGACTGCTTCGGCCCCGCGGCTGTGCAAGGCCGTGCGCCGAGCGCGGTGCTCGGCCGAGCGCGGTGCGCGATGCGCGATGCGCGGTGCGCGGTGCGAGGTGCGAGGTGCACGGCCGTGCAACGTGTGCAAAGGCTAGCCACCTGCGCGGTGCGGCGTGGTGGTGGACAGTCGGGGCGAGTACTGGCATGTCGAGCGACCAATGACGAAGTTTAGTCGCATCGAATTGCGAACGACGGATGTGGAAGCCGCGCGCGCGTTTTATTCCTCTGTCCTCGGCCACGACCGCGCCGTGATCTGGCAGCTTCACGAACAGGCGTTGGCGCGAGGCGCCAAGCCCCATTGGCTCGGCCATCTCGACGTGGAAGACGTTGACCTCGCGACCGCGCAATTCATTGCCCGCGGCGCGACCCCGCTCGGCCCGCCCCGGCCGAATCACGATGGCGGACGCGTTTCGGTCATGCGCGATCCGGGCGGCGCAATCCTGGCTCTATGCACGCTGCCCCCCGCAAGCAGCGAGCGGGGTGCGACAGCCGCGTGGCAGGCGCTCAACACGAACGACGTCGAACGCGCGAAAGTAAACTACTGCGAGCTCTTCGGTTGGTCACTCACGACCGAGATCGACCTGGGCGCTCAGGGCACATTCCAACAATTCGCCTGGCAGCCCGGCGGCGAGAGCGCGGGTGCGATCGGGGACATCGCGGGGCGTCCCGGCGTCCACCCACAGTGGCTCTTCTTCTTCGAAGTCGAGGCACTCGAGCCCGCGTTGACAGCAACGCGAGCCGCGGGCGGAATCACCCTCGAGCCGAGCACGCTCCCAAGCGGCACGCGCGTGTGCGTGTGCGATGATCCGCAGGGCGCCGCGTTCGCACTGCTGCAACGACCATAGCCCCGGCTCGGGAGGCTTCGCACTGCTGCAACGACCATAGCCCGCCGCGGGAGGCTTCGCTCTGCCTGCGGCGCAGCGTTGTTGTGGGACTAGGTCGACGAAGCCCCACGCCCGCGGCCGGCCCACGCCGTGCCTTCTGCGCACGAAAGGCCCGCGCCCGCAGCACGACCACGGGTTGTCGCTCGGCAAAGGTGCAACTGCTCCGCGATGGGCTCAGTTTGACTGCCCCGCTCGGCAATTTCCGAGGCACCGCGCCCCCGGCTGCACGATCGGCCTTGAAAAATGCGGGCGCTCGCATCCCCGGCAACGCACCTCGCAGGCCGCCAGCGTTCCCGCCGCGACCCGGCCGCCCAGAGCGCTTGCTGCGGCTCACCGATTGCTCTAGTCGATCCTCAGATGGCGGCCAGATTCGAGAATGGGCCGCCAAACCGGGGCCAACCGCACGAGACCACTGCGCACGAGACCACTGCGCACGAGCCTGAGATTGCAGTCGCGCGCGCGCGCAGCTGGGCGCTCGGTCTGATGATCGCAGGGTCGGCAATTGCGTTGCTCGCTACGTCCGACCCCGACAAGCACGCCATATATAGCTTCGAGACGTCGAGCGACGGGCCACGCGTCGCGCTGTCGGCCAGTGAGCCCCAAGCGCGCTACCTGTTGCGAGCAAGGGTGATTGCTCTGGGCCCCGACCGTGTCGACACCACGGAATCGCCATTGGCCACCGTGCACGGCTCAATCAGCTCGGACCAGGGCACGGGTGGGACGGACGGAGGCGCGGGTGGGACGGACGGAGGCGCGGGTGGGACGGACGGAGGCGCGGGTGGGACGGACGGAGGCGCGGGTGGGACGGACGGAGGCGCGAGCCCGTTCGTGCGCGTGCGCCTTGGCACGTCGGCCCAAGCGAGCAACACGGTCTCCGCGCTGACCAGCTTCCAGCTTTCACGCCCGCTCCATTTCAGCGGCAACTGCGCTGCGCCAGATCGCGGCGCGCCGTGCCAAGCGGAGCTCGAGCTCGAGCTCGACCTCGAGCAGCCCAGCGCCCTGCCCGCAGAAGGGAGCCTGAGTATTGATTGGTCCGTCGATTTCGAATCCAGGGCATTCAAACCCAAAACGGGAGGCAGCGACGAACTGATCGCCGCGCCCTGGACGATCCAGATCGTCGGAGTCGAAACGCCATGACTCGTGACCGCGCGCTCGGCTCTGCCCTGCTTCACCCGGTCGCGGTGCTGAGCTTACTGGTCCTCGTGGCCAACGACCATTGGCTCAAGCACGCCCACCCAGGTGTGCTCAGCGGCAAACTCTCCGGCTTCTCCGCCGTACTCCTGCTGCCGCTATTTCTCCACGCACTGTTCGAACTGAGCTACCGCGCCCTGAGCGCACGCCCTCCCAGCGCCCGAACAGCCAACCGCGCACTCTGGGCATGCCTCGCCCTCACCTGCCTGATCTACGCTCCGCCCGAATTGTGGCCCCCCGCCGAGACCGCGTACCGCTACGGCCTGGGCGCGCTGCAGTGGCCCTTCCGAATCCTCTGGTCGCTCGTCCGCGGTGAGGCGACCGCTGAGTTTGCGCCCGTGCGAGCGACGGCGGACCCGAGCGATCTCGTTGCCTTGATCATGCTGTGGGTCGCTTGGCGCGCGGGAACGGCGCGGCCCGTTCCGAGCTAGCCGGCCTGTCGCTTCGGGCTGCGCTTCCGTGCGCTCGAACCACTCGAGCGTGACGGTTGCAGGCCAGTGTTGCGAAGCTTCATGACCGGGCCGGCCGATCATGCAGTCGCAAACGTCGAGCCGACCGTTTCGGAAAATGGCAAGGACGAGCTGGGCGCGCAAAGCACCGCGGCGCCAGCCTCTGGAGCGTGGAGCGCCAACTGTTCGCCTGATTGGGCGCAGCGCATAAATATTTCACCTGGCTGTCAATGTGCGCCGTCAGACCCCAGAGAGTCCACGGACTGGCCGCGAATTTCTGTCTGGGCATGTCTGATTCCTGAACAGAATCCAGCCTGCGCGGTTACTGCGTATACGGCGGCCGCTGCGCGCTCTGTTCGACCGCGGGGCACTGGCAGCGAAGAACCCGATCGGATATTTCAAGTGATCAAGTCTTTCAATCTCTCCTCGTTGCTGGTGCGCGCCATGGCTGGCGCTTTGCTCATTGGTTGCTGTGCTCTGGCGGCCTGCGGTAGCGACAGCCCGTCGCCACCGAGCCCCCTCGCCGGCGCCCCGGGCGTCGGGAGCGGAGGCTCCGCCTCAGACCACGCCGGCAGCTCAGCCGTCGCCGGAAGCAATGCCGGCGCGGTCGGAGCAATGGCGGGGAGCGGCAGTGGAGGCACATCGGCAGGTGGCACGTCGGCTGCTGGCACGTCCGCTGCTGGCACGTCCGCTGGCGGCACGTCCGCTGGCGGCACCTCCGCTGCTGGCATGTCGGCTGGTGGCAAGACGGGCACCGCGGGCGGGACGAGCGGTGGCGCGGGTGGCGGCGCCGGTTCTGCGGCTGGCGGCGGGAGCTCTGGCGGCAAGCCACCCGCCGACCCAAGCACCGGTTGTAACAAAGCAAGTCCGGCGACCGGCAGCTCTGGCAGCCCGCTCACCGTTTCAGGTCACCAATATTACGTGAAGCTGCCCACCGGCTACGACGCCAGCAAGCCTTACCCCGTGATGATGATGTTCAACCCGACTGGCAATCCGATCAGTTGGGCCGAGAGCAATGCCGGCTTCGAAACAACGGGCCCGAAGGAAGCGTGGATCCGCGTGTACCCGACCATGGCCAACAACGCCAGTGGCTGGGGCGCCAGTGACGTCGCTTTTTTCGAGCCGTTTTACGCGCAGATCATCGCCAGCTACTGCGTCGACAAGGCGCGCGTGTTCGCGGGCGGAGAAAGCTCTGGCGGAGACTTCGTGAGCATTCTCGGCTGTGAGCACGGCGACAAGCTGCGCGCGACGGCACCGTGTTCCACCAAGCCGGTCTCTGGCTATGGGCTCGATGTTCCGATCACGCGGCAATGCAAGGGAAAGGTGACGGCGGTAGTCATTCACGGCAAAAATGACAACGTCGTGACGCCGGCAAATGGCCCGAAGACGCGCGACTTCTACGCCGCGTTGAACCACTGCGGCACGACCACGATGCCGGTTCAGGGCTACACGGACACGCTGTCCAACTGCGTCATGTACCAGGGCTGCGATGCCAACGCTCCGGTCTATTGGTGTAACCATACGGACCCCAACTACAGCAACACCAACCACGGTTGGCCGGCGTTCGCGAACAAGTTCTTGTGGGGCTTGTTCTCGACCTATTGAGACTCAGAGGGTCAAAGCTTCGCATCGCGGGGCAAGCGAACGACATACACGCTGCAGCTTGCCTTCGCGGATACCCCGGAGGCAACGGACTGCGCCCAGGCGCGAGCGCCTCCCTGCGGCGCGCCGAGCACGATCAGGTCCGCGTTGTTGTGGCGCGCGAGCTCCACGATCACGTTGGCGGGGGAACCTGACTCGATAGCGTGCAGTGACAGCCGCTGGGCAGGGACGCACAGGGCATCGGACCAATGCCGTAGTCGCACCAAGTGCTCGAACGACGACGACGACGATGGAATCGCCGTCAAGCAGATCAGGCGAAATTCCGCACTTTGTGCCAGGATTCGCGTGACCGCAGCACGAATCGCCGTTTGGCGCTCGTCATCGAGGTGCATCGTGTCGACCGCCACGAGTACGATCGGGGTTGCGCTGTGCAGCGTAGGGGGCGCGCGGAGACGTTTACCGAACTCGGCGTGGGCTCGCAGAAAGCGGCTCGCGAGTGGGACCAGGCCCGCGCCTTTGAGCTTCGTCGCGCGTACGGTCAGTGCAATCTGATCGGGATGGCGCAGATCGAAGGCCACGTGTGCGGCGGTTTGATATCTGAGCTCCGCGCGTGGCTCGAGACAACGCAAAATTATTTCCTGCAGCCACGGCTGCAAGCTGGGAACGAGCGACGACGGCGGGATCGGCTCGAGCCAGAAGCGATTCCGGGCGTCGGTGTCCGGCTCGCCGAAAGGCAGCTTGCCGGTGGCGGCCTCATACAGAATCACTCCGAGCGCGAACAGATCGCTGCGTCGATCATCGCGCCGCCCGAGCAGCTGCTCCGGCGAGACGTAAGGCGCGGAGCCTGCGGCGAAGCGTATTTCCTCGGCGAGCAGGTCGGGGTAGTGCGCGCTATGCGCAAAGCCGAAATCGATCAGCACTGCGGTCCCGTCCGCACGGAGGATCAGGTTCGAGGGCTTTAAGTCCAAGTGGATCACCCCTTGCTGGTGCAAGTCGTGCAGGGCGTCGGTGATTGCGGCGCCGACGCTCACCACATCAGCGGGGCTCAACGGCCCGCCGGAGAGTTTGTCCTCCAGACTCGTACCCTCGATCCACTCGGTGACGAGATAGGGCGTCTGCGCGAGGTCACCCACGGCCACGAACGGCGCCACGTGCGGTCCTTTCAACGTCGGAACGATCGTCGCTTCGGTCTGGAAACCGATGATGCTCTCACTCGGCTGGTCCGCCCCGAGGCGCGGCAGCTTCATGATCAGCGGACGCGCGAGGCCGGCCTTCTCGACCCAAAAGACGTTGCTCAGGGCGCCCGCGTGGACCGGAGCACCGACGATGAACCCGTCGATGACGTCGTCAGGTTTTACGTCGTTAGCCATTAGAGCAACTCTTGGTTGGTGCGCGTCCAGCCGGCGACACCTGGACCGAGGGGAAGCCACGAGATACTGAGTCCCAGCGCGACTCCGTCGTAGTAACCAGCGCAGCCATAAAGCCCGAAGCGGAAATCTGCCACGTGCAGCAGGCCGGGGTAAACATTCGCGAGCGCGGTCGGGTGCTTGGGGCCGATCAACTGAACCGACGTCATGAGGGACTCATTTCGGTCCCAGAACGCTGCAACACTGAACTCTAGGTCATCGGGCAAAATGATTCGGCCCCCCTGCTCCGTGTACACCGGGCGAATCGTATAGAGATGCGTTCCGGCAGCCACCGAGAATGAATCCCCCCGCCGAGTGGGGATGGTCAAGCCGAAGAGTCCATCGGTACCCGTGTAATAGAAGAGCTTGAGATCGGTTCGAGGGAGGGGAAACTTGAAGCTATAGTTGCCGCCGGCATTGAGCAGCTTCAGGTGCACCAGATCGAAAGTCGCCTGATGGGGCCAGAAGTCGATTCTCACCGTCGTCGAGAAAAAGCGCGCCACTGGGTCGATCGAAAAAAGTAGGTAACCGATCGGGTTGAAGATCCAAAAATCAGCAACGGGATCGGTGTTGGGCCCGCGAAAGCCAGCATTTTCCGCCGCCTCGTTGATGAACTGAGCCGCCGCCGTGTTGAGCAGCCCGAACAACCACGGGGCCGGCACGCCTCTAGAAGCGTACCAACTCCAAAGCTTTCGATAGACCGTGCCCTCTCCGAGAGCGTGGAGTGTATAGTTTGGGACCCACTGTCCGTGAGCGGAGTTGAGACCCTTGATGGGTAAGACTTCCCGGCCGATGAACTCCCCGGTCCCTCCGCTCTTTTCGATCGCGTCGAAAGGATGAGCGAGGTTCTTGGCCACGTTTTCGAAGCCCGTAGCATAGGCGAGCTGGAAGGGGTTGTCCTGGTAAGAGGCGTTGCGCAAAATATCGTACGACAGATGGAGCGTCGCCTGCACGGGGTTGAACTCACTGTCGCTACCGTAGTCGACGTCGTTGTGGAAAAAGAGCGGCACGTCAGTCTTGGGAGTGGCGGGCGCTTCGTCCGACTGCGCCGCGACCGCGGTCCTTGCCACGCTCACGCCCAAGCCCAAGCCCAAGCCCAAGGCCGCCACGAATACCAACCCTCGACGAGATAGCGTCACCTTTAGGAGCGTAGTCAGAGCGCCGCGGAGTTTGCTATCCCTGAGTCTCGTCGTCGAGTTCAAGCTGCGTCCGCTATGCCCGAACCTCGGGCGCGCGGCCACGAGCAAGCGCTCCAGCATTTCGCGACCGATTTCATGCGCTGGGCCGGAAAACACCTCGACGGGGCGCTGGCCGCTTTTGCGGGACGTTCGTGATATGACTAGAGGTAATGCCGAGAGCGTCTACCTGGACGAGGCCTTCGACGCTTCCGTCGGCACGATCATCACCTCGAGTTACGCGACGATCCCCGGATCGACGCTGACTTGGGCCGCCTCGGTGCACAACGTGCCGACGCCGCCATCCCTTGAACCGCGCGTTGGCGGCTCGCCGGAGGGGGCGATCGCGATCCAGCCCGTAACGGAACCCGGCTTGATCGCCCGATGATTCGGTGGTGCGCTGAGTCGTGTCGCCATCCCTGCCCGACATCCTGGCCCCCAACTTGGATGCTTTGATCGTGGCCATCAATCCATCTTTGACGTCCGCAGAAGCGGGACACTCCTTTTCGTCGAAGGGTAATCCGTTTTGGCGATTACTCTATGAGTCGGGGTTGACGTCCGAACTACTTCGTCCGGAAGATGAAACACGGCTGCCGGAGTTCGGCTTGGGGCTGGTATCGGGCGTGCAGCGCGCCACACGTGCAGCGGTCGAGCTCTCCGCCAGCGAGCAAGCGCGGGGTGCCGAACGCGTCCGGCAGGTGGTGACGGAACTCAAACCGCGTTACGTCGCGCTCTTGGGGTTGACCCTTTACCCGGTATTCTTTCCACGAGGCACTGAGCGAGGCCCGGGCCTCACGGCGAGCACGATTGCGGAGGCGCCGGTGTTCGTACTGCCGAACCCGAGCGGACGGAACCGCGCCTATCCAGGCTTCGAAAGGAAGCTCATCTGGTTTCATGCCCTCGCCCAAACCGTGGGCCGCGGAACGGCCACGCGCACCACGTTCGCTGAGCATCACGCACCAAACGGCGCGCTCGGGCCGAATGACCCATCTGGTCAATCCGCGCCGCCCCGATTCGCTCCAACATCACGACATCGGGATCCGAAGAAGTGAGTCAGCGTGTGCCACAGGGCCCAAGCTTCGCCGCGATTTCTCGCTATTTGGCGGGCGAAGGGTGGCACGCAAGCTGCAGTCTCGCTGCTGATTGCGATGGCGACCATGAACGAAGGTGGATTTCGGCGGGGCTTGCAGCGCGTGCGGCTGCTCGCCGAGCTGGTCCCATTGGCGGCGTTCAGTGTTGCGTGCGGCGGCACGTCCATGGCCGAGGGGCCGAACGACCACGGCGGTGGAACGGCGGGTAGCGGGGCGACAAGCGGAGCTGGGGGT
>Ga0302322_100005349_pt1 | contig 11264 bp, 8 predicted proteins | sample Fen_T0_2_FD_203757 | JGI IMG/M metagenome (GOLD analysis project Ga0302322, IMG submission 203757) | Peat permafrost microbial communities from Stordalen Mire near Abisko, Sweden - Fen_T0_2 | ecosystem: Environmental > Terrestrial > Soil > Wetlands > Permafrost | place: Sweden: Abisko... | reverse complement strand
ATATTCACATTAAAAGCCGCGCCAGATCCGTCGTACCTAATCAGCTAACAAAATGCCGGCTTATCATCCAATTAAACGATGAAGAAAATATTTCAGCCGGTTTTCGACTTTTTGCTTTTCAGCAATGTTTTTATGGCCTTATGCGCCGTAGCCCAGGCCCTGGTAACGTTTTACCTGATTGGTACAAAACCAGGTACGCCGGTTGTCTTCCTGCTTTTTACATCAACCATCGGCATTTATAATTTCAGCATTTTACTAACAAAACCCAAAAATCCCGAACTTTCGCAATACAAGCGGGTTCGATGGTTTTTTGCGCATTACCGGCTAATGGTAACCTTTACCATTGTTTCGCTGCTCTCGCTGATCCCGCTGTTCTTTTTAATGTCGACGGAGTCGAGGATCCTGCTGATTTTTTTAGGCGCCATTTCCTTTGCTTACAGCATCCCCTTGTTTTCCCTCGGCGAACAAAAATTCGGGTTAAGGAATATCCCCGGACTAAAGCAGTTCCTGATAACGCTGGTATGGACCATGAGTACAGTTTTGTTGCCGATATTGGAGGCGCAACATTTCCACCTGACAGCCATTTCCATGCGCGATACAACTATTTTGATCGCCAAGCGATTCTTACTGATTGCCGCCCTTACGGTGCCTTTTGATATCCGCGACCTTTTTGAGGACCAGCAATCGGGCCTGAAAACCATCGCTGTAGCCTGGGGCGAAAAAAAGGCTTATGTATTTTGCCAGGTATTACTGGCGGGCTACGTTGTGTTATTATTCCTTTTCCGCGACAATGGTTTTAATGCCGATTTCTTTGCCTTAACGATTACTGTTGTGCTGGCCGGCTGGCTGATCTTTAAATCGACCTGGGAAAAGAATGAGTATTACTATTTTTTCTTTTTAGATGGAGTGCTGATCCTGCAATACTTGATGCTGCTACTGTTTAACTGGTTGAGCAGGTTAATGTGAAAATTTATGTCTATTATTCAGCGATTTCCCTTTTCGAGAAATAGATTTGACAACTTTTTAAAAGTTGTCAAATCTAAAAATACCTTTTTTAAAGCCTCCCCAACTGGAGGAGGTTTGGAGGGGGCTCTTACACCCCCAGCAATAGCCTTGTTGGGTCTTCTAATAGTTGTTTTACCCTTACCAGGAAGCTTACCGATTCGCGGCCGTCAATGACGCGGTGGTCGTATGATAGCGCTACGTACATCATCGGGCGGATAACCACCTGCCCGTTTACGGCAACCGGGCGCTCAATAATATTGTGCATACCCAAAATTGCGGATTGCGGCGAATTAATGATCGGGGTGGACATCATGGATCCGAAGACACCGCCGTTAGTGATGGTGAAGGTGCCGCCGGTCATTTCTTCGAGCGTTAATTTATTTTCGCGGGCTTTTACAGCCAACGCGGCAACAGCTTTTTCGATACCGGCCAGGCTGAGGCTTTCGGCATTGCGAATCACTGGCACCACCAGTCCTTTAGGGGCAGATACGGCAATTGAAATATCGGCGAAATTGCTGTAAACAACTTCTTCGCCTTCAATACGGGCGCCTACGGCAGGCCACTCTTTCAGCGCTTCGCAAACAGCTTTGGTGAAGAATGACATAAAGCCTAAACCCACACCATGTTTTTCCTTGAATTTATCTTTGTATTTGGTGCGAAGCTCCATAATCGGAGCCATATCCACTTCATTGAAAGTGGTGAGCATTGCGGTCTCATTTTTTACCGCAACCAAACGTTTGGCCACCGTTTTGCGCAACGACGACATTTTTTCGCGACGGTCAGTCCTTGAGCCCGAGGCTGCTATTTCAATTTTCGGCGCGGGAGCGGCTGGCTTTGCGGCCGGTTCGGCTATCTGGCTTAGGGCTTCTTTACTTATTTGCGGGTTTTCGGATACTTTTTCGGCAAGCAGTGCATCCTCTTTGGTAATCCTGCCGCCAATACCGGTTCCGCTTAATGTTTTTGCTTCCAGCCCTTTTTCGGCCAATATTTTAGCCGCCGCGGGTGATGGTGTTCCGGATGCATAAGTCGAATTAGTGGCAGTGGCAGCAGAAGAAGTCGCAGTTTCTTTGGCGCTGCCGGCACTTTCAGCCGCTACGTTACCTGAGCCTTCAATCGTACATATTACAGCGCCAATGGGCAGTGTATCGCCTTCTTTGGCGATGGTTTTTAATATACCTGCTTTTTCGGCAGTCAATTCAAATGTGGCTTTATCTGATTCGAGTTCGGCGATGGCTTCATCCATGGCAACAGTGTCGCCATCCTTTTTTATCCAGCGCGACAAAGTTACCTCGGTAATTGATTCGCCTACGGTCGGCACCTTTACCTGTAACGAACTGGGAGGAGCCACGGCAGCACCATTATTGTTTACAGGAACTGCATTTGCCGGCGGAGGTGCAGGGGCATTGGCCACAACGGCCGGTTGCGGTTGCGGTTGCGCGGCCGGAGCGCTTTCCTTTATTAAAGCACCCGGAGCGCCGCCATCTTCAATGGTAGCAACAACAGCGCCGATGGGCAATGTATCGCCTTCTTTAGCAGCTATTTTTAAAATTCCTGCTTTTTCTGCGGTAAGTTCAAAGGTTGCCTTGTCTGATTCCAGCTCGGCAATCACTTCATCCATTTTAACCTCATCGCCATCTTTTTTTCTCCAGGCTGACAGGGTTACTTCGGTAATAGATTCGCCAACCGGCGGAACTTTGATCGTTAAACTCATTGTTTAATTTTTGTAGTTTAAAGGTAGAGGCGCAATACTTTGTGTCTCCGATATGAATTTAGAGACGCAAAGTATTGCGTCTCTATGGTTTTATTAATTAATCTGCTCCGGCCGTCGCCATTTTTGCGGCTGTTTCCTTCACTGCTGCTTTTACCTGTTTGCCGGGAGGCGCTTCAAATGCTTTGGACACAATTAATAATTGCTGTGCCGCATGTTGTTTTGCAAAACCGGTAGCGGTACTGCTGCCTTCGTTACGCGAAATTACGTTCAGGTTTATTAATTTATCGTTATGGAATTTACGGCAAATATATGGCCAGGCGCCCATATTTTCAGGTTCTTCCTGTACCCATATAAACTCTTTAGCTTTATTGTATTTGGCTTTCACTTTTAAGATCTGTACCAATGGCGTCGGATACAATTGCTCGATGCGGATAATAGCTACATCCTTACGTTTATCGGCTTGTTGCTTTTCCAGCAGGTCGTAATATATTTTGCCGGTGCAAAGCAGCACGCGTTTTACTTTTTTAGCATCGGCATATTCATCATCAATCAGCTCGTGAAATTTGCCATGGGTAAACTCTTCCAGTTTCGACACACATTTAGCACTGCGCAGCAGGCTCTTTGGCGTAAAGATGATGAGCGGTTTTCGGAAATCGCGCAGCATTTGACGCCGTAAAATGTGGAAAAGGTTTGCAGGTGTGGTGCAATTGGCCACCTGGATATTGCTATCGGCACAAAGTTCTAAAAAGCGTTCCACGCGTGCCGAAGAATGCTCAGGCCCCTGGCCTTCATAACCATGGGGCAGCAGCATTACCAGGCCATTACCGCGCTGCCATTTGGTTTCGGCGCTGGCGATGTACTGGTCGACTATAATCTGCGCGCCGTTAAAGAAGTCGCCAAATTGGGCTTCCCATATGGTGAGCGCGTTAGGGTTTGCCATGGCATAGCCGTATTCAAACCCTAAAACACCATACTCCGACAATAAGGAATTAAAAATGCTGAACTTTGCTTCGGCGCCAATGGTTTCAAGCGGTGTGTACTCGTTTTCGGAATCAACCAGAGTTAAAACAGCATGGCGGTGTGAAAAAGTACCGCGTTTAACATCCTCGCCGCTTACCCTAACCGGGTGGCCGTCTTTTAAAAGAGATCCGTAAGCTAAAAGTTCGCCCATTGCCCAGTCGAAAACATGGGTTTTGGTTACCATTTTATTGCGTTCTTCAAAAAGCTTTTCAATTTTTTTGAAAAACTCTTTTCCCTGCGGTAATTCGGTTATTTTTTTTCCTATTTCCAATATTTCAGCTTCCGGCACGGCAGTTTCAACGGGGGCAAAAAACTCCCTCGTACTGGCTATATGCATTCCCTGCCATACGCCTTCAAACATCTGTACCGTTTCGGTAATTCGGTCTTCTGATTTTGATTCGTCGAGATTTTTCTGTAAAAGCGCACGAAAGTTTTTTTCCAGCTCAGGGGCGTAATTTGCGTCGATGCTGCCTTCTTCCTGTAATTGTTTTTTATAGATCTCCAGCGGATTAGGATGCGCTTCTATCGCCTTGTATAAAACTGGCTGGGTAAATTTAGGCTCATCTGCTTCGTTGTGGCCATACCTGCGGTAGCATAAAAGATCAATAAAAACATCTTCGTGGAAAACCTGCCTGTACTCCATTGCCAGGTTTACCACGTAAGCCATCGCTTCAACATCGTCGCCGTTAACATGGAAGACCGGCGATAAAACCGTTTTTGCCACATCGGTACAATAAGTGCTCGACCGTGCATCCTTGTAATTTGTGGTAAAACCAATCTGGTTATTGATGACGATATGGATGGTTCCGCCGGTGCGGTAGCCGTCCAGCTTTTCCATCTGCAAAACTTCGTAAACGATGCCCTGCCCTGCAATTGAGGCATCACCATGAATTAATATGGGCGCTATTTTGGAGTGGTCGCCTTTGTATTTAAAGTCGATTTTTGAGCGGGTCAGTCCTTCAACCACAGGGTTAACTGCTTCAAGGTGCGAAGGGTTTGGGCAGAGGCTTAAATGTACTTTTTTGCCTCCCTGTGTTACTACATCTGTTGAATAGCCCAGGTGATATTTTACGTCGCCGCCAAAAGGGGTTTCTTCGTCGAAGTTTTTGCCTTCAAATTCCGAAAAAACTTCCTTATAGGGTTTTTCCATAATGTTTGTCAGCACATTCAGCCTGCCGCGGTGGGCCATGCCGATGATAAATTCTTCGATACCCAATTCCGATCCGTTTTGAATGACCGAATCGAGCGCGGGGATCACCGCTTCAGCGCCTTCGAGCGAAAAGCGTTTTTGCCCTAAAAACTTCGTGCCTAAAAAGTTTTCAAAAACCACTGCTTCATTCAGCTTATTCAGGATCAGTTTTTTTTCTTCAATAGTGTACGAGGGCGTATTGCGCTTGCTTTCCATCCGGTCCTCAAACCATTTGATCTTTATCGGGTTGCGGATATACCTGTATTCGGCGCCTATCGACTCGCAATAGGTTTCCTCAAGCAGCTGCCGGATGTCGCGCAAGGTTGCAGGCCCCAAGCCAACCTGTACGCCTGCATTAAAAACGGTATCCAGGTCGGCATCGCTCAAACCAAAAGTTTCCAGTTCTTTGCCGGGAAAGTATTTGCGGCGCTCCCGTACAGGGTTCGTTTTGGTGAAGAGGTGCCCGCGGGAACGGTACCCGTCTATCAAATTGAGTACATTGATCTCTTTAAAAAAATGATCAGAAGTTTCAGCTGGGAGCGCAACAGAGGTTGCGCGGGCATCTTTTCCAAAATCAAAACCTTCGAAGAATTTTTGCCAGCCAAAGTCTACAGATTCAGGCTCTTGTTTGTATGCCTCGTATAACGAATTTATGTAGGCAGCGTTTCCGCTATTAATATAATTGAGACGATCCATGCGAAACCAATCTTTAAAACGGTACAAAAGTAAGCATATAGGCTTGTAAACTTTTAATTTAATTTGTAAAATGTTGTTTTATAGCTAAACCGTTGAATGAACAGATAGTTTTTTACCGGAGGATGATATAAACGGTGGGGTATAGAAAAAACAGGAACCGAACTGCTTTTAATGCAGGAGTTTGTGGATAAAACCACGCAAATAGGATATCCCCTCGATGAGCACAGCAAGGATGCCGATGATGACAGTGTATTGTTCGAAGGAATTCATAATATTGGTTAGATGTAAAAATACCAAAAAGGTTACACTTGCAGGTGTTTATTTCACCATCGCGCCCGAACCAGATCGGGAGAGCCTAACTTAACTGTGGCAGCCATGTGTCTATAAATTCATTGCTGGTTATCAGGTCGGCAGCAGGCTTTGTGGCAATCGTATAGCGGCTCTCCCGCGCATCGTTCACACCGGCAATAAAAGCCCAGTTTCCCCAGTTGCTGGCGGGCGAATAGTCAACCAGTTTCTCTTCAAAATAGGCGGCGCCTTTGGTCCAGTCAACTTTCAGGTCGTGGACCAAAAAGGCGGCAACAATTTGTCGCCCGTAATTATTAATATAGCCGGTGGCATTCAGTTCGTGCATTACCGCATCTATCAACGGAATGCCGGTTTCTCCATTTTTCCAGTTCTCAAAAAGTTCATCCTGGTTATCGGCAGGCAAAATGGTGTCATTGCTGGTTTTAGCAGCAATAAATTTTTGCCCGTGCTTTTTAAACATAAACCTGAAATAGTCCCGCCATAACAAATCGAGCAATAATGAATGATATTGATTGGAATGCGCCGCGTGTTGATGATTGATCACTTCCCAGTATACCCGTCGCAGCGAGATACAGCCCAGGGCTACCCACGGGGACAGTTTTGATGAAAATGAGCTGGTGGATTGGTTACGCAGGCCTTTGCCTGCGGCCGGCTGATCGCTGTTTAAAAACAAACGGCGCAACTGGTTCAAAGCAGCCGTTTCGCCACCGGCAAACAGTTCTGCTGCCCTGGGGTCATCCAAAGGTTCGTCCAAACCTAATTCACGCAGGGTGGGCAGTTCGCCTGCCTTGTTTATTAATGGAACGCTGATCGTATCCGGTGTTGCGATACAAGGGCGTACCGTACTGTCGCGCTCGATCTTTTTTTTGAACACCGCGAAACTATCGGGGATGTCTTTAATGGGGAAGGGGAGATCCTCTTTGTGATACAGCGTATGGCCGATAAAGTGTTTTAAATTCAGCTTCATTTTCCATAGGGCTGTTTCAACCTCTTCGGATATGCCGGTTTCTTCGTAGGCCACTTCCCTGTGATGATAAACCTCGTTGATGTGATATTCTTCGGCAAGCCGGGGTAATATCTCAGCCGGGTTACCTATGCGGATCAATAACTCGCCGCCGATATTTTGCAAATTTTTCCTGAGGTCGGCGACAGATTCCAAAAGAAAACGGGCCCTTAAACTTCCGGTTTTCGGGTTACCGGATGGATTTGTACGGAAATAATAGGGATCGAAACAGTATACCGGCAATACTTTGTCTGCTTTACGAATAGCTTCCAACAATATCTCATTATCGTGGATCCGCAAATCATTTCTAAACCATACCAGAATAGTCTTTTCGCTCATTGTTAACTAAGGGGATAACAGCATTGCAATGCGCAAATTTGCAATTTATTTAATTGTAAGCACAATGTGCAATAAATTTTTGACATCGTTTAAACATTTTAAGCCAAAAAGGTAAAAAGCCTATCGGTGTACGTCGGGATACTTGAAATATGAAAAAAATCTCAACAAATAAAAAACCGGGTGTTATTTTATTACGTTGTTCCTAAGTGGCCTTGTTTAACTCGAAATCTCATGAAAATTGAATTCAAATTCAGCCTTTACGATATTATAGGATTGGCTCTTATCGTGCTTATTCTTTTATATTTCCCCTACCAGATGATCGTTCAGCATTCGCTGGATAATATTGCGAACAGCTATTATCATTTTGAAAGGTGAAGTTAATGTAACGACGGCAGCTGAATAAAATATTTGTACTATACCCCAAAACCAATCGTTAATTATAGATATGAATGACATTTACTTAGCAGTAAAGTTATAGTTTTATAACATTTAATTAAATACTTATGGCTACTACAGAGAGCATACAGAAAGCCTACATTGATTTTGTATTGACAGAAGGTGAACCACCAAAATCCGTTTATGTATTTGCGAAGAAGAATAAAATGACCGAAGAGGAGTTTTACCATTTTTTCGGTTCTTTCGATGCTGTTGAGCAAAATATCTGGACAGGCTTTGCGGTGAAAACGATCGCCGAAATAAAAACGCAGGAAATTTGGATGCAATACACTGCCCGCGAAAAGGCATTGTCTTTTTTTTACAGCTTTTTTGAATTGCTGAAAGGCAGCCGCAGCTTTGTGGTTTATAGCGTCAGGAAACAGCCCAAAACATTTTCGACGCCGCAGATCTTCCGGGGAATAAAGGACCTGTTTGAAATATTTTGCAGTGATATTATTGTTGAAGGTATCGAATCCAACGAGTTATCCGAGCGCAAATTTTTCAGCAACCGTTACAAGGATGCGCTTTGGGTTCAGTTGATTTTTGTGCTGCACTTCTGGATAAACGATAACTCCACCGGTTTTGAAAAAACTGATGAGGCCATCGAAAAAGGGATTAATGTTACTTTTGATCTCTTTCAGCGGTCGCCAATTGATAACCTGATTGAGTACGGCAAATTTTTAGCCAAAAACGGCGGCCTTAAACAGAGCATGGGGTTTGGGAACAATTAGCCCCACCCAACCCTCCCCGGCAGGGAGGGCTTTAGACGCGACGACCGTTGCCGCCAAAGTCTCCCCTGCCGGGGGAGATTTAGAGGGGGCTGGCAAGGCCACTTTCGCCGCCATTTTCGATATGGACGGCACGCTGATCGATAATACCCCTTATCATTTTAAATCGTGGCAGGCGCTGTATCAAAAATATGGCAAAGGCGAATTAAGCAAAGAAACTTATTACACGGACATCAGCGGGGTGCCGGTAATGGAAACTATCCGCCGGGTATTTGGAGAAAGCCGGGACGAAGCGCAATTAAAAGCGCTGTTGAATGAAAAGGAAGAGTTTTACCGGAAATCGTACGCGCCATATATCCGGCCGATAAACGGGCTCGAGAACTTTTTAACAGAATTAAAAAACGCCGGCGTAAAAATTGCCATGGGCACCTCGGCAACACAGGCGGATATTGATTTTGTGTTTGATCATATTCCGATTCGTGATGATTTTGGCGTGATCATTAATTCAGCAATGGTGACCAAACCAAAGCCTGATCCGCAGGTTTATTTGAAAGCAGCCAAAGTATTGAATATCCCGCCTGAAAAATGTATCGTTTTTGAAGATTCTATAGCCGGAATTAAATCAGGGAACAGCGCGGGTATGAAAGTTGTAGGGATAACTACCGGGCATACCGCTGCGGAATTGCAGCCGGTAAACCTGGTGATCAGTGATTATTCGGAATTGACAGTGCAAAAGCTGGCCGCATTATTTGAAGAACAAAAAAATGAGTGAAAATCCAAAAGAACAAAACAGCATACCGACCTCGAAGGTTGAACGCTCGGCCAAGTTTGTAAAAACCGGGTTTAAAATAGGGGGTAATTATATCAAGCATTATTCGAAAAAACTGTTCAATCCGGAAATGGATAAAAGCGAACTGAACGAGGATAATGCATCGGACATTTATGAATCGCTAAGCGAGCTGAAAGGCAGCGCCCTTAAGGTGGCCCAAATGCTCAGTATGGACAAAAATCTGCTCCCGCAGGCCTATACCGATAAGTTTTCGCAATCGCAGTACAATGCGCCGCCATTATCGGGGCCGCTGATTGTGCAAACCTTTAAAAAGTATTTTGGCAAAACGCCGGATAAGATCTACGATAAGTTTAATGCCCACTCGTCCAACGCGGCCTCCATCGGGCAGGTGCATCAGGCGGAACTGGACGGCAAAAAACTGGCGGTAAAAATCCAGTACCCGGGAGTAGGTGATTCCATTTCGTCGGACCTGAAGCTGGTTAAGCCATTTGCTTTCCGGATGCTGGGGATGAGCGAAAAAGAACTGAACATTTACATGAAGGAGGTGGAAGAACGCCTGCTGGAAGAAACCGATTATGAGTTGGAAGTGCGCCGCTCAATCGAATTTTCAACTGCCTGTTCGGGCCTGGATAATGTGGTTTTCCCGAAATATTATCCTGAACTGTCCAGCAAACGGATCATTACCATGGACTGGCTGGAGGGCAAGCACCTGCGCGAGTTTTTAAGCACCAATCCATCGCAGCAATTGCGTAATAAGATCGGGCAGGCATTGTGGGATTTTTATAACTTTCAGCAGCACCAACTGCGTGCCGTACATGCCGACCCGCACCCCGGCAATTTTATGATCACCAGCGATGACAAATTGGGGGTGATTGATTTTGGCTGCATTAAGGAAATGCCTGAAGATTTTTACTATCCTTTTTTCTCGCTTACCTCAACCGGGCTGATGGAAAATAAGGTTGAAACGATTAAAGCTTTCCGGCAGTTAGAAATGATCCATGCCAATGATACGCCCGCGCAAATTGAATTTTATTATAAAATGTACCGGCAAATGATCGGCCTGTTTGCCAAACCTTATATTACCGATCATTTTGATTTCGGCCAAACCGCATTTTTTGATGAGCTGTATGGTTTTGGCGAAAAGGTAGCCAAAATGCCGGAGTTTAAACAAGCCCGTGGCGTAAAGCATTTTATTTATGTGAACCGTACCAATTTCGGGCTGTATAATATATTGCATGAGCTGAAAGCAGACGTTAAAACGGATACGTTTAAGCCGCACGTGGCGGAGCAGTTTGTTTGAATTTAGTAACACGAATGGATTGACACGAATTTCACGAATTGGTTCGAATGGACACGAATGGATTGACACGAATTTCACGAATTGGCTCGAATGGACACGAATGGATTGACACGAATTGATTGTGAGGGCTGTTCTTTACAGTGCAGGTTTTGCAAAATTTAAGGAGGGTATCAAATCTCCATTAATTCGAAAATTGTGAAACTGTGCAATTGTAATTAAGCAAATTCCTTCCTTAGAGCTTTACATTCAAATGAAAACTTACATGGCGATATTTTTAATGGTTGTTTTGGCTGCCTGTAGTTCAAGTTCGGGCAAGCAAAAACCTGGCGCGGTAAACAAACTAACAGCGCGTCAATTGCCTGTAAAAGGCCAACTACCAGGCAAACGAAGCGCACCAACAGACACCCTGACACCAGATCAACAGGCAGATGCTTTTGCAAACTACTACGTTGTAGTGGCTGATACGGGTATTGATTATTATTTTTTAAGGGAAGAGATGATAGCGCTTAAAAATTCAGCAGGGATGACCATTGACACCATGGGCAGGTATTATAACCTCAAAAAACAGCTGATAGCCCTGCCTGATGATGACCCGGATGAAATTTATGCCGGTGATTACTTCCCCCGAAGATACCCGGGTATAAATTTAAGCCTTGAATACCTCCATTCCTATAAGCGCGACGCAAAAGAGAAAATGATCGCCCTTGTGGCTGGTATATGCGAAAATAAAACCAGTGCG
>Ga0302322_100005348_pt1 | contig 11265 bp, 10 predicted proteins | sample Fen_T0_2_FD_203757 | JGI IMG/M metagenome (GOLD analysis project Ga0302322, IMG submission 203757) | Peat permafrost microbial communities from Stordalen Mire near Abisko, Sweden - Fen_T0_2 | ecosystem: Environmental > Terrestrial > Soil > Wetlands > Permafrost | place: Sweden: Abisko... | reverse complement strand
GGATCCTGTGAACCGGGTCAGGGCCGGAAGGCAGCAGCTCTCAGCGGGCCCTCCCGTGTGCCGCAGGGGTGCCTGGCCCTCGACACCTGTCCGAACCGCTCCGCCTCGCCTCCGCATCAGCCGACGGGGGTGGGCTGTTCGTCTTCTCGCATCGCCGCGAGGTCTTCGTCGAGGGAGGTGGACGACTCCACGTTGATCCTCGGCAGGATCCGGTCGAGCCACTTGGGCAACCACCAGTTCCAGTCGCCGAGCAGTTCCATGGTCGACGGGACCAGCACCAGGCGCACGATCGTCGCGTCGACCAGCACCGCGACCGCGAGGCCGAGGCCGAGCAGCTTCAGTGCGACCTCGGCGCCGAACACGAAGCTGCCGAACACGCACACCATGATCAGTGCCGCGGCCGTGATGACGCGTGCGGTGAGCGCGAGGCCGTCGGCGACCGCATTCGCGTTGTCGTGCGTGCGGTCGTACTCCTCGCGGATGCGCGACAGGAGGAACACCTCGTAGTCCATCGACAAGCCGAACACGATGGCGAAGATGAACACCGGCGCCCAGGCCTCCACTGGCGTGGGCCGCGCCACACCTATCAGGTTCGCGCCCCAGCCCCACTGGAACACGGCGACGACCACGCCGTACGCGGCGCCGATCGACAACAGGTTCATGATGACGGCCTTCAACGGCACGAGCAGGCTGCGGAACACCACCATCAGCAGCAGGAACGACAGCAGCAACACCGCGCCCATGAAGATCGGCAGCCGTTCCGCCGTGTAGTTCGCGAAGTCGTCAGCCGCGGCGGTGATGCCGCCGACCTTCACCGCGACCTTGCCGTTCGTCACCTGCGGGATCACGGTCTGGCGCAGGTGCGCGACGAGATTGGCGGTGGCCTCGGCCTGCGGGTCGGTGCTCGGGATCACCTGCATGATCGCGACGGTCTTCTCCGCGTTCGGGATCGCCGGGCTCGCGTACGCGACCCCGGGCGTCTTCGCGAGGGTCGCACTCAACTGCTGCAGCACCGCGAGGTCGGCATCGCCGTTCGGGGTCTCGGCCGCGAGCAGCAGCGGACCGTTGAAACCCGGGCCGAATCCCTGCGACAGCTTGTCGTAGGCGCGGCGCGTCGTGTCGGTGGTCGGCCGGTTGCCGGCATCGGCGAAGCCGAGGCGCATCGACAGCAACGGCACCGCCAACAGGAGCAGCACGGCGAGGCCGACGAGCGCGGCGGGCCAGGGATGACGCTGGAGCACGTGGCTCCAGCGCTGCCATCCCGTCTCTTCGGTCAGGCCTTCGGCGTGCTTCCGGTGCGGGAGCCCGAACTTGTCGATGTTGGCGCCCACGAATCCGAGCAGCGCGGGCAACAGCGTGAGCGACGCGAGCATGGTGGTGAGCACGCCGATCGAGACGGCCACTGCCGTGCCGCGCATGACCGTCGTCCTCATCAGCAACAGGCCGAGCACCGAGATGATCACGGTGGTGCCCGCGAACAACACTGCGCGGCCTGCGGTGCCGATGGCGCGCACGGTCGCGTGCTCGGGATCGAGACCCGCCGCGAGGTTCTCGCGATAGCGGGTGACGATGAACAGCGCGTAGTCGATGCCCACGCCGAGGCCGACCATCGCCACGGCCGACGTGGTGAAGTCGGGCATGTTGATCGCGTTGCGGGTGATGAGCACGACCGCGATGCCGGTGCCGATGCCGAACAACGCGGTGCCGATCGGGAGACCCATCGCGAGTACGGAGCCGAACGCGAGGAGCAGGATCACCATCGCCGCGGCGAGTCCGATCGCCTCGCTCGTGCCGTTGAGCCCGGGCTTGGCAAACATGTTCCCGCCGAAGTCCACCGCGAGCCCGGGCACCTGGATGTCGTCGCCCCATGCCTTGATCTGCTTGCCGATCTCGGTGAACGCCTCCGCCGAGCGGTCCGCGAAGTTCAACTGCGCGTAGGCGATGCGCCCGTCCTTCGAGATCTGGGTCGCGCCCTCGGGGGAGTAGGGGCTCACCACGTTGACGTTCGGCACCTTCGCCTCGATGCGGGCGAAGAGTTGCTCCATCTCCTGCTGGACGCGCGGGTCGGCGACGCCCTGGTCGGCGGCGAACACGATCTGCGACTGGATCTGGCGGTCGCGGAAGCTCGAGCGCTGCAACAGGTCGAACGCGGCCTGGCTCTCGGTGCCGGGGAGCTTGAACTCGGTCTTGAACGCGCCGCCGATCGCGCCGGACACGGCGAAGACGCCGACGAGCAGCACGATCCAGGTCGCGAGCACGTAGCGGCGGCGGCGGTACATGAAGCGCGCGGAACGCTCGAGCATGGGGACCTGCCTGTGCGGGGGCTTCTCAGGCTATGCCCCGTCGGCCTGCCCGGGTCCTGGCGTCGGTCGCTACAGTCGCCCCGTGGCGTACCAGTCCTTGTACCGCAAGTACCGCCCGCAGCGCTTCGCGGAGCTCGTCGGCCAGGCCCACGTGCATGCCGCGCTGATGCACGCGGTGCGCGACGACCGCGTCGGTCACGCCTACCTCTTCTCCGGACCGCGCGGCACGGGCAAGACCACCACGGCCCGCCTCCTCGCCAAAGCGCTGAACTGCACCAATCGCGGTGACGACGGCGACCCGTGCGGTGCGTGCGAGAGCTGCGTCGCGATCGCCGAGGGAACGTCGCTCGACGTCATCGAGGTCGACGCCGCGTCGCGCAGCAAGGTCGAGGAGATGCGCGACCTCCTCGAGCGAGTCGCCTACCTGAGCGCCGGAGGCGGCAAGAAGGTCTACATCCTCGACGAGGTCCACATGCTCAGTGGCAGCGCCGAGGCCGCGCTGCTGAAGACGCTCGAGGAGGCGCCCGAGCACGTGGTGTTCGTGCTGGCCACCACCGATCCGCTCAAGGTCGCGCCCACGATCCGCTCGCGTACCCAGCACTACGAGTTCACGCTCTACACCGTCGACGAACTCCAGGGGCACCTGGCCAACGTGTGCGCGCAGGAGGGGGTCGAGGCATCGCCGGAGGCGCTCGCCATCGTCGCCCGCGCGGGCGCCGGCTCCATGCGCGACTCGTTGTCGCTCCTCGACCAGGCGATCGCCCACGGCGCGATCGACGTCGAGCAGGTGGGCGCGATCTTCGGGGGTACCGAGTTCGAGCGGCGAGTCGAGATCCTCGGCGCCGTGGCCGACGAGGATGTCGCCGGCGCGCTGGTGACCCTCGGCGACCTGCTCACTGCGGGCCACGAGCCGCGCCGCCTCACCGAGGACCTCCTCGCGACCACGCGCGACACCTTCCTCATCGTGTCCGCACGCGGCCGGGTGAAGGTGGAGGCGCCCGAAGACGAGGTCGCCCGCCTGGCCGAGCTGGGCGAGAAGGTGGGCCAGGCGCTGCTGGTGCGCACGCTGGAGACGCTCGGGCAGGCCGTGGTCGACATGCGCGGCACCGATGCCGCCGACCCGCGCCTCGTGCTCGAGATCGCGCTCGTGCGCCTCGCCCGCCGTGACGCCGGCCCACCGCTGCAGGCCCTCGCCGAGCGGGTCGAACGCCTGGAGCGGGGTCTGGGACCGGTCGCCGCACCCGCCGCACCCGCACCCGCACCCGCACCCGCCGCCGCTCCGGCCCGCCCTCCGGCCCGCCCTCCGGCCCCCGCTCCGGCCCCCGCTCCGGCCCGGCGGGCGCAACCCATCGCCGACGCGCCGACACCGTCTTCCTCGCACGCGCCGGCGGCGGACGGACCGGCCGTGCCGCGCCCGAAGCCCGAGGAGCCCGCTCCGGCGCCGCCGAAGAAGAAGAACTTCAAGGAGGCGAAGGCTGCTGCGCCCGTACCGGTCGCCCAGGCGCCCGTCCCCGAAGCGGAGCTCGAGCCCGAAACGCCGCCCGAGCCCGTGGTGCGGGGTGGCAACGTCGACATCGACGATGTGGTCGTGGCCTGGCCGCAGATCATCGACACCCTCGGTCCCACCACGAAGGCCGCGATGCGCGAGGCCCAGCCCCTCTCCTACGAGGACAACGTGCTCACGCTGGCGATTCCGAAGGAGCACTTCGCCGCCGCGACCGGCCGGCTCAAGCGCGAGGCCGAGAACATCCGTGAGGCCATCCGCGCCCAGCTCGGCATCGCCCCGAAGTTCCAGCCCATCGCCCACGACGGGTTCGGTGCTCCGCAGCCGCGCGCTTCCGCACCCGGGGCGGCGGCCACGGCGTCACCGGACGACGAGCCCCTCGGTGAACCCCCACCTGACGACGGGCCGCCGCCACCACTCGACGCCGCGCCCGACGCCGCGCCCGAAGTCGCGCCCGACGACGAAGAGGAATACGTCGCGCCCGACGAGATCATCGACACTCCCGTCGCCGACGTGGCGGTAGATTCGGTGGGTCTCTTCACCAAGAACTTCGACGCGACCGTCGTCGAAGAGGTCACCCGCGACTGAGCCCCGCTCGGGCCGCGCCCATCCCTCTCGCACATCCCTCTCGCACATCCCCGCACCTGCAGGAGCTTCCCGTGGCGAACCAGAAGCAGATGAACCAGATGATGAAGCAGATGCAGAAGATGCAGGCCGACATGGAGGCCGCGCAGCGGGCGCTCGAGGAGACCACCATCGAGGGCAGCGCGGGTGGCGGCATGGTGAAGGTCATGGTCACCGGTTCCGGTGAGATCACCGCGATCACCATCTCGCCCGAGGTGGTCGACCCCGAAGACGTCGAGATGCTCGAAGACCTCGTGCTCGCCGCGGTCGGCGACGGCCTGCGCCGCGCGCAGCAGATGCAGCAGGAGAGCCTCGGCGGCGTCACCGGTGGGGTGGATCTCGGTGGCCTCGGTGGCTTGCTCGGCTGACGCGTGAGCAGTCCTTACGCCGCGCCGGTCCAGGCGCTCATCGACGAGCTCGGCCGGTTGCCGGGCGTCGGCCCCAAGTCCGCGCAGCGGATCGCGTTCCACCTCCTCAAGGCCGCGCCCGAGGACGCCAACCGCCTCGCGCGCGTGATCATGGAGGCGAAGGAGCGCGTCACGTGGTGCCGACGCTGCTTCAACATCTCCGAGGGCGAGATCTGCGCCTACTGCAGCGACGATCGCCGCGACCCCACGCTCCTCTGTGTGGTCGAGGAGCCGCGCGACATCGTCGCGGTCGAGCGCACGCACGAGTTCGGTGGCCGCTATCACGTGCTCCAGGGCGCGATCTCGCCGATCGAGGGCGTGGGTCCCGACCAACTGCGCATCAAGGAGCTCTTGGGCCGGCTCGACGGTGAGGGCGTCACCGAGGTGATCCTCGCCACCAACCCGAACATCGAGGGTGAGGCCACCGCGATGTACCTGGCGCGGCTGCTCAAGCCCCTTGGGATCAAGATCACGCGTCTCGCGAGTGGTCTGCCCGTGGGCGGCGACCTCGAGTACGCGGACGAGGTCACCCTCGGGCGGGCGCTCGAGGGCCGCCGCGAGGTCGAGGCGTAGGACATCCGCGCCGAAGGGTCGTAGCTGCGCGATCCTCTCCGCACTGGGCCGCCGGCCCGGGCAGGAGCAGATCAGCCATGACCGACGCCAACGACGCCATCCCCGCACCGCCGCCGCCCGCGGCTCCCGCTCCGGCCGCCGCCGGCGGCTGGGGACCTCCCGGCACCGTGCGCAGCCCCGCGTTCGTGATCATCATCACGATCATCACCCTGGGCATCTACGGCCTCTACTGGCAGTACCAGGTGTTCAAGGATCTCAAGCACCACACCGGCGACGGCATCGGCGGCCCGATCGCGCTGGTCATCGCGATCCTCATCGGCATCGTGAACTGGTTCCTGCTGCCGTCGGAGATCGGGAACATGTACGAGAAGGCCGGCATGGAGAAGCCGGTACGCGGCGTCACCGGCTTCTGGAACCTGATCCCGCTCATCGGTTTCATCATCTGGGTGGTCAAGGTCCAGGGTGCGATGAACCGACGTTGGGAGAGCGCCGGCGCCTGACGCTCGACCGACCGGCCCACCGACCAGCCCGCCCCGCATCACCCACGACTCCAAGGAGCATCATCATGAGCAGCACCCCTCCGCCTCCTCCGCCCCCGCCGCCGCCCGGTGTACCCGGTGGTGGCTCCGGCGCACCGCAGCCGGCGCTCGAGAACCCGCTGATCAATTACTGGAAGAAGGCGGTCCTCGAGAACTACGCGGAGTTCACGGGCCGGTCCCGCCGGGCCGAGTTCTGGTGGTTCGTGCTCGCCAACATCCTGATCGGGATCGTCTTCAACGTCCTGGTCGCGATCGCGAGCTTCTTCTTCATCCTCTACGTCATCTTCGAGCTGGCGATCCTCGTCCCGAACATCGCCATCGGGATCCGGCGACTCCACGACACCGGCAAGAGCGGCTGGTGGCTGCTGATCGCTCTGGTCCCGTTCGTCGGGGCGATCGTGCTGATCGTCTTCATGGCGACCGACAGCACGCCGGGAACCAACCAGTGGGGTTCGTCGCCCAAGTACGGCGGCTGAACGACTCCACCGTTCCACTCATCCACCACGCGGAAGGGCCTCCCCTCGGGGAGGCCCTTCTCGTCGTTCGAGGAGTGCGCGCGCGTTGCGCCGGGCGCGCTCGTCACAGCGCGCGCACGATGGCGGCCTCACCCTGGCCGCCGCCGCCACACAGGGCTGCGGCACCGATGCCGCCACCGCGGCGACGCAGCTCGTCGATGATCGTGAGCACCACGCGCGCGCCCGACATGCCGATCGGGTGCCCGAGCGAGATGGCCCCGCCGTTCACGTTCACGATGTCGTCGGTGACGCCGAGGTCGAGCATCGACGCCACGCCCACCGCGGCGAACGCCTCGTTGAGCTCGAACAGGTCGATGTCGGAGACCTCTACGCCGATGGGCTCGAGCGCCCGCTTGATCGCCCGTGACGGCTGGGTGAGCAGGGACGTGTCGGGCCCGGCCACGAGGCCGAAGCTCAGCAGCTCGGCGATCGGTGTGACGCCGAGCTCCTCGGCCTTGGCGCGCGACATCACGACCACCGCGGCGCCGCCGTCGGAGATCTGCGACGCGTTGCCGGCGGTGATGATGCCGTCCTTCGCGAACGCCGGCCGCAACGCGCCGAGCGACTCGGACGTGGTGCCGGGGCGGATGCCCTCGTCGTCGGCGATCACGATCGGGTCGCCCTTGCGCTGCGGGATCTCGACGGGCTCGATCTCGCTGAAGCGGCCTTCCTTCGCGGCGTTGGCCGCGCGCTCGTGGCTCATCGCCGCGAGTTCGTCCATGTGCTCACGCGAGATCGCGCCGTGCGCCTGCGTGTACTTCTCGGTGCCCTCACCCATGTGGATGCCGTCGAGGCCACACATCAGGCCGTCGTCGAGCAACGAGTCGAGGAGCTCACCGTTGCCCATGCGGTACCCCTCGCGGGCCTTCTTCAGCAGGTACGGCGCCTGGGTCATCGACTCCATGCCGCCGGCGACGACGATCTCGGCGTCGCCCGCCTGGATCATGAGGTCGGCGAGGTAGATCGCGTCGATGCTCGAGAGACAGGCCTTGTTGAGGCCGATCGACGGCACCGACAGGGGAATGCCGCCCTTGGTCGCGGCCTGGCGGGCCGACATCTGTCCGGCGCCGGCCTGGATGACCTGGCCCATGTAGACGTAGTCGACCTGCTCGGCGGCGACTCCGGCGCGCGAGAGCGCGGCGCGGATGGCGTGGCCGCCGAGGTCGGTGGCGCTGAGCGCGGAGAGGGCACCCGAGAGCTTGCCGATCGGGGTGCGCGCGGACGAGACGATCACGGAGCCAGGCATGGCTTCCTCCACGGAGAATCGGTAGTTACCGGATGGTAGCGTCGGCCGCCATGATTTCGACAGGTAGCGATCAGTCGAGCGAAGTGGGCGCGATCCTGCAGGCGATCGTGGAGGGTGCGCCGGGCGACCACCTCAGCGCGCTCCCGTTGCCCGTGTCCTACCGGGGTGCGGTCGTCCGGGAGTCCGAGCAGGAGATGTTCGCCGGGCTCGCGTCGGACGACAAGGACCCGCGGCAGTCCCTCCACATCGACGAGGTCCCGCTCCCGGAGCTCGCCCCCGACGAAGCGCTCGTTGCGGTGATGGCGTCGTCGGTCAACTTCAACACCGTGTGGACGTCGATCTTCGAGCCCCTCCCCACCTTCGGCTTCCTCAAGCGCCTGGGCAAGGAGAGCGTGTGGGGCGCTCGCCACGACCAGCCCTTCCACGTCGTCGGCAGCGACGCCGCGGGGGTGGTGCTGCGCGTCGGTTCCGCGGTGCGCATGTGGCGCCCGGGCGACTCCGTCACCGTGCACTGCAACCACGTCGACGACCAGGATCCGAGTGCGCACGACGACTCGATGCTCGCGGCCAACCAGCGCATCTGGGGCTACGAGACGAACTACGGCGGCCTCGGCGAGCTGAGCATCGTGAAGGCGAACCAGCTCATGCCCAAACCCGCGCACCTCACGTGGGAGGAAGCCGCGGTCAACGCGCTCACCAACTCCACCAGCTACCGCATGCTGGTGAGCCCCAACGGCGCGCAGATGACGCAGGGCCAGACCGTCCTCATCTGGGGCGCGGGCGGCGGCATCGGCGCGTACGCGTGCCAGTACGTGCTCAACGGTGGCGGCACCCCGATCGGTGTGGTGTCGAGCCCCGAGCGTGCCGCGGTCCTGCGCGACCTCGGCGTCGAGCACATCATCGACCGCAAGACCGAGGGCTTCGACTTCTGGCCCGACGGCCACACGCAGGACCCCGCGGAATGGCGCCGCTTCGGCAAGCGCATCCGCGAGCTGGTGGGCAAGGACCCGGAGATCGTGTTCGAGCACCCGGGCCGCTCCACCATGGGCGCGTCGGTGTTCGTGTGCGCGCGTGGCGGCACGATCGTCACCTGCGCGGCCACCACCGGCTTCATGCTCGAGTACGACAACCGCTACCTCTGGATGAACCAGAAGCGTCTCCAGGGGTGTCACTTCGCGAACTACCGCGAGGCCTACGAGGCCAACCGTCTCGTGTGCGAGGGCAAGATCCATCCGGTGCTCTCTGCGGTGTTCGCGTTCGCGGACGTCGCCGAGGCGGTCGCCCAGGTGCACCGCAACGAGCACGAGGGCAAGCTCGGCGTGCTCGTGCTCGCGCCCGAGGAGGGCCTCGGCGTCACGGATCCCGTAATGCGCGAGCGTCTGCTCGACCAGATCACCTTGTTCAGGAGGGGGAGCTGATGCTCACCGAGATCGACCACGTGGCCATCGCCGTCAACGACCTCGAGGCCGGCATCGCCTACTACCGCGACACCTACGGCGCCGAGGTCGAGCACCGCGAGGTCGTCGAGCGCGACGGTGTCGAGGAGGCGCTCATCAAGGTCGCCGAGTCCTACGTGCAGCTGCTGACACCGATTCGCGACGACTCCACGGTGGCCAAGTTCCTCGCCACCAAGGGCGAGGGGATCCACCACATCGGCTACCGCACCGACGATGTCGCCGCGGTGCTGCAGCGGGTGAAGGACCAGGGCTACCGGGTGATCGACGAGGAGCCCCGCCCGGGCAGCCGCGGCACCACCGTGGCCTTCATCCACCCCAAGACCGCCTTCGGCACCCTCATCGAGCTCGTCCAGGAGTGAGCCGGGCGTGAGCCGGGGTCGGGGCGCCCGGTAGTCTCTCCGGCCTATGGCCGCGCAGGAACCCACGCCCCCGGTGCACCCGATCCACGAGAAGCTCGAGCAGCTCGCCGAACTCCGCGAGCAGGCGCTGCACGCCGGGAGCCCGGCGGCGGTCGAGCGCCAGCACTCCCGCGGCAAGCTCACCGCCCGGGAGCGCATCGAGAAGCTGCTCGACCCCGACTCCTTCGTCGAGCTCGACATGCTGGCGCGCCACCGCGCCCACGGGTTCGGCATCGAAGCGAACCGTCCCCTCACCGACGGCGTGATCACCGGCTGGGGCACCATCGACGGCCGCAAGGTGTTCCTGTTCAGCCAGGACTTCACCGTGTTCGGCGGCGCGCTCGGCGAGGTGTTCGCCGAGAAGATCCACAAGGTCATGGACCTCGCGGAGACGGTCGGCGCCCCGATGATCGGTCTCAACGACGGCGCCGGTGCCCGCATCCAGGAGGGTGTGGTCTCGCTCGACGCCTACGGCGGAATCTTCTCGCGCAACGTCAAGGCCTCCGGCGTGATCCCGCAGATCAGCCTCATCCTCGGACCCTGCGCCGGTGGCGCGGTGTACTCGCCGGCCCTCACCGACTTCGTGGTGATGGTGAAGAACACGTCGCACATGTTCATCACCGGCCCCGACGTCGTGAAGACGGTCACCGGTGAGGACGTCACCCAGGAAGAGCTCGGCGGTGCGATGACGCACGCGTCGAAGTCCGGTGTCGCGCAGCTCGTCTACGACGACGAGGAAACCGCGCTCGCGCAGGTGCGCTACCTGCTGTCGTTCCTCCCGGCGAACAACCTCGAGGACCCGCCCGCCTTCGAGACCGACGACCCGGCCGACCGGTCGTGCGATCTGCTCGCGGAGATCATCCCCGACTCGCCGAACAAGCCGTACGACATCAAGAAGGTCATCGCCGAAGTGCTCGACGACGGCGACTTCTTCGAGGTCAACCAATTCTGGGCGATGAACATCGTCGTCGGCTTCGGCCGCATCGACGGCCACGTCGTCGGCCTCGTCGGCAACCAGCCGCAGAACCTCGCCGGCTGCCTCGACATCGACGCGTCGGAGAAGGCCGCCCGATTCGTGCGCACCTGCGACGCGTTCAACGTCCCGCTCGTGACCTTCGTCGACGTGCCCGGCTTCCTGCCCGGCACCGATCAGGAGTACGGCGGCATCATCCGCCACGGCGCCAAGCTGCTCTACGCATACTGCGAGGCCACCGTGCCGCGCATCCAGGTGATCACCCGCAAGGCCTACGGCGGCGCGTACGTGGTCATGAACTCCAAGTCGATCGGCGCCGACCTCGCGTTCGCGTGGCCGTCGGCGGAGATCGCGGTGATGGGCGCGCCCGGCGCGGTGGGACTCATCAACCGCAAGGAGATCGAGGCCGCCGACGACGTCGAGGCCAAGCGGGCCGAGCTCATCGCCGAGTACACCGAGCGCTTCGCCAACCCGTACATCGCGGCCGAGCGTGGCTACATCGACGACGTGATCGACCCGCGCGAGACCCGCAAGGTGCTCGCCCGCTCGCTCTCGATGCTGCGCACGAAGCGCGAGGTGCTCCCGTCCCGCAAGCACGGCAACGTGCCCCTCTAGATCTGGTGCCGGAGGGATTCACATGGTGAAGCTCGCATCGATCTCACCCGACGCCACGCCGGAAGAGGTGGCGGCCATCGTCGCGGCGATCTCGGCCGCGCAGGTCACCGT
>Ga0302322_100005347_pt1 | contig 11266 bp, 9 predicted proteins | sample Fen_T0_2_FD_203757 | JGI IMG/M metagenome (GOLD analysis project Ga0302322, IMG submission 203757) | Peat permafrost microbial communities from Stordalen Mire near Abisko, Sweden - Fen_T0_2 | ecosystem: Environmental > Terrestrial > Soil > Wetlands > Permafrost | place: Sweden: Abisko... | reverse complement strand
ATCCCGCTCGACGAGGTGTTCGCCGCCTTCCGTTCGACCGACCTTCAGACCGCCCAGGGCTCCGTCTCGCCGCAACTTGAGGCGCTTGTCCGCGACCTGGAGGAAGCCCGCCAGGCCCGCATCGGTAGCACCACCATCGCGGATCTGATGCCCAAGTAGTCCTAGCCTAGGGGGCGCACTCCGAGGCCTTCACGCAGCCTTCGTAGCAGCCAGGCGTGTAGGAGAGAACGAAGGGACTGTCGCAGGCAGGCGTCGCGATGGTGCAGCCGATGGAGGCAGGGGGAGTGCACTTGGCGGTGGCGCCGTCGGCGCACGAAAGGAAATGCATGCAGCAGCCCGGCGAGCCGCCGCAACCGCAGGCGCCAATACTCCTGTAGAGCGAATGGCAATCGCCGCGACCGTCGCATTCGGCCTGGGTGGTGAGCTGCGAGCAAGTTGCGCTTCCCGCTTCGGCCAGCAGAGCATCCTTCGTCGTGGAGGCGTCGACCATCGGACAGGCGCTGCCAGTGCATGGACAAGGCGCGCCCGTGCAGACAGTGCCGCAGGTCCCGGTTCCCGGCGTGCAGCCCGGGCAGTAGATTTGACCCGCGGGGCATTGTCCGGCGTCGGCGCTGATGTCCGCGGACGCATCAGGCACCGAACACGCCTTCGTCGTGCACAGGAACACGCCGTTGCTTTCGCAGTAGCAAGTGTTGCAGCCGTCGCCCATGGGCCGCTGGCTGCCCACGGGATAGCCGAGACCGCAGCTCACGCCATCGTCGGAAACCGGCGCGTCCGCGACCATGGCGACGTCACTGGCGGCGTCGGGAAGGCCGCCATCTTTCGTTGCGCCCCCAGTGCCAGGGTTGCCGGCGGCACCGCCACGTCCGCTCCCGCCAAGCCCTGCGCCGCCGCTGCCGCCCACACTCACACCACCGCCCGTTCCCGTCACCGTGGTACCGCCGCTACCCCCAAGTCCGGAGCCGCCGCCCCCACCCGTGCCAAGATGTCCACCTGAGCCTCCGCTTCCTGCCCCACCCGCGCCGAGAGCCGCCGCCCCGTCGCGGGCGTGCAGCAAGGTATCCTTCGCGTCGCAAGCAACGATCGTCAGGGAAGCCAATGCAAGGAATGCCAAGGGTTGAGTGGTTCGCATACCGTCTAAGTGCGCGTTGGTAAAAAAGTGGCTCACCGAGAATGTTCGACACGGTAGGCGGCGCCCAGGGAAAGCGCCACCCAAGATCCACGCACAGCCAGTACGGTCGCGTTGTCCGCCAGGCCGTCGGCGGCCAAGAGCGAGCGGCCGGCTTCCACGGCGAGCGCGACTTCCCATGGGCCGAGCCCGCCATGCACACGCGCGCAGGCCGCCGGACCGCCCCAGGGCCGAAGGACGCGCTCACCCACCACGCCAGCAGCGCCGCCGGCATCGCCAGCCAGGCGAGCAATCCCCAGGCGTCCACCCAGCGCGAGCGCGCCGCCCACACGTGGGCCGACTGCGCGTGCCCCCACAAATGCGCCCCCAGAAAACAGCAGCCCGCTGGCAGCGCCAAGCGCGACATGCCTTTGCGTCCCTGCGGCCTCCACATCGAATCCGAGATTCCACCAGCGACCGATTCGGCTTTCCACCTCGACCTTGCCGCCCCAAACCGACATGCCACCGGCGACCAGAAAGGTGCGCCAAAGCGCAGCCGCACCAACCTGAGTACTGGCCGCGCGCAGCGCTGGCGCTGGCGCTCGCTGAGGCGAGATCGCCGCGGGGCGCGGGGTTGTCGGGACTTGCCGATCGGCCAGGCGCTTGCGCACCGCCGGGCTCAAAGCCGCGAGCACCTCGATGCCGGCCAAGGCAAGGGCACGCGGCGCCGCATCGCCTGGGAAGTCATCGAGGCGAAGCGTGCGCTCGACCGCCTTTGCGTGGGCGCCGCCGGCTGCCTCGACCCAGGCAAGGTTGCCCGCGCATCGGATGGTAAGTCGATCGAAGTCGGCCGGCACCTGCTGCCCAATCGCATGCAGGAGATCCCCGATTTCGATGCCGACAATGCGACGAACAGCATCCTCGCTGCCGTTAGCGCAGGCTTTGACCTCGAGAGCAACGTGGCCGGCCGATTCGGAGCCGCGTGCGTCGGCGGCCAGCGCCGCGCGTCCCCCATCGGCCGGGGAGGTCGCGAACACCAGCACGAAGCCTGGCCAGAAGCGACCTCGCCGCTTCATTCAATCCCGCCGGTGGCTTTGACCGAGGGGGTGCGGCGGCCACCGGGAAACAGACGCAGGTATTCCTGCGCCCGAGCCCGCGCCAGATCCGGCTGACCGGCCTGGTTCCACGACTCGACCTCGCGAGCCAGGGCGTCCTCGGCAAATGAGCCGTGCGGGGCGATCTGCCGAACCTGCGCGAAGACTGTCGCGGCCTCGCGCGGCTGTCCCAGTTCCATGAGCAGCATGCGGCCAAGGGTGAATGCCGCCAGTGGCGCACGCGGGTCGCCGCGATGGTCCTGCAGCAGACGACGCAAAAGCGCAGCCCCCTCGTCCAAGTGGCCGGCAAGGCGTGCGGCATCGGCAGCCATGAGAAGGTCTTCCGCGCTTTGATTCCTCGGGACTGTCACCGGCGCGACCTTGCCATCAAGGGCGCTGGCCGTCGCGGCTGCTCTCGGTGTCCGCGCGCGCACGGATCGCGACGAGCGCGCCACGCTTGGAGCCACCACAACCAGCGGCGGAAACCAACCGCTTTCCCCCTTGTTGAGCAACCGGCCCCCGCTGCCCCAATCGACCCGGACGCGGCCGCGCTCGACGGCGACGCCAACCCGATCCGCCACCCGCTCGACGGTAAAGATCGTTCCCACCACGGAAACAGTGACGTCACCAGCCCGAACCACGAATGAACGCTGCGGCTGTGGCGTCACCTCGAAACGACCACGGCCGCGCACCAAAGTCAGACTGATGCGACGCTGGGACTCTTCGCCAATAGAGATCCTGCTTTCGCTGTCGAGCTCGGTCGCGAGCGAACCGTCGCCCAATCTCAGGGCGTGAGCCGCCTCTGGCAGAGGCGCAATCCTGGGTTGGGTTGGCCGCGCGCCCACTGGGTCGGAGGAGGGTGTTCGAGGGTGCACGACCAGCAGCGCCGCGACGCCGGCGCAGCCCACAACCGCCGCGAATGCGAACCGAAACACCGCTCGACGCCTGCGCCGGCGGCGAGCGCCTGCCACCAGCCTCTCCACATCCCGGTCGGACAAACCGGGATCGATGTGCGCGCCCGCACATGCAAGCTGGCGCATCAGCGCCTGCTCGTCACCCATCGGACAACCTCGCTTCGATCTCTCGCTGGGCGCGCGCAACCCGCCGCTTGGCGGTGGCAAAGGAACAGCCGCACAGGCTGGCCACGGCTTCCATCTTCTCGCCTTCGATGGTGTGCAGGCTGAAGGCTAGGCGATCTTCCACCGGCAGCTCGTCGAGCACGCGGTACACCGAACGAAGCAGCAATCTATCGAGTGGCGTGGCGGACGCATCGACGAGGTGGCTCCCGCCGCTGTCGTCGTCGATACCCAGGAATCGGCGCAGGCGGCGCAGGCGCAGGCGCCGCCTCACGGTGCGCACGGCAATGGTGGCAAGCCAGCCCTTGATTGCCGCTGGTTGCCGCAGCCGCCCGATGCCACGCGCAGCCTCAACAAATACGTCCTGCACCAGATCGTCGACCTCGTCGCTCCGGCCATCCAGGCGCAAGATCACTGCGGCCACATACCGGCAGTACCGTCGGTAGACCTCGTCGAGGGACGAGCCCGGATCACCGGATTCGACCAGTCGCAACGCGACTTCGCTGGAACGCTCGGGCTTTGCCAATGTAAACTCTAAGTGTGCCACGATGAAAAACTGGCTCAGCGATTTAGAGGTATGCCGCACATGAGAAAAAGTAGTTCACGCGTAGCCCTCCGTCTCTCCGGCGCCTTCGCCATGGCCCTCTTCGCTTTCGCCTGTGCCGGCCCTGGATCGGGAGGAGGTGGCAACGGCGGCGGTGGCAGCGCCGGCTCCAGCAGCGGCGGTAGCGCGGGATCGACCAGCGGCGGCAACGGTGGCAACGGCGGATTCAACAACGGTGGCACCACGGGAGTGGGCGGCTCTGCAGGCGCCGGCGGAAACTCCAGCCAGGGCGGTTCCGCGGGCGCGGGTGGCTCCGCGGGTGCGGGTGGCACCAGCGCTGCGGGAGGGACGTCCGGCGCTGGTGGCACAAGCTCGAATGGCGGCTCTAGCTCGCCCGACGCTTCCATCGGTTCCGGTGGCACCTCGGGCGCGGGCGGCTCGCCAGCGCGAATGGGTGGTACGTCCGGCTCGGGCGGCTCGTCCAATGCCGGGGGGGCGAGCGGCAACGGGGGAAGCAGCGCCTTGGGTGGAGCATCGGCCGGCGCTTCGGGCAGTGCTGGCACGCCTGGAACCGGCGGCACAGTGGTGAGCTACTCGCTACCTCCCCCTGACCAGTGCCACGACGTCGACCAACAGCCGTGGTCGAACGATCCCAAGACTGGCTGCGTTGACGGAAATGCCACCAGCAAGTGCGGCGGCAAGTGCCAGACCGCCAGCGTTTGCGAGAGCCCGACGGCCAAGCCCGGCGCCGACAGGGAGTACATGTGCCAGCGCAACCTGCTCTTCAGTCCAGAATTCGAGCAGGCCGTGAAAGACGATGGCTTCGATGGGTTCCACTACGCGGTGGTGGGCCACGACCCGGACAAGGGGGGCATCGACGGCGACGCGCACAGCTGCTGCCAGTGTTACCAGCTGGTCTACGCCTACCCGAGTCCCAGCAACGATCGCCAAGTACAGGTCAATCCCGACAACCCCAGTCCTCCCGCCTCGGCCATTCCGCTACCACCGCCACTCATCGTGCAATCCTTCAACACCGCGGCCACGGCGACGACATTCGACGTCTACATGCCCGCCGGTGGCATGGGCGCCCAGAACGGATGCTTCCTCATGCCCAACAGCGGCGGCGATGCGGCCCAGCGCAAATACATGTACTCGGACTATCCGCTGAATGGGCAACCTGGAAACGGCGGCGTGAAACCAGCCTCCTTGCAAGAGTGGGCGGCGGACTGCAAGACCAAGGACAAGAACTGGGTCACCACGGCGACGCTGTCTTCCGCGGCCTGCATCAAGGACTTTTCCGACGCGTGCAACAAGATCACCTCGGCCGTCCCAGGGCTGAGCGATCTAGGCCGAGCAGGATGCATCAAGGCCAATACCATCGACAGCTTCTATCACCTCAACTGGTCGGTCTACGCGATGAGGATTGAATGTCCAGAGCACCTCACGCAGGTCACGGGTTGTCGGCTGGCCCCCCAGGGATTGAAATCGGCGAAGAAAGACGTGAAGACGGCGGATCAGGCGAAAGCGGATTCGGACTTCTGGAAGAAGACCGGCAACACCAGCAATTTGTACGAGACCACGACCATGGAGGACTGCTGCCGTCCGACCTGCGCCTCCTACAGCCAGATTTCCGGTTTCGGATTGAAGACGGATCCGCAGTACCGATCCTTCTACAACTGCGACATCAACGGCGTGCCCTGGACGCAGTAGGAAACCGAGAATCAGTTCGTCTGGGTCAGTAGCCCAAGCTTCCAGGGCAGCAAGGCCGTGCTGGCGGTCGAATAGGGATCCCGGCCCTGGAAGAAATACTGCAGGTTGCACGGATTGATGGTCATGGTTTCATCGTAGCCGCTGCGAACAATCTCGCCGTGGCTGAAGTCAGACGTCCACTTGGTTCCCGCGAAGGTCACGTTGCTTGCGCCAGCGAAGGGATTGGCTTCACTGTCGGCCAGCACGGTCCACGAACCATCGAGCGCGGTCCCGGTCCACGCGCGCATGTAGCGGCCCTTGCTGCCGATGGCCTCGGCGAGCAGTAGGTACTTGCCCGCGCTACCAACCTTGTACACCCTGGCGGACGCGTACAGGCTGTTCGCGTTCGATCCCTGCATCACGATGACCGGCGTGCCGAAGCCGCTGGGAAAACTCCCGACCGAAGTCTGGCTGCGGAAGAGGTAGCCGTTCTGGTTGGTGAAGAACAGGTGGCAGTTCGTGCTGTCGCAGATCACCCAGAAATCGGCCCAGGTTACGCCGCCCGAGCCGGCGTTCTGCGTGACGATGCTGGGCGTGCTGGAAAAGAAAGTGGTGGGCTTGCTCCACGTGGCGGGCTGGCTGGGATCGGTGGCCGTCGAATAGCTGGGGCCACTGGACTGGGTGATGAGGTACCACTTCTTCTGGGCCGCCAAGTAGAAGAGCTGGGGCGAGTAGCGCGAGCCGGTGAAGCCAGAGGTGTAATCCATGTAGTAGGTGGTGGCCGAGCCAGACGCCGCGAAGCTCGCGAAGCTGGTGTAGGTCATGTTCATGTTCCCAGCCGTGTCGACCACGGTTGCGTAAAGGTGGTACTTGCTGCTGTAGAGCACCACCGAGGGATCCTTGATGGCCACGAGATTGTGGCTGCCGCTGTCGGAAACCGGATTCATCAGAGAATCGCTAGACGACCAGGTGAAAGTGGATGCCAGCGAAGTGGCTGAGCAGGCCGCGGCCCCTCCGCTGCCAATGCGCCCGCCCGTACCGGCCGTGCCGCCACTCCCGGTCGCGCCGCCGCTTGCCGATGTGCCGCCACTCGCCGATGTGCCGCCACTCGCCGATGTGCCGCCACTCGCCGATGTGCCGCCACTCGCCGATGTGCCGCCACTCGCGGTCGCGCCACCACTCGCGGTCGTGCCGCCCGAGCCGGTCCTGCCCCCCGAACCTGCCGTACCACCTTGACCGCTCTTGCCTCCGGAGGCACCGCCGGAATCACCCGTGGCACCGCCGGATCCACGCGTGCCGCCCGAGGGATCGCTACCGCCGCCCCCTGCCATGTCCGCGTCCCCTGGGTCTCCCGTGGTGCGAGGGGCTGGACGACAGGCGAGCAGCCACGTCAGCGTCACCGCCGCCAGGCAGCCGAACAGTTTCTCAGCTCGCATAGGGTCTCCTCATGAACAAAAGCCCGAGCGCCCCCAATGCCCCGACGTCCACAACCGGAACGCGGCTTGTTTAGCACGCCGGTTGCCAATGCCACAAACCTGCGCCACCCCTGGATGGTGGAACGCAGGATGACAAATCATCAAAGATGTAGGCGTCATCTGGCGTCGGCCCCATCGTGGCGTGAGCCGTCGCACACCCAAGACGTCGAACTCGACAGATGCCGAGATGTGATCTTTGATGGTGTCAAGCCACGGCGGAGGATCCTCTTCGCCCCCGATGCGGTAGACTGTTTCTCAGGAGATATTGAGATGTTCATGAAGTACTTGCCCCTGGTGATCGCCCTCGGGGCGTTCGGTTGCAGCAATAGCAATTCAGATGTCGTGGGTGGGGGCGGAAACAATGGCAATGGCGGGGGCGGGGGCGTCATCATTTCCATCGGCGGCGCGGGTGGCAATGGTGCAGGGACCGCAGGGACTTCGATCAGCCAGTCCGGCGACCTCACCATCGTGGTCCGCGATTTCAAGCTCTATAGCGCGAGCGACTCCAAAACCAATCCGGACTTCGAAAACGTGCCGAAGACAGACGCAAGCGGCAACCCAAGCACGACCTACGTTGGGGACTGGAACGACTTGAACATCGTGACCGATACCCTCGGCAAGGACCACAAGCCGGTCTACAAGGCGTCAGGCACGACCCTCACCACGCACGGCAAGGCGGCCTTTGACCAGTGGTACAACACGGTCGACGGGATCAACATCATGCAACAGATCCCCATGACCTTGAAAGACAATGGCAACGGCACGTACGCGTACGACAGCCTGTCCGCTGGCGCCCCGCTGAGCCCCGGGGGCGGTTTCTTCCCCATCGACGACGGTTCCACCTACAAGACCAGCTTCGGCAACCAAGGCAAGAGCCACAACTACTCCTTTACCGTCGAGATCCACACCGTGTTCACCTACAGCGGCGGCGAGACCTTCCACTTCAGCGGTGACGATGACGTGTTCGTGTATATCGACAACAAGCTGGTCATCAACCTCGGCGGCATCCATTCCCGAGAACAAGCGGATGTCGCCATCGACTCGCTCGGATTGATCAAGGGCAATACTTATCCGCTCGATTTCTTCTCGGCCGAGCGACACGTGACCCAGTCGAATTTGCTTATCACGACGACCCTGGGGCTCACCACCAACCCCGAGATTCCGATCTTCTAAGAGCCGGCGCGCACGTTCACATCGTGCGAATGTCGACCCAGCCCATGCCGGCTCGGCGGGCGGCTTCGATGCCCAGGTCGGTGTCTTCGTAGACCGTGCACTCCGCCGGGGCAACGCCCAACCGTCGGGCGGCCTCGAGAAACACGTCGGGCTCGGGCTTGTGCCGGGTGGTGTCCTCGGCGGCCACGACCACAGGGAACCAGTCGAGGATTCCGATCTGGCGCAAGGTCAGCTCGACCATGTGCCGGTGTCCGCCCGAGGCCACGGCCATGGGCATTACGCCACGGCCACGACGGGCGACCTCGACGACCTTCTCGATAGGGCGAATCTCGCCGATCAGTTCCATGAAGGCTTCTTCCTTCTGCCGGACCAGCGTCGCCACATCGGGGATCTTGCCCGTCTCGGAAAATAGCTTCTCGACGATGTTGCCCGTGGGCATTCCGCCCATGGCGTAGAAACGCGCCTCGGGAAAATCGATGCCGTGTGGCCGCAGAATGTCTAGCCACGCGCGGTAGTGCGCAGGCATGGTGTCTGCCAAAGTTCCATCGCAGTCAAAGATCAGTGCGCTCACGGCGGCTGTTCATAGCAAAGCCGGGCGCACTTGGCGCGTGCGATTCGCTCGGTGCTCACGAACCGGGGTCACGCGTGCGGCGCACGAACATGACCCCCGCAAAGGCAGCGCCTCCCGAAAGAAGAATCAGCACGAACCATCCCGCCACCCGGTGCTGGCGGGTGTCGTAGAACCAGTGATCGACGCGGGCGCGCTCGTAGGTGCCCTTGCCGTCCATGGCCAGCCGCGTGTGCCGCCGCCAGGGCGCATCCTGCACGGCCTGCTGGTAGCTGTCCTCGAAGGGTACGTGGCGCAAAAGCCAGAAGTGGCCAAGGATGGGTTGGAAGGGCGCCAGCCACACCGTTGGGTAGACGTCCTCGAAGCAGCCTTCGCAAAAGCCGCCCTTGTCGGCGGTCAGCGAGGCACTGCGGTTGGCCTGGCCTAGCCATTTGGTGCGCACCTCGAGGGCGATGCGCAGGAAGTGATCCCAGTAGAACGCGTTGCCGAGGATCTGCACGCACAAACCCGCGACAAGCAGGCCCGCGGCCAACGAGCGGCCAGGCCAGCGCGCCGCCGAAAGAAAAGAGATGGCGGGCAAGAGCAACACCGGCACCGCGAAAACCACGTAGCGCGGTCCCCAGGACCAATCGCCCGGCCAGGCCGGGAAACGCAGGTAGACGAACATCACGGGCACGATGGTGGCCAGCATGGCCAGCACGGTCACACGATGGCTGTGCCAGAAGCGTGGCAGCCCCAGCACCGCAAGCACCAGCGGCGGCGTGTACAGGAAGATGCTCTTGCCTGGTGAGAACAAGAAGCCCCACGTGCTGAGCAGGACATTCTCGACCATCACGCCGGCCACGTTGGTGTAACCGGTCTTGGTGATGCTGCCGAAGCGAATGTAGTTGTAGGACAGCAGCATGAGCACGCCGGGCAAAAAGCCAACCGCCACGAAGCCAAGCGCGCGCAGCAGTGGCCGCCAGGTCTTGCGATGCTCGAAGGCAACGATCAGCAGCGCACCAGGCATGCAGAGTGCGTAGATGTATTTGGTGTTGAGCAGCATGCCCGCCCATAGGCCGGCGGCCAAAGCCGTACGCCGATCCAGGCGCCGCGCCAGCTGTGAGAGCTCTAGGAAGAACCCGGTGAAGCAGACAATCTGCACGATCTCGGTGAAGGGAGAGCGCGCGTAGACCCAGACCATGCTGCCGAGCACGAGCAAGATAGCCGCCCAGCGCGCGACTTTCGGCGAGGCCCCGTGCCGCAGACAAAGACGGAAGAACAGCCAAGCCAGAAGCGCCCCGAGAAGGCCACCCGCGAGGTGGCAGGAGAAGACGTCCACGATGTGGGCCACGTCTGGGCCCATCTTGAAGTTCTGAAGCACGGCACGCACGGCGACACCCGGCACATGCAGCAGCGACGGTAGCCACGGGTGCGGCCCATAGAACTTGCCGTCGCGGCCAGGCTCCGCGTCCGAGGGCCAGCGCATGGGCACGGACACGCCGCGGCCCTGCACCATGGAAACCGCCACTTCATAGACTGGCCGCGCGTCGCCCCAGGGCACTTCCCGGCTCATGGTCGCGAAATAGAGACAGGCCACCGCGGCGAACAGGTACAAACCGGCGTGGCCGCGCAACGCCCAGCCCGTGGCAAGTCGAATCTTGGATGCGATGGCGCTCATAGGCCCGGCACTCCCATCGGGGTCAAACGTCCGAAGCCCACGCTACCAGGCGCCGGCCGATTGCACGTCCCCTCGCGCCGGTAGAGCACGTAGTTTCCCTGCTCGGCCAGGGCGCGATAGCGGGCATCGTCCATCCTCTGCCCCGGCCCCATGAGCACGTAGTTGGCGGCGCCAAAATCAGCCCTGCTTCCCGACCACAGAATCGGTACCCGGCGATGCAGATAGGTGTACCCGCCCGTCCAGTAGGGATTCATGGTTGGCGCCGCAAGTCCGCAGATGTCCGCATGGGTTCCTGCTTGAGAGAGAAGGCGATTTCTCTCATCGAAGGCTTGCCACACCAAGCGCGAAGTGGGGCCGCCGAAACTCGCGGGGTCCATCATTTGCCCGATGTCGGCGAAGGTCACGTCACGCGCGCGCGCCGCGAAGGCGCCCAGCAAGACCAACGCCAGAGCGGCGGTGGCCGCGACCTGCCTTCTGCGTGGAAAAGGAAGCCTGGACAGAAGCGCCCCCAGCCCGACCGCGGCACAGAGAAGAAACAGCGGCAGCACGGGATAGAGGAAGCGAAGTTCCTTGTGGGGGATGGCCGAATGCACCCCGAAAAAGAGCAACACCGGCAGCGCGACCGGCCAGGTTCGGCGCAGGCCTGCGAGAAAGCCCAGAACCAAAATCAGCACCACGGGCCCGTTCGCCGCCAGCATGAAACGCAGGTAGAACCCGCGCTTGGCAACGCCCCACTGGTTGGCGCCACCATCGACCAGGTTGAAGCGCAAATAGACGATAAGGGATTGGAACGGCCTGCCCCAGGTGACCCAGTCGAGAAGCCCGCCAGGCAGCAGAACCGCGGCCATACCTGCGGCCACCACGGCAGCCGTACGCAGG
>Ga0302322_100005346_pt1 | contig 11267 bp, 12 predicted proteins | sample Fen_T0_2_FD_203757 | JGI IMG/M metagenome (GOLD analysis project Ga0302322, IMG submission 203757) | Peat permafrost microbial communities from Stordalen Mire near Abisko, Sweden - Fen_T0_2 | ecosystem: Environmental > Terrestrial > Soil > Wetlands > Permafrost | place: Sweden: Abisko... | reverse complement strand
CAGGTTCAGGTCAACTGCGTCTTCAAGGACGCGTCGGGCTTTTCCATCGGCGATGAGACGCCGTTCCAGGCGGTCGACCTCGCCGCGAATGCCACCGAGGCGGTGCGCTTCACCGCGAAGGACACTCTCGCCAAGAAGTACACCATCCGCGTGCGCGAGAACCCGTAGGCGGTTTGGTCCCCGGCGCGGGGCCGCCCGCCGCGGCCGGGGCTGGCCGGTGGCGGGCCTTCACCCGCGGACAAATTTGCGCTCGAGGCAGGGAATACCGTGGTGGATCTCTGGGCGGCGGGCTAGAACCACGCGCTGCGGATATGCAGCGCAGCCTGGATGAGGACCAGGCCCGCCAGGAGCGCCGGGAGCCGGCGGCGCGGCGCGAGCAGCCCGTCCACGGCGGCGAAAAACAGCAGGCCAAAGCCCCACAGCGCTGGAATGAGCAGTCGCGGGAGCCAGTAGCCCCATTCGTAGACATTGTGGAGATAAGGGAGCAACAGGACCAGCGGCAGGTACCAGGCGAGCGCCATCAGCCCCCACACCAGCACCCCGGTAGCCGGGGCCAGCCGCGGGATGACCAACGCGGCCGCCGACCGGGCCACCCACGCCAGCACCGCGAGGAAAATGCCCGCCGAGGACAGCAGCCCCAGCCGCACGGCCCAGCGCGACCAGGTTTTTTGCGGCTCGGGCCGCGGCGGCAAGTCGTGGAGCTGGCCGCCGCCGGCATAGTCCAGGACGTCGGTATAAATGCCCAAGTGGAGCAGCGCCGGGTAACTGTAGTCATGGCGCTGGGACAGGGCGTATTCATTCTGCCCATTGATCACCACGATGTCCCAGTAGCCCGGCGCATCAAGGATGCGGCGGTCCGAAGGCTTGACCAACAGCAGGTCGGCCCAAGTCATTTCGCCCGTGCCCGGCCAGGCGAAGGTGTGATGCTTGGGCTCGCCCGCGAACCGACGTTCGGCCCGGAGCTGGATCCATCCTCCCGTTATGATCGGCGCGAGCAGGGCCAGGGCGCCGATCACCACCCCCCGTTTCCACGAGATCCGCTGCCAGCGCCACGCCAGGATGATCGCCGCCGCCCCCGCCGCCGGCAGCAGCATGAACGAGAACTTGGCGAAATTTCCGGCGCAAAGGGCCAGCCCGGCCAGCACCGCATAGCCCAAGCTCGCGCGGGCGGAGACGGATTCGAGGCTGCGCAACAGGCCCCAGGCCGCGAGGGCGAAGGGCAGCGGGGCGACCGCATCCTCGGCATAAACCACCGCGGCGATCTGGGTCACGGGGAGAAAGGCGATGAAGGCGACGGCGCTGATCCGCAGCCACGGCGACGCGATGAAGCGCCGCGTGCTGTCGTGCGCGAAATACAGGGCGAGCGTGTTCAGCAGCACGCAAATCACCGCGGCCAGCTCATAGGGCGCCTTCCCGTGGGTGAGCCAGTGCCCCGCGGCGCCCAGCCCGTAGATCAACGGGCGGTTCGTGAAATCCAGCGGGAACCACTTGCTGGGGTCTTGCAGCAGAATCTCGGTGGCACGGGAGTGGAGGTCAAAATCCTGGCCGAAGAGCGTGTTGCTATGGATGTGGTTGAACCCCACCGCGACAAACACGCCCAGGATCAGCCCCACCGCCCAGCGTTCGCCCCGCCCCCTGCCGGCCTCGATGGCCGGCGTGGCCGCCGCGGGCGCTCCGGGAGATGGGATCGAGGTCATGCGGCGCGACGAAGGGACTTGGGTCGCTTGAAAGCCGGGAAACCACCCCAGTGCCAGCACAATCACCCTGGCGCCACCATGTGGCCGACCTGTTGCAGGCGTGGTGGTTGGCCGCCCGCCGCGCCGGCCGCATCAGCCCGACGCTCAATTTCAACGGACGAAATTACAGCATCCCTGCGGGCGGTTGGGTGGACCCGCCCAGCCGGGCGGTGACCCCGGCCAGGGTCAGGCCGGCGATGCGGAGCAGTTTGTGCTGGGACTTTTTCCCGTGCGCCACGGTGACCGACCGCCGGGCGAGCCGGAGCTGGTCGGCCAGAAATTCGCAGAGCTCCTCGTTGGCGCGGCCCTCCAGCGCCGGCGCGTGCACCTTCACCTTGAGCGCGTCACCGTGCCAGCCGGCCACGGCGTTATGCGGGGCGTTGGGGATGGCCTTGACCGGGAGCAGGCAGTGCGGCGCCGGCATGTTCAGCCGAGGGCCTCGGCCAGCGTGGCAATGATGTCGGCGACCGGCTCCGTGCCGATCGAAAGGCGGAGGAGATCGGGGTTGAGCCCGCTCGCGGCGAGTTCGGCGCGGCCGGCGTCCGTGGTCACCAGATCGTAATGCGCCAGGTACATGAACGGGCAGATGAGTGTGGTCGCCATGCCGAAGCTCGGCCCCTTGGGCAACCGCAGCCGGTCGTAAAATTCCGCGAGCGATCCGCGGAGCGTGAACGTGATCATGCCGCCGACGGCGCCGGGGGCCCGGGCGACCCGCAGGTAGTTCGCCCGCGAGGCCGGGTGCAGCGCCCAGAACACCTCGTGCACCGCGGGATGCTTCTCGAGGAAGGCAACCACCGGCGGCACGCTGGCGTGGATGCGCGCGAGGACCCCGGCGGTGCGGCTGATCTCCACGGCGAGCCGGGCCAGGTCGCGCGCATAGGGCGGCTCAAGCTGGCCGGCGATGATCCGGCGCAGCGGCGCGGCGTCGGGCGAGGCCGGGTTGACGACCACGAGGCCCGCCGTCAGATCGCCGGCGTTCGCGGCGTACTTGGTCAGGCTGGTCACCACCACGTCCGCCTGGGGGAGCACTTCGAGGTTGAAGGCCGAGGCGATGGACGGGTCGAGCACGACGCGGGCGCCATGCCTCCGGGCCAGGGCGGCGATGGCGGCGACATCGGGCGTCTGGATCAGCGGATTGGTCGGCACCTCGGCGACGATGCCGGCCACGCGGCCGGCGTGCGCGGCGAGGATTTTCTCGAGCGCGGCCAGGTCGAACACATCGCGGGCATAGACATAATCGCCCGGCTTCGGGGTGAATTTCTGCAGGAGGGCGATGGTGTCGAGATAGAGCCAGCCGAGCTGGATCCACACCGTGCGCCCGCGGGCGGCCTGGAGTTCACTGATGGCGCGAAAGGCAGTGTCGACGGCGTTCATGCCGCAGCTCGCGAGCAATAGATCAGCGTCGGCGACGCCGGGAAACGCCGGGCGCAGCTGCCGGCGCACCTCCGCAAGCGCGTCGCCGGCGAAAAGCTCCTCCGGTTCCGCCGCGGGGCGCAGTCCGCGGCGGACGAGCTCGTCCTCGGCGGCGCGCGAGGACAGGAATCCGCCGACGTTCTGGAGAAACACCTTGGCCCGCGCGGCCAGCTCCGGCGACGGCGGATGCGCCACCCCATGCACGCCGTGGTCGTTCACGCGCACGGCCATGGCGCCGAGGTGCGCGGCGAGCCGGCCAGCCATGGCTGCCGAGGAAACCAGCCAGAGCGGCTGGTCGCCGAGCTGGTGCTGGTGCGCCAGTTCCACGGCGAGCTGTTGCAGCAGGGGATGGACCACAAAACGGGGGTAGCCCGAGGTCATGTGCCGGGTGACGGCGGGGTCCTTTTCCTCGTAGCCGCGCACGGCGGCCATCGTCGGCAGGCTGCAGGAGACGGCATGCAGGCTGGCCGGGATGCGCTGGCCGAGGGGAAGCGGGGCAAAGGCGGACATGACGGGACGGGAAGCGAGTGTCGGTCGCGCGCCCGGGGGTTGGCAACAGGAAGGTGCGTCATGGCCGGCGCCCGAAATTGGCTTTTTTTCCCGCGCAGGCGCGGCTAGGCTGCGGCCGTCGGTGCGCTTTGCGCCGATCGCAACCCCAACTCCCCCATACCCCATGTATCACGCACTCACCCAACTCAACTATCTCGCGGTGCTCGGCACCGCCGTGGCCGGGTTTCTGCTCGGCTGGCTTTGGTACTCCCCCATCCTGTTTGCCAAGCCCTGGATGGCCGAAATGAAGTTCACCCCCGAGAAAATGAAGGAATGCGCGCAGCAGGGCATGGCGAAATTCTTCATCCAAGGATTCGTCTACACCTTGATTAGCACCCTCGGCCTCGCCGTGCTCGTCCGGGCGCATGGCACCACCAGTTGCCTCAAGGGCGCGGAGCTGGGGGCCTTCGTGGGGCTGATCCTGATCGGCGCGCGCTTGCTGAGCGCCAGTGTGTGGGAACAGCGGTCGCTGAAGCTGTCGGCGATCAACCTCGGGTATGAGGTGGCACTGTTCGCCCTGCAGGGGGCGATCCTCGCCGTCTGGAGATAGAGCGCACGACTTTGGGAGGAAGCCGGAACCCAGGAGGAGAGGACGGCTGGCCGTTCTTGGTTTCCGGCTTAAACAATTCCCACGCGAAACGGTTTGCGCCCGGTGGCGCGCCCGCGTTGAACGGGCGCGCATGAAACTCGTTTCCTGGAACGTCAACGGCATCCGCGCCGCCCTGCGCAAGGGGGCGATGGACTATTTCACGGCGGTGGCGGCCGACGTGATCTGCCTGCAGGAGACGAAGGCGCACCCCGGCGACGTGCAGCACGTCGCGTGGCCGCTCGGCTACGAGCCGTTCTGGAACAGCGCGGACAAGAAGGGCTACAGCGGCACCGTGATGCTCACGCGGGTAAAACCGCTGGGCGTGACCTACGGGCTGGGCGCCGCGGACCACGACAAAGAGGGGCGCGTGGTCACGGCGGAATTTGCGGATTTTTACCTCGTCAATGTCTACCAGCCCAACTCCCAGCGCGGGCTCACGCGGCTCGCCTACCGCACGCAGGAGTGGGATCCCGCGTTCCTGGCCTTTCTGAAAAAACTCGGGAAAAAAGGGAAACCGGTGGTGTTCTGCGGCGACCTCAATGTCGCGCATGCGGAGATCGACCTCACCAACCCGAAGACCAACCGGCGCAACGCGGGTTTCACCGACGAAGAGCGCGGCAACTTTTCCACGCTGCTCTCGCGCGGGTTCGTGGACACGTTCCGCGAGTTCGAGCCGGGCCCGGGACACTACACGTGGTGGAGCCAGATGATGAACTGCCGCGCCCGGAACATCGGGTGGCGCGTCGATTATTTCGTGGCGGCGGAGAAACTGCGCCCGGCGCTGCAGCGCGCCTGGATCTCCCCCGAGGTGCTGGGCAGCGACCATTGCCCCGTCGGGCTGGAGCTGGCGTGATTCGCGTGACCTTTGCGCCGCCTCCGTGCAGGATTCACCCGTGCTGATCGAACTCAAGGAACGCATGCTCCGGCCGCAACGGCGCACGCTCGCCGTGGCGGAGAGCCTGACGTGCGGCCGGGTGCAGGCGCGCATCGGGCAGATTTCCGGCGCCTCGGAGTTTTTTCTCGGCGGCATCACCACGTATTCGCTCGACCAGAAGGTGCGCCACCTCGGCGTCGATCGTGCCGGGGCATCGGCGGTCAACAGCGTGTCCGCGGCCGTGGCGGAGCAGATGGCCCGGGGCGTGTGTGCGCTTTTTGGCAGCGAACTCGGGCTGGCCACGACGGGCTACGCGGAGCCCTTCGACCCTGCTCAGGGCGGGCCCGTCGCCGCGGCTCAGGGCGGGGTTTCGCCCGCCGTCGGAATCGTGCAACCGTTTGCGTGGTGGGCGCTGGTGCACGAGCTGGGCGGCGGCCGCCGGACTGTGCGGAGCGGCCGGATCGACCGGCCCGGCGCCACGCGCACGCAGGTGCAGGAGAAGGTCGCCGAGGTCGTGATCGCGGAACTGGTGGACTATCTGCGACAGATCCGCGGGTGATTGTTGGGCGGGGTCGCCGACTCCGCCTTATTCCGAAGGTGGAGCGCATTGCCCCCAATGCGCTTTGCACTCCCGCCCGCTTTCAAACCAACGCGTTGAGGGCAACGCGTTCCACCCGCTGAGGTCCGGCGGGGTTCAGCGACCCCGCCCTACATCGAAATCACGTCAGCGTGTTCTGCAGGAACTCGATGCTTTCGCCATTGGGACCGTCGCAGAAAAAGATGCGGACCGGCACGGGGCCGATGGCCGCCTGCCCTGAGCTTGGCGAAGGGTTGGTCGTCTGGATCGTCACGTCGCGCGGCTCCACCGTGATCTTGAAGCCGGCGGCGCGGACGCGGGCGGCGACCTCGTCGAGCCGGGTGGTGCGCAGCGCGAAGTGGTTGATCGCGCCGTTGGCCGCGCCGGTGTAGGCGGCATCCTCAAACACCTCGATGTAGTTGCCGTCGCCGGCGTCGAGCATCACCGCGCGCTGCGGGGCGGCGCGCCAGGCGATCTTCTCGGTGCAGCCGAGCGTGTCTTGGTAGAACCGCATCGTGGCGTCCCAGTCCCGCGTCTTCAGGCAGACGTGGTGGAAGCCGCCGCCGCCGAGCACCGGGTTCATGCGAAGATGGAAAAATGAAGGGTGAAGGGTGAAAGCCGGGGCAGAGCAGAGTCAGCGCAGGGCATGACTTTAACTTTCAACCTTGGACATTCAACTGCCCGCGGCCCGGGGCGGGCTTACGGCGCGAGCTTCTGCACGAGATTCATCAACGGCACCACCTCGGGCACGGGCTGCACCCAGTCGCCGTAGAGCAGCTCTGGCATGGTGTACTGGGTGCCGTAGAGGGTGAAGTTGGCGGGGTCGGCCCGCTGGAGCCAGCCGGTCTTCACCGTGGCGCCGGCGTAGAGGCCGCGGCTCTTGGTATAGACGAGCACGGGCGTCTCGAGCAGGTCCTTGTTGAACTTCTCGGCCTCGGCGGCGTTGGGGCCGGCGATCGCGTTGGCATCCACGCCGACGTGAAACCGGTCATTGAAGAGCATGCGCGGGGTGGTGTCGTTGGTGATCACCATGATCGTCTCGCTGGCATTGACGCCGACCTGGAAGCCGAGGCTGATTTCGCCGGCGGCCACCAGCACGGGGAGGCTCCAGTGGCCGTCAGCCTTCTTGACCAGGATGACGCCGTAGCCGTCCTTCACGCCAAAGAAGAGGCCGGCCCGGATCTGGTTCACGATCACCAGGCCGCGCGCCCGTTCCAGCACCTGCGCCGGGATGGCGGTGGCGGGGTTGGCCATGAATTCCTGGAGGATGGCCTCGCAGGTTTCGATGCGGGTGACGTACTCGGCGCGCGAGCCGGCGCGGGCGGAGGCCGCGCCGAAGAGCGCGAGCAGGGACAACAGGAGGAATTTCTTCATGGCGAGGCGGGGAAGTGGATTGGCGCGAAGTGTATGCATGGCGGCGCAGACTTGGAAAGCGCGGAGTGCGGTCGGTTCCAATGGGGGCTCAGTCCAGCCCGCGGGCGGCGAGGTCGTCCTCATCCCAGCCGAGGTAGTGGCCGAGCTCGTGGAGGTAGGTCAGCCGCGTTTCCTCGCGGAAAACCTCCACGTCCCCGTCGGCCAGGTCCCAGAGGTTTTCGAGGTAAAGCAGGATTTGCGGCGGGGCGGGCTGATCGTGGGAGTATTCGGTGCCATGGGGATTGCCGGTGAACAGTCCGAGGATGTCGGGCTCGAAACCCTCGGCCAGCACACTGGCGTCCGGCCCGGCCCGGTAGTGCACCGGCACGGCGCGGGCGAGCGGGCGGAGATCCGCCGGGAGCCGGCGCTGGGTCGCCCCGACGGTGGCGGCGGCAATCTCAGTCAGGCGCGAGGCTTTCACGGCCGGAGCTCCGCGGAGAGGTCGAAGCGTTCAAACCGGCCCCCGAGCCACCAGAGGCCGCACCCGACCTCGGCGAGGAGGATCACCAGCACGGCGAGGGCGGCGGCGCCGACCGCCGCGGCGGGGCCGATCAGCCACTGGGTCAAAAAAATGATCGCGGCCGCCGCCAGCGCGGCGGGCAGCAGGGCCAGTACGATCACGAGGAACTGCCCGGCGACAAAGATCAGCCGCTGCCCCAGCATCTCAATGCCGCGCTCGCCGCGGTGGCGCGTGGCGTGCATCCAGCCGGGAAACAGCACCACGGCGGCGTTGGGCACAAGCAGCTGCAAGGCGCACAGGATCGGCACAATGAGCGCCACCCCCACCAGGATGGCGGCGCGCAGCTGGGGTGTGAGCCAGTCCAGGCTGCGTGGCTGGAAGGCCAGCGCCGCCGCGAGCAGGGCCAGCCAGAGCAGCGTGGAAAGAATGGCCGTCGGGGCGAGGATTTCACCGAGCAACACCTGCCAGCCATGCAGCGGGTAGGATTTCAGGATATCGGCGTGGGACAGGTCGCTGCGCAGGTCCTGCCGGGCGAACTGCGGCCCGAGGAACAGCGTGTAGGCGGCCATCATCACCGCCAGGCCCCCGACCACGGCGAGCTTCGTGTGGTGGGCCGGCTGGGCCGAGAGCCAGGCGCAGCCGGCAATGATGAGGCCCGCGATGATCAGGGCGGTCCGCGGCCGGAAAAACGCGCTCGTCGACAGCAGGTTTTTCCAGAGAAAGGCGAACTCGGGCCGGCCGCCGGCCGGGGCCAGCCGGAAGGGTTCGCGGCGCGCCTTGGCCTTGGCCGTGCCCAGGCGGTATTTGCCCTCTTTCATCGCCGCGATCAGCGCGGTCCGTTTTTCGGCCAGGGCGATCGAAGCCTCCTCGAAGGACGTCTCGGCCCGCACGACCCAGACATAATGGGCCGCCAGCAGGAGCAGGGCCGGGGCCAGGGCCCGGGCGAATTCCACCCAGTCCCGCGCCAGCAACGGGCCCAGCACGAGCTTGAACGGCAGCGCCAGCCAATACAGCACCCCCTGATCGGTCAGCCCGGCGGCGTAACGGAAAAACGCGAGGGGATTGGCCGACTCGGCGGGGGTGGGTGGAGGCGCGGTGCGCCAGGCGGCGTAGGCGGCGACCGCGAGGAAGAGAACGATGGCCCCGATCACGCCAATCTGCCGACGGAGCTTGCTGACGCCGCCGTCGATCAACCGGGTGACGGTGAACGCCGCGCCGGTGGTGTGCAAATTGAGGGTCGAGAACATCACCCAAAAGCCAACGGCGTGCGTGAGAAAATTGCCGCCCAGCATCACCCAGCGGGAGGCCAGCAGGGCGAAAAAGAGCGAGGAGATCAGGATCGTGAACTGGGTGCCCAGCAACTTGTAGTGCACCAGCATGCGCCGCGTCAGGGGCGCGGGAAACAGAAAGGCCACCTCCGCCTCGGTGAACGCCAGGCCGGGTTTGTCGTCCGGCGCGATCCAGGCCTCGATGACCCGCTTGGCCCCCACGATGATCACCGGCACCGCGATGAACATCAGCGGCAGCGCCTGCAGTTCCGGTGGGGCCCCGCGGACTCCCGTCGTCGGGAGGACCCGCCGAAAGACAAAAAACCAGAAATAGGCCGCGCCCACGATCGCGCCGACGAGGTACTTGGGCTGCTTGAGCCGCCGCAGGCGCGACTGCAGCAGGTTCTGCAGGGACGTCAGCCGAAGATAGAGCAGGGCGCCGATCATGAGGAAAGTTTCAGCTTTCCGTGCCGCCCGTCGCCCGGATGAAGATTTCCTCCAGGCTCACATTGGTTTCGCCGTTCGAAAACCGCGCCGACACCTCCGCCAGGGTGCCGTCGGCGATCTTCTCGCCTTGCTTCAGGATCAGCACGTGGGAGCAGACCTCCTCCAGCAGGTGCAGCAGATGCGAGCTGAGCACGATGGTGGCGCCGGCGCGGGCCCGCTGGAGAATGGAATCCTTCATCCGGCGGATGCCGAGCGGGTCGAGGCCCGTGAGCGGTTCGTCAAAAAACATCACCGCCGGCGCGTGCAGCAGGCCGCAGGCGATGGCGAGCTTCTGCTTCATGCCGCGGGAGAGTTCGCCGGGGAGCTGGTCGGCCTTGTCGGCGATCTCAAGTTCCTCCAGCAGCGGCTGGGCGAGCGTCTCGTGGTGCGCGACGCCGTAGATGCGGGCGACAAACGCGAGGTGCTGGCGGACGGTGAGATAATCGAACAGCCGCGGCTCGTCCGGAAAGAAGGCCAGCGCGCGCTTGGCCGCCACCGGGTCGGCGGCGATGTCATGGCCCGCAATCCGCGCCGTGCCGGCAGTGGCGGGGATGATGCCGGCGAGGCAGCGCAGGGTGGTGGTCTTGCCCGCGCCGTTGGGGCCGACGAGGCCCAGCACCTCGCCCGGCCGCACGGCGAAGGACAGGTCCCGCACGGCGGTGAAGTTGCCGTAGCGCTTGGTCAGGCCGGTGACTTCAATCATGGCCGGAACGCTGGGGGCGCCGGTCGCCCGCCGCAAGTCCGGCGCGGGAATCCGTGTAACCGGCCGGGGTGGGACGCGTCTTGGGCTCTGTTACCATGAAAAATCTCTACCGCCTGCTCTCGCTGCTCAGTCTTTCCGCCCTCGCCGCCGCGCCGCTCGTCCGCGCCGACGAGCCGCCCGCACCGCCGCCCCCGGCCCTGCCCGCGGCCAACGGGGATCATCCCCGCATGGATCCCGCCAAACGGCGCGAACACCGGCTCCAGGAGCTCAACGAAAAACTGTCGCTCACGCCCGACCAGCAGGCCCAGATCAAGGCGATCTGGGACAAGGCCGAGCAACAGGGCAAGGCCCTCCGGGCGCAAGGTGATGAGCTCCGCGCGCAAGGCGCCGACCTCCGGGCCAAGGGCGCAGAAGTCATGAAGGCCACCCACGCGCAGGTGCGGGCGGTCCTCACGCCGGAGCAGCAGAAGATTTTCGACGCCATGCCGCCCCCGGGGCGCGGTCATCACGGTCCGCATCACGGGGACGGCGCCGGTCCGGGTACCACGGGCGGCAAGCCCGCTGACGCGCCGCCCGGCGGGTCCTAAGGATTGTCAGGGTTGGTAAGCCGCCGCGGCAGGGGTGTCGCGGCGGCTTTTTTGCGCCCGGACGGTTTCGCTTCGACTCGGTGCACGCCGCTTCGCAGCGTGCAGGCATGGCGGACAAGACACGCGTGGTGGTGGTCGGCGGAGGGGCCGCGGGCTTCTTTGCGGCCATCGCCTGCGCGGAAAAGCTCGGGGCGGCCGGCGAGGTCACGCTGTTCGAGGCCACGGCGCATCCCCTGGCCAAGGTGCGCATCTCGGGCGGCGGCCGCTGCAACGTCACCCACGCCTGTTTTGAGCCGCGCGAGCTCGTGAAGGCCTACCCGCGCGGCGGGCGCGAGCTGCTCGGGGCGTTCCACCGCTGGCAGCCGCGGGACACGGTCGAGTGGTTCGCGGCCCGCGGCGTGGAAACCAAGACGGAGGCGGACGGGCGGATGTTTCCCGTGACCGACGATTCGGCGACCATCGTGGACTGCCTGACCCGGGCGGCGGAGTCGGCGGGCGTGACGGTGCGGACCAGCCTCGGTGTGCGCAAGGTCGAGCGGCTCGGCCGCGCCGGCGCGGCGCCGGAATTCTGGCTGACGCTGACCGATGCCTCGACCCAGCGGTGCGACCGGC
>Ga0302322_100005345_pt1 | contig 11267 bp, 9 predicted proteins | sample Fen_T0_2_FD_203757 | JGI IMG/M metagenome (GOLD analysis project Ga0302322, IMG submission 203757) | Peat permafrost microbial communities from Stordalen Mire near Abisko, Sweden - Fen_T0_2 | ecosystem: Environmental > Terrestrial > Soil > Wetlands > Permafrost | place: Sweden: Abisko... | reverse complement strand
GCCTGCGGCCGTGGCGCAACCCGTGGCGCAAGCCGTGGTTCCTCTCCTCGATCACCTGGATCTACATCGTCTGGTCGCTGCTGCCAGTGGCGATCGCCGTGCAGTTCTCGTTCAACGCGGGACGGTCGCGCAGCGTATGGCAAGGCTTCTCGTTCCGCTGGTACTGGCAAGACCCCTACTCCTCGCTGCTCACCGACCCGAGTCTGCGGCTCGCGATGCGCAACACCCTGGTGCTCGGTATCGGCACGGTGCTGGTGTCGGTGCCCATCGGCGTGCTGCTGGCCTTGGGTCTGACGCGCTGGCGGTCCAAAGCGAGCGCCGCGTCCAACGGCATCTCACTCGTCCCGCTGGTCACGCCGGAGATCGTCCTCGGGTCTGCGCTCTACCTGGTCTTCAGCACGATGTACTCGCCGTTCATCGCCCTCGGCATGGGCGCCATGCTGTTGGGACACGTGACCTTCTCGATCTCCTACATCCTGGTCATCGTGCGGTCGCGGTTGCTCAGCATCGGCGGTGAGTTCGAGATGGCTGCGCGCGACCTCGGCGCGACCTCGATCCAGGCGCTGCGAACGATTCTGCTGCCGCTCCTGATGCCGGCGATCGTCGCGGGAGCCGCGATCACCTTCGCCGGCTCGATCGACGACTTCGTGGTGAGCCAGTTCCTCTACGGCAATGCGGAGAACATCACGGTGCCGATCAAGCTCTACAGCGCCGTCCGCGCCGCACCCACGCCGGCGCTCAACGCGCTGGCGACCATGCTGCTGGTCGGCTCGACGCTGGCCCTGTTGGCCGCCTACGCGGTGCTGCGCGGTCGTCGTCGCGGCGGCGGTGGCGGCGAGCAGGCGTTGAGCGCGCTCGCCTCGATCGAGTAAGTGTCGCTGGGAAGACCGACTGACCTGCGTCAGGCGGCGGAGTTCTCTTCGGCCGACGCTGCGGGCGTCTGGTCGCGCTGCAGGAGGCGGACAGCCTCGGCGTCCATGCCGAGGGTGACCGGGGTGCCGGACTCCAGCTCCGATGCACCGGCGTCGTTCATGATCAGCGCCTGCACCGCGGGACCGTGCGGCAGCCGGATCTTCACCTGGGTGACCGGCCCGACGTAGACCACCTGGTCCACGATGCCCGGGACGCGCGGCAGTGACGCCGGGATCTGCGTCGGATCGGTGAAGACCTTGACCCGCTCGGGGCGAATGACGACGCGCCCACCGAAGTCACTGATTCCCTCCGGTGCGGTGGCGACGATGTCGTGGCCACCGATGCTGACGTTACGACGACCGGAGCCGTCGGCGTCCTTCAGCGTGACGTCGAGCACGTTGGCCGCACCGAGGAAGTCAGCGACGAACTCGGTCTGGGGCTGCTCGTAGACCTCTCGCGGTGAGCCGAGCTGGGCCACGCGGCCGTGGTTCATGACGGCGAGCCGCTGGGACATCTCCAGCGCCTCCTCCTGGTCGTGGGTGACGAGGAGGAACGTGATGCCCACGTCGCGGTGGACCGAGATGAGCTCGCCGCGCAGCTCCTTGCGCAGCTTGGCATCGAGGGCACCCAGCGGCTCGTCGAGGAGCAGCACCTTGGGGCGCAGCACGAGGGCCCGGGCGAGGGCCACCCGCTGCTGCTGGCCTCCAGACATCTGGGTCGGCCGGCGGTCGACCAGCTCGGTCAGCCGGACCTGGCGCAGGACGTCGTCGACCTGCTTCTTGCGGTCGGTCTTGCTCAGGCTCTTGCGCCAGCGAAGGCCGTACGCCACGTTCTCGAACACGTTCATGTGCGGGAACAGAGCGTAGTTCTGGAAGACGGTGTTGACCGGGCGCTTGTTCGGCGGCGTCTGCGAGAGGTCCTGACCGTCGAGCCGGATCTCTCCGGACGTGGGCCGCTCGAAGCCGGCGATCATGCGCAAGGTCGTGGTCTTGCCGCAACCCGACGGTCCCAACAGGGCAAAGAACTCACCGGAGGCGATGTTCACGTCGATGCTGTCGACGGCCACGACGCCGCCTTCGAACTCCTTGCGCAAGGAGACCAGGTCGATGGACCCGCCGGAGCGTGACGATGGGGCTGGCTCGGTCATGCGGGCGAGTGTAGGGGCTGCCCCCCGGAACGGGAACCTCACTGACTGAACAACCAGTAAGTCCTTCGCTACGCTGCTCCTCGTGAGCCAGGCAGACGGCGGTCGCACGACCTCTCGGCGGGCCGAGCAGGTGGCGGCCCGCAGGGCCGAGCTGATCGCCGCGGCCCACCAGGTGGTGCTCGACCGCGGTCTGGCCAACACCCGGGTGGCCGATGTGGCCGCCGCCACCAACGTCTCCGGTGGCCTGATCCACTACCACTTCGCCACCAAGGACGACCTACTCACCGAGATGCTGCGCAGCGTCGCCGCTGCCGACATCGCCCGCGCCCGCGCCATCGCCGAGGGAAGGGGAACCGCGATCGAGCGGCTCGAAAGGTTCCTGCGTCACTACACCCCCGGACCCGGTGGGGACCCCGCGTGGCTGCTGTGGATCGATGGTTGGGGGGCGGGGCTGCGCGAACCGGCCCTACGTCAGATCATGGGCGAGCTCGACGACGCCTGGGCGTCGTACCTGGAGAAGGTGATCGCCGACGGCACCGTGAGCGGTGAGTTCGTCTGCGCCGATCCCGCGGCATCCGCACGCCGGCTGTCCGCGCTGCTCGACGGGCTCGGCTTGCGGGTGACCCTCGACCCGCGCGCGATCTCGCGTCGCGAGATGCTCGAGCACGGTCGTGCGGCCGCGGCGCTCGAACTCGGGATCTCACCGAGCGACTTCACCCGCAAGTCCACCCGATAGCCACCGGTACGACCAACCTCACCCCCTGACCCCGACCCGGCCCACTCCCACCAGGAGGATCCATGCTCGCCGCATCCGTTGTGGCGTTCGACGCCGACCAGCCGCTGAACGGCCTGGCCGTGGGCGACGTCCCCGAGCCGGAGGCACCTGACGGATGGGTGACGGTGTCGCTGGCTGCCGCGTCGCTGAACCACCACGACCTGTGGTCGCTGAAGGGGGTCGGGCTACGCGCCGAGCAGCTGCCGATGATCCTCGGCACCGACGCGACCGCCACCGACGAGGCTGGCGCGAGGTACGTGGTGCACGGCGTCATCGGCGACCCCGCGGCTGGCGGCGGCGACGAGACGTTCGACCCGAAGCGGTCGCTGCTGAGCGAGCGGTTCCCCGGCACGTTGGCCGAGCGCCTGTCGGTGCCGGCGCGCAACCTCGTGCCGCTGCCGGAGGTGATCGGGGCGCCCGCCGGCGCCTGTCTGCCCACGGCTTGGCTGACGGCCTACCGGATGCTCACGACCCGCGGGCGACTTGCCGCGGGCGAGACGGTGCTGGTGCAAGGAGCCGGTGGTGGCGTCAGTACGGCGGCGATCGTGCTGGCCAAGGCGATGGGTGCGCGCATCTGGGTGACCGGTCGCGACGAGGCCAAGCGGGCACATGCGGTCGAGCTCGGCGCGGACGAGGCGTTCGAGTCCGGTGCGCGACTTCCGGAGCGCGTCGACCTGGTCCTGGAGTCGGTCGGGGAGGCGACCTGGGGACACTCCCTGCGGGCGTTGCGTCCCGGCGGACGGATCGTGATCTGCGGGGCGACGAGCGGCGCGAACCCGCCGGCCGACCTGGCGCGGGTCTACTTCCTGCAGCTGTCGGTGATCGGTTCGACGATGGGGACGCGCGAGGAGCTCGTCGCGCTGCTCGACCTGTGTGTGACGAGCGGGATCCGCCCCACGATCGACTCGACGTTCGCGTTGGCCGACGCGCGGGACGCGCTGGCGCGTCTGGCCTCGGGCGAGGCCTTCGGCAAGGTCGTCGTCACCCCTTGACCCGTATTCACATCATGAACCCCCCGAAACCTCGGTACTTGTCGAAGCAACGCTTCGACGCTTCAACAAGTACCGAAGCAACGCTTCATTGCTTCAGAACTTGTTGAGGTTCCGCCAGGTCATCGGGCTGGATCACGCGGGTTGGCCGGAGTCGGGACCGAGCAGGCAGAACTCGTTGCCCTCGGGGTCGCGCAGGACGACCCACCGACCGCCTGAGTAGACGTCCGGCGCGGTGGTCGCCCCCAACCGGACGCTCAGGGCGACTGCCACGTCGACGTCCGGAACGGTCAGGTCGAGATGGATCCGGTTCTTCCCGGCCTTCCCCTCAGGCACTCGAAGGAAGTCGAGCGCTGGAGCAACACCACCGCGGACGAACGCATCGCCGTCATCGTCGACCCGCACGGTGCCGCCCACGAGCGCGGCCCAGAAGTTGGCCAACCCGACGGGGTCGTTCGCGTCGAGTGTGATGGCGGTGAAACTGACGTCCGGGAGCATGAGTCACCCCTCCAGGTGGACGAGTTCTGCCTGCATGCGAACGCGGGCGACCGGCTCCCAATGATCGCGCGCCCGCGGGGTGCTGAACAGCCACGACCTCCTCAGCATGGCCCGCAACACCGCAGCTCGACCTGCCTGAAACGTCGCGTCGTCGACGAAGCCGTACTCAAGCCGGACGTCGCGAACGTACGCGTCGTATTCGTCCTGGCCCTGGGCCAACACCGAAAGATCAGCGTCGCTCAAGAGCGCACCTCCGCGGTCGTCAGGCTCGGGAGCGTGGGCGACGGTCAGGAGCACGAGACGTTCCACCTCAGCGACCAGAGCCGGCTCAGCGTGAAGCCACGTCAACAGCTCGCGGGCAAATGCAGCGCTCGCGACCTCGTTGTCATCACGGGTTGGGTCGTAGATCGCGTCGTGGAGCCAGATGGCCAGGACCATCGGCTCGCGCGGCACGTCGATGTAGCCGGGCTGGTCCCACAGCGCTCCGAGAGCGACCAACATCGCGTCGATGTGGCTGCGCGTGTGGTAATGCCGGTGGGTCTCGTCGTACCGCGGGCCAACCACGGGAACGATGGCGCTCACGAGCTCGGTACGGTACGTCGGTCGTCGCTTGGCACTTCGAGGGCGTCGCCGGCGGAGTCCGGCGCGCGACAATGCGAGCACCAGTTCCCGGCTGGTCACGGGCAGGGCGCCCGCGGACACCAGGTTGTCGCGCCGCTCGACCGGGACGTCGTAGTGATCGCCATCGAATCCGCGCGCCGGGATCCCCACGGCCCGCGCGAACTCGTGGAGCTCACCGAACGAAGTGTCGCTGGCCAGGTGGCACCACCAACGTCCGTGCTGGGGCACCTGGGCGTCATCGATCATCACAGCCACTCACCCAGCATGGCAGTACGGCAGTCCCGAACGCATACGTAGGACCGCCTCGGGAGATCCATGAACCCCCCGAAACTTCAGCAAGTGTTGAAGCGTCGAAGCGTTGCTTCAGAACACGGAGGGGTCGATAGCCTCGTTGGGTGAGCGAGACCGGAACCCCTGTCGGCGAGCCCGCCGCGCCCCTGGACGGCGCCTTGCGCCTGACCCGGCAGGCCGACGAAGGCGGGTGGGCGGTGCTGCGCCTCGACCCGCAGCTGATTGCGGTCTCGGGTGAGGGTGAGTCCGCCTATGTCCACGGCGGTGCCCTGGCCACGTGCGTCGACACGGCGAGCTGGGAGGCGGTGGTCGCTCAGCAGCCCGGGACGTGGGTGGTCGCCGACCTGCGCGTCGACTTCCTCCGCCTGGCCCGACCCGCTCCCCACCGGGTGCGGGCCCAGGTGCGCCGCCTTGGCCGGCGTCAGGCGGTGGCCGACGTCGAGATCGCCGTGTGGGACGACCCCGCGCGCCTGGTGGCGGTTGGCCGCGCGATGCTCACCCGCGTCGACTGAGTCCCGCCGACGAAAGCAGCGACGCGCGGCTGAGCCCTAGTCGGTCTGCGTCGGCGAGACGGAAAACGCCCGGCGGATCGGCTTGACGGGCCGCATCATGAACTCCGGACGACGCAGCCCCGACGCGCTCGGCCCGGGTCGCGTCTTCGCCAGCCACTCGCGGTAGACCTCGCGCGAACGGCGCGTGTCCACCACGACGTCGCCGTACTGGTCCCCGTCCTCAGGGCGTTCCAACGTCACCAACTGGTGCCAGCAGTGCATGCCCGACCACGGGTCGGGGTGCACGCCGAACGCCAGGTTCTGGTGCACGCCAGGGTCGTCCCAGCTGATCCGTGACGAGTCCGGATCGGAGCTCGCGAACGGCTGCACTCCGGTTCGGTACCGCAACCGCCACCGCCCGTCCTCGAGCCGGCCGACGTCGACCAGCCCCATCACCCACCTGCTGCCGGCGTTCTCGGTGGTGCGCCAGCGCCCCATGTGGTGCGACAGCGCAACCACGCCCGGCCGGATCGCCTCGGTGGCCCAGACCCGGGCCACGAAGTGACCGATCTCGGTCACCACCCGCACCAAGTCGCCGGTGCCGTAACCGAGCCGGGTGGCGTCGGTCTCGTTGACCCACAGGGGATGGCTGTTGCTGATCTCGTTGAGGTACTTGGCGTTCCCGGAGCGGGTGTGGATCAGCGTCGGCAGGCGGAAGGTGGGGATCAGCACCGCTTCCCCCTTGGCCGGGTCGACGCGGTCACGACTGACGTGGGAGTCGATGGATCCGGGGGTGGCGTACTCCGGCCAGCCGAAGTCGGCCATGGTCGACGAGTACAGCTCCAGCCGACGCGACGGAGTGAGCCACCCGGCCACGCGCGACCCGTCGGTCAGCTCGACGCCGACCGCGCCGGCCTCACCGATCAGGGGTGGGGTGGACTCCGGCGTCGTCGGCTTGCGCAGCACACCCGACTCGTCCGGTTCGGCGTCGGCGAGCTCGGCCGTCGTCAGCGCACGCTCGTCCTGCCGGTACACGCCGTTGGCCACCTCGAACGCACCGAACCGCCGCATGTACTGCAGCGGCGTCAGTCCCTGCGCGCGCGCCGCTTCGGGCAGCCCTGGCACCTGGTTCTCGAACACCCAGCCGTAGTAGTCGTCGACGGTCACCTTCTCGCCGGGTCGGTCGGGCGCCTCGAAGTACTTGCGGATGCCAAGCGATCCGTCGGGGTCGATCCGCCACGACAGCTCGAACCAGAACTCGTTCTCCTCCCACACCTCGCCGGGGTTCGCTTCACGGGTGTCTGACACGGGCTGTCCCAGTCGCTCCATCGCCACCCGCTGCACCGGCTGTCTGAACCCGAGCCACTTGCCCCCGTACTGCTCGTAGGAATGCGTGTCGTGCCGCTCGGTGCCGTGTCCCATGGGCAGCACGTAGTCGGCGAACATCGCCGTCTCCGACCACGTGGGCGTCAGGGCCCGACGAGTGACTCGTCGGTGAGCGCCTCGATCCAGCTGAACCCGTCGGGGTTGGTCCAGATCGGGTTGTACACGCGGGAGAAGTACACGTCCACCCGGCCGCGACCGTCCTTCAGCAAGTGGGGCAGCAGGATCGACATCTCGTTGGTCGACAGCGGGTACTCCGGCGGCCAGAGCTTCTCGTTCCACTGGTCGTGACCCGACGGCATCGTCGGACCGTGCGGGATGAACTTGTTCCACCCGTTCGGCGACGTGCCACCACGGGTGCCCACACTGCCGGTGAGCACGGTCAGGAAGAACAAGGCCCGCGACACCATCCAGCCACCCAGGTTGCCGGCCGTGGCCGCGCGCCAGACGTGCGCCGCCAGCCGTCCCTCCGAGCCGGCCACGACCTCGGCCAACCGACGCACCTGCTCGACCGGGACCTGCGCCTCGTCAGCCGCCCGCTCGAAGGTGTAGGCCGAGTAGTCCTGGGTGAGCGCCCCCTTGAATGCGACGAAGTCATCCGCGTCGACCTCAGGGTGCAGCTCACGCAGGTACGTCGGCCAGTTCACCCATCGCTCGACGTAGTCCCACGCCACGTTGTCGGAGGCCAGCAGGTGTGACGCCACCGCCAGCAGGATCGCCGCCTCACTGCCGGGCCATGGCGCCACCCAGAGGTCAGCCTGGGCCGCCGTGTTGGACAGCCGGGGGTCGAGCACGACGAGTTCGGCGCCGCCGTGCACCTTGCCCTCCATGATCCGCTGGGCATGCGGGTTGAAGTAGTGGCCGGTCTCGAGATGACTGGAGATCAGCAGGATCACCTTGGCGTTCGCGTAGTCCGGCGATGGCCGGTCGTAGCCGCCCCACAGGGAGTAGCCAAGCCGGGCGCCCGCGGAGCACACATTGGTGTGGCTGTTGTGCCCGTCGACGCCCCACGCCAGCAGCACGCGTTCGGCGAAGCCGTCCTCACCCGGTCGACCCACGTGGTAGATCACCTCGTCACGACGGTCCTCGACGATGGCTGCCCGGATCCGCCCGGCAAGATCGTCGAGCGCCACGTCCCACGTCACCGGCTCGAACCTTCCGCTCCCGCGCTCGCCGACGCGTCGCAGCGGGGTCAGGATCCGCTCGGGGTCGTTGATCTGGTTGATGGTCGCGGGTCCCTTGGCGCAGTTGCGCCCCCGCGACCCGGGGTGCGCCGGATTGCCCTCCACCTTGCGCACGCTGAGGTCGTCACGGTCGACGTAGGCCAACAGTCCGCACGCCGACTCGCAGTTGAAGCACGTGGTGGGCACCAGCGTGTAGTGCTTCTCGACCCTGCGCGGATGTGCCTTGGCGTCGTTGAGGACGACGTCGTCCCAGTCGGCCACCGGCGGGAAGTTCGCCAGCCCGCCGTGGCTGCGCTGCCCGAACCGCTCCGGGCGCGAGTCCGGTGACGACGTCATGAGTGATCCTCCCTCTCTGGCCGACTACGACAGCGGCACGTCTTGGCCGGCGCGCACGAAGACGAACTCGAAGGTCACCAGCGATCCCTGCGCGATCAGCCCAGCGACCGCACCGACCCATACCGCAGCGCCCAGGGCGACGCCGATACCCAGTGCGATGACCAGCACCGACGTGGCCACGCACCCCCACCAGTACGCGTTGGAGTAGCGGCCGCGAACGACCATGTGGGCAGCCGTGCGCGCGTTGGCCGTGGCATGGCTGCCGAGCAGGTGCCCGTTCGACAGACCGACATGAGTCAGAGCCCCGACCGCCAGCGCCGCCCCCAGCGGACGGATCCCGTCGACGACCGTCGCGCCCCGGCTCAGGAGCGAGGCAACGATCAGCAGCGCGCCGGCGCCGGCCATGACCGCTTGGGCCAGCAGATCCCAGAAGAGCAACCTCGACTGCCACAGGTCCCGACCCTCGGCCTGCCCGAAGAGGTAGGCGGTGTAGCCGGCCGTCCCCACCCCGGCGGGGAGGGCCAACCATGCGGCCGCTCGAGTCACCGTCGCCGCGTCGAACCAACCGGCCACGAGCCAAGCCCCGACCACGGCCGCGAAGGCGGCGAGCACCACGCCACCGCGCACGAGCCACGACGACCAGTTCGCCTTGGTGAGCAGGTAGTAGAAGCGCTCCGGATGCTTCAGGTCCGCGATCAGCAGGAATGCGGTCACCGCGACCCCGACCAGTCCCAGCAGGGGCGCCCACAGGTCGACGAGGTCGCCGGACGAGGCGTCACTGAGAAGCAGGGCGGCACCAACTGCCGCAGCACCGGCACCGACCGACTTGGTCCACAGGTAGGTGGCCACCATGGCACCCCAGGGTCGCGGGTGCGCGGTGTTCAGCGTGGTCCGGGCCAGCGTCTGCGGGTCGACCGGCAGATCGGGTGCCGTGGCCAGTCGAAGGGCGTCCGGCTGGGCCCACAAGTAGGTGTCCTTGACCGGTGCGGCCAACGGGTCGAGCACAGACGGCGCGGCCCCGACGTAGTACGTGTTCGGTCCGGTGCCTTGCTCCGGCGCCCGCACCGACACGTCGTGCTCGCCCAGGAACTGACTGATCGGGCTGGCCGGATCACCGATGTCACCGATCCAGATCGACTCCGTGGGACAGACCACCACGCAGGCCGGCTCGAGTCCCTGGTCGATCCGATGGGCACAGAAGTTGCACTTGGCTGCAGTGTTGGTGTCGGCGTCGATGTACAGCGCGTCATAGGGACACGCCTGCAGACAGCTCTTGCAGCCGATGCAACGGTCGCGATCGAAGTCGACGATCCCGTCGTCGCGGGTGAAGAGCGCTCTCGTAGGGCAGATGCTCACGCACGGTGCGTCAGAGCAGTGGTTGCACCGCATGACCGCGAAGTCGCGGGTGGTGTCGGGGAACGCCCCGCTGTCGACGTACTTGACCCAGGTGCGGAACTGACCGACCGGAACCTCGTGCTCGGTCTTGCAGGCGACGGTGCAGGCGTGGCAGCCGATGCACGTGCGCTGGTCGATCGCGAACCCGTAGCGCACCAGCCCTCACGACTCCCAGATCAGGTGACTCGTCTGGCGGACCTGCCCGCACCGTTGACGACGGTCTATCGGTACCGGGGCCTTGGCGCAAGAGGTGCCGGCTGGTGGACCAGATAGCGGTGCAGGTCTTGGTAGGAGCTCAAACCCGTCGCCGGTGCCACGTCCGCCCGCCAGGCGGAGTCCATCTGCCGTCGGATCTCCTCGGGTACCACGTCTCTCGACCCACCTACCTGTCCGACCCGCACCTTCGAGAGCCCGGTCGTCGGCGGGAGTCGCATCCGCCCTCTCACCGAGTCGAAGAAGACGCTGTCGTCGAACTTGCTCTCGTGCTGCTTCATGAAGCCGATGTCGGCCTGGCCCACCACGAGGTCGCGAAGCTCATCGTCCAGAGGCGTCCCGATGAACTGCGCGACCTGCTCCACCGTCCGCGTCAAGTCTGCCAACATGTTCTCGAAGGTGAAGGCGATGACGTCCGGGTCGCTGCGCCGACCCCACATGGCCAAGGTGTGACGCGGCACCTCCGCGGCCGGGGTGTAGAACTCCCGGGCGAAGGTGGCCAGGTCGATGCTGCCCTGCTCGAAGAAGGTCCCCTCGAAGAAGCGGTACGTCGACAGCAGTGCGTCGTTGGGGTCCCTGAGAACGACGATGTACTTGCCCCCTCGGGGCAGCTCGTCGAGCGGGCTGTGGGACTTGAACGCGTGAGGTCGTGAACCCTGGTCGGCATAGATGTCCTGGCCGTAGTCGTGGGCCACATCGATCCACGGTACGACGTGGTTGATGTTGTCGAAGTCCATGGAGCCACCACTGCGCAGGCCATGGACGATCTGCTGCATCCAGGTCGTGCCGCACTTCGGGGGCGTCACGATGAACACGTCGCCGGGATCGGGACGGTAGTCCAGGGCACTCTGCGCACCCTCGGCGGAGGTGAAGCTGTCGAACCGGTGCAGCATCTCGGCGACCGTAGCCGGCCGAGTGAATTCTTCACCCGAGCTCACGGCACCTCCCAGGTCTGGAGCGCGGCACTGGTCTCGACCAAGGTCTCAGCCTTCCTCGTGCGGGTTGGACGTCAACCTGCCGACAGCCAGCAGG
>Ga0302322_100005344_pt1 | contig 11268 bp, 10 predicted proteins | sample Fen_T0_2_FD_203757 | JGI IMG/M metagenome (GOLD analysis project Ga0302322, IMG submission 203757) | Peat permafrost microbial communities from Stordalen Mire near Abisko, Sweden - Fen_T0_2 | ecosystem: Environmental > Terrestrial > Soil > Wetlands > Permafrost | place: Sweden: Abisko... | reverse complement strand
GGCGCCGGAGCTACGGCCGATGGTCGACGTCGACCTGCTGGTGCCGGCGCCCCGGATCCTCGACGCGATCGGCGAGCTCACCACCGCGGGCTGGGTGGAGCACGGTTCGTTGCCGCAGCATCACCTCCGTCGGGGACAGGAGATCGACCTCCGCGGCCCCGCGGGCGAGAAGCTCGACCTGCACTGGCACCTCCACCCCGCGGTCGTGGTGCCCGACCACGAGGCGGAGAGCGACGTCGCCTTCTTCGAGCGAGCGGTGCCGTTGCCCGCGGTCGGTGCGGGCGCGGTGATGCTCGATCCCACTGACCAACTCTTCCACGTGCTCGTGCACGGCGGCACCAACGGATGGCCGTCGCACCCGCTGTGGGTGGCCGACGCGGCGTTGCTCATCGACGGCACGGACAGTTTCGATGCCGATCGATTCGTCGCGCTGGTGCGCGACTGCCGGGTGAACGTGCCCGTGGTCGCTGCCCTCGATCTGCTGCGGACGCGCTTCGAGCGCGCGCCGCGCTTCGTCACTGCTTCGGGGGAGCGGGTGGAGGTCGACCGCGCGATCCGACGACGGCTCACCTTGCGCCAGCGCCGGCTCTACGCCGAGATCGCCGCCGGCACGACGCCACCGGCATGGTTGCAGCGTGGCCTCGGACCGTTCGCCGAGACGTACCACTACTGGGCGACGCAGTCGGTCACCTGGCCACGTGCGCGTGCGGTCACCGAGTTCCCGGCCTGGCTCGCCGACTACTACCGACTGTCCGGTCCTGCGGAGATCCCGGGCAAAGTGGCCCGGTCGTTCACCGCACGTTCCCGACGTTGATCGACCCGGATGGCCGCCTCGCCGGCTCGCCGACTCAGCGGACGGTGCGGAAGCAGCCGCGTACCTCGTCGACGAAGGTGCTCGGTTGTTCGAACGCGGCGAAGTGACCGCCGCGCCCGGGCGCGCCGTACCAACGCAGGTCGGTGAAACGCGTGCGGGCCCAGCGCTCCGAGGTGCTGATGATCTCCTCGGGGAACGCCGACACGCCCGACGGGCACGTGATCGGTTCGAGGTTCACCGCCTTGAAGCTCTCCCAGTAGAGGCGGGCCGACGACGCGGCCGACGCGGTGAACCAGTAGAGCGAGATGTTGTCGAGCATGTGGTCCTTGGACAGCGCGTGCTCGGGGTGGCCGTCGCAGTCGGTCCAGGCCCAGAACTTCTCGAGGATCCACGCGCACTGACCGGCCGGTGAGTCGGTGAGCCCGTAGCCGAGGGTCTGCGGCCGGGTCGACTGCTCGGCCGAGTAGCCCATGCCCCACTCGGCGTGCTCGCCGACGCGCGCCAGGGCGGCCTGCTCCTGCGCGGTGAGGTCGGTCATGTCGCACTCGCCGAAGTTCACGACCGCCATGTTCACGTGGATGCCCGTCAAGCGTTCCGCGCACTGCTGACCGATACTGGTGGTGACCATCGCGCCCCAGTCACCACCCTGCGCGCCGTAGCGGTCGTAGCCGAGGTCGCGCATGAGTGTGTCCCACGCACGCGCGATGCGCGGGATGTTCCAACCCGGCGCGGTGGGCTTGTCGCTGTAGGCGTAGCCGGGGAGCGACGGCACCACCACGTGGAACGCGTCGGCCGGGTCGTCGGGGTTGGCGAGCGCGTCGATCACGTCGAGGAACTCGACGTACGTGCCCGGCCACCCGTGCGTGAGCACGAGCGGCATCGCGTCGGCGTGCGGCGACGGCACGTGCAGGAAGTGGATGCCGAGGCCGTCGACCTCGTGACGGAACTGCGGGAACCGGTTGAGGCGCGCCTGCGCGGCAGCGAAGTCGTAGCCGTCGGCCCAGTAGTCGCACACCTCGCGCTGGTACGCGAGCGGCACACCTTGCGACCAGTCGTCGACCGTCTCGGCCTCGGGCCAGCGGGTGCGGGCGAGGCGCTCGCGCAGGTCGGCGATCGCGTCGGCCGACCACTCGAACGTGAAGGGCGTGGGCTGTGTCACTACGAGTCCTCCCGGTGGAAGCTGGTGACCACTTCGACGTGGTGGGTGTGCGGGAACAGGTCGACGACGACCGACACCTTCGCGCGATACCCGAACCCGATGACGAGCGCGACGTCGCGGCCGGCGGCAGCGGGGTCGCAGCTCACCAGGATCAGACGCGCCGCGCCCGTGCCGGTCAGGACGTCCGCGGCCCGTTTGCCCAGTCCCTCGCGCGACGGGTCGGCGATCACGATGTCGGCGCGGGGTGCGCGCAGCCGTTCGACGGGAGTGGTGACGACCTTGGCGTCGAGATCGGCGAGGTTCACGCGCGCATCTGCGGTCGACGACGGCGAGTGTTCCGCCACCAACCCTTTCCACCCGGTGCGGCCGTCGAGCAGCGCGCCCGCGAACAGGCCGACACCGCCGTAGGCGTCGATCAGGGTGCCCGAGTCACGGTTGAGTGCGCGGCCGGCGAGGTCGCGCACGGTGTCGATCAGCGCCGCGGCGCCGTCGGGCCGGGTCTGGAAGAACGACGCGGCGGAGATCCGCCAACGACGGCCCGCCACCTCCTCGTGGATCCAGGCCCGCTTCCCCGCGGCGAGTTCGTCGGCGCCGACCACCCGCACGTCGTCGGGGAGCGTCACGCGGTCGCGCGTCGGCGTGACCAGCGCGAGGCGCTCGCCGGTCGCCGCGCCCACCCGCAACACCACCTCCTCGGCGTCACCGAAGCGCCCCTCGTGGACGAGTTCGTCGAGGAGCGGGTGCGCGACGAGGCAGTGGTCGAGCTCGACGAGCTCGTGGGAACGACGCTGCCGTAGCGCGGCGCGGCCATCCTCGACACCCACCCGTAGCGAGGTGCGGAAGGCCCACGGATCGAGGGCCGGCCCGGCGACCACGTTGGGCTCGGCCCACTTTCCGGTGCGCCGGAGGGCATCGCGCACGAGGTCGAGCTTGGCCTCGAGCTGCGCGTCGTGGTCGAGTGCGGCCAGGTCGCAGCCGCCACAGCCCGCACGCGCGTGCGGGCAGCGGGGCTCGATCCGCGCGGGTGATGGCTCGACGACCCGCACGACGGTCCCGTGTTCCGCGCCGCGTCGGTCCGACAGCTCCACCTCGACCGTCTCACCGGGGAGTGCGTCGTCGACGAGCACCACCCGCCCGTCCTCGTGCCGCGCCAGGGTCACTCCACCCGGCACGAGCCGTTCCGTGCGTACGACTGCGTTCTCATTTGGCGCCATTGGCGCGTGATTATCACGCGTGAGCGGCGCCAGAACCCGACCGGGCCCGTGGAATCAACCCGTCGGGAGCTTCTGGCCGGGGCAGGTCGCGAGCACGCGGGCCATCGCGTCGTGTTCGGCCTGGGTGACCCACAGGCCGTACTTCGCCTTCACCGCGACCTGCCGGGCGACGTACGCGCAGCGGAACGACTTGTTCGGCGGCAACCAGGTGGCGGTGTCACCGTCGCCCTTGCGCATGTTGGTGGGTCCGTCGACCGCGAGGAGCTCGAGCGGGTCGTTGGCGAACGCCTTGCGCTTGGCGGCGTCCCACTGCTGCGCGCCTTTCTGCCAGGCATCCGACAACGCGACGACATGGTCGATCTGCACGTCGGCCGCGCGCGCCTTGGCGAAGGTCAACGCCTTGCCCGTGTAGGGGTCGGTGATGGTGCCGGCGACGACCACGCAGTTGTGCGTGCCCGCGCGCCATTCCTTGTGCGCGAGGTCGCGGTTGAGGATGTCGTTGCGGGTGTCGCAGCCGTTGTGGTCGACGTCGGACCAGCTCGGCCCGAAGAGGTCGCGCGAGTAGCCCGTCTTCGGTGCACGGCCCTTGATCTTCAGCGTGGCGAGAGCCTGGTCCGCGGTGGGCGGCTCCGCTCCCGCGGCCACTGCCGAGATCGCCAGCGCGAGTGCGAGCACCAGCGACAGGAGGAGCGCGTGTCCGCGCGTCCGGATCGGCACCGTCGTCAGGTGTACTGCGTCGCGAGCGCGGCGATCGTCTCGTGGAATTCCGCGATCGTCTCCTCGACGATCTGCTGGACGGGGATCACGCCTTCGATGCGGCCGGCCACCTGACCGCCGAATTCGAAGGCGGCGTCGAGGTCGCCGTCGAAGTACAGCTTCAGCATGTTGTCGAGCCCCGGCAGCGCGACGGCCTCGCCCGACTGCTCCAGCGACTGCGAGTAGTCGGTGGCCATCACCCGGAACCCGGGCTTGTGGAACCGGTTGAGCATCACGGTGGCGGTCTCGGGGCTGTCGACGATCAGCTGCTTGTAGTTGTCGTGCACCGGCGACTCCGCGGCGGCCACCATGCGCGTGCCCATCTGCACGCCTTCCGCGCCCAGCGCGAACGCGGCGGCCATCGAGCGACCGTCGGTGATGCCGCCCGCGGCGATGACGGGCACGCCGACCTTCGAGCACACGAGCGGCAGCAGGACCATCGACGCGACGTCGCGCGTGTTCTTGAAGCCGCCGCCCTCGCCGCCCTCGGCGACGATCCCGTCGACGCCGGCGGCCACCGCCTTCAGCGCGGCGTGGAGGTGCGGCACCACGTGGAACACGGTGATGCCCGCCGCGTGCAACGCGTCGGTGTACTGCTCGGGGTTGCCGGCCGAGGTGGTGACGAACCGCACGCCGTTGTCGTGCACGAAATCGACGATCGAGTTGTCGCGCATCCACAGCTGCGCGATGTTCACGCCGAACGGCTTGTCGGTGAGGTCGCGCATCTTCTGGATCTCGAGCTTCACCTCGTCGAGCCGACCCGACGACGTCTCGATGATCCCGAGCGCGCCCGCGTTCGACACCGCGGAGGCGAGCTGCGCCCGCGCGATGTAGCCCATGGGCGCCTGGACGATGGGGTGCTCCACGCCGAGGAGTTCGGTGACCCGGTTCTTCATTCGCACACGGTACCGACTCGGGTACCGTGGCCGCTCCGTGCGAGCCGCCGGTATCGGGGGATGGGGAATGGGCGAACTGGGCCACGTGCAGGTACTCGACTTCACGTCGGGGATCCCTGGTGGGTACTGCGCGCGACTCCTCGGTGGTGCCGGCGCCGATGTGGTGAAGGTGGAGCTGCCCGAGGGCGATCCGCTGCGCAGCTGGGTCACCGATCTGCGCGATCTCGGCGGTGACGACGGTGCGCTCTTCCGGTACCTGCACTTCGGGCACCGTTCGGTGGTGGCCGAGTCGCTCGCCGAGGTCACCGAGCTCCTCGCCGGCGCCGACGTCGTGCTCACCGACGGCACCGGGCTGGTCGCCGATGCCGCAGCACTGTTCGCGGCCCACCCGCACCTCGTCGTCACGTCGATCTCGCCCTTCGGGCTCGACGGGCCCTACGTCGACCGCCCGTCGAGCGACCTCACGGTGCAGGCCGAGAGCGGTGCGCTCGCGGTGCGCGGTCACCCGGACCATCCGCCCATCCAGGAAGGTGGACGCATCACCGAGTGGGTGTCGGGCCTGTACGCGGGGGTCGCGACGCTCGCCGCGCTCCACGGTGTGTGGAAGGGCGGCACCGGGCGGCTGATCGACCTGTCGCAGCTCGAGGTCGGCGCGGTCACCGGCTCGCTGTTCACCGACCTCATGTACTCGCTCATGGGGAGCTACCCGCTCGACGACCGACCCATCGCCCGCACGCTCGAGACGCCGTCGATCGAGCCCACGCTCGACGGCTACGTCGGGTTCAACACGAACACGCGCATGATGTTCGACTCGTTCCTGCTGCTCATCGAACGTCCCGACCTGATCGACGCCGGTTGGGAGGGGATGCAGAAGCGTCAGGGCGAATGGGACGAGTGGAACGCGATCATCCACGAGTACACGACGAAGCACTCCACCGCGGAGGTGATCGAGAAGGCCGTCGAGTTGCGCATTCCCGTCGCGCCGGTGTGCGACGGCGAATCCATCCTCGAGCTCGACCACGTGCAGCAGCGGGGCATCTTCGTCGACGATCCCACCGGCACCTACAAGGTGCCGCGGCGTTCGTGGTGGATCGACGGCGAGCTTCCCGACCCGCCGCAACCCGCGCCGCGTCTGGGTGAGCACACCGGCAACGTTGCCCCGCGCCCCGCGCGCACCCCCGGCACCGGTACCGGGCTCCCGCTTGCTGGCGTGAAGGTCGTGGATCTCACCGCGTGGTGGGCGGGTCCGTCGTCCACCGGCATGCTCGCCGCGCTGGGCGCCGACGTCATCCACATCGAGTCGATCAGCCGCCCCGACGGCATGCGGCTCTCCGCCGCGTTGTTCGCCCACCTCGACCAGTGGTGGGAGTACAGCGCGATGTTCCTCGCCGCCAACACGAACAAGCGTGACCTCACCCTCGACCTCAACGATCCGCGCGGTCGCGAGGTGCTGCTGCGTCTCGTCGGCCAGGCCGACCTCGTCGTCGAGAACTTCACGCCGCGCGTGCTCGACCAGTTCGGGCTCGGGTGGGACACCATCCACGAGGCCAACCCGCGCGCGGTGATGGTGCGCATGCCTGCGTTCGGGCTCTCCGGACCGTGGCGCGACCGGCAGGGCTTCGCGCAGACCATGGAGCAGGTCACCGGCCTCGCCTGGCTCACCGGGTTCGCCGACGACATGCCGCGGATCCAGCGCGGTCCCTGCGATCCCAACGGCGGCATGCACGCGTGCTTCGCCGCGCTCGTGGGCCTTGCCCGTCGCGATCGCACCGGCGTGGGCTGCTTCGTGGAGGCGCCCATGTTCGAGGCCGCGCTGCAGGTCGCGGCGGAGCTGCCCATCGAGTGGACGGCGTACGGCACCCGGCTGATGCGCGACGGCGCGCGCAGCCCGTGGGCCGCGCCGCAGGGTCAGTACGCGTGCCCGGGCGTGGAGCAGTGGCTCACGCTCTCGGTGTTCGACGACGAGCAGTGGGCCGCCCTCGCCGGCGTGCTCGGAGATCCCGGGTGGGCAGGCGATCCGGCGCTCGCGACTTTCGCCGGCCGGCGTGTCCACCACGATCTGATCGACGAGCATCTCGCGGCGTGGGCCGCGCTCACGCCGGTCGAGGATGCGGTCGCCGCATTGCTCGCAGCCGGAATCCCCGCGGCACGGGCGTTCGACCCGCGTCTGATGTCGACGCACCCGCAGCTCGTCGCCCGGCGGTTCCACGAGGCGGTCGACCATCCGGTGGTGGGGCCGCGCCCGATCGCCGGGCCCCCGTTCCGCTACTCCGACGTCGACCACTGGATCCGTACGCCCGCGCCCCTGATCGGCCAGCACAACCACGAGGTCCTGGCGGAGATCGGACTCGCACCCGACGAGATCGCCGCGCTGGAGGCCGCCGACATCGTCGGTGACCGCCCGCTCGGGCTCTAGGCGCCGGGAGCGCTCGCAGCCGCGGGCGCGGCCGCGGCCGCGCCGGCAATGGCCGAACTTGCGGTCTGGGCGGCGTTCGCAACCTGCCCGCCGAGCGACTCCAACCGGTCGCGCGCCCGGAACGCGGGTGCGAGCAGTGCGATGCCCGCGAGCGGCCGACCGTCGGGGGCGACGACCGCCGCACCCAGCCCGCACAGGTCGTCGATGTATTCGCCGTCGATGACCGCGAATCCGGTGGCGGCCGCGTCGTCGACCTTCGCCAGCAACGCGCTCGCGTCGACAGACGACCGTTCGGTGTACGCGGTGAGCCCGCCGCCGGCGAGGCGCTCGATCGCGAGCCTCCGTTCACGCGGCTCCAACGCGCTGAGCATCGCCCGCCCCGCCGCACTGACGTGCACGGGCAACGCGCTCGTGTCGCGCTCGACCGCGCGCACCACGTGCGTCCCGTCGAGCACCTCGAGCATCACCATGTGGTCGCCGTCGATCGTGAACAGCCCCACCGTCTCACCGGTGGTGTCGCGGAGATCGACGAGGTGCGGATGGACCGCGGCCCGGAGCGCCTGCGCGGGTGGCGCGGCCTCGGCGAGCAACGCCACGCGGGTGGCGACGGTCCAGCGCCCGGGGTCGAGCAGGTCCTGCACGAGCCAGCCGGCGTCGGCGAGGGCGGCGAGGGAGCGTTGCACCGTCGCCTTGGGGAGCGCGAGTTCGCGGGCGAGTTGGCTCAGGCCCACGGGCTGGTGGCGGGCGACGCCCTCGAACACCTGGAGCGCGGTGCGTACCGACCTCATGGGACCCCCGACATGCCGGTAGCGGCGGTGATGGTCCGTGAGCCGGACCGGGTTGCATCGTATGACGAACCGATTTACCGTGACCAGTCCGCGAACCAGGAGCGAGCGCCGTGGCCACCGATCTCTTCGACCGAGTCCCCGTGATCGACGTCGACACGCACCTCACCGAACCTCCCGACGTCTGGACCGCGCGCATGCCGAAGGCGCTGCACGACGCCGTCCCCCACGTGGAACGCATCGACGGCCAGGACGTGTGGATGGCCGGGGGCCAGCGCATCGGCGCGCCCGGCTACTACTCCATGGCGGGGTACGACGGCGTCATGCCGCGGTCGATCCCGAAGACCTTCGACGACATCGCGCCGGAGATGTACGACTCCACCGCGCGCCTCGCCTTCCTCGACCGGGAGGGGATCCACGCCGAGGTGCTCTACCCGAACGTCGGGGGCTTCGGGAACGGCTACTTCCTGAACCTGGGCGACCAGGACTTCGTGATGCAGTGCGTCGGCGCGTACAACGACTTCCTCACCGACTGGTGCAGCGTCGCGCCGGACCGTCTGCTCCCGATCACCGCGCTGCCTTTCTGGGACGTCGACCTCGCGATCGCGGAGATGCAGCGCAACCTGGCCAACGGCCACCGCGCGGTCAACTTCTGCAACCAACCGGATGCGTACGCGCAGCCGCCCCTCGCGCACTCGCACTGGGACCCGATCTGGGCCGCCGCGCAGGAAGCGGGCATCCCGATCAGCTTCCACGTCGGGGGCGGCCTCATGGGTACACAGTTCGACGACCGCGCGGGCATGGGCTGGATGACCAACTTCGCGAAGACGTCGTCGTTCATCTTCATGGACAACATGCGCTGCATCGGTGACCTCATCTTCGGTGGCGTGTGCCACCGCTTCCCCGACCTGAAGTTCGTGTCGGTGGAGTCGGGCGTGGGGTGGATCCCGGCCGCGATGGAGACCTTCGACTGGCAGTGGCGCAACGGCGGTGTGCGCGACGAGCACCCCGAGTACGACCTCCTACCGAGTGAGTACTTCCGCCGCCAGATCTTCGGGTGCTTCTGGTTCGAGGAGCAGACCGCGCTCGACGCGATCGCGCAGTACCCCGACAACATCCTCTTCGAGACCGACTACCCGCACCCCACCTGCCAGCACCCCGGCCCCCGCACCCCGGCGCAACGCCCACGCGACTACGCGTCGAAGGCGCTCGCGTCATTGTCCGACGACGTCACCCGCAAGGTGTTGCACGACAACGCGGCGGCGTTGTACGGCCTCGCGTGACGCCGGTGAGCGACGACCACGCAGCCGGCCCCGATCTCGGTTCGCAGCATCTCGTCACCCACGTCGCGAACCGCGTGTTGCACGTCCGCATCGACCGCGTGGAGTACCGCAACGCGTTCACCCAGGACATGTACCGCGGCATCAAGCGTGCCGCGGTGTGGGCCGACGCGCAGCCCGAGCTCGATGCGGTGTGCCTCACCGGCACCGACGAGTGGTTCGGCGCCGGTGGCGACCTCGCCGGCCGCAAGGAAGACCCCGAGGGTCTCGCGGCCGAGTGGGACGGCACCGATCACTTCCCGTTCCGCCACATCGAACGTTGTCGCAAGATCTGGGTGGCGAAGATCAACGGCGCCTGTCACGCGGGCGGGCTCGGGATCGCGCTGCACTGCGACGTGAGCATCGCGTCGGACCGCGCGACATTCCGGGTGCCCGAGCTGCTGCGCGGCATCCCCGATCCCTTCATGTCGGCTCGCCTCGTCGACGCCGTCGGCCTCGCCAAGGCGCGCTACCTGTTCTTCACCGCGGCGCGGTTCGACGCGGCAGAGGCCGCCTCGATGGGCATCGTCGGTGAGGTGGTCGCGCACGACGACCTCGATGCGCGCACCGACTGGATCCTCGAGCAGGTGCGCAGCACCGGGCCCATCGCGCGCGCGGCGATCAAACGCGACATCAACTCGCAGCTCCGACCTGCCGATCTCACCCTCTTCCAGGGTCTCGGCCTCCGGGCCGAGCTCGTGGAAGGCATGGGCGCGTTCGTGGAGAAGCGCCCGGTGGACTGGCCGCGCCCGGCTGATTGAGCCGGTGCCGTGAGCGCGACGCGAGGAAGAGGGAGCGCAGCAATGGACCACAAGGTGATCGGCACGGTCATGCCGGTGCTCGAGATCGCTCTGGACGCGAGCGAATCGATCGTCTCCGAGGGTGGACAGCTCTCGTGGATGACGCACTCGATCGAGATGGAGACCGCGGCGAGCGGCAAGGCCGGCGCGAAGGGTGTGCTCGGCGTCGTGAAGCGCGCGGTCGCCGGCGGCAGCATCTTCATGACCGAGTACACCGCGCAAGGCGGCTCGGGCATGGTCGCATTCGCGACGAAGGTGCCCGGCCAGATCCTGCCCATCCGCGTCGACGCGGCGCACGAGTACATGGTGCACCGGGGCGGCTACCTCGCCGGCCAGACCGGGGTGAACCTCGAGATCGGGTTCCAGCAGAAGTTCAGCGCGGGTCTCTTCGGCGGCGCGGGCTTCATCCTGCAGAAGGTCTCGGGCGAGGGCGACGCGTGGATCGAGCTCGACGGCGAGATCGTCACCTACGACCTGCAGCCCGGCGAGAACATCCGGGTGCACCCGGGGCATGTCGGCATGTTCGAGGCCGGCATCGCGTTCGAACTCGACCGAGTGAAGGGGGTGAAGAACATCTTCTTCGGCAACGAAGGATTGTTCCTCGCCAAGCTCACCGGCCCGGGCAAGGTGTGGCTGCAGACGATGCCGCTGCCGAACCTCGCCGCGGCACTTGCGCCGTACATGCCGCAGACCCAGAGTGGCGGCGACGGCAAGTCGGGTTTCTCCTTGAACCTCGGCGACTGACTCCAGGAGGGTCCGTGAGTTCTGTGACGATCACCCGGCTCACGCGCCACATCGGCGCGACGGTCACCGACGTGAAGCTCACCGACCTGTCGGACGCGCAATGGGAGCAGGTGCGCGACGCACTGCACGAGCACCTCGTGCTGTTCTTCCCGCAGCAGCACCTCACCGACGACGAGCACGTCGCGTTCGCCGAGCGCTTCGGCACCGTGTCGCCGTACCCGATCGCGAAGATGTTGGGCTCCACCACCGCGCTCGGCTTCATCGAGGACACCGAGGAGAAACCGCCCGACGCCGACGGCTGGCACACCGACATCACCTGGGTCGCGCAGCCGCCTGCCTACGCGGTGCTCGCCGCGGTCGCCGTC